>Ga0210006_1000117_pt1 | contig 67148 bp, 62 predicted proteins | sample CryGey02umfilter_2_FD_185452 | JGI IMG/M metagenome (GOLD analysis project Ga0210006, IMG submission 185452) | Groundwater microbial communities from aquifer in Utah, USA - Crystal Geyser 4/10/14 0.2 um filter (SPAdes) (version 3) | ecosystem: Environmental > Aquatic > Deep subsurface >... | reverse complement strand
TTTGCTCTTTTGACAGGGAAAGTGAGACACTCATTTGGAGCGCAGATGGGTATTCTTGCGTGTATACCGCTGCTCCCAAAAATCATAAAAAAACGTAAGATCATTCAGCAGCAAATTAGAAAAGTTGAAGATAAAGATATTCTGCCCTTTATCTTTAGAAATCCGCGGATTTCTTATTATATTTATCTTTTCTCCAGTCTGAAAGGTTTTAAGGATTAACAAAAAAATCAAATGATGATTTTTAAAAATAAAACTATTCTTGCAGAATTACTATTCATTATATTGTTAAGCTTGATTCCTCTTCTTTGGTTTATACCCGATCATATGCTGATTGGATTTGACTCGGGTTATCCGGTCGATTTTATTGGATATTTCCAGCAACGGACTTTTACTTGGTTAAGTTCTCAAAATTTTGGAGTGGATATATCAAGCCAAATGGGACAACTTCCCTTACACGCTTTGCAAGCTGTCGTCAGTGCTTTGGGTGTAGGTCAATACAATGTGCAAAAGGTGACATTTGTTTTTTGGTTTTTGCTGGTTTCTTTTTCAATGTATGCACTTATTTATTATCTTTATCCAAAGGCTTCATATTGGATTATTAGATTATTTGCAGTTGTATTATTTGCAGTAAATTTTTATATCTTTTCATTTTGGATACAAGGGTCACAATCTGCCTTGGCATCTTATTCGCTAATCCCTCTAACAGCTTTAATTTTAATAAAATTTTTTAGAAAACAACTATCGCCATTAAGTGCTGCAGTATATTTATCACTTGCGGTACTTTTTTTAAATGCTGGAGGGGTTTACGGTATTCCTGTTTTGGGTTCTGCTATAGCAACCGCTGTTACTATATTTATTTTTTTTATATTTCTTCAATCTAATGAAGGGTTTAAAATGTTTAAAAGAGTTTTTCTTATGCTTATTTTATTTATCCTTATCGCAATTCCACTTAATAGCTTTTGGTTATTACCATTTTCCAGTTACTTTCAACAGCTCTATACGGCAAATCTTACACAAGTTGGTGGTGTTGAAGCAGCATTAGGATGGACAAATTTCATAAGTGAACACACTAGTTTTTTAAACCTTTTCCGTTTACAAGGAGATTTAAATTGGTATAACCATCCTGGTTTTTATTCAAATGCTTATTTAGAAAATCCTTTGCTTATATCTTTAAGTTTTATTTTCCCCGGATTAGCATATCTTGCGTATTTACTTGTAAAAAATGGGAATGAAAAAGTAATTGTTCTTTTATTCACGATGATTTCTTTTGTGGGATTATTTTTATCAGCGGGAACTCATGGACCTTTCGGATGGATTTATGGATTATTGTTGGAACATATACCAGGTTTTGCTGCCTTCAGGTCGCCGTATTATAAATTTATGCCTATTGTAGTATTCTCTTTTTCTATACTAGGTGGAATTACCCTTTATTACCTTCTGAAACAAATTAGGTTTACCACTTTGCGGACCATTTTGGGGATTACGGCAATAATATTGTTAATGCTCTACCATTATCCAATTTATGATAAAGGCCAATTTGAATTTAACAAACCATTTTCTATGATGGTGAATATACCCGATTATGTATTAGACTATGCAAAATTTGAAAAGTCTGTGTCAAATGATTATAAAACCCTTGTTCTTCCGGCTATTAACTACAATTTTCCAATTAAGGCTTACACATGGTCTTACTGGAGTGTTTCGCCTCTTTTTACAGGTTTGTCAGACAACGCCGTAGTTATGAATGATGCAGTGCTTCTTCCTGGAGAAAAAGCTTACATAAGGGAATTATATCAAGCTTTACGTGAGGGAAATATTGAAAGAGCAAAAGCTATTGCAAAGAAAATAAACATTAAGTATTTATTATTGACTGAAGATATAACTCCGGAATATCATACAGCGCCAACAGAAGAGCCAAAATTTTATAAAAATATTTTAGAAAAAAATTCTGATTCTTTTCGAGTTGTTTGGAAAAACGGTCCATGGAATCTTTATGAAATACGATCAGAAATTACCCCTAAATTATATACAGTTAATTCGGTGGACTTATATCAAGGAGTAAATGAAAATAGTTATAAATTGCAATCAAGATTTAATCATGATTTTGTTTTAGAACAAGATCTTACAGATGCCAATCATACACAACTTTTAACTAAACTTCCAATTAACTCAAGAATAAGAAGTCTTACTTGTGTCTCTTGTATAGTTTTGGAAGATAATTCTAAAGTTGTAAATCTACAAAGGCCAAATGTTTTACCAAGCTCATTTTTGTATAAATATAAACATAGTTCTATAAATTTAGATAGTTCTGATCAAAGTTTAGAGCAAAATTTGAAAATATCATTAGCAAAAGCTGGAGAAATAAGTGCAATAAAAGATATTGAAAAAGAAAAAATAGAAAGAGAAGTTTGGCTTCCCTCAATTATAACTTTGACAAAAGCTTGGGAAAACATAAACAATCTTACAAAAAGTAAAGTAAATAATTTGGATAATTTTAATGAATTGTATATAACCTACTTACATAATCAGATAGAAAAAAACGATGTTGCTACCGTATACAGAGGTCTTAAATTGGATGAAAATGATACATTGATGCAAGCACTAGCGAAAAGTATCGAGGAAATGGATAAGGTTGAGAAATTATTAGACAAAGATATTAATCGTTATGAATGGAAGAGAATTTTTATGTATGATTTGGGAGATATTCAAGGGTCAGAAATAGTGTTGGATACGCAGAGTATTCCTCTAGACAATAATAATGATGCAATATATCCCAGCGTATTCACAAGCACCAGTTCTTCTGCTGCCTCTCCAAAGTCAGTTGATGCTACTGGAATAGTTCAAGGATTGGGAAAAAACTTAGATTCGAAGATATTCTTAGAATTTAAAGATTTTTCTAACTCGCTCGGAGAGGTTCGTACCATTCTCATTGATTTCCCCTCAAAAAAGGAAGAATGCCTTTACGCACCAATACAAAATTATTCATGGGATAAGAAATATGTAATAGGAGGAAAACTCGCAGAAGATTTGAAAGGCATTCCAATTGATGAGTTGTCTGTGTATACAAAAACAATACGTGGGACTTTCATGACTAAAGATTTACAAACAAAGAATAATTATTATTTTCAATCTGATGTTACTTTCCCAATGGAAAATCTTGATAAAAATGGTTTTACTTTTCTATTTTCTGGTTTCCAGAATGATAAAAACGCTACGGTTTATTTTTGCGGTCCTGAAAAAAGTAATCCTGAAGAAATCTTTACGAATTTGTATGTCCAGACACCGACTGTCCCAATAGTATATGCATATGACAAGAAATCTAGTGCACAGGAAAATCCGCCCAAAATATCATTTAAACAAATTGACCCGACCAAATATGAAATTGCGATATCCGATGCAAAAGGTCCTTTTATTCTTGGTTTTCTTGAGCGCTATTCATCTAACTGGGAAATTAAATTTAAAGATAGCGGCCAAGAGATCAATGATCATTTTATGCTTAATGGTTTTGCTAACGGTTGGTTAATTGATAAAAAAGGTTCATACTCTCTCATTATTGATTTTTATCCGCAAAAGCTTTTTGTAATTGGATCAATAATTAGTATAACTAGTTTTTGTTTAGTAGTACTACTCTTAGTGTATAAGCTATTTAGGAGAAATTCAAAAAATAATGCCAAAATTTAAAGATCGTTATAAATTAGATATTCTTTTATTTGATTACTGTAAAAATTATTTTTTACAGCATCGTTATAAAATTTATGGATTACTGTTGTTATTGATAGGTTCACTTAACCTTATCCAACTTCCATATTTCAATCTCATTTTTACTTATGTCACAGTATTTTTGTTTATTGCATTATACGGAGCAATAGTTCTCAGAATAAACGGGAAGATTTATATTATTTTAGGTTTATTTTTGTTAGTGATTGCACTAACATTTGTATTAATCAGTCAAGCAAAAATTGCACAAGAAATAGGTGATTGTATTTATATCCTTTTTGTTCTTGGTACATTCAGTTTGCTAATTGACATTCGAAAGCAAAAAACGTCATGAAGTTATTAATAAATAAAATAAAAAGAAGCGGTATAATTGATACTATTTTTTTCGCTATCATAACCGTGTGGCAAGTATTTTTATCAAAAGGGAGAGTTATTAGCCTCCAAATGAGAGGGTATAAAATCGATTTAAATGTTCGTCTCCACAAGGATATTATTTTTTTCCAAAATAAAAAACATCATGTGACTATCAATGCTCTTTCAGATATTGGATCAGGAGTTAGAATAAAAACTGGTTTTGGTGGCAAAATTATTATTGGAAAAAATGTTCTCATTGATGATTATTCATTTATCAGCGCACAGGAATCTATAAAGATTGGCGATGATACAATGATTGCAGCAAATGTATATATTGTTGATTTTGATCATAAGTACCCATTAACAAAATATAGAAAATTTTCAGGAAAGAAAGAGGGATATAATAGAGCACCAATTGTTATTGGCAAGGGAGTATGGATAGGAACACATGCTATCATTCTTCCTGGAGTAACAATTGGCGATGGAGCGGTAATTGGCGCAGGAGCAATTGTTACGAAAAGTGTCCCTTCTTTCTCGGTAGCAGTTGGTAATCCGGCAAAAGTAATAAAGCGAATTAAATAACATGAAGAAATTCGTCAACAGGAATTAGAAAGTAATTAAATATGTACAATTTGTTCGGTGGAGATTTTCGATTTTTTTGGCCGGAGAATATTGGTGAGTTTGTACACCTACCCTCTGCGTGGGATTCCATTTTAAATACTGGAATTGGCACATCATACATAAGCTTATTATGGATTAACACCTATCTTTCTCTTACTGCTTTGACGAGTAAGCTTGGATTATCATGGAGTACTATTAGTATTATGTTTTGGATACTACCTGTATTCATCTTTTCTTTTTCTTTTACCTTTCTTCTTTTTGCGTACCTTTTCCCTCGCTATAAAATTTATGGGCTGTTAGCAGGTATTATTTATGCAGCAAATACCTATATTTTTATGGTGGTTTTGGGTATTTTATAAATAAAGATTTGATGTTGGAAACATTGAAAAAAAACAATTTGGACAATAGTATTGTAATTACACTGGAATACAACCAGGAAGATTTTACTGTGAGTGATATATCGGAAACATTTAGAAAAGAATTAAATGCGAAATAAAAATTTAATATACTTTGCGTTTTTAATTGTTATTTTTATTATTTTTAAAGCGTGGTTTCTGCCATTATCACTTTCAACCGGTGATTGGGGATATAGATTTCCCCAAACTATTCAACATTTTTTTATATACCCTTATTCTTGGAATTCAGGTTTTAGTAACGGGCTCGGTGGGAATGACATTTTTTTACTCGCTTTAAATACTTATTTTTCAGCAACAACATCAATTTTTTTCAATTATCTGCATATTCCATGGGTAATAATAGAAAAGCTTATTTGGTTTTGGCCATATCTTGCTGTATCAATCTTGGGTTCATTTTTCTTATTCAAAAAAGTAGTAAAAGGCGAAGATCATTTCGCACTTTTTTCATCTTTAATTTTTACAGCGAATACTTATATCTTAATGGTTGCGGGTGGCGGACAAGTAGGTGTTGCAATGGGTTATGCAATGACACCATTCGTTTTGTTGTCGTTTTTAAATATCTTAGAAAACCTGCAAGTAAAAGCCGTGACAGTAAGAGAGTCTATTCTTGCCGGAGTCATATTCTCAATTCAATTATTGTTTGATTTGCGGATTGCCTATATTTCGGTTTTTATCTTAGCTCTCTATTACTTAATTTTTTGTTTAAAGGAAGGTTTTAAACCGGCCAAAAAATTGTTAGTTAAATTTGCTATTATTCCGGCAGCTGTTACCGTACTACTTCATTTCTTATGGTTATTTCCATTTGCCATATTAAGGCAAAATCCGCTTGAAAATCTTGGGGATGCATTTTCGGGAAAAGGAATGGTTGAGTACTTAAGTTTTGCAAAATTTGAGAATTCAATCTCTCTTCTTCATCCAAATTGGTCTGAGAACATTTTTGGAAAAGTGTATTTTCTAAGACCCGAGTTTTTGATTTTACCGGTATTTGCATTTGCCGCATTATTATTTGTTAACAAATTAACTGACAAACAAGAGAAAAGACACATAATTTTCTTTGCGCTACTTGGTCTAATCGGCGCTTTTTTGGCAAAAGGAACAAATGACCCTTTTGGGCAGGCTTATGTATGGATGTTTCAAAAAATTCCCGGGTTTATGATGTTCCGCGATCCGACAAAGTGGTATTTGCTTGTTGCGCTTTCATATTCTCTTCTGATTCCGTATTTCTTACATGGCGTTACCGGTTTTATTAAGGAAAAAAAATATAAATTTATATCAAAAAATGCATACCTGGTTGTATCCCTTGTATTTGTTATTTTTTGGTCTTTTACAATAAGAGAAGCGGTTTTAGGACAGCTTAAAGGAACTTTTCAGACCAGGGACATTCCGCAAAGTTATGTGAGCCTTAATAAGCTATTAACAAGTAAAACTAATTTTTTCCGTACGGCTTGGGTTCCTGTAATTCATCAATTTAGCCCTTATACCTCTTATCGTCAAAGGATTTCTTTAAGTGATTTCTTTAATACATCCGATATTTCCGCATTGACCAAAAAATTGTCAGAAAATAGGACAAAGCTTATGCTTCAAAATGCCGGCGTAAGGTACGTTATCATTCCGGAAGATACGGATAGCAGAATTTTTCTAAAAGATAGAAAATATAGCGAAGAAGAATATCTTAAGACAGTTAACGCGTTAGAAAAAATCAGTTGGTTAGAGAAGACTAATGTATTTGGAAAAATTGTTGTATTTGAGGTATCGGATTACAAAGAGCACTTCTTTGTAGGGGGAGATGGTCCGATTGGGAAAATACAATACTTAAATATTAATCCGACAAAATATACAGTTAAAATAACAAACGCAAAAAAGGGTGAAATACTTATCTTTTCAGAAAGTTACGATAAGGGATGGATGTTAAGAAATGTTCAAAATAATTACATTCAAAAAAGCCAAAAATACGAATTATTTAATAGTTTCTTTTTACCCGAAGGAAATAATTCTTTTATGGTTTATTATGCACCTCAAGGACTTGTGGATAAAAGCTTTATTGTTAGTATAATCTCTTTTCTTTTTGTATTAATTTATTTGTTATTTCCGGTTTTAAAAAGATTTGCCCCGGGTGCTAAAAAACAAATGTAAATCAGGATATGGATAATTTCATAGCAGATTATAGCAAACAAAATATTATTTTTTGGTATACTTCTGTATGGAAAAATACAATTTAGATTGTTAATTATGAAAAAAATTCTTGTTACAGGTTCTGCCGGACTTATAGGCTCTGAGTCGGTAAAGTTTTTCGTAAAAAAAGGATTTGAGGTGCACGGTATTGATAACAATATGCGTATGTATTTTTTTGGGAAAGATGCGAGTACCGAATGGTCAAAAAAGCAATTAATAAAAGAGTTCAAGGACAGTTATCATCATCATCATAATATTGATATCCGCGATTTTGAGAAATTACGGAAATTATTTAAAGAAAATATTTTTGATTTAATAATTCATACGGCAGCCCAGCCCTCCCACGATTGGGCAGTAAAGGAGCCTCTTACGGATTTTAGTATTAATGCCGTTGGCACACATAATTTATTGGAATTATACCGGCTATATTCTCCTGAGGCAGTTTTTATTTTTACTTCAACTAATAAAGTTTATGGAGATTCACCAAACAATTTGCCGTTAATTGAGAAAAAGACCAGATATGAATTACCTAAAACACACAAATTTTATAAAGGAATTAACGAATCAATGAGTATTGATAATTCAAAACACAGCATCTTTGGTGCGTCTAAGGTGGCAGCTGATGTAATGGTACAGGAGTATGGCAAATACTTTGGATTAAAGACTGGTATTTTTAGAGGAGGATGTGTTACGGGTCCGGCTCATAGCGGCGCAAAGCTACATGGATTTCTTGCATATCTTATAAAATGTATCAATTCTGATGTGGAATACACAATTTTTGGATACAAAGGGAAACAGGTTAGAGACAATATTCACTCTCATGACCTTGCAAATGCATTTTATCACTTCTATAAGGCCCCCGGTAAAGGAGTAGTCTACAATATTGGTGGTTCACGGCATTCGAATATTTCAATTCTTGAAGCAGTCGGTAAAATAGAAAAAATTTTGAGAAAAAAAGCGAAGATAAAGTATAGCTCAAGCAATAGAATAGGTGACCATATATGGTATATTTCGGATATATCAAAATTTAGAAAGAATTATCCGAAATGGGAGTACGAATATGACAACGATAAGATAATTGAGGAGATTTGTCGCAATAATTAGTTATTAAAAGTTAATAAATTATATAGTTTAAAATAGATAATTAGTTTTAGGGTCAATGAAAATTCAAGACATATTATTTTTAATTACGCTTTTGGTCTTAATTTATAAAAAAGACAGCAGGATATTGATTGTTGCCGGAATTTTATGCTTGCTATTGGCTTTGCCCTTTTTTTCTTTCTGGATTTTCTTTACAGCACAGCGCTTAGTGTATTACGCCGCAGGATTTTTTCTTCTTGCCGTTTTGTTTCTTCTGGTTCAATCACGGGACAAATGAAGTCAAACTTGATATAAAATGTACTATTGAAAAGTATTTTCTTTTCTTATATATTTATATCTCTATGTTAACAAAAGACGATTTGAAACAAATCAAAAACGTCGTACAAGATGCTATACAGCCTGTTGATTTTCGGTTAAGTAGGATTGAAGGGAAAGTAGATGATTTGACGATTGACGTTTCAGAGGTCAAGTCAGACGTAAAGATATTAAAAGAAGATACTGCTGACTTAAAGCTGGAAACAAAAGCCATCCATAAAATTATTGAAATTCAAAGTTTGGAACATGAAAAAAGGATAGAGCGACTCGAAGAAAACGTAGGAATAAGCAATTAATACTCTTCTCTTACTGTATAAACTTCTGAAAACTCGGTATAATAGTAAAGCACGTTAACATTTTGCGTTAACGAGGTAATTATGCGTATAGGAATTGATATAAGTCAGATTGCGTATGGAAAAACGGGTGTCGCAAACTTTTTGGCTAATTTGGTTGAAAAGTTAATAGAAAAAGATTTGAAAAATCACTACGTCTTATTTTTTTCATCACTTAGGCGACGTGTCCCGTCAAAAATTTCATCAATTGCGCGTGAGCACACAAATGTAGAAGTAAGACGCTTTACTTATCCTCCTTTTGCCTTGGATTTTTTATGGAACAGACTTCATATTCTCACAATTGAGAATTTTGTAGGAGATGTTGATATTTTTTTGACATCTGATTGGACAGAACCCCCTGCAAGAAACGCAAAGAAGGCAACAATAATTTACGATTTAATAATTTACAAGCATCCGGAGGAAACTCACAATAAAACAGAATTCAATTTCAAAGCCTTTATGGTTTCACCGAATATTGTAGACACTCAAAAAAGAAAACTTGAATGGGTGAAAAAAGAAAGTGACATTATATTTTGCATTTCAGAATCAACAAAAAAAGACATAATCGAGATTCTTGGGATAGATAAAAACAAAATTCATATTATCTATCCCGGAATCTAGCTTATAAATTGCCTCAAAACTGGAAATATTAGGTAATATCTGGTAATATTTGGAAATATATGGAAATTCCACTTAAGTATGAATTGACAAGAGAAATGGTTGATTTAATTTCTAAAATTGAAGTAAAAAAAACTATTTTAGATAATATCCAGATTCCCAATAGTTTGGTCATATCCTTACAAAGACAATCTCTTCTCAAAAGTTCTTTATTCTCAGCCAAAATTGAAGGGAACACGCTTAATATAAAAGATTTAAGTAATTCTATAGAATTAAATTCCGACCATAAAGAAAGAGTTGAGGTTGAAAACATTCTTTCGGCATTTTTATTTATTACTAAAAACCAACATAAAGACATTGACACAGATTATATTTTAGATTTGCATACTATAGTTATGAAAGGCTTAAGTGATGATTCAGGAAAAGTACGAAAAGAAGCAAGCGCTATATTTAACGAGTTTGGTTTTCCGGTTTATATTCCGCCTCCGCCCTCAAAGATTCCCGGCCTACTTAAAAAATTAACTTTATATATCGATGAAAAAACAAACGAAAACATTCTCATTAAAGCCTCTCTTTTACATATTTCTTTTGAAAAAATTCACCCTTTTATAGACGGTAACGGAAGAGTAGGAAGACTTTTATTTCAGGCAATTATTGCAAAACAAGGATACGGTTTTAATAGGCTTTTATCCATAGAGGAACTTTTGAATGATAGAAAAGATGAATACTATGCATATTTGGATAAAAACGATTCAACTTCATTTATTGAATTTATGCTGGAAATTATAAACGATCAAGCAAAGAAAATTCTTGATGAAATTGAGAGTCAAAAACAAGCTCCGGATGACTTGCTTTTACCACGAAGAAAAGAGATATTAGATTTAATAAGAGATCATCAAGTTATGTCCCAAGACTCAATACGAAGACGTTTTACAAAGGTAACTGCTAGAATGATTAGATATGATTTAAAGAAACTGGAAGAACAAGGATTTATAATTAAACTTGGAACAACAAGAGGAGCAGTGTATAAGATAAAATAAGTGGACGTTATTGATTTATTAAAAGTTCAAAAAGCTATACTTAATACATAATACTTTATACTTAATACTTATGTTAATTGGCGTTGATGGTAATGAGGCAAATGTACAGAGTAAAGTTGGAATTTCTGAGTTCGCGTACCGTTTGCTTCTAGAATTTTATAAAAGAAAAAGCGAATCTTTAAAGTTTGAAATTTTTCTTAAAAAAAAACCAAACCACGACTTACCGCAGGAAAATAGCTTTTGGAATTATAAAGTTGTAGGCCCAAGTCCTTTCTGGACGCAATTTGGACTTCCACTTTCTCTCTTTTTACATCGAAAAAAACCTGACGTTTTTTTCACCCCAACTCATTACGCTCCGCGTTTTTCACCAATTCCGACAGTCGTTTCTGTTATGGATATTTCTTTTATCCATTTTCCTGAAATGTTTGCCACTCGCGACTTGCACCAGTTAAGAAATTGGACATCGTACTCTGTCAAAAAAGCAAGCCGCGTTATTACAATCTCTCAAAGCAGTAAAGATGATATAATAAAACAATATAGCCTGCCAAAAGAGAGGGTGGAAGTTGTTTACTTAGGCATAAAAGAAGAGAAGCATTTTAATAGTACGAATATGATTGAATTTTTCGATAAACATCAAGTTAAAAAGCCATTTATTTTATTCGTAGGAACACTTCAGCCGAGAAAAAATATTGTCGGTCTTATCCACGCATTTTCAAAAGTAAAAGAGCTCCACAAAGATTTGCAGCTTGTTATTATCGGTAAAAAAGGTTGGTTGTATGAAGATATTTTTGATGCTCCTGAAAAATTTGATGTAAAAAAGGACGTTGTGTTTTTGGACTTTGTGAAAGATGATGAATTGCCGTCGTTTTATAAGAACGCCGAATGCTTTGTTCTTCCAAGTCTTTATGAAGGATTCGGATTGCCTATTTTGGAAGCGATGAAATACGGATGTCCTGTTATAGCAAGCAATATTTCAAGTCTTCCTGAAGCCGGAGGAGATGCTGCGCTTTATGTAAATCCCGACAGTATTGATGATATCGCCGAAAAAATAGAAAAAGTAGTTGGAGACGGGAAATTACAAGAATCCATGCGGAAAAAAGGACTTTTGCAAGTAAAGAAATTCAGTTGGAAAAAAGCAGCGGATGAAGTACTTTCTGTTTTGGAAGAAGTTGGTCGTACTCCGTAATAATATGTTAAAAAAAATCTGGAATAGAATTAAAACGGTATTTACAGAAATTGTTGTTTTTAAGCTCTATGTAATCGGGTATTTTCCATCACATCATGTCCGGCGTTTTTTTTACAGGCTTTGCGGAATAAAAATTGGTAGAGGGTCGGCAATTCATATGGGCGCTCGTTTTTACAACCCCATTCATATAAAAATCGGCAAAGACACAATTATTGGTGAAGAAGCTGTTTTGGACGGACGTGCAAAACTTAAAATAGGTGATCATGTGGATATTGCAAGTGAAGTTATGATTTACAATTCACAGCATGATATAAATGAGGTAGATTTTGCTTCAAATGAAAAAGTGGAACTCGGTGATGTATCGATTGGAGATTATGTATTTATCGGTCCACGAGCGATTATTCTTCCGGGTGTTACGATTGGAAAAGGCGCTGTTGTGGGGGCGGGAGCGGTTGTGACACGTGATGTGTCCGAGTTTAGTATTGTTGGTGGTGTTCCCGCAAAAGAAATCGGAAAGCGGGAACTGAAAGATCCACATTATAAACTTGGCCGCGCCGCATGGTTTCGTTGAGACTACCTTCATGAAACTTTCTATAGTCATTTTAACTTACAATACGAAAAAGCTTACTTTGGAATGCATAGATTCAATTATTAAAAATTATAAAGATGAAATTGAAGAAAAAATAATTGAAATAATAGTTGTTGATAATGCGTCATCTGATGGTACCGCAAATAGTCTGTCAGGAAAAAAGTATGTTAATATGTTTTGCAACACAGAAAATTCCGGATTTTCCAAAGGATGTAATTTAGGAGCTGAAAAAGCAAAAGGAAAATACTTATTGTTTTTAAATTCGGATACAAAAACTTTTGATAAAGGTTTTATAAAAATGACTGATTTTTTGGACGCAAATGAGAATGTAGCTATTTTGGGCGGCGGACTTACAAATACGGACGGTACAAAGCAAAAAACAGCCGGAAATTTTTATAACTTATTCAATCTTTCTTTGGTTCTTGCGGGTTTTGAAAGATTTGGGTTGATACGAAAGTATCCTAAGAATATTACGCAAGTAGATTGGGTGGGCGGAGGATGTATGATGGTGAGATGTGACGTTTTTGAAAAATTGTGGGGGTTTGATCCCCGCATTTTTATGTATATGGAGGATATGGAATTTTGCTTCAGGGCAAAAAAAATGGGATATTTAACATTTTTTTTCCCGGATATTAAAGTTGAGCACAGCCAGCATAAAAGCAGCAATAGGGGTTTTGCGATTGAGCATATTTATAAAGGTATTTTGTATTTTTATAAAAAACATACAAACTACTTCGAATATCTTTTTGTGAAAATCTTACTTATAATTAAAGCGATAGTTGCTATTTTTGTCGGATTTACTTTTAATAAAGATTATCTGCGTAAAACTTACATGAGTGCGATAAAAAACATATTATGAAAATATTTAAATTTTTATCAGAAAATTTATTATTAATAATTACTCTTTTTCTTCTTGCATTTATTCCTCTTTATCCAAAACTTCCGATAGTAACAATACAACACACATGGGTATACATTAGAGCGGAAGATTTTCTGGTTGCATGCACTCTTACTCTTTTGTTATTTTTAGTTTTATTTAAAAAAGTTAAATTAAAAACTCCGCTTACATTTTCTATGCTTCTGTTTTGGATTATAGGAGCTGTATCCACCTTTCATGGAGTACTTATTCTTTTTCCAACGTTATCAAACGTTTTTCCCAACGTTGCATTTTTAAGCCTTATTCGAAGAATGGAGTATATGTCTTTATTTTTTATTGCTTATCTTTCGTTAAAGAATAGAAAATCTATATATTATGTTATTGCAAGCCTTTCTACTATTCTTATTCTTATCGTAGGATATGGTTTGGGCCAGAAATTGCTTGGATTCCCTGCATATTTGACTGGGAATGAAGAATTTGCAAAGGGAATTCCCCTTCAGATTTCCTCGCTTGCTCGTGTCCCGTCAACTTTTGCTGGCAATTATGATCTTGCCGCGTATCTTGTTTTGGTAATTCCTATTTTTGTAAGTCTTATATTTGGATTTAAAAATACGTTGGTTAAAATTGGACTTTTTATAACGTCTGCTTTGGGCTTTGGCTTGCTTTTTTTGACAGTATCCCGTATTTCATTCTTTGTATTAATGCTTTCTTTGGTCATACTTCTTGTTCTTCAGAAGAAAAGACTTTCCATTATTTCTCTTTTTGTCCTGACTTTTTTGTTTCTTATATTTTCTCCAGGACTTATGAATCGTTTCGGAAAAACTGTGTCTACGGTAAACGTATTGGTTGACGCAAATACAGGAGCGGCGCTTGGTCAAATAAGGAGTACCCCGAAAGAATATTTTAAGGATAAAATAATTTTAAGACAAAACGCAACTCTTGAAGATGCAAAGATTGCAAGTTCCACGGCTTTAATTCTTTATGATCAACTCCCTCCCTACGTAGAAGTTCTTACTCCTCCGAATGCTTCAACGGGAGAAAATCTGCCGCAGGGTACGGGTTATGTTAACCTTTCTCTTTCGCCAATTCTTAAAAGAGCAGGTCGATATTTTATCCAGACACCGCCAAAGGAAGGTTCGCAGAATAATGAAATACACGCTTTTGATGGTGATTATCTTATAAAAAAAGCAAAAGCATACGATCTGTCTTTCACTACAAGATTTCAAGGAGAGTGGCCAAGGACAGCAGATGCTTTTAAAAGAAACATTTTTTTTGGGAGCGGATATGGGTCTGTTAGCCTTGCCGTTGATAATGATTATTTACGCATTTTAGGGGAGTCGGGAATTTTTGGTTTTCTTGCTTTTTCATCAATTTTTTTGATAGCAGGAATATATATAAAAAAAGCTTTGCCTAAAGTTGATTCTCCGGTTGTCCGAAGTTTTGTTATGGGCTTTATAATGGGAACTTTCGGGTTAGTATTAAACGGAACCCTTATTGATGTATTTGAAGCTTCAAAGGTTGCTTTTACGTACTGGTTATTAATGGGAATAACGCTTGGGATTCTTCATTTATATAGTAACGGAGATGATGTTGATATTTTTAAAGAAGTAAAAAAAGCACTAGCGTCTCCATTAGCTGTTATTTGTTATCTATTTATTCTTGTAATGGTTTTACTGTTCCCTCTTTACGCAAATTATTTTGTAGGCGACGATTTTACTTGGCTTAAATGGGCTGCTGAATCAAAACAAAACCTTGTAAGTTTATTTACGAATGCTGACGGATTTTTCTGGCGGCCGGGAACAAGACTATATTTTTTATTGATGTATCAATTCTTTTGGCTTAACCAAACTTTTTATCATTTAATTTCAATTTTTCTTCATTTTCTAACTGCGGTAACTTTATTTATGGTCTTGCGAAAAGTTTTAAAAGATTACGTTTTATCAATAATAGGTGTAGTTTTATTTATTGTTTTGAGCGGATATCACGAGACAACTTTTTGGATTTCATCAACAGGCTTTATTTTTAACGCGCTTTTTGTACTTCTGTCATTACTTTTTTTCATTTTTTGGAAAGAAAAGAAAAAAAATATTTATATGGTTATGTCTATTACTTCAATGGTTTTTGGTTTTTTGTTCCATGAGCTTGGAGTCGTTACGCCTCTTATTATAATAGCCTATGATTTAGTTTTCACTGAAAAAAACCTTCCCGGTAAATTTTTCAAAAAGATATATTTAGTTCTTTTATTTCCTACGCTGCCGTATTTGGCTTTACGATTTTTCGCACAGAGTCATTGGTTTTCAGGAGACTATAGTTATAACCTTCTTAAGCTTCCTTATAATATTGTAGGAAATATAATTGGTTACGTTGTGCTTGATTTTTTTGGATCGTCTTCTCTTAGATTTTATGAAATTCTAAGAAATGTTTCTAAGGTGCACATACTTTATTCATCGATTGGTCTGGCAATATTTGTTTTTGTTGCAATATTAGTATATAAATCTGTCTTTAAAAGAATAGATAAAAATGAGAAGAAAATTGTTCTCTTTGGGTTTTTGTTCTTCTGTATTTCACTGTTGCCGTTTTTGGGACTTGGAAATATTACTTCGCGATATAGTTACCTTTCATCTATAGGATTTGTAATTATTTTTGCTTTTTTTATGAAAAAAGGCTTTGGTTTTTTGCTAAGTATCAGTGATAAATATCTTCGCGTAATGATTAGCGTATTAATAGTTATGGTTTATTTAAGCGTACAGCTTTTCCAATTTCAAAAAATCCATATTGATTGGTTTTCTGCCGGAGAGAAATCAAAAGCTTTTCTTGTATCATTTGAAAGTGTCTATAAAGATTATTGGGCAGATAAAAATATGCATTTTTACCTTGTTAATGTACCGATTAGAAATGGAGAAGCTTGGATTTTTCCTGTTGGAGTAAAAGACGCTTTGTGGTTTGCTCTTCCGAATAAAAACTTTACTGTAGATATTGTTTCGGATTTACCTTTTGCTCTTGATAGAGCAAGTTCGGATGAGAATACTGAAGTTTTTCAATTTGACGATAATGGTAGTATAAAACAGGTTTTTCCAACAAAGAAACCTATTCAAATACCGCCTGCAAAATAAAAACTCATATTTTTGCGCTTCTTGATAATAATACTTACAATAAACTAAAATATAGGAGTGAAGAAACTATCTACGTTTATTCTTTGCACAATTCTTGTTTTTGGATTTATTGTTAGACTGTATCGATTCAATAATCCGATTGCAGACTGGCATTCTTTCCGTCAATCCGACACAAATGCCGTGTCTCAAATCTTTGTTAATAATGGAATAAATCTTTTATATCCAAAATACTTTGACATATCCAATGTTCAATCAGGAAAAGATAATCCTAAAGGATACCGTTTTGTTGAATTTCCTCTGTATAACGCTGTTCAGGTTTTATTATTCAAGTCAATAGGATGGGCGGGAATAACGCTTGAAGAATCAGGTAGGCTTATCTCAATTCTGGCAACACTAGCAGGCAGCCTGTTTATTTATTTACTGACGAGAAAATATGCAGGGAACGCGTCCGGTTTTTTTTCTGCTCTTTTTTACTTATTTTTACCCTTTTCTATTTTTTACGGAAGAACGGTTTTACCGGATGAATTGATGGCGACTGCAATTTTAGGAGGAATATATTTTTTTGACATAGCAATATCAAAAAAAAATTCTCAATTCCTAATTTTTAATTTTCAATTCTGGCTTGCAATTTTATTTACTGCAAGCTCGTTTTTACTCAAACCTTACGCTTTATTTTTTACTTTACCCTTTTTCTATTTAGCGTTTCAAAGGTTTGGAATATATTTTTTAAAAAAATGGCAGCTTTTTTTATTTTTAATTTTGTCAACTGCTCCGCTTGTTGCATGGAGATTTTGGATTGGAAATTACCAAGAAGGAATACCAGTATCGGCTTGGCTTTTTAACGGAAATGGTATACGTTTTAGGCCGTCATTTTTTAGGTGGATATTTTATGAGCGTATAACGCGTTTGATTCTCGGATATGCCGGAGTAATTTTTCTATCTGCAGGAATATTTCAGGTGTTAAAACATAAAAATAAAGGATTTTTTATCTCTTTTCTTTTGTCATCATTAATATATTTATTCGTTATGGCAACCGGTAATGTACAACATGATTATTATCAGATTCTTATAATACCGACTCTCAGCATGTTTTCCGGTATTGGAGTTTTGTGGCTTTATAATAAACTTAGACGGATTGGTGGTCAATTTTTGGGATTTGGTGTCTGTGTCGGGATAGCAGTTATATGTTTTTTGTTGTCATGGAATTCTGTTCGGGATTTTTTTAATATTAACGATGGTGTAATGGTAAAGTCAGCATATGGGGCACGAAAAGTTTTACCAAAAGACGCATTAATTATTGCTCCTTATGATGGAAGTACGACCTTTTTAAACTTAATTCAAAGACAAGGATGGCCCGTTCTTGAAAAATCAGTCGATCAACTTAGCTTAATGGGAGCAGAATATCTTGTACTGGCAAATCCGACAAAAAATGATTTTGAAGGATTTGGTAAACAATATAAAATTTTTGCATCTTCTTCGTCTTATTTAATTTTACAATTAAAAAAATGAAAAAAATACTTTTTGTAACCTATGATTTTCCATATCCTACAACAAGCGGCGGGAAAAATAGAGCATATAACTTAATTAAATTTGCGGGGAATGGACATGACATTCATCTTTTTTCTTTCACGCGAGATGATTTTAAAAAAGAATACGTAGACCAAATAAAAAAAATAGGAGTGTTATCAGTCACGACTCATAAAAGACGTAAAGTAAAAGATATTAGAAATATTATTGGTGTTTTTTCGCCGACACAATCAATTTTCAAAAAACTTTATTTTGATAAATCAATCCTTAGTCTGCTTATAGATTTGGTAGTAGAAAAAAAAGTTGATGTTATTCATTTCGAATCTTTTTATACAGGTTTTTATATATCAAGCGAATTTAAAAAGCTTGATGTAAAACAAATTTTTGGAACTGAAAATATTGAGCACCAAGTTTATAAAGATTATGTTTCCAACCGTGTTTCGCGAATCTTGAAACCCTTATATGAGCGTGAAGTTGGAAAAATAAAAAAAGAGGAAGAAGAAATGTTTGAAGCAAGCGATATCTGTCTTGCTGTGACAGAAGCCGAAAAAAAAATTATTAATGACACAAGTACAAAAAAATGCGCGATAATAGAAAACGGGATTGATATAAATAGTTTTACTTATAAAAAACCTGAAAAAAATGAAGCCGTAAGACTTCTTTTTGTGGGTAATTTTTCATATTTTCCGAATGTTGATGCAATTAATTTTTTTTATTCTGATGTTTTCAAAAATCTATCCGGGCAATTTAGACTTACTATAATAGGAAAAAAAGCACATGGTCTTCTTGCAAAAAATGACAGTAGGATTAATTGTATTGAATTTGTTTCCGACATAAAAGACGCATATAAAAATTGTGACATTATGGTATCTCCTGTCAGAATTGGAGGAGGTACAAATTTTAAAATCCTTGAAGCAATGGCAGCAGGTGTTCCGATAATTGCTCATCCGGCACGTTTGCAAAGCTTGGGTGTTGTTTCAGGAAAACATGTTGTGACTGCTAAAACAGCCGACGAATTTATTTCAACCATTTTGAAACTTTCACTTGATTACAAAAAACGTGTTGCATTGTCGGCTGCTGCTCGTGTTTTTGTTGAAGAAAAATATTCATGGGAAAATATTGGAAAAAAACTAAATTCGATATGGGAAAATTTATAAAAAAAAGAGGAATTGATTTATCAATTATTATTGTTTCTTATAACACAAAGAAACTGTTAGAAGAATGTATTAGGTCAGTTCAAAAAACAACAAAGAAAATCGGTTTTGAAATAATTGTTGTCGATAACGCTTCATCTGATGGAAGTTATCAAATGTTAGAAAATCTTCAGAAAGAAAAAGTTTTTAACAAAAGTCTAATACTTATTAAAAGTAAAGAAAATATTGGGTTTTCAAAAGGGAATAACTTAGGTATAAAAGTTTCAAGCGGAAAGTATCTTCTTTTTCTAAATCCGGATACGGTAGTTTATGAAAAAACAATAGACGGGATGTTTGAGTTTATGGAACAACATCCGGAGTGCGGTGCTTCAACGTGTTTTGTTGAACTTTTAAGCGGAAAACTTGATGATTCTTCCCATAGGGGATTTCCAACTCCATCGCGATCCTTCTTCCATTTTTCAGGTATTTCAAAAGTATTTAAAAATATCAAGCTTTTTAACGGTTACAATCTTTCTTATTTAGATATTTCAAAAACTCATGAAATTGATTCACTAGCTGGGTCATTTATGTTAGTGCCTTTTAATGTTGGAGATAAATTAGGATGGTGGGATGAAGATTATTTCTTTTACGGAGAAGATATAGATTTTTGTTACCGAATTAAAAAAGCAGGATATAAGATTTATTTTGTTCCGGAGTTTAAAACGTTACACCTTAAAGGAATTTCAAGCGGAATTAAAAGTGTTTCAAAAGACATAACAAAAGCAACAAATGAAACTAAAAGGCGAGCAACACATCATAGATTTAACTCCATGGAAATTTTTTATAATAAACATTACAAAAAAATATATCCAAAAATTGTTACATATCTTGTTTTGGTTGGCATTAAAATAAAAAGAAAGATTGCAGAACGCAAAATTTAATATGGTTATCGGAATTGATGCGCGTCTTTGGTATGAAAGCGGAGTAGGACGCTATATCAGGAATTTGGTTAATGGTTTTGATAAGAATGAATCCTCAAGTTTGAAATTTATTGTATTTTTAAACTCAAAAGCTTTTGATGAGGTTAGTTTTACAAATCCTAACATAAAAAAAGTTAAGGCTGATATAAAATGGCACACATTATCAGAGCAGTGGAAATTTAAGGAAATAGCTGAAAAGGAAAATGTTGATCTTATGCATTTTACATATTTTTCCCACCCGATTTTTTATAATAGACCTTTTGTTATAACGATTCACGACCTTATAATAACGAATTTTCCAACAGGCAGAGCCTCAACATTGCCCTACCCGTTATATGCAGCAAAACGTATCGGATATAATATTGTTCTCAACCACGCAGCAAGAAAAGCAAAAAAAATTATAACTCCGACAGTAACCGTAAAAAATTTAGTAGCGGAAAAGCTGAAAGTATTACAGGATGATATTGTAGTAACTTACGAAGGGGGTTTGGAAAAACACAAGTTTAAGAAAAAATATTCTTTGCATGTAGAGGCCGTATTAAAACAACTTCCAAAAACATTTTTCTTATATGTCGGGAATGCATACCCTCACAAAAATATAAAAATACTAATTGATGCAATACAAAAGATAGAAGATAAAAATACATCTATAGTTATGGTTGGAAAAGAAGATTTTTTTTATAAGCGGTTAAAAAATGAAATAATGGTAAGAAATTTAAATAATAGAATTATATTTCTTGATAAGGTAGACGATGATGTTCTTGTTAATTTATACACGCATGCAAGAGCATTAGTTGTCCCTTCGCTACAGGAAGGGTTTGGTTTGCCTGCAGTAGAGGCTCTTCAATTAGAGTGTTTGGTTGTAGCGTCTGATATTCCTGTTCATCATGAGGTTTTGCAGAATGGAGTTTTGTATTTTGATCCGCAAGACAGTTCTGATTTGGTATCAAAAATGGAGCAAGTATTACATTTGACGAAAGAAAAAAGGGAAGAACTTGAAGATCACGGTTTTTGTATTGGTAATAAGTATTCATGGGAAACAATGGTGAAAAAAACTCTGGAAGTATATAAAAGTTATCTTGGTTAAAGCTTAGACCTCCATTTTCAACAAATTGTGGTATCATACTGTGAATGAAAGTTGCGCTTGTTTATGACCGTATAAATAAATGGGGCGGTGCGGAAAGAGTTCTTCTTGCTCTATATAATATTTTTCCAAATGCTACTCTTTTTACCTCGGTGTATGACGGGAAAAAAGCGCCTTGGGCCGCCGTCTTTAAAAAAATCAAGACGTCTTTTCTCCAAAATATTCCTTTGGCCAAAAAATACCACGAATTCTTTCCGGTCCTTATGCCTATGGCATTTGAGTCTTTCTCTTTTGACAATTTTGATTTGGTAATAAGCTTGACAAGTGAAGCGGCAAAAGGAGTTATTACTCGTCCCTCAACGCGTCACATATGTATTTGTCTTACACCTACCAGATATCTTTGGAGTGGATATAATGAGTATTTCTCAAATCCTGTTATACGCTTTTTTTCTTATCCTGCAGTTTGGTATTTGCGGGTTTGGGATTCTATTGCTTCAAGACGTCCGGATAAAATTATTGCTATTTCAACTAATGTTAAAAAAAGAATTGAAAAATATTATTCTCTTGCATCAATTGTTATAAATCCGCCTCTAATGCTTGATGGAAAAGTTCAAAAAAGCGCAAAAAAAGTTCCGGGGAACTTCTTTCTTGTTGTGTCTCGTCTTGTAGCATACAAAAGGGTTGATTTAGCAATAAAAGCGTGCAATACTCTTGGTCTCAATTTAAAAATTGTTGGGTCCGGAAGTGAAGAAAAAAGATTAAAATCTATGGCAGGTCCGACAATAGAATTTGTAGGTCAGGTAACCGACGAGGAACTTTTTTCTTACTATATTTCCTGCAAGGCCCTAATTTTTCCAGGCAGAGAAGATTTTGGGCTTACGATGGTTGAGGCACAAAGTTTTGGAAAACCTGTTATAGCTTATGGCGCAGGGGGAGCCTTGGATATAATTATAAAAGGCCAAACAGGAGAATTTTTTGATTCTAAAACACCTTCGTCTCTAGTTAAGGTATTGAAAAATTTTATTCCAAGTAGGTATAATAAGGAGAATTGTATTAGAAATTCTGAGAGATTTTCTTATAAAGAGTTTAAGAAAAAATTATTGAATTTTTTAAAAACAGTTTAGTTTCTCTTAAAAAATATGAAAGCAGTAATTCGAAGAAAACGAACGAAGAGAGTTATTCGTAGAAAAGCTATGCTTATTCGAAGAAAAGAGGTTTTGCAATGAAAGCTGTTATCTTTGCTGGAGGTGTGGGTACAAGGCTATGGCCTCTTTCCCGCAAGCATACCCCAAAACAATTTGAAAAAATAGTTGGAGAAAAATCTACTCTTCAGCTTGCGTATGACAGGATATCACCTATTTTCAAAGATTCCGATATTTTTGTTTCGTCTGGAGATAGGTATGGTGATATTTTGAAAACTCAACTTCCTCAACTTCCGAGTGAGAATTTTATTTTGGAACCTGAAATGCGCGATGTTGGTGCTGCCGTAGGTCTCGTCGCTGCTATTTTTGAAAAAATTTCAAAGGATGATCCTTTTATAATTCTTTGGAGTGACCATTTGGTAAAAAATGAAGAGCTTTTTAGGAAAATTTTACTTACCGCCAACGAGATTTTAGAAAAAGAAAAAAACAAAATAGTTTTTATAGGTCAAAAATCACGCTTGGCAACGCAGAATTTGGGATGGATAGAATTTGGAGAAAAAATTAGAAGTATGGAAGGACTGTCTCTTTATGAATTCAAAAATTTACATTATAGACCTGATCTTCCTACGGCTGAAAATTTTCATGCAAGCGAGAAACATGCGTGGAACCCGGGATATTTTGGAACAACGCCGTCATTTTTAATGTCTTTATATAAAAAATTTGCTCCTCAAATGTATGAAGGTCTGGTAAAAATTCAGAAAGCGTGGGGAACTCCTGAGTATAAGGGAATTTTAAAAGAGGTCTTTTCTGCATTTGAAAAAATATCTTTTGACAACCTTATACTTGAAAAGATAAATGGTCAAGATGGATATGTTATTGGTGCGGATTTTGGATGGAGTGATATTGGCGCATGGGAACAGTTAAAAGAAGCGCTTTCTAAAAATGAAGAAGAAAATGTAACACGAGGCAAGGTTATGTTGACAGATGCCAGCGACAGCTTGGTTTTCAATTATACAGATCAAATGGTTGTAGGAATTGATATAAAAGATTTTTTGGTTATTAATACAGAAGATGTTGTATTGGTTTGTCCTAAAGATTCTGTTCCAAAAATTAAAAAATTGGTGGAAAGCCTTACAGGAACAGAGCATGAAGTTCTCACGTAAATGGAAATTTTATATCCATACGCAAAACGAATTATTGATATTATTCTATCAATAATACTTCTTATTTTATTTTCTCCGATAATATTCTTTACGGCGCTTCTTATAAAAATAGATTCACCCGGTCCGGTATTTGCGGATACTCCAAAAAGAGTTGGTAAGAATGGGAAACTATTTCATATGTATAAATTCCGTTCAATGGTAAAAAATGCACACGAAGCCCTTATTAAAGACCCTAATTTTCAAAAACTATATAACGAATATAAAAAAAGCGGTTATAAATTACGTGAGGATCCGCGAATTACCAAGGCTGGCCGGTTTTTAAGAAAACACTCTTTTGATGAAATTCCTCAATTTATAAATGTATTAAGAGGAGATATGAGTATAGTTGGGCCGCGAGCTTATTACCCTGATGAATTAGAAGATCAGCAAAAAAAATACCCGTACACAAAAGAAGCGGTGAAAATTGTGCTTTCTGTTAAACCTGGAATTACCGGTGTTTGGCAGGTTTCGGGTAGATCCGAAATAAACTTCGATAAGCGTATACAGCTTGATTCAAAGTACGCATCCAAAAAATCAATTCTCTACGACTTTATAATTATTATAAAAACCCCCGCCGCGATGATCTTCGGAAAAGGAGCAATGTAAATGAAGTTTGCATTTTTTTTTGCAGTCTGGTTTAATTAATAGGCTATATGGATGATCTTGGATTTAAAAAAATTGATCTTTCAGATGAAAATTCCGAAGAAAACAAAAAAACTACGGTAAAAAACGAAAAAAATACAACTGTAAAAAAAGGGTCTATTAAATCCATTCTTTTAAATAAATTTATTTTAATTCCGGTTATACTTCTTGTTGTTTTGGCACTTGTTGGAGCTTTTGTAGGTACAAAGTCTCTTGTTATTGTTAAAGACGTCAAAAAAGTACAATCACAGGCAAAAATAGCAGCAGACGCTGCAAAAAAGCAAAATGTAGTTCTTGCAAAAACAGAATTGGTAAAAATGCAAGCCCAGCTGACAGCCCTTAAGAAAGATCTATCCTCTCTTACTTTTTTAAGTTTTGTTCCTTATATAAAAGATGCGCAAAAATTGTCTGATGCAGGAATACACGGTGTAAAAGCCGCAATTATAACAGCAGATTCGGTAATTCCATACGCTGATGTTTTGGGGTTAAAAGGAGAAAAAAGTTTTGTTATGGGAAGCGCAGAAGACCGCATACGTCTTGCTGTTAAGACAATGGGTAAAGTAGTCCCCAAAATTGATGATATAGAAAAAGAGTTGATTCTTGCAAAAACAGACGTTGACAGCATAAATGTTTCCCGCTACCCAAATTTTCTCTTTTTCAAAAAAATTAAAGATCAAATTACTCAAGTAAAAAATCTTGTTGATAATGCAGCTGCGGCAGTTGATGAAGGAAAACCTCTTATAAAAGTACTTCCGGTGCTTTTGGGCGAGAAAGAGAGCAAAAAATATATGGTTCTTTTCCAAAACGACAATGAACTTCGTCCTACAGGCGGATTTTTGACTTATTACACGCTTTTTAGGGTTGAGGAAGGGGTTATAAAAATTGACAGAGCATCAGATATTTATAAGCTTGATGATAGTATTCCTTCACATCCTCCGGCGCCTGAAATTATTAAAAAATATCTTCCAAAAGTCTACAGTTTTTATATACGCGACAGCAATTTATCGCCAGACTTTGCGTCGTCGATGAAAACATTTAACGATCTTTACAAAAAATCTTCAGATAAACAAAATATAGACGGGATAATAGCTCTTGATACGAAATTCTTGGTGCGCATTATTGATATTTTAGGAGAGGTGCAGGCAGACGGTCAAACTTTTACTGCCAAAACAGACCCTAGATGCAATTGCCCGCAGGTTGTTTATCAGCTTGAGCTTAATACGACAAAGCCAGTAGGGTTTATCCGAGAAAACAGAAAAGCAATTGTGGGTGATCTTCTTTTGGCAATAATGCAAAAGTCTCTTAAGAGTTCACCTAAGCTTTATTGGGGAAAGCTTTTCCAAGAAGCGTTGACTGGTTCTGCCGAAAAGCACGTTCTTTTTTACATGTTTTCCGATGATGCTCAAAAAGGCATAGAGTCATTAAATTGGGGCGGCCGGATAAAGAATTTTGAAGGAGACTATCTTCATATAAACGACGCGAATTTTGCCGGCGCAAAGAGTAATATGTATATAAAAACAGCTGTAAAAGTAGAATATGATGTAAGCGGAGCAGGTGAGGTTACAAAAACTCTGACAATTGACTATAAAAATCCTCAAGAGCATTCAGATTGTAATTTAGAAAGAGGTGGGCTTTGTCTAAATGCAACTCTTAGGACACTTCAGCGGGTATATGTTCCTCAGGGTAGTTTGCTTTCTTCTTCGAGGGGATCCGAAGTAAAAGTTGAGACTAAAAAAGACCTAGGTAAAACTTATTTTGAATCCTTCTTTACGGTAAAACCTCTTGGAAAATCACAAATTACCTATAAATATACGCTTCCTTTCAAGGTAAAAAGCGGTTCACCGTTGCCGGTTCTTATTCAAAAGCAACCCGGAACAACGGGAATAATGTATGAGATTTGGGTAAACGGTAAAAAAGTTGACAGTTTTGATCTTGCAACAGATAAGGAATTAAGTCTTAAAGTATTCTAAATGCGTTATCTTACAGACATAGGTTTTGTTTTGAAACGTACCAATTTCGGCGATAGCGACCGCTACATAACCATTTTCACAAAATACCATGGAAAAATTGAGGTTATGGCACGCGGAGTCCGTAAGATTACAAGCAGACGCGCGTCACACGTTGAGACAATAAATCTTATTAGATTCCAGTCGATAAAAGGTAGCAAAAACTTTATTTTGACAGAAGCCACAGTTGTTAAATCCTACAGTGCTCTTAAAAATGATTTAAAATGTATTGAAAAAATATTTTTACTTTGTGAGCTTATAAATCTTTTGTGCCCTCCTCATGAAAGGCATACAGAAGTTTTTAGTCTTTTAGAAAACCTTTTGACAAAGATTGAAGATTCTGGGCTTGAAAACGTAAACTTTTTAGCGTTTCAGCAAAATCTTTTAATTCTTCTTGGGTTTTGGGATGGGAAGAAAGAATTTGTGGATGATACGCAAGTAAGATATTTTATTGAAAATTTAGTCGAGAGAAAATTAAAATCCAAAACCTTCTTTAAAGCATAGTATTTTTAGTAATCTATTATCCTAGCTACTTAAAATAGAAAATAGCTTTGCAATGGCAGGGGTTTCCGCAGTTTGGACATTGATATCCTTCTTTTATGCTGTCTTCGTACCAGTATTCGGGAATATCAAGAAGCGATTTGTACCCGAGTTTTTCAAACATTTTGGGAGATGATTCCACTTTTCCGGAATCCCAAGCAATTGCAAGAAATAAACCGCACGACATTTGTCTTAAGCGCCTCATAGCTTCAAGAGTTAGTCTTGTCCCGATTCCGCGATGTCTGTATTCCGGGTGGACAGAAACAGATTTAATAACTCCTACTGAAAGCCGTGGAAGTTCAAACGGAATATTGTGTTTTTTAAATGCATCATTGCATTCTTTTGCAGTTTTCTCGTCAAGCGGAAACGCGAGCATAACTCCAAGTAATTTATCTTCTATTGTAGAGCCGATCAAGATATATTCGGATGGGGCATTTGCATATCTTAATAAATCTTCTGGAGGGATATACTTTTGACCCAGAGAGACATCATAAATATCTGAAGCTTGCGCAAGCAGTATTGAATCATGCGGTCTAATATCTATTATACTTGTGGCAGATGCGAGGGCTTCTTTGTTCCCAAAACTTTCAATATTCATTATTATATTATACCCCGTGTAAGCAACAAGCCAGCAAAGGTTAAGAATAAATCAGGTTGTTTGTTGTATTATGCTTTGATATACTGAATTTACTTTTATAGAAAATGTTTCCTCCTTCGCTCTTTGAGCTTCGGACGGACTATTATTTATAAATATGACTAATGAATTGTTTGATAAGGTTGTAGCTTTGGCAAAAAGACGGGGTTTTGCATATCCATCTTCTGAGATTTACGGCGGACTTGCTAATACTTGGGATTTTGGCCCCATGGGAACTTTGCTTAAAAATAACATCCGGGATTCGTGGTGGAACAAATTTGTTTTGTCACGCGATGATATGGTGGGAATTGACGCGTCAATATTTTTGAATCCAAAAGTTTGGGAATCATCGGGACACGTTGCATCATTTACAGATGCATTAATTGATTGTAAAAACTGTCATTTCCGAACGCGCGCAGACCATTTGATTGAAGATAATGTTGTCGATATTAAAGTTGAGGGGTTGCCGGTTAGCGAGTTGACAAGTTTGGTCCGCGAAAAAAATATAAAGTGCCCAAAGTGCGGAAAACAGAATTGGACAGAAGTCAGAAAGTTTAATTTATTGTTTGAATCCTCAATTGGTATTGTTGAAGAAGGAAAATCAAAAGTGTATTTAAGGGGAGAAATTGCACAAGGTATTTTTGTGAATTTTAAAAATGTCTTAAATACAACGCGTGTTAAAATACCGTTTGGCATTGCGCAACAAGGAAAAGCATTTCGTAATGAAATAACTTTAGGTCAATTCGTACACCGCACTTTGGAGTTTGACTTAATGGAATTTGAATACTTTATAAATCCTGCCGATTGGGAGGAAAAGTTTGGATTTTACAAAGATGAAATGTGGGATTGGGCAAAAGAGCTCGGTTTAAACACTGAAAATCTTCGCTGGCGAGAACATGAAGAATTCGAGCGTTCTCATTACTCAAAAAGAACAATGGATATTGAATATAAATATCCTTTCGGATGGAAAGAAATGTTTGGTCTTGCTTATAGAACTGATTTTGATCTTCGAAACCACACGGAAAAAAGCGGAAAAGATTTGTCTTATATTGATCCTGCGACAGGAGAAAAATACATACCGCACGTTATTGAGCCGACATTCGGACTTTCCCGTTTAGTGGGTGTTGTTTTGTTTGATTCTTATTGTGAAGATGGAGAACGTGTTCTTTTAAAGTTAGATCCGAAGATTGCGCCATATAAAGCAGCGGTGTTTCCTCTTTTGGCAAACAAACCGGAATTGGTTGAAAAGGCGCGTTTAGTTTATGAAAATTTAAAGAAAGAATTTGTTGTTGCATGGGATGACCGTGGAAATATCGGAAAACGATATGCTTCTCAAGACGAAATCGGAACACCATTTTGTATAACTATTGACTTTGATACTCTTAAAGACGATTCTGTAACCATAAGAGACCGCGACAGCGCAAAACAGGAAAGAATAAGTCTTGACAAGTTGCAAAATTATATTCAAAATAAGCTTACCAATGGCAGGTAAGGAAATAGAATTTATTCCTCAAAATCAAGAGTCGCTTCGTAAATATCAAACAGAATGTGGTTTATTTGGTGTTTATTATCCGGGATATAATGTAAGACCGATTTTATATAGAGCCGGTACAGATCTTCAGCACAGAGCCGAAGGCGCTGCAGGAATGTATGTTTCAAACGGGTATAAGCAGGGAATGGTAAAAAATCTTGGAACAGTCGCCGTTGCATTCCAAGAAGGAAGAAACGTGCCTGAGGTAGACGCACCCCACATAGGGATTCTCCATACAAGATATCCAACTGCGGGAGGATCAAATCATTTGCCGAATATTCAGCCAATGAGTCTTGATGGTATAACATTTGCTCATCACGGAAATCTAACTAACGCACACGAGTTGCGAAGTAAAATGAGGGACGTTGAAATAGGAGGATTATTTCCGGATAACGATTCATGGCTTGCATTAAACGCAATAGTTAGGGCAAAAGGCAAAACTTTGGAAGAAAAACTTATTAATGCCCAAAAAGGCTTTGAAGGCGGATGGGCATTTATTTTAAGCGATGGGAAAAAACTTATCGCCTCACGCGATCCGCACGGTATAAGGCCGCTTTCAGCTGGTGTTCTTGGTCCAAAAGATTCTGCAAATGGATATTTGTTGTCTGTTGAAACTGCACCTTTTGATAATTTAGGAGTACGTGACTTCTGGGAGATTTTACCGGGAGAAACAGTTGTTATTGATGAAAAAGGAATAAAGACAGTAGATATATCCGCGAAAACACAAAAATCATGTATTTTTGAATTTGTTTACATGATGAGTCCCAAAAGCGAATTTATGGGACAACTCGTAACGATGACCCGCAGGCGCGCAGGTGAACTTTTATGGAGTGAGCATCCTGTTGAGCCGTTAGATTCAGGACAAATAATAATTATGGGAGTTCCTGATTCCGGAAGACAATCTGCTCTGGGTTATTTTCATAAGGCGCAGGAAGAATTTGGAACAAAATTTACTTACGATGAAGGATTAATTGCAAATAGATATTTTGGGCGAAATTTTATAAAGTCTTCCGGACAAAGAGCAGCAAGTTTAAAATTCTACACAATAAAAGAGTTGATAAAAGACAAGACGATTGTAATTGTAGATGATTCTTTAGTTCGAGGAGAAACTACTGCTGATAATGTTAAAAAAATGCTAGAAGATGGAGCGTGCGAAGTGCATGTGAGAATTGCCTCTCCCGAAATTAAGCATCCGTGTTTTTGGGGTGTTGCTTTTTCAAGATATGGAGAATTGATTGCAAATACAATTCCTAATATTGACGATAGGGCGCATTCTCTTGGAGTAGCATCTATTGGTCATCTCAGTCTTGAAGGGTTATTTCAAGCCGTTGGTATGACGCGAGAAGACGCAAAGCGTGCTATTACATTTGATAATACGCCTTTTTGCACACACTGTTTTGACGGAAACGGTCCTGAGATTAAAAATAATGATGATATAATTGATTTGTCGGAGTTAAAAAAAATTCCTTCTTGACGAGGAAAAGATTATTTGCATAAATAAAAGATATGAAATGGATTAAGAAAAATAAAATTATTGTACCAATTATACTTGTGGTTATTGTATTAGTCGGAGTAGGTTCTTTATTGATGTTTGGAAAGGGTAAAGTTGTAGCGCCTCAAGCGCTTGATGTCTCTGAAAAACCGGTAAAAAAAATAAACGCTGATGATATTGGACTGTCGCTAGTTCCAAGGAGCGATAAAAAAGCTATTATTTTGCAAATTTCAAAACTTGATGGAATCTCAGCATTGGAGTACGAAGTGACTTATGATGCAAAAGTTACAGATACGACAGGTGATGAACAAGAGGGAACAACACAGCGAGGGGTAGTAGGAAGTCCGATTGACGTAAAAGCCGGAGATTCTGAAATAAAACGCACAATTGAGCTTGGGACATGCTCCCGAAATATTTGTAAATACGACAATGTTGTTTCTGCCGTAAAATTTGTTATAAAAGTTACGTATTCAAATGGAGATGTAGGTTCGGTAGAAGAAGATATAACCCTCTAGAACAACTCTTATTTCCTAATTCATAAATTATTATCCACATTTAGTGTTTCTTCCTGTTTGTTATCACTAAAATGGTTATATTTCCTCTTGACAGTGTGTGAAAAGTATAGCAAAATGGAGAAAAGTGGTGAAAAGTGGTGAATTATGCTTCTTGGACAATTTACTATAAAGGTAGGAGAAAAGGGAAGAATTGCTTTTCCAAAGCGTTTTAGAACGTCTTTAGGTGAAAGGCTTATTGTGACATTCGGATTTGAGAATTCTCTTATAGTAGTTTCTGAAAAAAATTGGCAAGCATTGCTTGAAGGAACAGAGGGAAAACCGTTATTGCTGTCAGGAACGCGCGATACACAGCGTTTTTTACTGGGTGGCGCTTCTTTTGTAGAGCTTGATAGCCAAGGTAGATTCGTTCTTCCGGAATACCTTAGATCGTTTGCAAAAATCAAAGGCGAAGTTACAGCAGTTGGACTTCACAGATATGTAGAAATTTGGGATTCTTTGGAGTGGAAAAAATATCAGGAAAAAATGGTTCCAAAAATTTCTGAAATAGCACAGAATTTAGTTGAAAAAATAGATAAAAAAGTGAATGAGTAATTTTGTTCATATACCTGTACTTTTAAAAGCTGCAGTTGATGGTTTGAATGTGTGTCCTGGAAAAGTATTTATTGACGGAACTGCAGGAGGAGGAGGGCATACGCAAGAGATTTTGAAGCGAGGAGGAAAAGTTTTAGCTATAGATTGCGACACGGATGCGATTGAACACCTAAGAGATGTTTTTAAAAATGAAAAAATGGTGAAAATTGTAAAAGGAAATTTTTCAAAAATTGGACAGATTGCCAGAGAAAACGGGTTTTTTCCTGTTGACGGGGTACTTTTTGATTTGGGTTTTTCAAGTTATCAAATAGATGAGGCAGGCCGGGGGTTTAGTTTTAGGAAAGACGAAAAAATAGATATGAGAATGGATTCAGATACAACTCTTACCGCTTTTGACATTGTTAACACTTGGTCAAAAGATGCTCTTTATGAACTTTTTTCAAAAGTAGGAGAAGAACATGATGCGCAAAAAATTGCAGATGAGATTGTTTTTGTCCGAAAGAACGGAAATATAGAAATCTCGCGTGAACTTGGTGATATTGTTAAAAAAGTAAAAAAAGAATACGGCGGTATGATGCATCCTGCAACAAAAGTTTTTCAGGCTTTGCGGATTACTGTTAATAATGAGCTTGAGAATTTGAAAACAGGATTGTTTGAAGGAGTAAGCGTGTTGAGAAAAAACGGCAGATTTGGCGTTATTTCGTTTCATTCTCTTGAAGACAGAATAGTAAAAAGGGAATTTTTGTCGTTTGAAAAAAATGGAATTGGAAGAATTATTACAAAAAAACCTATTACTGCCGATGATAAAGAAATTGAAAACAATGTTCGCTCAAGAAGCGCAAAATTAAGATTTTTTGAAATTGTATGAAAATAATCTCTAAAACTGCTATTTTTCTTTTTATCGTTGTTTTGATTCTTGAAGGTATAAATATTTATCTTTCTAATAAAATTTCCCTTGATAGCATAAAGGCAACAAAAATTACAAGTCAAATTGAGGATCTTTCGGAAAAAAATACACTTTTATCTTCAGAAGTTATCTATTCTTTATCTCTTGACAATATTTCCTCGCGCGCCGCATACCTTGGGTTTGTTGAGCCGAAAGAACCTATTTCTTTTGCGTCCCCTCTTCAAGTTGCACTTAAAAAATGATAAAAAAATCGGTTTTTTTCAGACTTTCTATAGTAATTGTTTTCTTTTTTACACTTTTTTTAATTGTTTTAGTAAGACTTTTTTACTGGCAAATTATAAGGGGAGAAGAATTAAAAAATATCGGGCTTTCACAAAGTACAGATTCACTTGTGATATCTTCAAAAAGAGGAGATATATTTTCTGCAGATAACTATCCAATCGCGACAAATAAAACGTCATACCTTCTTTATTCAAATCCTCGTGTTCTTTCTGAAAAAGACCTTGTCGCAAAAAAACTTTCTTTGATTCTGGAAATTCCCGAAGCGTCAATATCCGCACAATTATCAAAACAACTCTTTTGGGTAAAACTTGATAACTCTATTCCTGCTGAAAAGAAGACGGTTGTTGAAGATCTTAAGATTCCCGGCATTGGTTTTCAACAGCAATCAGAGAGATTTTACCCCGAAGCCTCAATGGCTGCTCATCTGGTAGGATTTGTGGGTAAGGATACAAACGGTCAGGATAAGGGATACTTTGGGATAGAAGGATTTTATAACGATTTACTTTCCGGAAGACCTGGAAAAATATATGTTGTCCGTGATGCGCTCGGTAATAAAATAGTGAATGATCTTCGTGAAGAAAAAAAAATTGATGGAAGAAGCGTTGTTCTGTCTATTGATAGGACAATACAGTTTATCGCACAAAAAAGATTAAAAGATTCTATAGAGAAATACGGAGCTGATGGAGGAAGCGCTATAGCAATGGAAACAAAAACAGGGAAAATTTTGGCGATGTCTTCATTTCCGAGTTTTGATACGCAAAAATATTATAATTTTGACTCTGAAACATATATAAATCCTGCAATTTCTGAGTTGTATGAGCCAGGATCCACTTTTAAAACGCTTATTATGGCTGCCGGAATTGATGCCGGGGTCGTAAAGCCTGACACGAAGTGCGATATTTGCTCAGGGCCTGTATCAATTGGGGAATACAGCATAAAAACGTGGAATAACAAGTATTTTGGAAATATTACAATGACGGATGTAATAGAACATTCGGATAATACGGGTATGGTATTTGTTGGAAGAAAACTTGGGGTTAAGAATTTGCTTTCCTATCTTTCTCGATTTGGAATAGGAGAGAGAACAGGAATCGATTTGCAGGGTGAGGTTACGAGCGTTTTAAGAAGTGAAAAAAAGTGGTATCCGATAGACCTTGCTACTGCAACCTTCGGTCAGGGAATTTCTCTTACCCCTCTTCAGCTTATTAACGGTGTAAACGCAATAGCAAACGGTGGAGAACTTATGAAGCCGTATATAGTTACAAAAATTATTACGGAAGAAGGAAGAATAATTGAGATAAAACCTCAAGTGTTAAGAAAAGCGGTTTCACGTGCGGCGGCAAAAGTTATGAGCCTTCTTATGGTAAACGCTGTTGAGAATGGTGAAGCAAAATGGACAAAGCTTAAGGATTATAAGGTTGCGGGTAAAACAGGAACTGCACAAATACCGCTTGCGGGACATTATGATTCTACCCAAACCATAGCTTCTTTTGTCGGATTTTTTCCGGCAGAAGATCCAAGAGTAACTATGCTCGTTCTTATAAAACGTCCTAAAACCTCAATTTATGGAGCCGAAACCGCCGCGCCGATATTCTTTTCAATAGCACGTGACATTTTAAATTATTACAATATTGCGCCGACGCGCTAAAAACTAAAAAAATTGTGAAAATATATAAAATTATGTATAATTGCATGTGCGTATTTAAATTCCTCATACGCATGATGTCTTTCGCATAAAATCTTTATGAAAAAATATAAAAAAATATATTTTGTTGGAATAAAAGGAGTTGGAATGGCGCCTATTGCAATAATTGCAAAACAGGCAAAATTTGAAGTTGCAGGCTCTGATGTATCAGAAGAATTTATTACAGACGCAGTACTTAAAAAAGAAGGAATCCATCCGCTTATAGGATTTAACAGTGATAATGTTAAAAAGTTTGTTGCTCTTTCAAAAAATCAAGAAGTTTTGGTTATTGCGACTGCGGCTCACGGCGGGTTTAAAAATCCGGAGGCGTCTTTTGCTCAAAGCATTGGTATAAAAGTTATAAGTCATGGGCAGGCAGTGGGATACTTTATGAGCGGTGAATTGTTCGGAAGGAAAGACTTTGAAAGAATTTCAGTCGCAGGAGCTCATGGAAAAACCACGATTACGGCACTTCTGGCATTATGTTTTTCTTCTCTGGGACTTGACCCGTCATATACTGTTGGAACAAGTGAAATCTTTCCCGTCGGAAGCGCAGGGCATTTTGGACGTGGAAAATATTTTATTGCAGAAGCAGATGAATATGCGGCCGAAATAGAAAAAGACAAAACACCAAAATTTTTATACCAGTACCCGAAATTTTTAATAATAAATAATATTGATTTTGACCACCCTGATTTTTACAATTCAATTGATGAAATAGTTGTTGCTTTTGAAAAATTAACTTTGAATGTTCAAAAAAACGGTACTTTAATTGTAAATGGTGACGATTTGCGAATAAAGGAAGTAGTAAAAAAAATTAGGAAGGATATTCATGTTATAACGTATGGAGTTTCTCAAAAAAATGATTTTTGTATTACCCAATATGCTCAAGAAGAATTCAGCTCACATTTTACAGTTTTTTCAAAAGGGATAAATATTGGGCGTTTTACTCTTTCGGTACCCGGATTTCACAATGCAAAAAATGCGCTATCTGCTATTGCATTGCTTCTTGAAATTGGGGTTTCGGTGCAAAAAATTCAAGAAATTTTACCTCAGTTTGGCGGAACAAAGAGAAGAAGTGAGAAAGTTGGAATTACAAAAAATGGAGCTTTGGTTATTGATGATTATGCGCATCATCCTCTTGAAATACAAAAAACACTTTCTACTTTGAGAACTGCTTTTGGGCAAAAAAAAATTATATGCATTTTCCAACCGCATACTTTTTCAAGGACACTTGCATTACTTTCTGAATTTTCCATGTCTTTTGCAGATTGTGACAGTCTTATTTTTCTTCCTACGTTTGCTTCAGCCAGGGATGAGATATCCGATGAAAAGGAATATAATCAAAAGATTAAATCGGCTTTTGCAAAAGTAGAAAAAAATGTAAAAATTCTTGAAAAAGGAGACGATGTGGTAGAATACATCAGCCAAAATTTTGACAACAGTTCCAACATTCTGATTACGATGGGCGCAGGAGACATTTATAAAGTTGGGTATAAATTGATAAACAAGTGATTATAAATTTCAAATTCACATGAAGAGATATATAATTACCGGCGTTAAAAAATTAAAAGGAGACGTATACGTATCTGGGTCAAAAAACGTTGTGTTAAAAACGGTTATTGCGGCGTGTCTTACAAGTGAGGTTGTTGAAATAAAAAACGTTCCGCTTATAAGCGACTTTTTTGTAATACTTGAGCTTGTGCGCGAAATAGGTGGTGACGTGGTGCTTTCGGGGCATACGGTAAAAATACATGTGCCACATATAAAAACCGTAAAGCTTCCTTTGGAAATTGGCGCAAAAATCAGAACAAGTTCTATGTTTTTGGCTCCTCTTCTTGCGCGAAATAAAGAAGCATTTATTCCTAATCCGGGCGGATGCCGCATAGGTGCCAGGCCAATTGATAGGCACATTGAAGGGCTTGAAAAAATGGGTGCAAAAATTTCATACCATACAGAAGACGGATATTTTTATGCAAAAACAGACGGTCTTTGTGGTGCAAATTATACATTTGAGAAAAACTCTCACACAGGGACGGAAACACTTATTATGGCCGCGGTTCTTGCAAAAGGAAAAACTATAATTGACAATGCAGCAGAAGAACCGGAAGTTGATGACCTTATCGGTTTTCTTGTTTCTATGGGTGCAAAAATAGAGAGAACCGCAACACGAACTATTGTTATTGAAGGCGTTACGGCTTTACATGGCACAACATATGAAATTATGCCTGACAGAAATGAAGTGGTTACTTTTGCTATATGTTCTGCTCTTACAGGAGGCGGTATTATTATTAAAAACGCGCAATTAAAAGATTTGGATACATTTCTATTATATTTTAAGAATGCAGGAGGAGAATGGGAGGAAAAAGACGGCGGAGTAAGATTTTTTATAAAAGATATGATTGTACCGGTAAATGTTACAACGGGTCCTCATCCTGGCTTTATGACAGATTGGCAAGGGGCGTGGGCAGTTCTTATGACGCAGTCTGTCGGCACTTCACTTATTCATGAAACAGTGTATGAAAACAGATTTAGTTATATTGGAGAACTTGAAAAAATGGGAGCAAAAATAGAATTTTTAATGCCGTCTGTTAAAAATCCGGAGAAAGTATACAATTTTAACTATGAACATGATAAAAAAAATGAATACAGACAAGAAGTTAGAATTAAAGGTAAAACGCCATTTCATAATGCGGTTCTAACAATAGCGGATCTTCGCGCCGGTGCAACCATTGTTCTTGCGGCGCTTATAGCAACAGGCGAAAGCGTTATTTTCGGAATAGAACATTTGGAACGTGGATATGAAGCATTCGATTCTCGCCTTGCATCTATTGGTGTAGATATTGATGTTGTGGAGGAAAAAATATGATTGAGCTTAAAAATGTTTGCGCTATTGTTCTTGCTGCAGGTAAAGGTAAAAGGATAAACGCAAAAGGTAGAAATAAGGTAACGTATGAAATTCACGGAAAGCCGATGATTGTTAGGATTGTTGAAAATGTTAAGAAAGCAGGAATTAAAAATATTGTTCTTGTTGTAGGTTATGCGCGTATTAGCGTAGAAAAGCTTTTTCCCACAGGTGTCGTCTTTGCAGTACAAAGAAAAAGGCTTGGGACAGGACACGCTCTTTTGGTCGGATTTAAAAAAATTCCTCAATCATGCAAAAATATTTTTGCATTCTATGGTGATGATACATCATATAGTCCGGAGATTCTATTAAATTTACTTGAAACTCACACGAAGCATAACGCAGATTTATCATTTTTAACTCTGGAAGTTGATGATCCAACAGGGTTAGGGAGAATTATCCGTGATAACGGAGGGAAAGCTGTAGCAATTATAGAGGAAAAAGATGCAACAGATGCTCAAAAAGAAATAAAAGAAATAAATCCCGGATGTTTTATTTTTACTGAGTCTTTTTTGAAAAAGTATATTTCCAAAATTCCAAAAAACCATGTTACAAGAGAATATTATCTGACATCTCTTATAGAAATCGGATTCAAAAACAAAGCAAAAGTTGAGACTCACAAGGTAAGAGGATTTCTATGGAGGGGCGTAAACACTACTGATGAATTGCACAGTGCCGCAGAGATTCTTAAAAAAAAGTAGTTTTGTCCATAAATATTCAATAACCAGTGATATAAATTGAAATCAAGCTTGGCCCCGTGATATAATTAGGTTCTAATTTAATATGGATAGAATATTCGGGTTTGCAATTCTTTCTCTTTTTATAACCGCGCTTCTCTTGGTTCCTTTTATCGATTTTTTGTATAGGATAAAGTTACAGCGCAGGAAGCAAAAAACAAGGGACATATTTAATAAAAAAACTCCACTTTTTGATAAATATAATGCCTGGAAGGTTGGTACGCCAATCGGAGGAGGTATTTTAATAATTTGTGTTGTCTCAGTCTTAACATTATGGACTTATGGGATTTTTCAAGTTGAAGTTAAGATGTGGGAACTTTTTGTTTTACTATTTTCTTTTATAGGATTTGGGGTTTTAGGCACCTATGATGATTTTAAAAAGATTTTTAACGGAGAAAATTCATTTTTTGGATTAAGATTCAAATATAAATTCATAATCCAATGGATTTTGGCTTTAATTTTGGGCTCCGTATTGTATTATAAATTGGGATATAATTTTATTTATATCCATTGGTTTGGTCAAATACACCTTGGAGTTTTTTATATATTACTCGCAGCTTTTATAATAGTATCTTTTGTAAACGCATTTAATATTACAGACGGACTCGACGGACTTTCACCAGGACTTTTTATAATTTGTCTCATAGCATTTCTAACTATCTCAAATCACGCTCTTGATTCATTTTTAGGTCTTTTTACGGCGCTTCTTATCGGAAGCGTAACAGCCTTTTTATATTTTAATGTTTATAAAGCAAGATTATGGCTTGGAGACGCCGGATCACTGTCTCTTGGCGCGACCCTTGCGGTTATAGGGCTTTTGACAGGCAAAACGCTTGCAATAGCCCTTATTGGCGGAGTCTTTATCATAGAAGTAGGCTCTTCTCTTATCCAGATACTTGGAAAGAAATTTTTGGGTAGAAGGCTTCTTCCTGTTGCGCCTCTTCATTTATACCTCTTGAAAAAAGGATGGGAAGAGCCCAAAATTGTTATGAGGGCCTGGATATTTGGGATAATATTTGCAATACTTGGGCTCTATATAGCGTTTATTGGTTAAAAATTATTTGTAGCTTCTATATATAAATGAAGAGCCTTGGATTTTTTTTATTCGCAACGAGTCTTCTGCTTTCTTTTGTAGGAGTTTTTATTCTTTTTGAAAGCTCGACCTATAATTCTCTTCTTCAGATTGGAGATAAATATTATTTTGTAAAATTTCAAGCCTTATGGGTTGTTGTTGGTAGTATTGTGGCGCTTATAGTATCAAGAATTCCGTACAAAAAATATTATGATTTAGCACTTCCAATTCTTTTAGTAACAATCGTTCTACTTGTAGCTGTTTTTTTTCCCGGAATAGGCGTCAAATTAAAAGGTGCTCATAGATGGGTTAATGGGGGGTTTTTTTTGATTCAGCCTTCAGAACTTCTGAAAATTTCTCTAACAATATATCTTGCTGCATGGCTTTCGGTAAAAGAAAAAGGAAGAATATTTGCTTTTCTTCTTCTTCTTGGGTTGAACATTTTTTTGGTTATTGTAGAACCTGACATGGGAACAGCTTTTATTATCGCGGCTAGCGCAACTCTAGTATATTTTCTATCTGGGGTTTCAGTAAAAGAAATGGTACTTATAGGGCTACTTTTAGTAGTTGGTATTTTTACTCTTATTAAAATTGAGCCTTATAGACTTGCAAGGCTTACCGCATTTCAGTCTTTTGATAAAAAAGATTTGTCAAGCACGTCATATCACGTAAAACAAGTTCTGATTGCTTTGGGATCTGGCGGTGCAGCTGGCGTTGGGTTTGGACAGTCAATACAAAAATACGCATATCTTCCGGAGAGTACGACGGATTCAATTTTTGCAATATATTCAGAAGAATCAGGGTTTGTAGGTTCAACGATTTTAATATGCATGTTCCTTACACTATTTTTAATAGGGTTTTTAATTTCCGCAAAAACTACAGATATGTTTGGTAAGCTTTTGTCAGGTGGAATTATTATATTTATAGCCATTCAGACATTTGTAAATCTTGCGTCGCAAGTAGTTCTCATACCTTTGACAGGAGTACCGCTTCCCTTCATTTCTTACGGAGGTTCGTCAATAATTATAAATTTTATAGCAATTGGTATACTATTAAATATTGCTCAAAAAGCAAAAATATCAAAAAGATGAAAATCGCTTTAACAGGAGGACATTTTACTCCGGCGCTTGCTATTATTGAAGAAGGTTTAATAAAACACGATTTTTTTGTGTTGGGGAGAAAACATTCTTTTGAGGGCGAAAAAACTTTCTCTTATGAATATTCGGTCTGCCAAAAACTTTCAATACCTTTTTTCCCACTTCGCGCCGGACGCATTCAGAGAAAATTCACAAAACATACAATGCCGTCTGTTTTACGAATGCCTTTGGGGTTATATGATGCATACTACATTTTAAAAAAAATCCGTCCGGACGTTTTACTTACTTTTGGAGGATACCTTTCTTTTCCGGCAGTCCTTGCTTGTAAACTTCTTAAAATTCCGATAGTTATACATGAGCAGACTCAGGGTGTTGGTCTTGCAAATAGGCAAATCGGCAAATATTTTGCCAAAAAAATATGCCTTTCATTTGAAACTTCTCAGCCCTTTTTTCCAAAAGAAAAAACAGTTATGACAGGAAATCCTTTACGTAAAGAAATTTTTAAAGTTGAAAAAAAATTAAAAGAGTTATTGCCCGACGACAAGTTACTTTATGTAACAGGAGGGAGCGCGGGATCGCATTTTATAAATAAAACTGTTTCTGTAATTCTGGAAAAGCTATTAAGTGAATTTGTTGTTGTGCATCAAACAGGGGATTCGGGTGAGTATGGTGATTTTAACAGTCTTTCACAAATTAAGGAGAGCCTTACGAGTACACTTCAGAAGCGTTATATTGTAAAAAAAACAATTGAAAATGATGAAATAGGTTGGGTTTGGTCAAATGCAAAGTGTGTTATGGGACGGGCGGGGATAAATACTGTTCAAGAAGCCATTGCCTCAAAAGTTCCTGCACTTTTTATTCCACTTCCTCACGGGCAAAAAGGAGAACAGCTAGCAAATGCGCGCCTTGCCCAAGATTCTGGTCTGGCGGTTGTTCTTTTACAGGAAAACGCAACAGCTGAAGTTGTATTACAAAAATTAAATGAAGCGGTTGAAATAAATAGAAATAATTTTACAAAAAGTAAAATAGATAATATTATAAGTAAAGATGCCGCAAGTTTGGTATTGGATATTGTACAATCAGTTTATGAAGAGACTTTATCGGAAAAAAACAAGAAAAGTTAGTTATTTTATTTTTTTAACTCTTGTTTTATTAATAACTCTTCTGACGTCTTTTTTAATACTTTCAACAATTGCAAAAATTTTAAAATATAAAGAGATACCTACAAATTTTTCTTCGATAATAATACAAAGCTCTTATGATGATTTAGTAAGATTGCTAAAAGAAAAAAATATAGAAGTTAAATCTTTAAAAATCTCATCCGTTTCGGCAAATATTGTTGCAAAATTAAAGGATGGACCAACTGTTTATTTTACATTAGATAAAGACATAGCTCCTCAAGTTTCCTCTTTACAACTCATAATAACAAAGCTTACAATAGATGGAGGTCAGAAAACAGAATCAAAAAAGCCAACTCTAATCGATTTGCGCTTTGTTAATCCTGTTGTAAAATTTTAAAAATAGTAATATAAAAATATTATGCGTGATAATCAAATTGTTGTAGGAGTAGATATAGGTTCGTCAAAAATTGCAACAGTTATCGGACAAATACAGCAGGATTCCGTAAATATATTGGGTGTTACGGAAATTCCTTCAAAAGGTATTAAGAAAGGCCAAATAGTAGACATAGTAGAAGCGGCCGGTGTTATAAATTCTTCACTTGATGCATCCGAGAGGATGGCAGGATATGCAGTTGACCACGTTTTTGTTTCTTTATCCGGCGTGCATATTCAAAGTCAGAATTCAAAAGGCATAGTTGCAATTTCAAATCCTGAAGGTGAAATTTTTCAACCTGATGTCGAAAGGGTTTTGGAGGCTGCCGGTGCGGTGTCCATGCCATCAACCACAACCGTTTTGCACGTTTTGCCAAAAACTTTTACAGTTGACGGGGAGCCAAGCATTAAAGATCCAATTGGTATGACAGGTGTTAGGCTTGAAGTTGATACTCATATAATTTCTGCAAATTCCGTATCAGTCAAAAATGTCCAAAGGGTTTTAGAACAGGAAGCTGGAGTCGGTATCAATGCTTTAGTTTTTTCAGGATTTGCCTCATCTCTTGCTGTTTTGACAGAAACAGAAAAAGAATTAGGAGTAGTTCTTGTTGATATAGGTGCGGGAATTACAAATATTTGCATTTTTGTAGAAGGTGCACTTTCATATTCGGGTGTTATACCAATTGGTGCGCGGCATATCACAAACGATTTGGCAATCGGACTTCGCATTTCTCTTGAAAGCGCTGAAAAAATAAAATTATATCTTTCAAAGAAATACGGCAGGAGACAAAGGGCCGTAAGAGTTGAGGGAGATGAAAATGCAGATGAATTGGATTTGGGAGAGCTTCATCTCATAGAGGATCTTAAGAAAGTTTCACAAAAAACTCTTGTTGACGGAATCATCCGGCCAAGATTAAATGAGTTATTTACTATGATTGGCATTGAGCTTAAGAAAAGCGGTTTTGCTACACAAACACCAGCCGGTGTTGTTATAACAGGTGGAGGAGCAAGGACAGTTGGAGCTGAAGAAGCGGCAAAAAGAATGCTTTCAATGCCGGTAAGAGTTGGGTATCCGCAAAATATATCAGGGCTTATTGATGATGTTGAAAACCCGTCTTTTGCGACCGCTGTCGGTCTTTTGATATTTGGTCGAGACTTTAAATCACATGAGTCAGGCGCAATTTTTAATAATTTATTTTCAAGTATTAAATTCAAACCTTTAAATAATCTTGTTTCCCGCATTAAAAAAATATTTAAAAATTTTACTCCAAGGTTTTAAATTTCCGAATTCTTTCTTTCTTGCAAACATATATTGTTTGTGCTAGGATAGCACAAATAGTATGTTAATACGTCCTCAAACAACAAGTTTTGCAAAAATCCGAGTAATTGGAATTGGCGGAGGAGGAGGAAACGCAATAAATTCAATGATTGCCGATTCCCAAATTGTAGGAGTTGATTTTTTAAGTATTAATACAGACGCGCAAGCTCTTCTTACTTCCCAATCACCGATAAAAGTACAAATTGGTGAAAATCTTACCCGAGGTCTTGGGTCTGGAGGAAATCCTGAAATGGGGTTAAGGGCTGCTGAAGAATCGCGCGAGAAAATAAAAGAAATGCTTGAAGGCAGTGATATGGTTTTTCTGACTGCGGGTATGGGCGGTGGAACAGGAACGGGCGCAACGCCTGTTATTGCAGAAATTGCAAAAGAAGTAGGCGCCTTGACAGTTGCAGTAGTTACAAAACCTTTTCACTTTGAGGGGACTCGACGCATGGTTGCCGCTGAAGAAGGAATTGAAAACCTAAAAGGTAAAGTAGACACTTTAATAATTATTCCAAACCAAAGAATACTTGAAGTTGTCGACAAAAAATTGTCGCTTATTGAAGCTTTTAGGGTTGCCGATTCAGTTCTCAATCATGGAGTACAGGGTATTTCAGATCTTATAACCGTTCCGGGGCTTATAAATGTTGATTTTGCGGATGTAAAAACAATTATGGCTGATGCTGGCAGCGCTCTTATGGGAATTGGAATTGGGGTTGGTGAGAATAGGGCGCAGCTTGCTGCGCGTCAGGCGACTTCATCTCCGCTTCTTGAAGTGTCAATGGAAGGGGCGAGGGGTGTTCTTTACAATATAATTGGAGGAACAGATCTTTCAATGGCTGAAGTAAATGAAGCATCAAAGATAATTGCAGCGGCAGCAGATCCGGACGCAAATATTATTTTTGGCGCGACAATTGATGAAAACTTGCATGACCAGATAAGAATTACGGTTATTGCAACAGGATTTGATGAGTCAAGAAGAAAACTTCAGGAATATGCCGATTCAACGGTTCAGACCGCGTCGGAAGAAGATGATATTGCGAGATCCATTGCAGATGATAATGGTGAAAAAGAAGACGATGAAAATAGCGTTTTCAACATCCCCGCGTTTTTAAGAAATAAGAATTGACTTCTTGACACAGTTCAGTTTTTGTTATAACATGTTATAACGCAAAACGTTAATGAGTTTTGCATTGAATTTGCAAAGCAAATATAACTATGACACAGACAGTAATTAATATTGGGAATTCACAGGGAGTTATTTTCCCAAAGGAAATTTTAAACAAACTCAAGATAAAAAAGGGAGATGAATTAAATGTCGACCTTGAAGATGATGATAGAGTTGTTTTTTCAAAGAAGGGTTTTAAGAAAACTAAGGCTAAGGTCTCACCCGAGCTTCTTATGTGGCTTGATGGGTTTAATAAGAGATATAAAAATGCTCTCCAAGAACTCGCCTCAAAGTGAAAACAAAACATATTTCTCTTATCGCAATTCATGACAATATGGTCAGTCTTTATGGTGGAAGTCATGGAATTCGCGATTTAGGTTTGGTTGAATCTGCCATTTCTCGCCCAAAAGCAACTTTTGGCGAAAAAGATCTCTATCCTGATATTTTTAGTAAAGCTGCGGCGCTATTTCACTCGCTTATGTTTAACCATGCTTTTGTCGATGGGAATAAAAGAACCACAATCACAACAGCGGCAAGATTCCTAAATTTAAATGGGTATGAACTTAAAGCGACCGATCGTGAATTCGTTGATTTTCCATTGAGAGTAGAAAATAATCACCTTTCCTTTGAGGAAATTGCCAAATGGCTTGAAAAGCATTCCCAAAAAACACCCTAGTCTCAGATAATCATTACGCACCATTGTTCCAACTTCCCTCTCGCCCATACAAATCCCCGCGTTTCTAAGACAGAAGAATTAAATTTTAACCTCCGTTTTGACTTTATATAATCCCGTAGTATAATTTTGACATGGGATTTAAAGAGGATATAGAAAGATTACAGCGGGAAAGGCTCGTTCGTATCTCTCAGGAAGAAAGAGATGCAGCTGAAAGACAAAGACAGGCTGAAAGGGAAAGATTTGAAGCTGAGAATGCTAAGGGGAGAGCGGAAGATACGCGCCGGGCTAATAACTTTCTTGGTGCAGAAATTGCTTCAGAAATATTTACCCCAAGAATTACTGAGCTAAGAGATTTGTTGAATGCTAATAAACTTACTTCTGACGAATTTTGGAATTTAGTAAAGATAGATGTCCTTCATCGTTGGAGTGAAGATCATAGTAGTAGAGGTGAGGAAGATCCACGGATGGTCAGTTATGAAAAAGAATATAGAGGAATCGCCTTAGTTAAAAAAAGAAATGCGTATAAAGAAAGAGGAGAAAAAATATCCTTTTTTGGTAACAGACATATCGGAAATATTCAATTTATAAATTATTATATGATTTTTGCCGGAAGAGTAGATTCATCGCTCGGAGTAGTAAGTTTTTGTTTAGGGGAAAGAGAAGATAATAGACCAATAGTGCCAAGTATTGGTCGACCAGTATATACTTTAACTCCTGAGACTACATTAATTACAATTCCTAGGACTACACCGGAAGCTTTAGCTGAAGATTTAGATAAGGTAAGGGATCCAGGCTCTAGCCTTAGCGTCAGTATAAATAGTCAACTGGAGCAGTGGTTAGAAATGGTAGTTTCTAAACTGCCTGAATTTAGATAAGTCTTGTCCCGCAGTCTTGAGACAGAAGAATTAGTTTAGTTCTGTTCTCAAGCCCTCACGACCCAAACTCAACCAATAGTCGGTTTCCTCCGTATCATTTCCGTTTATATATTTTTCCTGATGGGCTCCCATAAATTCCATTGCAACGCCGGCGAGAGCGTAATCGTAAAGCCACATCCGTTCTTCTGGGGTTAATGGGTTAAATTCACTGTACTCTTTTGCCGCTAGTTCAGTTTTATCTTTTAATGACATTGTATCTTGATCGTCATGCATGAGATTTGCTGCTATAACAGCTAATTCCTGTATTCTTGGATACCAATTTGCAACGGAGAAATCCAAAATATAAATTTTCCCGTCTTCCGATTTAAGAACGTTCGCCTTTGTAAAATCACCATGAACAAAACAGTGAGGTAGTGTATCGATGGGAATTTTTTTATGTCTTGACATGACTTGTTCAACGAGTTTTAAATCTTCTGGTTTTATAAACAGTTTTGTTTTGTCAAACATTACCTGAATGTTCGGAATTGCCCATGAGTCAAAAATGTAAGGCGGTCTGTAATCTATTTGATTAACTTTTACAGCTTGTTCAATAATCGTTTTTCTTTCTTCACTATTAGGAGCACGGTTTAATTCAAAAAATGTTTTGCCATCAATAAATTTCATCAAGACAGCGGTTATTCCGTTTGCTTGTGGGTCGCAGAAAACTACACCACCGTCTTGTATTTGAAGTAAAGGAGGGTGATTGACGCCTGCCTCAATTGCCCTTTCCATTGTCGTGGTGTATCGCGCTATATCTTCTGGTGTTCTTCCTTTTTGAAAAATTTTAGCGACAAAGTTCCCTTGTTCGGTTTGAACTTTAATATTACAATCTTCATATCCAATCCCAATTACTGAAAAATCCTTCACAGCACCAATCCTAAACGCGTCACTTAATCTTCCAACAACAGGTTCAAGGCTTCCAGAATAATTGAGTCTATCAGCGGGCGTTCTTTTATCTATTTCTTGCGTCATGGCGTAATTATACCAAGAAACTAGTCGATCCTCGTAATTTTTACAAATTTACATCATTGCAAACAGGGCAAGACAAGACTATGCTATTAATAGATGTTTGCTTTGATTGTTTTATTTATTATTGGAATTGGGGTTGCTTTTTTTGCGACACAAAATACACAAACGATTGAAATAAATCTTTCAAGTTATCATTTTGCCGGAATTCCTTTATATCTTATTGTCTTAGGATCTTTGCTTTTGGGGTTTGTTGTAAGCTGGATTATAAGTTTTGTTGATGTTATCTCTCAAGCATTAAAAATTCACAGAAAAGAAAGTACTATTAAGGGTGCAAATAAACAAATCGCGGATCTTACAAAAAGAGTGCACCAATTGGAGCTTGAAAACGAAAGACTAAAAGCCGAATCAGGTCATCCGTCGGACGATAAGTCCATGTAAAATGCTCTTTTTTGCAAAAATCTGGCGGGCTCTCCATTTACCCAAATCAATACAGCTTTTTATTATGCGGATATTTGAAGATCAATTCCTAATTGGAGTAACAGGAATTATTTTAAACGACAAAAACGAAATTCTGCTTTTTAGACATACCTATAGGCAAACGGAGTGGGGATTGCCCGGTGGTTATATTAAAGCAAAAGAGCATCCGCAGGAAGCATTGGAGCGGGAAATTGAGGAAGAATCAGGGCTTATCGTAAGCGTTGATGATGAATTGAAAATAAGAACTGACAGGGAGCAAGCCCGTGTTGATATATGTTTTGTCGGAAAATTTATGGGTGGAGATTTTAAAAAAAGCTCGGAAGTCGTTGACGCGAAGTTTTTTGCTTTTAACGATTTACCAATACTATCCAAACAACGGTTATTTTTGATTGAACAAGTACTTTTTCAGAAAAAACTTCTAAAAAAACCCTAAAGCTTAATTTGTTTCGTTTAAAAAAGGTATTGTCTATTTTGTAATTTGTGCTTTGAGGTTGAAGCAACGTTGTTATTCCACTATAATTGGTTGTATGTTTAAACCCGTTGAGCAAAATGTTAATTTTCCCCAGCTTGAGGAGGCTATTTCAAAATTTTGGAAAGAAAATAAAATTTTTGAAAAATCCGTTGAATCCCGTCCTGAAGAAAAAAAATGGACATTCCTTGATGGTCCACCTTTTGTTACCGGGGTTCCACATTATGGAAGCCTTCTTTCAAGTCTTCCGAAGGATTTATTCGGACGTTTTTGGACAATGAAAGGGTACCGAGTACGCCGCGTTTGGGGTTGGGACGGCCACGGTCTTCCAATTGAAAATAAGGTAGAAGGAAAGCTTTTGATAAAAAGAAAAAAGGACATAGAAGATGTAGTAGGAGTTGATAAATTTATAGAAGAATGTAAAAAATACGTTAATGATGTATCAGCGGAATGGGAATGGTATATAGATAAAATTGGTAGGTGGGTTGATTTTAAGAATGCTTATAAGACTTGGGACATTTCGTATATGGAAAGCGTAATGTGGGTTTTTAAGCAAATGTATGATAAGGGGTTTATTTATAAAGGCCTCCGTGTTTCGCTTTTTTGTCCGCATTGTTCAACACCAATTTCAAATTTTGAAGTCGCAATGGATGCTGAAAACCATAAAGAGATTACTGATGTATCAGCAGTTTATAAATATAAATTAAAAAATGAAGAAAATACATATATTCTTGCATGGTCTACAACCCCGTGGAATAAAATCGTTACAACAGCGCTTGCCGTAAATCCAAAACTTAGTTATGTGAAAGTAAAACAAGGTCATGAGTATTACATTTTGGCAAAAACAACACTTAAAATGCTTAATAATAATCCTTATGAAATTGTTGAAAAATTTAGCGGTGAAAAATTGGTAGATCTAAAATTTGAACCACATTATGATTACTACAAAATAGACTCGGACAAAAAAGCATTTATTGTGGTTGGAGATGCGTTTGTTACCGCAGATGAAGGCACAGGAATTGTAACTATAGCGCCATACGGAGAAGAAGATTTAAAAGTAATGATAGAGCAGGGAATTCATATAGAAATGCATGTTGATGACGAGGGAATAATAAAAGAATACGTTCCGCAATTTGGCGGTATGTTTTATCTAAAAGCAAATAAAGCGGTAAATGAGGACTTGGAAAGCCGTGGATTAATTTACAGAAAAGATCAATATGCTCATTCTGTTGCACACTGTTGGCGTTGCGGAATACAACTTTTTTATAACCCTCAAAACGCATGGTACGTAAATATACAAGATTTAAAACCGCTTCTTAAAAAAACAAATGAAAAAATAAATTGGTACCCAAAGCATTTCAAGACAGGACGCTTTCTTAAAAGTATTGAAAGCGCGCCCGATTGGAATATTTCAAGAAGCAGATATTGGGGAAGCCCGGTTCCTGTTTGGGAATGCGCGTGCGGTGAAAGATTTGTCCCCGGTTCAATTAAGGAGCTCGAAGAACGTTCGAAAGTTAAAATAATTGACCTACACAAACCAAAAATTGACGAAATTTTTATAACGTGTAATAAATGTGGTCAAAAAGTAAAACGGGTATCAGAAGTACTCGATAGCTGGATAGAAGCCGGAAGCGCGTCTTTTGCTGAACGTCATTTCCCTTTCGGCAAGCTCAGGGCAGGCCGTTTAGAAAAAGAAAAACTTGAAGATTTTTTTCCCCCGGATTTTATTGCAGAATATACAGGGCAAATTAGAGCTTGGTTTTATGTTTTGCACGTTATTGGAGCATCAATTTATGATTCACCAGCTTTTAAAAATGTTGTTGTTGAAGGAGTAATTCTTGGGACCGACGGTCGTAAGATGAGTAAAAATTACGGAAATTATCCTGATCCCAAAGAGCTTTTGCAAAAATACGGTGGGGATGCATTGCGTTTATACCTTTTAGGAAGCCCGGTTATGCGGGGTGAAGATATCATAATTTCCGAGGATCAATATAGACTGCAGGTTAGAGGTATGCTTCTTATTTTATGGAATATCTATAACTTTTTTGTGACGTATGCAAATATTGACGGATGGGAAATTAAAAGTGATAAAACTTCAAAAAGCCTGAATGCTTTGGATAAATGGATTTTATCTCTTACAAATACACTAATAAAAGATGTAACCGGTGATTTGGAAAAGTACGATACTTTTTCGGCAATTGCACAAATACAGAAATTTATTAACAGCTTTTCTACGTGGTATATAAGACGTTCCCGCGATAGAGTAGGTGTTACGGCTGAAAATAAAAAAGACAAGGAAGCATTTTATACTACATGTTATGAAGTTTTGATAACTTTATCAAAGCTTCTTGCGCCAATTACGCCATTTATAACAGAGGAAATTTATAAAAACTTAACAGTTAATGAATCTGTGCATTTAAGTCTGTGGCCAGAAACAGATGAAAATTTAATTAATTTGGATTTGGAACAGGAAATGCAGGGGGCAATAGAAGTTGCATCTGTAATTCACGGACGAAGAAAAAATGGCGCTGTTCCTGTTCGCATTCCAATAAAGAACCTATTTTATTCAGGACCGCGTGAGCTCTCAGAAGAAATTCGTAAGATAGTTTCTGTGGAAGTTAATGTTTACGATTTGAAATATAAAGGAGAAAATGAAAATTTTGTTTCGGAAGGTTCAGATGCTGAACTAACGGATATTTCAAACCAAGATATTGCAGCGGGAGATGCGCGTGAATTGATTAGAAAGATTCAAAAAGAACGAAAAAATTTGGGCACAAGACTGGATGAGAAAGTTAATGTCCAGCTTCCGAGTTGGCCAAAAGCATTTGAGAATGAAATAAAGAAAAAAGCACTTGTTGAAAATCTTATAACAAAAGATGAATTTAAAGTCACTCGCCAATGACTCATGATTTTTCTACCAAAAAGAACAGCTTTTTAAATAATATAATTTCTTTTAACAGAATAGATTTTTCTATTTTTCTTCCGGCAGTTATTTTAGTTATAATATCGCTTGCAACATTTTTTTCTCTTGATTCAACGATTTTTAGACAGCAATTCACTTTTTTTATTGTTTCTGTTTCTTTTTATTTTCTTTTTTTAAATATCAATTACAGAGTACTAGGATTTTATGCAAAGTACTTATATATTATTATGATTATACTTTTAACAGCACTTTTTATAATAGGAATTGAAGCAAAGGGAGCGGTAAGATGGATTGATATTTTTGGTGTTAGGCTTCAATTTTCAGAGATAATAAAACCCTTTTTCATAATTGTTCTTGCGCATTTTTTGTCCACAAATGAAAAAGTTACATTTAGCAAATTTCTGAAAGCACTTTTAATTCTTTCCCCAATTTTTTTTCTAACACTTAAGCAGCCTGATTTAGGAAATGCTGTTATATATTTTTTAACAACAGTTGGGATGCTTATAGTATACGGTTTTCCTATTAGGTACTTTTTAGCTTTACTAATGTCCATTATTATTCCATTTCCTTTTATGTTTAGTTTTTTACACGACTATCAAAAAGCCCGCCTTTTGACATTTTTTAGTCCAACGGGTGATCCATTGGGTTCGTCTTATAATGCAATTCAATCTTTAATATCAATAGGAAGCGGTGGCTTTTTAGGTAAAGGTTTTGGTCAAGCAACTCAAAGCATTTTGAAATTTTTGCCCGAGCGGCATACCGATTTTATATTTGCCACTATAACCGAAAGCCTTGGATTTGTTGGTGGGGCAGTAATAGTAGGCATATTTGCAATTTTTTTATATAGAATTTATTTTTCTTCTCGGGCCGTACATGATAAATTTTCACACCTAGTTGTTATGGGATTTTATTTTTTTTTCCTTGTGCACATATTTTTAAATATAGGAATGAACATGGGAATTGTTCCGATTGTTGGAATAACTCTTCCATTTGTTTCATACGGTGGAAGCTCGCTGCTTACAAGTTTTATAACAATAGGCATTCTTTCTTCTATTACATTTGAATATAAAAAGAATAGGGCTCTGGAAATAAAGTAAGATTTTTGATACAATAACTTCCTTATGGATTACGCAGTTATAGAAACAGGTGGAAAACAATATAAAGTCACTACGGGTCAAACCTTGGATATAGAAAAACTTCCGGTTGAGAAAGACGGAAATGTTTTATTTGACAAAGTGCTTTTGTATGTTTCTGAAGGGAAAGCAGAAATTGGCACACCGTATCTTTCCGACATTGCTATAAAAGCAAAAATGGTTGATCAGATAAAAGACGAGAAGATAAGAGTTGCAAAATTTAAAGCAAAATCACGCTACAGAAAAGTTATGGGACATAGACAATTAATCTCAAAAGTACAAATAGAAAGTATAAAAAAAGAAAATAAAAAAAAGGAATGATATAGTTTTAATTAGTTGACTTTTGTGAAAAGTCAAAGTAAAATAATCTAACTTTTCACAGATACTATGGCACATACAAAATCACAAGGAGCAGTAAAAGGAAATAGAGACTCGATATCTAAAAGACTTGGATTAAAAATTTCTGGTGGACAAAAAGCCGTTGCCGGTAATATTATTTTAAGGCAAAAGGGGACAAAAGTACGTCCCGGAGATGGAACATCAATGGGAAAAGATTTTACAATTTTTGCCGTGCGTAATGGTGCGGTTGGGTTTAAAGTTTTGAGAGGAAAAAAATACGTGGAGGTTTTGAATGGATAACGAAAGAATTGTAGAATTGGAAACCGCCCTTCTCCAGCCAAACCCATTACAGCCAAGAGGACTTATTTCTCCTGAATCACTTACAGATTTGGTTAATTCGATAAGAGAACAGGGAATACTTGAGCCGATAATTGTTGCAAATACTCCGGCCGGATACCAAATTATCGCAGGTGAGAGACGTTGGAGAGCAAGTAAAATTTTGGGACTTGTGAAAGTTCCAGTTGTGATAAAAGAAGTAACTCCTCAAAGCATGCTTGAAATGTCAATAGTTGAGAATGTACAAAGAGAAGATCTTAATCCAATTGAAAGAGCCCAAGCATACAAAAGGCTAATTGATGAATTCGGTATTTCTGTTACAGAAGTAGCAAAAAGAGTTGGTAAAAGTCTTCCTTATATTTCAAATACTATACGGCTTCTAAGTCTTCCTGACGCTATAAAAGATGCTTTAGCAGCAGGAGTTATAACAGAAGGGCATGTTCGTCCATTAATTTCAATTGGGGATTCAAAACTTATGCTCGCTGCTTTTAAGCGCATTCTTATAGAGGGGATTAGTGTTAGAGGAGCTGAAGAAGTGGCGCGGCAAGTAAAGTCTGAGATTCAACAGAAAGAGCCGCAAAAGAAAAAGGACAAGATTTACATTCCTGAACAGGATGAAATGGCAAAAGCGCTTGTTGAAAAATACGGGTACTCAAGAGTTCAATTTGATCAGTCAAGGGTAAGAGGAAGAGTTGTGATTGAAATAAAAGGAAATGAAGAAGAAACAAGTCAAAAACTCAAATCACTTTATGGAAAATTGATGACGGATTAATTTACTCCTCCGTATTGTCCTCGTTGAACAATTTTAAAATCCGCAATAGGCCAGTATACGATAAAAGATTTACCAATAATTTTGTCTTTTGTTACAAATCCCCATTCGCGGGAGTCTGAAGAGAAATCCCTGTTATCTCCCAAGACAAAATAGCTCTTATCGGGTACAGATACACTTTGCCCTTCCTGTAAAAATGTTCCCTCATAAGTTTTGAAATCTGACGGTAAATATTTTTCTGAAAGTTGTTTGTCATTAATAAATATTTTTCCTTCTTTAAGAGAAACGGTTTCTTCGGGCAATCCGATTACTCTTTTTATATAATCTTTTTCCTGATTCGTAGGTGCTTTAAATACAACAACATCTCCTCTTTGAAGTTCTTGAAAACGAAGAGAGATAAGGTTTGTTAATATGTATTCACCGTTGTGATAATTAGGAAACATGCTCTGACCGTTTACTTGAAAGGGTCTGAAGAGAAAAGCATATATTACAACAAAAATTGCGCCCGCTATAACAAGTGTTTCAACTAAATCTATAAGAATTGAATAGATTTTACGTGCAAAATTCATGCTTTAATATTGTGCCTGAATTTGGGTATGTTGTCAACAAGCCAAATAGCTATTTTTTATGGTCTTTGGTAGAATAGATGAAATTATGGATCCGTGGCTCAGCTGGTTAGAGCGCCTCATTCACATTGAGGAGGTCGGGGGTTCGAACCCCTCCGGGTCCACAAGACTTAAAAGAGTTTAAATATTATGAAAGTCCTCTTTATCGCGCCTTATTTTTATCCGTCAATCGGAGGAGTAGAAAAACACGTATTGGAGATATCTAAACGTCTTGTCAAAAAAGGATTTTCTATAACGATCATAGCTGAAGATAAGAATTCTGACGTAACCACCAATTATCAGGATAGAGTATCAAGTGATAGCAAAGCTAATATTACAAAAAAGACCGTTAAATCAATCTATTTTGATAATAAAATTGGTAAGAAAATTCGGGTTTTCAGATTTAAATTTGGACGTGCAAATAGGCTCAAAAAATTTAAGATTTGGTACTGTTTGTTTAAAAACAGAAAACTCATTCAAGAAGCGGATATTATACATTGCCATGATGTATTTATTTGGTATCTCCCCTTCCGCTTTTTGTATCCGAATAAAAAAGTTTATACAACATTTCATGGATATGAATCATACCCAATAAAAAAAGGAGCATGGCTTGTACACAAAATTTCGGAAAAATTATCAAATGGAAATATCTGCGTCGGTGAATATTTACATAAATGGTATGGGACAAATCCTACATATTTAACATACGGTGCTGTAACTCTCCCAAAAGCCTTCCCAAAAATAAAAAAAAATATATCTGCTCTTTTTTGGGGAAGACTTGATGTTCAAACAAGTATTCTTGAATATTGTAAAGCAGTAAAAATACTTAAGAAGAAATATCCTGAGTTTTTTTTCCGAGTAATTGGAGATGGAAAACAGAGAAAAGAAGTTGAGAATTATGTTTCTGTTGAAGGGTTTAAATTATCCGCTGAACATGAATTGTCAAAATATAGATTTGCTTTTGTATCTCGCTATCTTTCAACGCTTGAAGCAATGGCGGCAAAACGGTTGGTATTTGTCTTGTATGACAATCCGGTGAAAAAAGATTGTTTTGCAATGGGGCCTTTTGCAAAAAGAGTTATTCTTGTTGGTTCTGCGGAAGAACTTGTCTCAAAAGTTGAATATTACTTAAGCAATCCAAAGGAAGAAAAAAAAATTATTAATGAAGCTTTTGAATGGGTAAGTAAACAATCGTGGGATAGGCTTATTGCAAAATATCTATCGCTTTGGAAACAAACATGATACACTCTCTGGTATGAAATCACTTCAAAAAATAAAAAAATGCACAATTGGGAAGAATACTATTATTTGGGATTTTGTTAATTTGTATTCATGTAAAATTGGAGACAATTGCATGATTTCTACATTTGTTGAAATACAGCAAGGTGTTAACATAGGTGACAATGTAAGAGTTCAATCGCATTCATTTATTTGCGAAGGAGTGACGCTCGAAGATAATGTATTTATCGGACAGCATGTTGTTTTTACGAATGATAAATACCCCAGAGCTCTTAATGAAAAAGGAGAGAAAATGACCCGTAAAGACTGGAAGCTACTTAAGACTGTTGTCAAAAAAGGAGCTTCAATCGGATCAAATGCTACAATTCTTCCAGGAATTACAATTGGTGAAAATGTTATTGTTGGTGCAGGTTCAGTCGTAACAAAGGATATTGATGCCTTTTCAATAGTTGCAGGGAATCCGTCAAAAGTTATTGGCATTCAAAAAGAAAGAAGATTTTAAAATCTTATTTAATAATAACTTCTAAATTTGTTTTTAATGATTCGGATGCTATTTCAAGAAGCTTTACAACTTTCAATCCTTCAAGCCCACCGGTAAGCGGTTTTTTATTCATCTGAATGCACTCAACAAAGTGTTCAATTTCGGTTAGGAGTGCTTCTTTTTGTTCTAAATTAGGAATAATTATTTCACCGCTTCGGTATGCCGGAGAAAAGGGTGTAATATTATTTTCTGTAGTTTTAATCCTTTTGTTATATATTTTAATTTTTTCACTCGGCTGTATGTCATCATAAACAATCATTTTTTTGCTTCCTCCAATAAATATTGAACGTATTTTTACAGGAGATAACCAACTAAGATTTATATAAGCATTAATGTTATTTTCATATTTTATAACAATATGAGCTATTTCTTCATACTTTTTTCCAACGAAATGTGATCCGGTCGCAAGAAGAGAAATTGGTTTTGTATCAAAAAGATAATTAATTATAGAAAAATCATGAGGAGCAAGATCCCATATAACATTTGAATCTTTTTGCAAAATTCCAAGATTGATTCTTGTGCTGTCAAAATAGTAAACTTGCCCAAAATCTTTTCGTTTAATTATTTTTTTTATTTGCCTTACGGCTTGTGAATAAATGAAGGTGTGTCCTACCATAAGAATTCTTTTGTTTTTTTCGGCAAGTTTTATAAGTTCTTGAGATTGGATAGAAGTTTGAGTCATAGGTTTTTCAAGCAAAACATGTTTGCCCGCCAATATAGCTTTTTTTGCAAGAATAAAATGTGTGGAAAGAGGAGTTGCTATTGCAACCGCATCAATTGTTTTATCACGCAATACATCATTAATATTCCTCACTGTTTTGATAGAAGAGAAGGGTTTTATTTTTTGAAATGTTGCGGGATTTGTATCGCAAACCGTAGTAATAGATGCTCCTGGAACCGTTACGAAATTTCTTACTAAATTTGGTCCCCAATAGCCAAGACCAACAACAGCAATATTCACTTTCATACAGGCTCATTGTATAAGAAATCGGCTCATGATACAATAAGCTTTGTTTTCATGAACGTTCCTTTTGTAGACCTCTCACGTCAGCCAAAAAAAGTTTCACGAGCTATAAATATGGCTATTCGTCGTGTGATTTTAAGCTCGGATTATATATTGGGAAAAGAAGTAAGCAAATTTGAAAAAGAGTTTGCAAAATATATTGGTGTAAAATATTGTGTTGGAGTTGGGTCTGGAACCGATGCAATTCTTCTTAGTCTTATTTCATTAGGAATAGGAAAAGGTGATGAAGTTATTGTGCCGGCTATGACATTTACCGCAACTGTTTCGCCAATTATTCTTGCAGGAGCCTCCCCAGTATTGGTTGATGTATCTTCACAAACTCATCAAATAAACGTTGAGAAAATAGAACAAGTAATTACTAAAAAAACTCGAGCCATAATCCCTGTTTATTTATATGGATATATGCCTGACATGGATAAAATTTTGTCAATTGCAAGAAAACACAATCTTTTGGTAGTTGAAGATTCTTGTCAAGCGCACGGAAGTTTGTACAAAAAGAAAAAATCGGGAAGCTTGGGAGATATAGCTGCCTTTTCTTTTTACCCAAGTAAAAATCTGGGTGCATATGGAGATGCAGGTGCTATTGTTACTTCAAGAAAAGATTTGTTCGAAAAAATAATTGCTTTGAGAAATCACGGACAAATAGAAAAAAATAATCATACAATGATCGGGTATAATAGTCGGCTTGATACAATACAAGCAGCTATTCTTAGAGTAAAATTATCCAAATTAGACATGGAAAATAAAAGTAGAGCTAGAATAGCAGAAGAATATGATTCTTTATTAGCCAATCTTCCAATTAAAAAAATTGAAAGAAACGAGGATAATAAACCAAATTATCATTTATACGTTGTAAAGACGAAAAAAAGAAAAAAACTGATTAACTATTTAAGAAAGAATGGGATTGAATCCGGAATTCATTATCCCATACCAATTCATTTACAGACTTCTTTTAAAAAACTTGGTTACAAAAAAGGGGATTTCCCAAACGCTGAAAGAATTGCGAATGAAAGTCTTTCGCTTCCGATGTTTTCAGCTTTGTCTATCAAAGAGATTCGGTACGTTGTAAGCATACTTAAAAAGTTTTTTAAAAAAAAGGATTATAGGGGTTATTACTTTAGATAACCATTAAAGACATCGAAGAGGTATGGTACGAGAAGTGTGAATTGATTCCTTTTCAAATATTTGCTAGGATAGCTTTTCAGGACAAAATATATATATGGCAAAATCAAAAGCAGAATATTATTTCAGAAGGTACTTAAAAATTGCTCCACTAGGACTTGCTCTTTGGCGATCCGTAGAAGCGAAACATTTAAGCAGAATAAAACTTCCTCGGCCTATTCTTGATGTAGGTTGTGGATTTGGAGAGTTTGCACTCGCATTTGTAGATGGTAAGCCCGTTGATGTAGGAATAGATATTCTTGCAAAAAATCTTTATAACACTGTAAAAACAAAAAAATATAAAAATTTGGTTATTGGGGATGCTCGGGAAATGCCTTTTTCAGACAATACTTTTGGTTCAATTTTTTCAATTAGCACCTATGAGCATATTACGCATCCTGACAAGCTTTTGAAAGAGAGTTATAGAGTCTTAAGGCCCGGAGGAATAATTTTTTTGACGCTTGAAACAGATGAAGTTGATTTAAATACTTTTTATCGTCCGCTTTTTAAAAAAATAGGCATTGGCAGTTTTAGCAAATGGTGTACGCAAAGCTATAATAGGATATTTCATAGACAAACATTGCTTTCAAAAAAAGAATGGATTGAAAAAATTAAAAATGCCGGTTTTGTTATTGAAAAACAACAAAGTATTATTACACCTAAAGTTACAAAGTTATTTGATATCTTTCTTCTGACATCTTGGCCAGCCCAACTCTTTTATCCTCTTTTAGGAAAAAGGTTTGTTTTTCGTCCGCCATTTGCAGTAGATATTTTAACAAAATTATTTGTAAAATATGTAGAGGAAGAAGAAAAAGAAGGAACGAACTTACTTGTAATTGCTAGAAAATAAAAAAAACTACTAAAACAAAAGACTATATGTGTTATGATTTTTTTAAATTATCATTTAATAGTTATTAACTTATTTTTTTCTGTACTTCTGCTAGTTTGTATTTTATTTTATAAATTTATTTTCCCCCAAAAAAAAATAAATCTATTATATATATTAATTTTCGTTTCATTATTGCCTTTGATTAGTCTGTTGCGTCCTGGTACTTTTGAAAGTGGAGATTTCAATATTCATATTTATAGAATTATGTCGTTTTACAGTTCGCTTGTAGAGGGACATTTTATGCCTTCTTGGGCAGGTCAATTAAATGGTACTTATGGTAATCCATTATTTATTTTTAATTATAACTTCCCATACTATTTTATTTCCTTTTTTCACTTATTGGGAATAAGTTTTATTAATAGTATGAAAATTTATTTAGGATTGACATTTTTTTTATCAGGTATTTTTATGTATTTTTGGGTATTTATACTTACAAAAAATAAACTTGCAGCTTTTACATCCGGTATTTTTTATATATTTTCACCATACCATTTAGTAGATTATAGTTTCCGGGCTACATTAGGAGAGCTGACTGTATTTACAATTACTCCTCTTATTTTTTTATTTTTATCTCTTTATATAAATAAAAAAAAATTCTTATTTTTAGTATTTTCTAGTTTTTTTACCGCATTATTATTTGCTGCCCATCCTTTAGTCGCTATTCCAATTTTTGCAGTTACAGTTATTTATGCGGTATTTATGGAAATAGTAAAAAATAGCTATAAATCAATATTCATATGTGTATTATGGTTATTTCTCGGTGCGCTATCATCCACGTATCTTTGGGTATCTTTTATAATATTTGCTCAGTATACTTTTCCTGCTCCTCCTCAGGCAATTTGGTTCATACCTTTTGTCAGTCTTTTTTATTCACCTTGGCTTTATGGTTTTTTATTTCAAGGTCATAGAGGAGAGCTTGCTTTGTTTATTGGTTACACACAAATATTAGTAGTAGTTTTATCTATTGTTTTATTAGCAAAAAATAAAATACCAAAAAACATAAAACCACAATATATTTTTTGGATTATTATTTTATCGACTTTTTTATTTTTCGTACATCCGTCATCAAAACCTATATGGAATATTTTTCATAGTTTGATAACGCTTCTGGCAACAGGAAGATTATTGTTGCCCATTTCGTTGTGTACATCGGTTATAGCAGGATATTTTACATATTCTTTTGCTAAATCAAGAAGGAAAAAAGTTTTAATATATATAATTATTCTGTTTACGATTAGTTCAACAATATTAAATTGGGGGCACAGGACGCTAATAGTTGATATTAATGATTCTTTTTTGCAAAAAAACCTTTCAAAGAGCACAGCTTATGAAGGAGTAACAGCATATTTTTTGAATACGAAGTGGGCAGATATTAACAATTTTTGGTTTTCGGATGCTCCAACTAAAAATTTAGAGATTTTGTCTGGAAATGCTACTGTCGTTCCCTTAAAAAGAACTTCTGTACAACATACATATATTATAGATGCAAAAACATCTCTTGAAATTAAAGAAAATACATTGTATTTTCCCGGTTGGACTTTAAAGAGCGATAATAAGCATATATATATCTATTCCGCAAAAAGAGGAGTAATAAATGCAAAACTTAATGCAGGTCTTCACTACGTTGAGCTATATTATGAAGACATCTTTGCATATAAATTTATAAAAACAATAAGTTTAATACTTTTTTGCGGGATAGCATTTTTACTTATATTTTTATCAACCAAACAATTGTTTAAAAGAAATAAATTATTTTTTTGATATTTTTTTACCAAACCACAACATTTCACCCGGTAAACGTAATATTATTTGTTTTCTGACTAAGAAAAGTGGCCATAGAAATTTTATTATGACGGTATGAAGTCGGTATCTGCTCAAGGAATTATTTAATAGTTCATAGTTGGCAACGAAAGGGTAAATTTGTGTTTTAATATTTTCAAAGCCAGATAATGAAGCGAGAAAGTTTAAGCTATTTTTTGTAAAATATTGAATATGTTGTCCTTGCCAATACCACCAACGGCGACCCATTATTTTGCTAGTAAGTGAATTTATATCTCCGGTCCAAAGTATCAGTATTCCATTAGGTTTTAAAAGTTTATTTATGTATTTCATTTCAGATGTTGGATTCTCAAAATGTTCAATAACACCCCACATAGTTATAAAATCGTATGAATTTTTATTTTTTTCTGAAAGAGCCCGTAATGTTTTTTTATGTATTTTTAGTCCTCGGCTTCTTGCAATTTTAGAGGACCAAGAAGAAAGTTCTAGGCCCTCAACAGAAAATCCACATTTTTTTGCTTCAAGAAGAAAATCTCCAGTGGCACATCCAACGTCAAGAAGTCTTCCGCAAGAATAGTATTTCGTAATAAGTTTTAAAACCTCACGTGCAGTAAGTTTTCTTGCCAATTTGTGTTTCAGATACTCTTTATCCGTAACTTTTTCATATTTTTTGTAAAACATTTTTGGAATAGGGGAGCAAAAGACATGGCTACAATTACAACATTTAACAACTCTAAAAGTCTTATTATTATCAGGCGTTCTGGTGTAAGAGAAAGTAAGTTTTAAAATATCAATATTTGAAGAATAAAGTTCCCTTGTTTTCTTAGAGTTACAAATTGGGCATTTGCTGTTATTTCTCATATTAAATACTTGAATATTTTATACTAATAAACTAAAAAATACAGTGGTATAATATCATGTAATTTTACAAACAAAAAATATGAAAGCTTCTCTGGTAATAACTGTTTATAATGAAGAAAAAACTATTATACCTTTTCTCGATTCAATTACTTCTCAATCAAAAAAACCCTATGAAGTGATAATTGTTGATGGTGGGTCTAAAGACAAAACTGTTGAGATAATAAAAGATTACAAAAAAATTAAAGTTGTTGTTTTTGAAAAAAAAGGAAACCGGTCAGTCGGAAGAAATGAAGGAATAAGTAAAGCAAGCGGTGACATTATTGTAATTTCTGATTCAGGATGTATTCTGGATAAAAATTGGATATCTGAAATTACAAAACCGTTTACTGATAAAAAAACTGAGGTTGTTGCAGGATATTATGAAGGAAAAGCTAATACGCTTTTTCAAAAATGTTTGGTTCCATACGTTTTGGTCATGCCCGACAAGCTAGATAACGAATATTTTTTACCAGCTTCACGATCAATGGCTTTAAGAAAGAAAGTTTGGAAAAAGCTTGGTGGATTTCCGCAAGAGTATTCTCATAATGAAGACTATGTGTTTGCAAAAACATTAGAAAAACATAAAATCAAAATTAGCTTTGCAAAGGGTGCTATTGTCTATTGGATTCCTCGAACAACTTTTTGGCGTACATTTGTAATGTTTGCGAGGTTTGCATTTGGAGACGGAGAAGCCGGAATATTTCGCCAAAATGTTTTTTATATATATTATAGGTATAGTATCGTATTTTATCTTTCAGTTTTACTTTTTATTACTAAGTCTCTTAGTCTTGCATTTTTTCTTTCTTTATCTGTATGTCTTTACGTTGTCTGGTCAATATGGAAAAACTATAAATATGTAAACAAAAGAGGTGCTTTTTTTTATCTTCCTGCATTTCAAGTTATTTCCGATTTAGCCGTTATTTTAGGTACAACTATTGGTGCAACGAAACGCTTTTTTATAAATACGCTGCCGATTAATATTAGAAAAAATATGCTTATTGTTACTATTTTTTTTGTTTACGTTTTGTTAATGATATCGGTTCTGAAATGGGGTATTCCGGGCATATCTCATCCTTTTGCATATCATATGGATGAATGGCATCAGCTGCAATCAGTGAGACACGTTTTTAAATACGGTACTCCCAATATTGCAGGTGGGGCAAACGGAAGCATGCTCCAATTTTTTATTTCAGGTGTTTATTTAATTCCTTTCGTTTTATTAAAAATTATTAACCCTTTTTCTATAAAATCTGCCATAGATTTATTGCCAATGCAGGAAAGAATTTTTGAAATTTTAAGATTCAACACGCTTTTATTTGGTATATTATCCGTTTTAATTATGCTTTTCATATCAAATAGATTGAAAATAAGTAAAGTTTTTTGTGTGCTTCTTTTTGTTTTTAATCCGGCTTTTTTATCTCTTAGTAATTATTTTAAGTACGATATTGCGCTTCTATTTTGGATATCACTTTTTCTTTATTTATCGATACGATTTATTCAGGAACCATCAAAGATAAACTATGTTGTGTTGGGAACTGTAGGTGGGTTGGCGCTTTCAACCAAAGTTAGTGCAATACCTCTTATTCCAATATATATATTTATTTTTTTTCAAACTTATTCTTTTAAAAAAAGTTTATTGCCGGTTTTAGGAATGGGGTTACTTATGCTTCTTGCAACATTTGGGATTTTTGGACTGCCGGATTTACTTTTTTTTGGACAAAACATGAATGAATACATTAGTTCTAATGTGCTAAGCTCAACCGCAGCAACGCAAAATTTCTACTATGGTGATGGTTCTTTATTGAGCTTTTTTATTTTTCAGCAATTCCCCACCATTTTTGGTCATCCGTTTTTCGTACTAATTTTGGTGTCACTTTTGTGTTGGTTGTTTAATAAAGAAAAAAATGTAAGTCATAGAGTAGATGTATTTTTGATTGTTTCACTTGTATTATTCGCAATAAGTTTTCAACCGTTGGGTATATACATTGGTGCAAATAGAGCTCTTGTACTACTTCCATGGATGATTATATTTATTTGTTTGACTGTTAAAAAAATATTTGCGCAAAGAAGCTACAAATTAAAAAAAATATTGATGCCCATATTAGTATTAGTAATGCTTTTACAAATTATTGAATCTGGATCTTGGATAATTTTAAAATATACTATCCCTCCTCAAGCTCTGGCGTCAGATTGGATTTATAAAAATATAAAAAAAGGAGAAACAATTGGAATAGAAAACATTCCTGTCTATCAGGCTACTCCAGATTTTATTCTATATGAATTTTACAAAAAAAATATTAATAATGACAAAAGCCTACGCTATTCATATATTGTTATTGATTCAAAAATCCGAGAATTACCGAATATTGTTATAGTATCAAATCCGGCAATCGCTAAGTTTTACGAGAAAAAATCCATAAAAAAAGAACTTATTAACAATCTTGAGAAAAGAAATTATAAAAAAATTGCTGAGTTTTTTCCTAGCCCTCAATTTTACAAGTTATTTGGAAACGAGCTTAATTATTATATGTCTGGACTTGTTGCCGGGCCTGATTCGATAGCTATTTATGCCAAGCCTGCTTATTATGATATAATCTTCCCATGATTCCTGGTGTTCTTGGAAAAATTAAAGGTAAAACATTTTTAATAACCGGCGGTACAGGGTCTTTTGGTTCTGAGATGCTAAAAACCCTTTTAAGGTTACATCCTAAAAAAATTATTATTTTCTCAAGAGACGAAAAGAAGCAGCACGATATGCGAAATATGTATGATAGTCCATTGCTTAAGTTTGTTATTGGGGACGTAAGAGATTTTTCTAGTTTGAATAGGGTAGTAGAGGGTGTTGACTATATATTTCATGCAGCTGCACTTAAACAGGTTCCGACGTGTGAATTTTTTCCAATGGAAGCGTTGAAAACAAATGTATTAGGAGCTGAAAATGTAATAAATTCGGCCATAAAAAACGGAGCCAGAAAAGTAGTTGTATTGAGTACGGATAAAGCCGTATATCCTATTAATGTCATTGGAATGACAAAGGCTCTTATGGAAAAAGTAGTTATTGCTGAATCTAAAAAAACAAGTGAATCAAAAAAAAACAAAACAATTCTTTGTGGGGTTAGATATGGCAATGTGCTTTATACAAGAGGATCTGTCATTCCGTACTTTATTGATCAAATACGTCAAAATAAAACCCTGACTGTTACAAATAAAGATATGACGCGTTTTCTTCTTCCGCTTACGGAGGCAATAGATTTAGTTTTATATGCGCTTGTAAAAGGGGAAAATGGATATATGTATGTACGAAAATCTCCAGCTTGTACTCTTGAAACTCTTGCGGATGCGGTTTGCTCAATTTTCAATTATAAGAAAGGGCACGTCCAAGTCGGTATTAGAGCAGGGGAAAAAATGCATGAGACTCTTATTGGAGTTGAGGAATTGTTGCGTGCGGTAGATACGCCAAGCTATTACAAAATTCCGCCGGAAAGCCAAGGGCTTGACTATAATAAATATTTTTATCAAGGTAAGAAATCCAATGCAGGAAAAAATATTGCATTCACTTCTGAAAATACAAAAAGGTTAAATGTTAAAGAAGTTACTAAAATATTATTAAAGTTGCCCGAAATAAAAGAAGAACTAATGATTCATAAACAAAATAAGCTTAAGTAAATGCTGCTTTAAAAGCGTATTTGAAATAGTCGTAAAAAATTTTAGGCTTGTATTTGAAGTGAGATGTTGTATTCGTTCTAGCATATAAAACGTTTGGAATCTCTAAAAAGCGTGCATCTCTTTTTTTTAAATAATATAATTCTTCAAGAATTATCGAGAAGTTATTTTCCTTAAATTTAATTCCTTTTAACATACCTGTTCTAACCATCCTAAATCCGTTCGTGCAATCGTGTATACCCACACGAAAGAAAAACATCGCAAAAAAATTTCCGACAAAAGATATTGCTTTGCGAAAAAGAGGAACGTTTTTAACCTTGCTACCATTAATATATCTTGATGCTTTTATGCAATCAACCGATTTAGATATTTTTTCAACAAACTTTATAATATACCTAGGTGGGTTTGTAAGGTCAGAGTCCATATGTAAACACCATTCAATATTATTATCTAAAGCATATTTTATTCCTGTTTTTGTTGCTCCACCGTACCCAGCGTTTTTTTTATGAGTTAAAACTACAAGATTTTTTGGATACTTTTTTATCTTTTGTCTTAAAATATTTGGGGTTTTATCAGAACTTCCGTCGTCAATTACAATTAGCCTTGAAGAAACTTTTATATTTTTTAATATATTTAATACTTCATCAACTGTTTTAGAAGAAACTTTTTCTTCGTTGTACATAGGAATAATAACTCCAAGAGTGATGTTAGATTTTGATACCATCTTCCATAAATGACCGTTCAATAGGTAGGTGATTATTTTCCGGCAAGAATCCTCTAAGCTTATTTGATCTTACTCTTTTTATGATATCTTCTGCGATTCTTTTTGAAGATTTTCCGTCGCCAAAAGGATTTGGCCAAGAAGTTCCGGTAATTTTTTCCAACTTTTTAAGCACAAGCTCCGGTGTGTATTTTTTTGGTTGGTCAGGATCAAATTTTACAGATGCATGAACGTCGTATACTTGCGGACGTTCTGTTGCTTTTCGGACATTTATGCAGGGAATATTTAATATACAGGCTTCTTCATTTAAAGTACCGGAATCGGTAATAACAGCTTTTGAGTTAGTTAAGAGAATCAAAAGCTCTTCGTATCCTACTGGATCAACAACAATTAAATTCTTTGGAGTTTTTATTTTCCTTTCGTTTATAATTTTTTGAGTTCTGTAACTTGCTGGAAAATATACCGGATTTTTAATATTCGAAATAAGATTTAAAATTACTTCAAAAGATTTTTTAATTTCAACATTTTCTCTTCTGTGACATGTCATAAGAAAATATTGTTTTAATTTAATATTTCTTGTTGAAAAAAACGTTTCGGTTGCTTTTTTTTGTAATTTATTTTTTTTTCTAAAATAAAATTCATTTAAAATATCAACAATTGGATTTCTTACAACTACAATGTTTTTCGGGTTTAGTCCTTCTGCGATTCCTCTTTCTTTATACTCTTCTTCGTATGTATAAATGACATCAGAGATATGATCTATAATAGTTCTAATTTTTTCCTCAGGCATTCTCCAATCATATGAATGCCAACAACCTTCTATATGGATTATAGGAATATTTAATTGTGCAGCTGGAATTGCCCCCATTGCGGTGTTGGTGTCTCCTAGAAATATTGCAGCATCCGGTTTTATTTTGTTAAAGACGGGATATAGCTGTGCAGTAAGTTTTGATACAACTTCCGCATCTGTTGACCCTTTACAGTTAAGTTCTATGTCTGGTTTCCGAACATTAAATTCTCTAAAAAATATTCCTTTTAGGTTGTCTGAGTAATTCTGACCGGACCAAATAAGAATTACATCAATATCTTTTGCTTTTTTTAAAAATCTCACGATTAAAACTGCACGAATAAGATCAGGTCTAATCCCTAAAATAAATGCAATTTTCTTTTTTTTCATTTAATATTTTTTTCAAATTCCACCAATTCTGTAAGGACCTTTTTTGTATTTGAAGTATACAGTTTTAAGATATCAGCGTCAATGAATATAGAAGTAAGATATCTGGTAATTTGTTGTGCTTTTTCTTTCTCAATTTGTTTTGTGATTTTAAAAACATTAATAAAATCATTCAATAATTGATATTTTGAGATTGGTCCCAAAGGCGCAAAGTGAATTATGGACGTCTTTTTTCTAATAGATTTAAAATAATT
>Ga0210006_1000116_pt1 | contig 67294 bp, 71 predicted proteins | sample CryGey02umfilter_2_FD_185452 | JGI IMG/M metagenome (GOLD analysis project Ga0210006, IMG submission 185452) | Groundwater microbial communities from aquifer in Utah, USA - Crystal Geyser 4/10/14 0.2 um filter (SPAdes) (version 3) | ecosystem: Environmental > Aquatic > Deep subsurface >... | reverse complement strand
AAGTGTCTTTTTGGGATTATTTGGTCGATAGGATCACTCAAAAAACACAAATTCCATGGCTTCCAGATTTGATCGTTCAAGCGGCTTCAGCTGCTACGTAAGCGCCCCGGGTTTTTGAGAAGTTACAAATGAATTACATAACGCGATCAAAAATAATGAACTTTCACTGCACTATCAACCCATTTTTAATATACAAAAAAATAAATTTGAAAAAGTGGAAGCACTGATACGCTGGAAAAATAAGAAATTAGGTCAAGTCTCGCCTGTTGAATTTATTCCTGTTGCAGAAGACATTGGCATGATGCAAAGCATTGGACAGTGGGTTATTGAAACAGCCATCCAACAGCAACACAATTGGAAAAACTCAAAACTTGAAAATATCATTATCAGTATCAACGTATCTGCAAAGCAACTGCTTGATGAAAATTTTGTTCAAAAAATAGAGAATGCTATTAATAAAAATAAAACGCCGCCTGAAAAATTGATTATTGAGATAACTGAAAGTTTTTTTCTGCTGCAAGAAAAAGTACCCGAAAAATTAAATAAATTAAATCACTTGGGTGTAAAACTTGCCATTGATGATTTTGGAACCGGTTATTCTAACTTGAATTATCTTAATAAACTGCATGTTTCTTATTTAAAAATCGACAAATCATTTGTCGATCAAATTGACCAAGATCATTTTAATGATTCTATTTTGCTAACGATCATCGCCATTGGCAAAAGAATGAAATTTAAAATTATTGCTGAAGGCGTTGAAACAAAAAATCAATATGATTTTTTATCTGAACAAAATTGCGATGAAATTCAAGGATATTATTTTTCAAAACCACTGCCTGCAACAGAGCTGGAAAAATTTTTACAGCAAAAAAATACGTAACATGCAAAAGGATTTGCAAAATGGAAATGAAGCTTGCCAAAATTATAGCCTTATCCAGTTTAACTTGTATTACCACCGCTTTCGCTACAAACGGCGCTTTTGATTATGGCTTTAGTGAAATCACGCGCGGTATGGGTGGTGCTGGCTCAGCATTACCACAAGATACTTTAATTGCTGCTATTAATCCGGCTGGGATGGTTGATGTTGGCAAACGTCTTGATTTCGGCGCATTTTTTTATGTTCCAACAGTCAGTTACGTAGCAACCGACGTTACGCCAGCACAAGTTGGCGGCATTGCTGTTGCGCCAGGATATCACGCCAGCACTGATAAATTATTTTTCTTACCTGATTTTGGCTATAACCATCCGATTAATAACAAAAGCGCATGGGGTATTTCGATGTATAGCTTAGCTGGTTTTGGGGGGCAATTTATCACAAATGATAATGCTTATGTTGCCGGCGGCACGCCAGCTCCTGGTGCGTTGGGTAATAACAAATTAGAAACAGATCTGAAACAATCTATTACTAGCGTTACTTATTCACACAAATTCTTATCGCATTCTGCTTGGGGCGTCAGTTTATTATTTGGACTTCAAGCACTGCATGTCGATGGCGTTAGCAATCTCAGCAATTTTACTGTTGATCCTAATAATCTTTCAAATAAAGGTACCGATTATTCTGTTGGCGGCGGCGCACGATTCGGTGTCTTATTTGGTGTACTACCGAAGTTAGATTTGGGTATTTCATATCAACCCAAAATGCCGATGACTAAATTTCATCAATATGCCGGCTTACTGCCTAATGGTGGCGAATTTGATATTCCTGCATTTGGTAATATTGGATTGGCATGGCATATTATTTCAAATGTGGTGCTCGTAGCAGACATGGAAAAGATCTGGTACAAAGATGTGCCCGCTTATGGCACTTCGCATGATGCATTGTTAAATGGCCCTTGCACAACTGCTTCAACTTGTATGGGCGGCGCTAATGGCGCAGGATTTGGCTGGAACAATGCAGTGATTTATAAACTGGGAGCGCAATGGAAAATAACAAAAAAAACCACCTTGCGAGCAGGATTAAGTCATACCAATGAACTGTTATCGAATACTTATGCAACAGAGAACATGATCACACCCGGCGCAATTATTAAAAATCTTTATAGCCTTGGTGCTACTCAAGATTTTTCAAAAAAAGATGCTATCACTGCTGTTGTCACCTATATTCCACGACAATCACTACGTTCACAAAATTTATTTGCAAGACCCGCTATTCAATATGTCACGCTCAATGCAACAGGGATTGGATTTGGTATCAGTTGGAGCAGAGTGCTATCCGCTTGATGGCAAAGGCAGTGATAAACCCATTATATGTTTATTCTGCTTGCTTGCAGCATAAACATATCGCTGATATTTCGCAATCACTGCAGATGAACTATGGGTCAACGCCACTTTTTTGAAATCAGCAAAATATTTTTTTGCAGCAACATCATTGCCAGCAAGATGACTCAATCGAGCCATACTTAATAATGAAAAATATTCTCCCGGATTATTTTCCAATGCCAGTTTAAAATAGTGCATTGCTAATTTGTTGTCTGGAATTAACATCGCACATGCACCCGCATTTTCATAGGCACCCGCATCATCTAAATAAGAAGGTTCTTTTGCAGCAGCAAGAAAATACTGTATCGCTGCTTGATATTTTCCTGCTCGACATAAAAAAGTGCCGTAATTATTTTTTGCATCACCTGAATGTGGCTCAACCGAGATGGCTTTTTTATAATAGGTGTTCGCTGTATTTGCATCACCCGTTTTCTCTAAATAAAAAGCCATACTGTACCAACTCACTGCAACATGAGGATCATCACGCAAGGCACTCAGAATACGCTCCTTACTTGCTGAATAATATCCTTTTGATAAGTAAGCCAATCCCAATTTTGCATTCAGTATGGCTGCTTGCTTTGCATCATGAGAATCAGCCAAAGTGCTTATTGAGCAAAAAGACAAAATACCAAAACAAAAAAACAATCCGATTTTTTTTCGCATATTGATTACCCTAGTAAGAAGATGAAGCGTCTCCTGGTTTTTGAATAATATGCGGAGTTAAGAAAATTAACAACTCGTCATTGTTAGTATATTTATCTGTGCTTCTAAACAAATGACCCAACAACGGAATTTTACTGATAAATGGAATTCGTGTCACCACATCATTTTTTTGACGCTTATAAACCCCGCCCAATACAACGGTTTGATTGTCATTGAGTAAAATACGAGATTGCTCTTGCTCCGTATTAATTCCTATCGCTTGACCACCACCAGACAAATTAACTGTTGTACCAGGACTGTTATTGCTCACCGTCAAATCCAAAATAACACGATTATCTGGTGTAATTTGCGGCGTTACTTCTAATTTTAACAGCGCATCTGCAAATGAAACAGAAGTTGCCCCACTCGAAGAAGCATTTTGATAAGGAATTTGCTCACCTGTTTCAATATAAGCTTTGTGTTGATTTGATGTAATTAATCGCGGGGAAGAAATAATATCCAAATCATTCTGTGCTTCTAATGCTGATAATTCCATATCCACAAAAAAAGGACCCAGTTTTGATAATGCCAATCCGATACTGCCGGGAGTAGCGCCGCTAAAAATAGTACCCGCCCCAACAGGTTCATCAAAATTTAAACGTTGCGCAAGCGGGACAGAATTCAAATCAGTGCCTGTTGCTAATGCGTTTGCACCATCCAATGTACCCGTTACAGAACCTCGCCCAACCGCACGCGTTAATCCAAAACGCGCACCCAATGCCCTTTCAAATTGACGATTAATATCCACAACCCGCGCTTCAATTAAAATTTGCTTAACAGGATAGTCCAACTTTTTAATTAATTTTGTCACTGTTTTTATGTGTGCAGGCGTATCACGAATCCAAAGAGAATTGGTACGCTTATCAATACTGGTTGTACCACGCGCTGATAATAATGAAAAATTCTTTGCAACTAAAATATTTTGTATGTCTTCTGCACTTGCATAGTTTAACCGAATCACACGATCTTCTAGCGGCGCCAAATCCCGGACACGCTGTTTCGCCTCAAGTTCTGCTATTTGCTGTTTCAATAAATCATCTACGGGTGCAATATAAATAATATTATCGACTTGCCTTTCGCCTAAATTTTGTGATTTTAAAATGACATCTAATGCTTGTGTCCAGGGCACTTGTCTTAAATGAATGGACATTTCACCTTTCACATTATCTGTAATCACAAAATTCAACTTTGTGAATTGCGCTATAATTTGCAGTAATTCACGCACACGGATACTCGTAAAATTCAATGAGATTAATTCTGGAGAAACCGTATAACGATTTTTCTCCGTAGCGCTAAATTGCGGCAAACGTATATCACTTAATGCTGATTTATTCAGAGCGGGTTTATGTGAAACAGACACCCCTTGATTTGCCACTTTCTGAATAGGTGTTTCCTCTGTTGTTGCTTTATCCATATTCACAGATACAGGCGTTACTGCTGCCAAAGATACATGATTAGGTGACACACTTTGATATTCTGCAGCCCACACCACAGTGGTCATTGATGTTGCTAATAGCACAACCCCAAAAAAGTAGTGAATTATTTTTCTCATTGCCCCGGCTCCTGCAAAGTCATCACAATTTCATGTGACTCCATTAATTCTTTATTAGTCGCATCAGCCTCAAGCTCAATACGAAAAACAACTTGATTTTGATCAACATGCACAACTAAAGCTTGCTGTAATCCAACACGCATGCCTTCATCTATTCTATATAATTTCCCATCATTCGCACGCAACACTGCCCAACGTCGGTTATCATGCAAAATAATGCCTGTTAACTTTAAATTATCCAAGGCCATATTCGTCAAAATGGCATTAGGATACAGTTTCGTATTTTTCACTAATGCCGGCACTTCAAACGGATTTCGTAAACCGACACCCTCATACACGACCGGTTTTACTTCAACCTCTTCTTTCTTATTTTCATCTTTAATCTCAGATGCCGCTTCTAGTTGTTTTACAAACCGTTGCGCATTTTTCTGAGCATTTTGAGATTGATTGTTATGACAAGAAACCAACATCAAACTAACCAGACTGAACAATAAAATCAAACTCGATCGAATCCATTTCATACTTTCACTTCCGTAGAATTCGGCAATGTATGATACAGTGTTGCCACAAAATTTAATGTCAACAATTCACCGGTTGAATGCTCAAACGTTAATTGATTCACAACGACAACTGACGCTGGCAAATTAGCAATACCGCTTAAAAACTGGGCCAATTCATGAAACTTGCCCACAACAGAGATATCAACAGGGATTGATGCGTAATATTTTCCCATGATTTCATTTTGAGGACGAAATGATATAAATTTCAAACCAGACTCTGTGCCCAACTTGGTAATGCTGGATAATAAATCTCCTGTTTTTGATGCGGGCGGAAACTGTTTCAACAACACCTCATATTCTTGCCGGGCTATTTTAGTGTTTTTTGAGTAATACATTACTTCGCCATATGTTCTGGCCTGCACTGTAATTTCTTTTTCTAGAAACGCTTCTCTGCTTTTATTTTTTAGCATTGCCTGAGTAGATTGATTTTTTAAAATGATAATGCCAATAGTGCATATTACGATAAAAACCAACAGCGCCAACATCAATTTTAAAATAGGCGGCAATAAGTACAACTGAGTGAAAGATGATTTTTTTCTAGCAATCACATTGCGCATTATCATTGACTCTTGGGTTTTACAGAATTGATTGATCCTGTTTTTAATATATTCTCAATTTTGCGATCTTTTTCATCTCTAAGCTCTTTAATAGATTGAACTGGATTGGCTATTTCAATCTTTTTCTTTTGTTTTTCAGCATTCAACTCATTATCAGACATAGTCAATATCACTTTCAAATCAAATCGCGTCACGATAGTATTAGCACCTTCTGTTTTTTCTACTTTTTGCAAAGAAATGACATCTAATTCAGGTGACGCATCAACCAACTTCATAAATTGTGCGATTAATAAATTTGAATTGGCATTGCCAGATAAATCAACCACATTGCCATTACGCGTCAGTTTTGTAAAAAAAACACCGTGGGGCGTGATTTTAGTAAATACATTTAGCAAACGCACTGTATAGAAACGACTGGCTCGTAACTGCCTTAACGTAACAACACGAGCCGCAAGCTCTTGATGAATTTTTTTATCATTCAAATATCCAGAAATATTGCGCACAAGTGTTATCTTTGCCTGTTCTAATGTTTCTATATAACTTTTTGAATACGCATTAGCAGCGAAAAAAAATCGTGACGCGACAAATAAAAAAAGAGCGGCTAAAACAACTACTATCATCATTAGCTGCATAAATAATTTTTTATTGATCGCAATTATTTCATTACGCCACGGCAATAAATTTATTTCCATAACGGCATTCCTCGCATTGCTATACCACAACATAATGTGAATGCAGGGCCCAATTTTACAATGGATTCTCTATTTTTTGATTCCAAATTTTTTAATGCTAACAAGGGATTTGGGATAGTTAGCGAAATATCTAACATTTTTTCGACATATTGCGTCACTTCTGGAATTAATGCACAGCGCCCTGTCATTGCAACACACTCAATAATATGACCAGGATTTTCTGTATAAAATGATTGAAACAAGCGACGAATTGTCATTACAATGTGCGATTTTTGATCCTCTGTTAACAAGCCAACTTGTGATTGCGCAACTGTTTGTGTTTCTACTGCAAGCGGCGATGGAAACGGCAATGTTTTTTCTGTTTCCATTTTTAATGGCGCTGATGGGTTTGCTTGCGCTGAGGTTTCTACAGGTGAAGCTGCGGTTTTCTCTGTTTGCGTTGCCCGAACTTCAACTCCCATAATACGACGAACAATAGGCACCAATGCATCGCCCGCATAAGATTGACGACTATAATACCGCATTGATTTTTGATGCATCACCACAAATAAAATACTATGCGGATTGAAATCAATTAGCGCGAGATATTTTTCTTCATGTTTTTCAGGTAATTGCGATGCAAATAAAGTATAGGCGCGCTCCAGAGAAAAATAATCCACATCTGCAATTTTAGTGGTTAATCCTGCTTGTTTTAAAATATCCACGCGCGGCAACACATCTTCTTTGCGCGCAACAATTAACACCAAAGTCCAATTTTTAATGTTATCTGATGATAATGTTTCAATTTGCACAAAATCTAACAACAAGCTTTTAACCAATTCAGGGAAGGTTTTTTGTGCTTCTTGCCACGCTCGCGCCTCCGCCGCTTCTTCTGATAACTTTGCTTCTAACTTTATTTTTTTAATTGCTACTTTTGAGCCAGGCAAAGCAATGACTGCATTTTTTGTCTGTATTTTTGCTTCTTCTAGCATTTTTTTTACAGCTTTTACAAATACCGGCACATCCGTTATTGTGTCGTCTGCAATAACACCATGTGATAACCCGACGATACCGGCTTGCACAAATCGCAGTGTGCCCAACAAACCTTTTAATTGAAAAGACAGTAAAACAGAATCATCAAAATCAACACCCAATAAATCACCATACACGTCTTTTGCTGTGCTCAGCATGTCACGTAATGGTTTGAAATAACTTAGCCAAGGAAGTATGCGTGTCTTCCAGGTCTCCGATATATCCTCTAACATAGATTCCTTCTATTTGATTTTTGGAGAAAAATCCCAACTTTGACTATAATTGACTTATAATCTGATAACAACCGTCACAACGGTGTATCGCGCGCAGGAGGTGCCAATGTTGAGTGTCATACGAAAACAACAAGGATTAACGCTCACCGAAATAATTGTTGTTATTGGTATGTTAGCTATTGTTACCCTGCTACTAGTACCCAACTATCAATCCTACCTAGCACAAAATAGAGTAAAAGGCGCGGCTGAAAGCTTATATAGTCATTTTATTTTAGCACGCACTACTGCTATTTCGAGCTCACAAAATGTCACTGTTACTTTTAACACAGCTGATCCTTGGTGCTACGGCATTTCCAGTGGCGCAACCAGCTGCGCTTGTACGAGCGCACCCTCTATAAGTAATTGCAATTTAGGCATCATCAGTCGAACCGATTTTCCAAACACCACGTTATCTAGCTCAGGATTTACTAGCAACATGGTGACATTTGATGCTGCACGAGGCACTTTATCTAATACAGCGGGTTATGTTGATTTTGCACTGACCAGCGGTCAAAGCGTTCGCGTGTATATTAATAAATTTGGTGTACCAAAAACTTGCTCAAGCACAGTTGGGGGTTACAAATCATGCTGATATCACAAAATCAAAAAGGCATGTCCATTGTTGAAGTCATTGTGGCATTGCTTATTGCATCAGTAGTTATCGTTGCTGCATTAACCCTTTTTTCAAATTCAATGACTACCAGCCAGCGCGTTCTAGATCAGGGAAAATTAGATCGTGATTTAAATGCTGCGATGGATGCCATGGTCTTAGATTTAAAACGTGCTGGATACTGGGGAACAGCTACCAATAGCAACACCAATCCATTTATGGCAACCGGGTTAGACATCACAACCAACTCAGATGGCACCTGCGTTACGTTTACTTATGACAAAAATAATGATGGCACGGTTGCAACTGTCAGTGCTGCTGCTGATGATGAGCATTACGGTTTTAGAAAAAATGGCGCTGCTTTGCAATATAGACCACCAGGCGCTACCACTGACTGTTCAGCTGCATCGACTAACTGGGATAATTTGACCGACACAAATATACTAACGATCACGGCATTCAACGTGACAACAACCAACACAGCACTTGCAATTAATGGCACAACCAATACAACACAGATGCGCAAAGTTACCATCAGCGTTACAGGTTATCTGAATAACGATGTCAGCAATGCGAAAACAATTACACGCACAATCAGGGTGAATAACAACAAATACATTCCATAGAGAAACACATGAAAAAACAAAAGCAAAACGGCAGCACCATCATTGAAGTACTCATCGCCGCATTTATTTTTGCGTCAGCACTACTTGCATTAGTGGCTTTTCAAACCAATCTGTTACGTGATCGCTCATTGCTCAGTCAAAAAACATATGCGCTTTCATTAGCACAAAATCAAATGCAATTATTTCGAAGCTACACATCACTCACATCAAGCACCGGTCAATTTGCCTACAGTGATATCACCAATGGGTCTAGTACAAGCACTAATTCTGGCGCTGTTTACAGTATGACGTGGACTGTTACTGACGCAACTAATCCAACACGCAAAAATGTGAATATCACCGTAACATGGACATCCGCAACGGGCGTCACACAATCAGCAACTGATGGCGGCGTGAGACTCAACAGCATTATTGCGAGAATTGACCCGATACAAACAGGCGAAGTATCGCAATCTCTTTAAAAAAAGGATTTTCATATGAACAAAAAAATAACGCGTTTTTTTATTTTCTGCATCCTTTTTTTTACCGTCACGGCATTTGCAGAAATATATCAATCTATCGATACAGATGGCGTCGTCACTTATTCTGATCAACCAACCACCCAATCAAAACCTGTTACATTACCCGCCGTAAACATTTCAACTCAAGCAAAAAAAACCGATATCACTGATGTAACTGACTCAACCGATCCATTAATAAAAAAAATGCCTGCTAAAAATAAACCCTATACATCATTCACAATTACTTCTCCAAAAAATCAAGAGACTTTTCAAAATGCACCAACAATTTTAGTGAACGTTTCACTAACGCCCGCTTTACAATCAGGCGATAAAATTGAATTTATGCTGGACGGCAGACCCGTTTCAGAAGCCACCTCAGATACTACTTTTTCTATTCCTAAAGCTGTAGGCAGTAAAACAGTGATTGACCGCGGCAGCCATATCGTTGAAGCGAGAATCATTAATGCGAGCGGAGATATCATTATCACAACACCCCCTGTTACTATTTTTACGCACTACGCTACTGTTACACAACAACAAACACGGTGATTTTATGAGCGATATTATTGAAATGATGAAATACGTTGTCAATCAAAAATGTTCTGATTTGCATTTATCAGCTGGTGAAAAACCCATTGTGCGCAAAAGTGGCGAACTACACCGACTCGATCATCCTGTATTGTCTTCAGATGATTTAAAAAGTATTGTCAAAGAAATTACAACTGAAACACAATTTCACACATTAGAAGAAGAATTAGAATTAGACTTTAGTTACGCAATCGAAGGATTTTCTCGATATCGTATTAATGCATTTTATCAATCACGCGGACTCAGTTTGTCGCTTCGTACATTGTCATATACCGTTCCAACATTAGAAGAAATCCATATTGTTAACCCTATCTTTAAAAAAATGACTAACTACCCGAATGGCTTGGTTTTAATTACTGGCGCAACAGGTTCTGGTAAAAGTACAACGCTGGCTGCTTTAATCAATGAAATCAACAGCAATCCTGAATCACGCAAACATATTTTAACTATTGAAGATCCGATCGAATATGTTTTCAAAAGCAAATCATGCTTAATTCAACAGCGTGAAGTAGGAAAAGATACCAAGGTATTTCAACACGCATTACGTGCAGCATTGCGTGAAGATCCCGATATTATTATGGTCGGTGAAATGCGTGATTTAGAAACCATTCGTTTAGCATTAACTGCCTCAGAAACAGGGCATTTGGTATTTGCTACTTTACACACCAGTTCTGCTGCGCATGCGATTGACCGCATCATCGATGTTTTTCCTGGCGGTGAAAAAGACATGATTCGTGCGATGCTCGCTGAATCATTGCGCGCCGTCATTGCACAACGATTATTTAAAACACCGGATGGTGGTGTTCATCCCGCACACGAAATTTTAATGTGCACTGGGGCTGTCAGAAATCTCATTCGCGAACATAAAATTGCACAGATGTATTCAGCCATGCAAACTGGTCGTCAATATGGCATGAACACAATGGAACAAAATATCGCTGAACTATTAGAAAATAATATTATTTTACGAACAGCAGATATGGAGCCCGGCAAAGAATCAGACAATCTTGAATGATCATGCTTAAAACAATATGGCAACCCACTCAATAACGACACCATGGTTTTAAATTTTTTCTTAATGAACCATTAAATCAACCAATTCACTTTAACCAACTTGCTTAATAATCAGAAATCCCTAATTATTCACCAAAAATATTTTCTTACGCGCAAAAAAAGGTAATCAAGAAATGGCTCCAAAAAGATGGGTATGTATAGCAGAAAAAATTGAGCTGATGACTGAAAAGGAATTATTCACACTGGTTGATACTTTATTTCAAAAAAACCCAGCAGTATTGATCCAACTATCGGCCTTTCTTAAAGAATCAGAAGGGCATGCTGAGATAATACCTAAATCAACATTGCGCTCATCAGAAAATCGAAACATCACATTAAATGAAATAATCACAGAAATGACGCTGTGTATTCATCACAATGTCATTGGCTTTGTTTTTGGAAAATGCTCACAAAACACGCTTGAACAAATAAGAAGATACATGCCCCCTAACCTAAGCATTCAAGAAAGACTCACTACCCCAACCAATCAACACAGCGCAACAGGGACTCACTCTTTTTTCATCTTCCCCCCAACAGAGCAGCTTACTACCACGCCACCTCAAGCTCAAAACGGGGTTTCTTGAGTAGTCATTAAAATCTACGAAGTCATGCCACCTGAAATTTGTTGCAAACGAATGCTAGCCAATTGTGCTGCCGTTGAACTTGGGTAATCTTTTCGAATTTGCACAAATTCTTTTTTTGCTAAATCTGTTTGACCTTTTGCAGCATGAATCATCGCGATTTTCAACTTTGCATCAGACACTTTATTTGAATGCGGATATTTTTTTACCACGGTGTCAAATTGATTAAGCGCAACATTATAATGCTGATTCATTAATGAAATTTCACCCAACCAAAAATATGCATTCACTGCAAAACGACCTTGCGGATAATCTTTAAGATAATTTGAAAATGAGGTTTTCGCTTGATTAAAATGTTTTTGCGATAATAAACGAAAAGCTTTTCCATAGGCGTTTGTCTCGCCTAAAGAAGGCGCTGCACTAGATGCGTCGCCAAGTACACTTTCTTTTTTTATTTTAGCGCTCGCAGGCATATCAGCTGAATTGTCAGCGGTCGTTGCTTTTACAGCTGACATCGCATTTGTTGTTGTATCATCAGCGACTGTATCTGTATCTGCAGCATTCCCTGTCTTCGTGGACTGCTTATTTTGTAATTGTGTTATTTGTTGTTCTATATCTTGATAATATGTTTTTTGTTGCGTAGTCAATATTTTTAATTCACGCTGATCTAATTCTACTTGACCTTGCAACTGTGAAATCCTTTGTTGCATATCACTCACTTGTTGCGGCAAATTCATTTGATTATAATTCGCCATTTGTTGCTCCAAACGCGATACACGCTGATCAACTGAGCCACTAGGCGGCGGTGCTTCCGTATTTTCTACCGATTGGGCTGCAGGTTGCTGTGAGGCCGCAGAAGCCCATTGCTGCTCTGGCGCTGTGTTTTGAGCGCTAGTAGCAGGCTGTGGAGCGTTGTCATCATTCGAAACGGTTTGCCAACCACTGCTTGAAACATCTTCAGGTTGCGTACTCACTGCATTTTGCTGCACATCAACAACAGGCGCTTCATGCGCAAAAATAATTGATGAAAAACTCAAAGCCAAACCCAATGCAGTCATACGCAATCTAACTTTCATATTTTCTAACCTTTGTTTTTATAAATAAAATCAACGCGGCGATTTAAAGCCCAAGCATGTTCGTTGTTACCAGAAACCGCTGGGTTTTCTTTTCCATAACTCACCATTTTAATTTGATTCGGATGAACACCTTGTTGCTCCAAAATGCGGGCAACACCTTGATCACGACGCCATCCCAAACCAATATTATATTCGCGACTACCTCGGTTATCTGTATTACCTTCCAAACGAACCACTGCATTAGGATGCGCAGCAATATAATTTGCTTGAATTAAGAGTGCTTTCATATCAGATGAACGCACATCATCACTTGCAAATGCAAAGTAATAAGTTTGATTAGAAGGCGCTTTTAATGAATTTACCTTAAAGCCATTTTCAGCATTATATCCACTTGCATTATTCATGCCATAAGTTTCACTACCCGAACCATACCCTGCTGAATTGTCAGCGGCAGGTTTTTTCGAACAAGCTGATAGCATCAATACACTGCTTGCAGCAACAGCAACCAACATCAATTTTCTCATGCTTTTTGATTTCATAAAAATTCCTTATTACTTTTTAACCATTATTTAACACACTATCCATTATTTAAAAATGGGGACCATGATGGATCTTGCACATCACCTTCTTGTGACGGCAAGCGCAACTTCACGCGACCATCTATAGAAACCAATCCTAAAACCTCACGACCAGCAAAACGGGTTCCATATAATATCATTTTTCCATTTGGCGCCAAACTGGGTGAATCATCAGAACCTGAATTACTCAGTTGCGTCATTCGACCTGATGACAAGTCTTGTTTTGCAATACTAAAGGATGAGCCATCTCGATGCATGACAACCAACGTACCTCCATGCGGCGATATACAAGAACGCGCATTATAACTACCATCGAATGTCACTCGAGCAACTTGATGGCTAGCAAAATCATAGCGATAAATTTGCGGGCCGCCTGAACGATCAGACGTGAAATACAAGTGATTTCCACTTGACGACCAAGTGGGCTCTGTATTAATTGCATAATCATTCGTAATTTGTGTTAGTTTTTTAGTCGCTAAATTCATCACATAAATATTTAAATTGCCATTTAATGTTAACACCAATGCCAAGCGACGCGCATTGGGTGAAAAAGCAGGCGCACTATTTACACCTGGAAAAGCAGATATTTTTTCACGTCCACCGGTTGTGAGATTTTGTAAATAAATAGATTGATGATGCCCTTCAAAAGACACATAAGCTAAACCACGACCATTCGGCGTCCATGTTGGCGACATAATAGGCTGACTCGATGTCAACAATACCTGCGGATTAAATCCATCCTGATCAGCAACAATGAGCTGATAACGCGCACGCGGATCAACACCTTGCTTTAACACATAGGCAATTTTTGTTGTAAAAATACCGCGAACACCGGTAATTTTTAAATAAATCATGTCGGCGATATGATGCGCCAGTTGCCGCAAACCCGGCTGAAAAACAGTAAATGTTTGACTCAACAAAATGGCATTTTTTGAAAAACCAGATTGCGCTTTATCATTTGCAGCGACAGGCGCATATAAATTGATAAGCTGAAAAGAAACTTGATAACGATTTGATCCGATTTGCTGTACTTGACCGATAACCATGTCATTCACATTTTGTTTTTGCCAATATTTTTGATCCACTTGAGATAACTGCGTTGGCTGCGGTGATAATACGCCTGGATTCAATACACGAAACTCACCACTGTTTTGTAAATCATTGGATATGACCTGCGATAAAGTTGTATTACCCGAAACAGAACTAGATTCATTTGCAAACGGTACAATAGCAATGGGTGTCGCTGCATTCACACCGTGGGTTAACTCCAAATGCAGTGCGGCTTGCGCTTGCGCAATCAACAAAAACCCTGCGAAAAATAAGCTTATTTTTCTTAACACACTCATCGCACACCTCATCATTTGCGTTCAATAATGGTACTCGCTTTATCGATAAAAACAAGTTGATGCTACAACTAAAAATTCGAGTTAGGCTGTTCCTACGGATTGCAAAATACCCTGCGGACTCAGCGTTAACACCAATTGTCTGAAGTGATTAAATAGCGCTGGCGTTTGCGGTACAGGCAGTGGTGATGATGCCATAATTGCTTGATGCGCTGACTCATCAAGATTGCTGTTACCACTGCTTTGTTTGAGCGTAGCAGATATAACGGTGCCATCTGGCGCAACAAATACGTCATACACGCATTTTAACTTATCATTTACCTGATCAATACGCCAATTGGATTGAATCAATGCTAAAATTTCCGCCTTGTATTTATCAATTTTACCCTGTTGTTGTGCCTGCGCTTGAATTTGCGAAATATTTTTTGCTTCGCTATTAATTTGCCGCTGAATCATTTCTTTTTGTAGTTTTTTCTGTTGAGCTAATAATTTTTTTGCTTTCGCTGCTTTAAGCGCCTTTGCTGTTGCGATTTTTTTTTGTTTTGCTGCTTGCGCTAATTTTTCTTGTCTTGCTTTTTGGGCTTTAGCAATGGCTAATTTTTTCTCAGCCGCTTTTTGTGCTGCTATTTTCGCTTGCTGTATTTTTAAAATTGCTATTTTTTCTCTTTGCAATGCTTGTTTTTGTTCAACTATTTTTTGTTGCCGCATCTTTGCTTCATGCTCCATGAGCGCATGCTGTTCATTTATTTTTTGAACCGTTGCTTGCACAGCAGATGCCGAGATCGCCTTTGCTTGAATCGTTTTTATTAATGCACTGGATGGCGGAGCACGAAACACGCTTGGCGCAAAATTAAAAATCAATACACTCAATAATACCACATGCAAAACAGCAGCAATGATCAATGGCTTCTGATAATTTTTTGCGATCTTCATAGCGCTTGCACGACTCTCTATTTTTTATTGCCGCATGATTTTTTTCATAAAAGTATTCATACTTATATTTTCTGCTGCATCACTCATACGATGCTTGTACTCTATTGTATCTGCATCTATACCACGTTCAGAAATAACAACACGATGCGGAATACCAATTAAATCCATATCCGCAAACATCACACCAGGACGTTCACGACGATCATCAAGCAATACCTCATATCCCGCTGCTGTTAATTTATCATATAATTTCATCGCGGCATCACGCACGCGATAGGCTTTGTGCATTTGCATAGGAATAATTACAATTTGGAATGGCGCCATCGGCTCTGGCCAGCAAATACCTTTCTCATCATGATTTTGCTCAATACAAGCCGCAACAATACGAGAAACACCAACACCATAACAACCCATTTGCGGATGCAATGCTTTTCCATCTTCACCCAATACAGTTAAATTCATTGATTTGCTGTATTTATCACCCAACTGAAATACATGGCCCACTTCAATACCACGTGCAAATTTCAATTTGCCTTTTCCATCAGGACTCGCATCACCTTCTTTTACGGGTTGTGTTTTTTCTAAATTTTCTGCACGCTCTATGTTTGCTGCATAATCACTGCCATCGCTATAAACCACGACATCCTCACCTGATTCTGCGAGCACTTGAAATTCGTGCGAAAATGCACCCCCAATTTGTCCGGTATCTGCCAACACTGCGCGAAAATGCAAACCCAATCGTGTAAATATAGCCGTGTAAGCTTGATACATCACCTCATAAGTTTTTTGTAATGACGCCATATCCACATGAAACGAGTAAGCATCTTTCATTAAGAACTCTCGCGCACGCATTACACCAAAACGGGGACGAATCTCATCGCGAAACTTAGTTTGAATTTGATAAACATTAATCGGTAATTGTTTATAACTACTCAATTCGTTACGCATTAAATAAGTCACCACTTCTTCATGCGTTGGGCCAAAGCAAAAATCACGCTCATGACGGTCTTTTATTTTTAATAATTCATTACCATATTTTTCCCAGCGATCTGTTTCCATCCATAATTCAGCGGGCTGAATAGCAGGCATTAAAATTTCCAAGGCTCCCGCATGATTCATTTCTTCACGCACCACTTTTTCTACTTTTTTTAATATACGCAAACCCAATGGCAACCACGTATACAACCCACTGGCTAATCGACGAATTAATCCTGCGCGTAACATCAATTTGTGACTAATTAATTCCGCATCTGCGGGCGTTTCTTTTACAGTGGCTAATAAAAATTGGCTAACAAGCACAACCATCTCCTGATTATAAATCGATAACTCAGCGCCTAGCGTCAAACGGCTCATCATCTAAAAGCCGTATTAACTAACAACAGGCACTAAAGGGTAGGAACTATTGTCATCAAGATCATTCTTTCACGCAAGTAATTTCAAAACGGAATATGCAAACATCTTAACACCCACATTGCAAAGATAAAAAATAAACAACCCACTTTACACTGAAAAAAAAGCTAAAAAATGCAAAATACAAAATGTACGTGGGTTTGAAAAACAATATTTTGACTAAAATTTGGTTGACAGGATTCTTTCATAGAGAGTAGGATTGAAAGACATCAACCGACATTGATATCACTGAAACGTTAAGCTTTCGAAATGACGTAAGCATTTTCCGCTTAACTCCCAATGAAAAACCCCGCTTCTGCGGGGTTTTTTTTGGCCTGAGCTTTTTCTGAGCCCCGAGAATGGCAATGCCATTCTCGGAATAAGCATAATGACAAACAATTGCACAATAATTATTGCGCCGCATTGCTTACATCATACCACCCATACCGCCCATACCGCCCATACCGCCCATACCGCCAGCATCACCGCCATGACTGTTTTCTTCTTTTTTAGGCAATTCAGTCACCATGCATTCTGTCGTGATCATCAAACCTGAGATCGATGCTGCGTTTTGCAGTGCAGTACGCGTTACCTTGGTTGGATCCAAGATTCCCATTTCAATCATATCGCCGTATTCACCAGTTGATGCGTTATAACCAAAATTATCAGATTTATTTTCTAATACTTTAGATAAAATAACCGCTGCTTCTTCACCTGCGTTTCGAACGATTTGACGTAATGGCGCTTGCAATGCACGACGCAAAATTTCAACACCAACGCGCTGATCATCATTATCAACTTTTACTTTTGAAATCGCACGTGACGCACGAATCAAAGCAACACCACCGCCAGGAACAACGCCTTCTTGAACCGCAGCACGAGTGGCATGCAATGCATCTTCAACACGCGCTTTCTTTTCTTTCATTTCAATTTCAGTTGTTGCACCTACTTTGATCACAGCAACACCGCCTGCCAATTTTGCCAAACGTTCTTGCAATTTTTCGCGATCATAGTCTGATGTGGTTGCTTCTATTTCTGTTCGGATTTGTGCAACACGACCTTTGATTTCCTTGCTATCACCAGAACCATCAATAATGGTTGTGTTGTCTTTTGTTACAATAATGCGTTTTGCAGAACCCAAATCTTCCAGAGTTGCATTTTCTAATGTCAAACCCACTTCTTCAGAAATGACTTTTGCACCAGTTAAAATAGCAATATCTTGCAACATCGCTTTACGACGATCACCAAATCCAGGTGCTTTGACTGCTGCTACTTTTACAATGCCGCGAATGGTATTTACAACCAACGTTGCCAATGCCTCACCTTCAACATCTTCTGCCACAATCAATAATGGCTTGCTTGATTTCGCAACCACTTCTAATGTTGGCAACAGTTCACGAATGTTAGAAATCTTTTTATCGACCAATAAAACATAAGGTGATTCTAATTCCGCATTCATTTTTTGTTGGTTGTTAATGAAATAAGGTGACAAATAACCACGATCAAATTGCATACCTTCTACAACAGACAATTCATTTTCAAAACCAGAACCTTCCTCAATGGTAATAACGCCATCTACTTTCACTTTATCCATTGCTTCTGCGAAAATTTTTCCAACTGCTTCATCAGAATTGGCAGAGATCGTACCCACTTGCGCAATTGATTTATTATCTTTGCATGGCTTAGAAATATTTTTTAATTCTTCAACGACAGCAATCACTGCTTTATCAATGCCGCGTTTTAAATCCATTGGATTCATACCGCTTGCTACTGAACGAATGCCTTCCAATAGAATCGACTCCGCTAACACAGTTGCTGTTGTTGTACCATCACCAGCTAAGTCAGAAGTTTGTGATGCTACTTCTTTCACCATTTGCGCGCCCATATTTTCGAATCTGTCAGATAATTCGATTTCTTTCGCAACACTCACGCCATCTTTTGTAATAGTGGGTGCACCAAATGATTTATCCAACACCACATTACGACCACGTGGTCCCAAAGTTACTTTCACAGCGCCTGCTAATTTGCTTACGCCACTTGCCATTAAATGCAATGCATCAGCTCCAAATTTCAAATCTTTAGCACTCATTTTGTATTCCTCATTTTCTATAAAAAAATTCAAACGATTTACGCTAGGTAAATCTCTCTTGCTTATACTGACGATTTTTTATTTTTCAATGACACCCATGATGTCTTCTTCACGCATCACGATTAACTCTTGACCATCAATCTTAATTTCAGTACCAGCATATTTACCGAAAACAACGGTATCATCTTTCTTCACCGCCAATGGAATCACTTTCCCATCTGTCAACATTTTGCCAGAACCAATTGCAACAACAACGCCACGAACGGGCTTTTCAGTTGCTGAGTCTGGAATGACAATTCCGCCTGCAGATGTACGTTCTTCATCTAAACGCTTGATCACAACACGATCATGTAATGGTCGAATATTCACCTTAATCTCCTCAAAATACTTTTTACATTTCCACCGGGGTCACAATCATACTGCCTAATCGCCCCGATGCCTAACACAATATGGGCAAATATCTAGAATTCAAGGGGGGGGTGTGTGAATCAATGCTGACGAAAAATATCTGATACTGCTGCACGATCAAATGCATACTGATGATTGCAATATTCACAGCTCACAACAATCTCTGCTTTTTCTTTTAAAATTAAATTTGCTTCTGCCTCACCTAACATACGAATGGCATTTTCCATTTTTTCAATCGAACAACCACATTGAAACTGTAATTCACGCGCATCAAACAAACGTATTAAATCGTTCGGAAAATAATGCGCTAAAAATGAAGCGTTGTTATCATAAAATATTTCTGAGGTATTAATCTTGGCAACTTGCTGTGAAATTGATTCCCACGCAGTCTCATTCTCTTTATTTTCTTCCTGCGGCATTAATTGCAACAACATACCTACTGCATATTTATCAGAAACAGCCAAAGAAAAAGTTGTCGGTAATTGCTCAGATTGTAAAAAATAAAATGTGAGCGCTTCGGAAATGGTTCTGTTTTCTAAAGATACAATGCCTTGCATTGGCCTTTCAAATCCTTTTTGAAAAATAGTAATAACCAACTCACCTTTTCCAAAACCACCAGCCAACGCTTCATCTGTCGCACTCGAATCCCATTGCGCCAATCCACGCAAATGTCCTTCATTGTTAATTTGTGCAACCAGTAACTGAACAGCTCCTTCGCTTTGAAACTGGATTGTCATGCGACCATTTAACTTAATGGTCTCCATTAACAAAGCACTTGCTACTAACACCTCACCTAAATATCGCTGAATCACAGGTGGGTATTGGTGCTGACTTATAATTTGATGATAGCTTTCAGTTAAATGTACAATAACACCGCGCACCGCTTTTTCTTCGAGCAAAAATTTTTGTACCGAATCCGTATTGAGCATTTTTACTTTTTTTTCCGACACAATGAGATCTCTTTTTTATTTCGCATTTTTTCAATACAGGATATACAATACCCCCATCAAAAGTCATTTTCAGTGAGGTTTTTATGAAAGACACCTATCATACACGTCAAACACTCAATATCAACGGCAAAACTTACCATTATTTCAGCTTAAACGAACTCGCAAAAACACTGCCAAAAGTTCACCAATTACCATTTTCATTAAAAATATTATTAGAAAATCAATTGCGAAATGAAGATGGCGTGTCAACCAGCAAAATAGACATTGAAGCTTTTTCTGAGTGGCTTGATAAAAAACATTCTAATCATGAAATTGCTTTTCGTCCTGCGCGCGTTTTAATGCAGGATTTTACAGGTGTTCCTGCTGTTGTCGATTTAGCAGCTATGCGTGATGCAATGAAAACATTGCGTGGCGACCCTGAAAAAATTAACCCGCTCTGCCCAGTTGATTTGGTGATCGATCACTCTGTACAGGTTGATAAATACGGCACTGATCAATCATTCATTCAAAATGTACAAATTGAAATGGACCGCAACCATGAACGCTATACTTTTTTAAAATGGGGGCAAGAAACCTTTAATAACTTTCAAGCTGTGCCACCAGGCACCGGCATTTGTCACCAGGTCAATTTAGAATATTTAGCAAAAGGAATTTGGTCGAATCAAAAAAATGGCGAGTATTACGCATTTCCAGATACCTTAGTTGGCACTGACAGTCACACCACCATGATTAATGGTATCGGCGTATTAGGCTGGGGGGTCGGCGGTATTGAAGCAGAAGCAGCGATGCTTGGGCAACCCGTTTCCATGTTAATTCCTGATGTCATTGGATTTAAACTGGAAGGCAAATTACGTGAAGGCATTACCGCAACTGATTTGGTATTAACAATAACGCATATGTTGCGACAAAAAGGCGTTGTTGGAAAATTTGTTGAATTTTATGGCCCAGGATTAAAATACTTACCGCTTGCTGATCGCGCAACGATTGCAAATATGGCGCCAGAGTATGGCGCAACCTGTGGTTTATTCCCAATTGATGCCGAAACCATTAAATACATGCAACTCACTAATCGCGATCAAGATACGATTGAACTCGTAAAACAGTACACAAAAGCACAAGGCATGTGGCACGATGATAATGCTGTTGAAGCTGTATTTTCTGATACATTAACACTCAACTTATCCGATGTTGTGCCCAATGTTGCTGGACCAAAACGTCCGCAAGATAGCGTTCCCATTTCAAATTTATCAAAAGCCGTTCAAGATTTCTTGGATCTCAACAAAATAACCGATCAAGCAAAATCTTTTCCAACTGATGATGGTTTTGATATGCATCATGCAGATGTCGTGATCGCCGCCATCACCAGCTGCACAAACACATCCAATCCATCTGTGATGATTGCAGCGGGATTGCTTGCAAAAAAAGCCTTAGAAAAAGGATTAAAAGCAAAACCCTGGGTAAAATCATCACTTGCGCCAGGATCAAAAGTCGTCACTGATTATTTGAAAAAAACTGACTTACAAAAATATTTAGATGAATTGGGTTTTTATTTGGTCGGTTATGGCTGCACCACCTGCATTGGTAATTCCGGTCCGCTAAACGATGCGATCGCAAAAACGATCACCGATAATCAACTCGTCGCATGTGCTGTATTATCAGGCAATCGCAATTTTGAAGGACGCATTCATCCACAGGTACGCGCAAACTGGTTGGCATCTCCACCGCTCGTTGTTGCTTATGCATTAGCGGGCACGATGAAAATTAATTTAGATAAAGATCCCATCGGTGAAAATCAATCGGGTGAAAAAATTTATCTCAAAGATATTTGGCCATCGACAGCTGAGATCGCAACTGAATTAACGAAAGTCACGCGTGATATGTTTACAAAAGAATACAGTGAAATTTTTGAGGGTGATGATACGTGGCAATCCATTAAAATTGCATCAACCGAAACTTATGCATGGGATCCGAAATCCACTTACGTCAAATTACCTCCCTACTTTGACAACATGAAAAAAACACCGGATGCACCAAAAAATGTGGAAAACGCACGTATTTTAGCGATTTTAGGTGACAGTGTAACAACGGATCACATTTCTCCTGCTGGCTCGATTAAATCAGATAGCCCCGCTGGAAAATATTTAAAAGAAAATGGCGTAACCACATTACACTTTAATTCATACGGCGCACGACGCGGTAATCACGAAGTCATGATGCGCGGCACATTTGCTAATATTCGCATTCGCAATGAAATGGTGCCAGATATCGAGGGCGGCTTCACAAAACATTTTCCTGATGGAAAACAGCTGGCTATTTATGATGCAGCTATGGAGTACCAAAAAGAAAAAATACCCCTCGTGATTTTTGCAGGATCTGAATACGGCACAGGTTCATCACGTGACTGGGCGGCAAAAGGCACCTTATTATTAGGCGTCAAAGCAGTCATCGCAGAAAGCTTTGAACGTATTCATCGTTCAAATCTCATTGGCATGGGCGTGTTACCATTAGAATTTACAAATGGCACAACACGAAAAACATTGCATCTAAATGGATCGGAAATGATTCATATTTCTGGTATCGACAATGGCTTAAAATCTGGCGCAAAATTAAAATTAACCATCACGCGCGCAGATGGTCAGGCTGAAACAATCGAGGTACTCTGCCGCATCGATACGCAAAACGAATTAAACTACTATTTAAATGGCGGTATTTTGCAATACGTACTCAGAAGTTTGAATGCCTAATTCAAATTCCTCCGCGGTTTTCCGCGGAGGAACTGGGTATTTATACTTGATAAGTCGCTTAGCACATGCTTGCTATCGTCGACTCCTATATAGAAATCCAACATAATAGCCTTAATAAAATATTATGTCGGGTCTAATAACATGAAATACATTCTTTTTTGCTTTTTGCTTTTTTTAAGCTGCTTTTCAAATAGTTATGCAGTTGAAACACCCATCTCTGCGAATCAAGCTTTTTCTTTTTCAGCAACCGCAAAAAACAATCAAACTATTTTGTTAAACTGGGAAATTGCGCCCGGCTATTACTTGTATCTCAAGGATTTTAAATTCATAGCAGTAAAACCGACGACTGCCGTTTTAGGCGATCCCATTTACCCCAGCAATACAATATTACTCAACACCATTGAAGGTAAGCTAAAAGTCTACTCGGGCCGGTTAATTTTACCGATACCCATTATTCACATCGATCAAAAAACACTGGTTTTACAGGCACATTATCAAGGTTGCTCGAAAGCGGGTTATTGCTATCCGCCCATAACCAAAATGATTGAGATTAATTTAGCAGGTCATTATTTAAAACCGACTTTACCACTCAACATCGATATTGCCCCCATCACACTTCACACAGCATCAGAAAAAAGTCACTTTGCTCAGTTATTTGAAGCGCATTCTGTTCCACTTTTAATAATCGGCTTTTTGGGATTTGGTATTTTACTGTCACTCACGCCTTGTGTCTTGCCCATGATCCCCATTTTATCCAGTATGATTGTTGGCCGTGAACACAAACATGCTTTTTTATTATCTTTATTTTATGTATTCGGCATGTCAATTACGTATGCGGCTGCTGGTGTTTTTTTTGGTTATGTTGGCGGTAATGTGCAAATTATTTTTCAACAGCCTTGGATTATTATTTGCTTTAGCATCTTATTCATTATCATGGCATTGTCCTTATTTGGATTATTCCAATTACAATTGCCTGAAAAATTACGCAGCAAAATTGCCACTGCCAGCTATCACCAAAAAGGCGGAACCTATTTTGGCGCCATCATGATGGGTATCTTATCCACACTAATTTTATCACCCTGCGTAACACCTCCTTTAGTTGCCGCATTTGGATTTATCAGCCAAACCGGTAACGCCATACTCGGCGGTACAGCCTTGTTTGCAATGGGCGTTGGCATGGGCGCGCCGTTATTACTTATTGGCGCATTGGGCACACGCGTTTTACCTAAATCAGGCGCGTGGATGAACGCCATCAAAATTGCAATGGGGTTTATATTATTAGCCATTGCTATTAATATGCTGCAGCGCATTTTATCTGAGTTTGCTGTATTAATTTTATGGGCAACACTACCTTTGGGCGCAGCCATTTATCTTGGCGCGTTTGCAACAGCAAAAACACCCTGGATGATAATCAAAAAAGTCATCGGTATCATTTTATTTATCGCAAGCATTACACTGATTGTTAAAGCAGTGTTACCAACAACACAAAAAAAATCCGCCTTGGTTTTTCAACCCGTTCATTCTGTATCACAAATTAATACTGCATTAATAAAGGCCGAAAAAAATAATCAGCCTGTTTTATTGGATTTTTATGCAAACTGGTGCATTGACTGCAAAGAATTAGATGCGCTCACGTTTCACAACCCAGCTGTTCAAGCAAAATTAAGCCATTTTGTTTTGCTGCGTGTTGATCTCACCAATAATTCCGCCAATGATCAAGCGCTCATGAAAAAATATAATGTGATTGCACCGCCAACGATCTTATTCTTTAAAAATGGGCGCGAGCTAACCGCTCAACGCCTAATTGGTTTTTTGCCTGCGAAGCCATTTTTGAAAAAAATATCACAAATTCAAGTCAGCGATTAAGCTATCAGGGAAGCATTTTTTAGGAATATTAAAAAAGCTTAGGCTCTGCCCCTACAGAGTATCGACAAAAGTGAAAATGAAGATATTTATTTACACCAACTAGCGCCACTTGCGGCTTATCGATACTGTAGAGACAAGACCTAACTGTCTGTTTTCATAAGAGGCTGGTATTTTTGTACATCTCTTGTTTGAGCTAAAACCCAATCATCTCAAAAATAACATTATTTCAATAAGTGCGCATGCCTAAAAATAGCGCTAACTTCTTGGTATTGCTGACATCATGCAAACATTTGCATTGAACTAGACATTATCGTGCGGCTAAGGCAGAATACGGCATGGCAAAAATTTTAGTATTACACGGCCCCAATTTGAACTTGCTCGGCATTCGCGAGCCGAACCACTATGGACGCGTGCGACTGGAGGATATCAATAATCTACTGATCCAGCAAGCCAACCAATTAGGCCACACTTTGCTCTGCTTTCAAAGCAATGCAGAACATCAATTAATCGACCGCATTCAAAACGCATTACATGAAAAAATTGATTTTATTTTAATTAATCCCGCTGCTTTCACACACACCAGCATCGCAATTCGCGATGCCCTATTAAGCATCAAAGTTCCTTTTGTTGAAGTTCATTTAAGCAACCCATTTGCACGCGAACCGTTTCGACAAAAATCTTTCTTTAGCGATATTGCCATTGGCAGCATTAACGGATTTGGCGCCAACAGTTACCAATTAGGGCTGCTTGCAGCACATGATTTTTTAGCATCGACAACAACAAGAGAAGTGAATTATGGACACGCGTAAGATTAGAAAGTTAATTGAGCTGGTAAAAGAAACTGGTATTGGTGAGTTAGAAGTAAAATCAGGCGATGATTCAGTTCGCATCAATTGCCAACTCACAGCAGCACCCAGCAATTATGCAGCGCAAATTCCAACACCACCTATGTCACACACACCAACCTTGCCACACACAGAAACCAAACCAGAAGCGCCTGTCGCTAAAAAACATGAACACCCCGAAGGCCACAAAGTAAAATCACCTATGGTAGGAACTGTTTATTTATCTGCAGCACCAGGATCACCTGCATTTGTTAGCATCGGACAAAAAGTCAAAGTCGGTGATACGCTCTGCATTATTGAAGCAATGAAAATGTTTAATAAAATTGAGGCGGACAAAACAGGAACATTGAGCGCACGCTTAATTGAAAACGAGCAACCTGTCGAATTTGATCAACCGCTCTTTATTATCGACGCAGAATAAAAATTTTCAGAAGGCACTGAATCATGTTTAAAAAATTATTAATCGCCAATCGTGGTGAAATTGCGTTGCGTATTCATCGCGCTTGCAAAGAACTGGGCATCAAAACCGTTGCCATCTATTCCACCGCCGATCAAAATCTCATGCACGTTAAATTAGCCGATGAATCTGTCTGTATTGGTCCGCCAAGCTCTGCGCAAAGCTACCTAAGTATTCCCGCTGTCATTAGCGCTGCTGAAATTGCACATGTTGACGCCATTCATCCAGGCTATGGTTTTTTAGCAGAAAATGCGGATTTTGCGGAACGCGTTGAACAAAGTGGTTTTGCTTTTATTGGCCCGCGTCACGAAACAATCCAATTAATGGGAAATAAAGTATCAGCAATTAATGCGATGCGAAAAGCAGGCATTCCCTGTATTCCTGGATCAAACGGCGCATTGTCTGAGGACGCTGAAAAAAATCTGGAGTTTGCAAAAAAAATTGGGTTTCCCGTCATCATTAAAGCGGCCGGCGGCGGTGGTGGTCGCGGCATGCGCGTTGTGCGTTCTGAATCAGAATTGATCCATGCCATCGCCATGACAAAAACAGAAGCGGGCGCTGCGTTCGGCAACAGCGAAGTTTACATGGAGAAATTTTTAGAAAATCCACGTCATATTGAAATTCAAGTATTGGGCGATGGACACGGTAATGCAATCCATCTAGGCGAACGCGACTGCTCTATGCAGCGCCGTCATCAAAAAATTATCGAAGAAGCTCCAGCGCCAGGCATCACACCTGCGCAACGCAAAAAAATTGGCGACCAATGTGTAACCGCTTGTGAAAAAATCAAATATCGCGGCGCTGGAACATTTGAATTTTTATATCAAGATGGTGAGTTTTATTTCATCGAAATGAATACGCGCGTACAGGTCGAACATCCTGTTACAGAAATGGTCACTGATGTTGATATTGTAAAAGCACAAATTCGCATCGCGGCCGGTGAAAAATTACCGTACAAACAAGAAGACATTCACTGGAACGGACACGCGATTGAATGCCGCATTAATGCAGAAGATCCTTATACTTTCTTGCCTTGCCCGGGAACGATCAGCGTTTATCATGCGCCAGGCGGAATGGGTGTGCGACTGGATTCACATATTTACACTGGATATAAAGTGCCGCCTTACTATGATTCATTAATCGCTAAACTCATTGTACATGCAACAACACGTGAAAATGCAATCGCTCGCATGCACAATGCATTAGAGGAAACTGTTATTGAAGGCATTAAAACCAATATTCCTTTGCACGAAGAATTAATGAGTGATGCGCATTTTCAAAAGGGCGGACAAAATATCCACTATCTTGAAAAAAAACTCAAATTAAAATCCTAAAAACCAAGGCAGTGCATTTAATCATGTCTAGTCATTTTCAAATTTCTGTTACCGTTGCAGAAAACCAAGTTGAATTATTGTCTGATCTTTTCTCTGAGCTCGGCGCGCAAGCAGTGACGATGACTGATGCAAAAGATGAACCCCTGTTTCAAACAGCGCCAGAAGAAAATCCATTATGGCAACACACCACACTCCACGCCTTATTTAATACCGATATTTCAGCGGATCATATTGTACAAAGCATTAAACATGATCATCGTGAATTTGACGACATACATTTTTATGTTGAAAAAATTGCTGATGCCAATTGGGTTGAAACAACGCAAAAACAATTTCATCCGCAACAATTTGGTGACTTATGGATTTGTCCGCAATGGGAAAAACAATCATGGGAAAAAAAACAAGGACGAAATAAAAATTCAGTGGTATTTATTGAACCTGGATTGGCATTCGGCACTGGAACACATCCCACCACACAACTGTGTCTCCATTGGCTAGCTACCCATACTTTAAAAAACAAAACCATCATAGATTATGGTTGCGGATCAGGTATTTTAGCATTGGCTGCATTAGCATTGAACGCCCAAAAGGTTTGGGCAACAGATCATGATCATCAAGCACTTATTTCAACTGCAAATAACGAAAATTATAATACGTTCAAAAATAGATTATCCATTGTCACAACCGAAGAAATTAAAAACGCACGCGCAGAAATTATTGTTGCCAATATTTTAGCAAACACTCTCATTAATTTATCAGAATGTTTAAGAGAATTATTACTACCCAACGGAAAACTTATTTTATCAGGTGTTTTAATAGAAGATGCTGACCGTGTTGCCAAAGAATATGAAAAACATTTCACACATACACTGACACTAGAAAAAGAAGAATGGGTGCTCATGGCATTTCAGTTAAAATAGAATTATTTATGAGAAAATACAACGCATCTCAATTCAAATCATAATCAACTGATTTCACCAAATAAATTTTTAGGGTTATCTAACTCTGGAATTAAATTCATTTCGGTGCCAAGATTGTTTTCTACAGCAAGCGCATAAACAAATTTTAATATGGCGAAATCTTCAATCGCAAAACCAACGGAATCAAACAACGTAATCTCAGCATCAGACTCACGTCCCTTTTTTATACCCACAATCAATTCCCATAATTCAGCATAAATAGTTGCATTGAGCTGCTGAATCTCACCCTCTACTTTTGATTGCGGCAAATATTCCACAACAATTTTTGTCTGTGATAATATTTTTTTATCCAGCTCTGTTTTGCCAGGACAATCACCCCCAATACTATTGATATGCAAACCAGGATGAATCCATTCTGAATTTAAAATTTGCGCCTGTGATTTAGCAGCCGTTGCTGTTGTAATAATATCAACGCCCTCTAAAACAGCACGCGCATCGCTACATGCTATTAGATTCAACCCATATTTTTTTAAATTACAGGCAAACTTATCCATTGCCTTATTATCAATATCAAAATATTTTACAGTTTGAATATCAAACAATGCTTTTTGAGCCATCACTTGAAATTCCGATTGCGCACCGACACCAATAATACCCACTGATTTTATATTTTTTTTTGCAAGGTATTTTGCAGCCAATGCAGAGGTAGCCGCTGTTCGAAATGCGGTTAATAAGGTCATTTCTGAAATCATCAAGGGGTAACCACTTTTAATTTCCGCCAACAGTCCCAACGCAGCAACCGTTAATTTTTTTTTGCCTGTATTATAGGGATGACCGTTTACGAATTTAAAAGCATAAAGGGCATCATCACAAATTGGCATGACTTCCATAACACCCTGATCAACCTGAATTGCATGACGTGGTGATTTATGAAATAAATCCCAACGCGCATATTCTTTTTCAAGCGCCGCAATAAATTGTGCGAAAAATGGATTAACACCCACTTTTGAAATTAATGTTTGAATATCAGATACAGTGACAACACGAACCACGACGAGCACTCCTTTTGCTACACATTCACCCACTCTTTGGGTTTTAAAAAATACGCTGTTAATTTTGCTTCAGGCGAATCTTTCTCAGGAAAATAATTATAGCGCCATGCAACCTGTGGCGGCAATGACATTAAAATAGACTCGGTACGCCCACCAAACTGCAAACCAAACAAGGTGCCGCGATCATATACCAAGTTAAATTCCACATAGCGGCCACGACGATAACACTGAAACGCGCGATGCTGTTCTTCATAGGGATGCGATTTTCGTCTATGCACAATAGGAAGATAAGCCTCAATAAAACTATTTCCTACATTTTGTAAAAATGAAAAACAATTTTCAAATGAGCGCTCATTCAAATCATCAAAAAATAATCCGCCGATGCCACGCTGTTCTTTTCGATGTTTTAAATAAAAATAAGTATCTGCATTTTTTTTAAATCGTGAGTAAAAACCAGCATCAATCGCATCGCAGGCTTTTTTTGCTGTGTTATGAAAATGAATACAATCTTCATCAAAACCATAGTAGGGCGTTAAATCATATCCGCCACCAAACCACCATACTATTTCACCATTTGGTTTTGTTGCCTGAAAATAACGCACATTCAGATGCGCGGTTGGCACAAAAGGGTTTTTTGGATGTGCAACAGAAGAAACACCCAGCGCTTCAAATTGCGCGCCAATCAAATCAGGACGCTTTACCGTTGCAGCCTGCGGTAAGTTTTCCCCAATGACATGAGAAAAATTAACACCCACTTGCTCAAAAACAGTGCCTTGCAAAACACGCGTACAACCATTTCCTACTTTGTCATGCACCCAAGCATCTTCTTGAAATTGATGCTGACCCGTTTCTTCATGCTCCAATGCAACACACAAACGATTCTGTAAATCGAGCAAAAAGTTTTTGATATTAAGAATAGGGTTCACTCAAATCACCTGTTTACATTACAATAAACCCAACTCTTTTAATCGCTCATTTAAATAACTGGCCGCCGTATATTTTTCTGATAAAACCACATCAGAACGCGGATGCAAAAACAACGGCAATGATAAGCGCGATTTTTTTGCTGCCTCGCCTGTTGGGTTTAATACACGATGCGATGTGGATTTATAATAATGTCCACTACATTCCTGCAACATGTCACCCGCATTGATAATAATCCAACCTGGATTAATGGGAACATCCAACCAATTACCGGATGCATCTTGCACTTGCAATCCTTCCGCTGTTGCAGCTGGTAGCATCGTTAATAAATTAATATCCTCATGTGCAGCAGCGCGGATTGCACCCACTGGCTCATTACCTGTTAAAGGTGGATAATGAATTAAACGAAATAAAATACGATCACTGTTTTTAATCATATCTGGCAAAGGCATGGAAAACTTTGATTGTACATCAGACGGCGCATGATCATTTACCCAGCTTAATAAAATACCCGCTAAGGATGTTAACGCATCCGATAGTTTTGATGTGACATCAAAACAAGAGGCAGGGCAACGTTGCCCTTTGTAATAATGGTAAAATTCTTTTAGATCTTTTTGATCATATCCTTTTGCAGTTTCAGATAATTCTTTAGAAATATACCCATCTTGCGTTTCGGGATTGAATGTAAATTGTTTTTTTTCATCCGATTTAAAAAAGGCATACCATTGCTCATAAGCCTGATTAATCAATGCTTGGGAAACAGGGTGATTTGAAATAACAGCGAAACCAATTTCTTTTAAACCCGCCGCAAATTCAGCTGCCGCAGTTGGTGATCGAAAATCAATGACTCTGATACTCATTCGCTTTTCCCCCATCGGTTTAGAATGGGGGCATGGTAGCGGAAAAAATCAATTTCGTCTATGTACAAGCAACTGATGTACAGACTGGATTTAATCTTGCCTGACGCGCAGCAATAAAGTCATGGAAGTCTGTAGTTGGCACTACCTCTATTATTCCATCCCCTATTTGCAGAAAATTAAAAAGAAGCTCAGCACTACTCCCAATAACAAATAAATCCCCTGTTTGCGGGGCTCTCTTAGCGACCAAATCACGCAGCCACTTTATACTGTCTCCATAAGTATGATCCACTTTACCCGCACCTTGAATTTTAGCAATCATCGCCTGTTTCGAACCTCCCGTTCTTAGAGATGGATCCATTGCATAACAATGAAGATACAATTTAAGATTACTCGGTATTAACTCTGGGCTATTTTGATAAGCATATTGCAATACATTTAAAATATCAGGCCTATCATCATAAAAATGGAAATCCATATTTGCATCAACATGCGTCAGCGCCATTTTATGCATTTGCGCATACAACAATGAGAATTTTGTTTTATCTGTAAATAATCTTTCTAATCTCTTTTCTTTAATATCATTTGCAACCCTATGATAATTTTCTGTACGCACTGGACCCACTTCTTTTTTGTCATGCTCAATAGCCCATAAAAACGCTTCTCCATACGACATACACTCAAGAAAGGTTTCACCTGGTTTTTTGTTATGATAACTATCTGCTGTTAAAAATAAATCGAGCGAAACAATCGTGCGACTACCCTGTAATTCTGCCTTAATTTTCTCAACAAACTGCTGCATTTCATAAAAACAAGAACCCGTTACAGAAGCAAGAGAACCCCGAGCATTCATTTGCATACACGCATTTAAATCAGTCATGGGATCCTGACGACTTGAGCCAACCATAAAACAAATTGTATCACTGGGATTGTTTTGATTTTCTTCCCGCATCGCTGTAACAAACGAAGTATTATAATCATACAACGATTGATACTGACCTTTTTTCTTAAGCAGAAAAAAATCTGGGCCAAAACAACCATCAAAATCACATGAGTGCACAGCCACTTTCTTTATAGCTGCTACTCGAGTTAATGCAATTACTTTTTGAGTTAATGGGTGATGCGAGAAAAAACCTACATCTTGAAGCGACTCAAGCATAGGTATACGTTTATTTTTAAAAGGCATCAATCAAATCTCGCATATTAATATGCAACTGATCTTAACAAGATTAACTTAAGGAGTACTTAAATGGTGACTTTAATTGCCTTAATAAAAGGGATAGTGAGTTTACGTTTCGCCGCTAACGACGCTTTATCCAACTTCTCCAAGATAAAAAACAAATCCCGCATGTTTCTGGAGTAATGATGAATCAAATAACTGGCGACCTCATTTGACAAATAAAAACCACGTAAATGCGCGCGCATTTGCAAAGCTTCCATTTTTTCAGCGTCATTCAAATTTTTTATTCCCAACGTCAAACCCCAACTTAAACGTGATTGTAAATCTTTTAATACACAGCTTAATTGTTTTGGGGGAACTTGTGCGCTAACTAACAAGGATACTTTTTTTTCTTGCGCTCGATTATAGAAATGAAACAATGCTTCTTCCCACTGCATATTACCCACAATCGCATCTACATCATCAATGCACACGTACTCTTGACTTTCTAATGCATCAAAAATAGTGGGTGAAAATTCTGCATAATTGGCCAGCGATAAATAAAAAATACTTTTGTTTTTTTTATCTGCCTCATGGCAACATGCTTGCAATAAATGCGTGCGGCCTGAACCGGGTTCACCATAACAATAAATAAACTGTTCTTGCGCTACTGATATAAAGTTTTTGAGCACATCAACGAGCTGCGCATTATCACCAATAAAATAATTATCAAAAATAGCATCATCACGTAAATTTAAATGTAACGGCAATTGCAGTGTTTGCATCAGGCTTGATTCCCAATCCAAGAATATTGTTTTTCTACAACAGCATTAACAGGCTGCAAATCATTTACACTCACACGAAAACGATGATCAGCTGCTAAATCACTTTCAAAATGATTTTTATTTTCAATTAAACGAACATGAAATGCCACGCGATTATTGGATAATTCATCAGCAAATACTTTTTCAACACCCGTTTTTTCACGCAATGCATGCAACACATTTTCATAATCAGTCATATTTTGAATGCCAGAAACAGTCAATTGTAGGGATGATGCTGTCACTGCATTTTGTACAACTGGCACTGCTTTTTGTTGTGATGCCAACACAGATTGATTTAATAACTGCTGCAATGCAACACGATCAAAAACCACTTCTAATAAAGTTACTGTTTGCGCAGATGCAGCTGTATTTGGTTGTTGAACGTATCCATAACTTTGCACCCACTGCATGATATTTTTTATTGCATTTTGAAACACTGGTTTTGTGCTAATCAACGGATCATTACTGAGTTGCAACATGACTTGTGTAAATGCAGCTTGCAAACCTTGCTGAAATGAAGATGAAGACTGATCTGGCACAACCACATTCACCTGCACAAATGCATTCGATGTATCGGCAAAAATGGAGCGTGGCAAAATAATGCCCAACACAATCAATAAAATAATGGCACATCGACGCATAATTTTACCTTTCTCACTATAACCTTAAAGCAAGCAATAAACTGAGCATCATTGTAACAATAGCACCCTATCAAATCAGCATTATTTTCGCGCACAAGTTATCCACAGGTATTTCTTGCTTTAAGGGCATATTGTGGATAACTTTGTTCGCTTTATTGATTATTTTGTAATCAAGGCTTGTAATTGTTTGAATTCTGAAGAAAATCTGTTGTATAATCGAAGCGTAACCTAACCTGTCTCGAACAAAACCGCGTGAGGGATTATGGTCAAGTCAGAACTAATCATGCAAATTGCTGCAAAGCAAAGTCACTTATCAATTAAAGATATTGAACTGAGCATCAATCACATTGTTGATCGCATGAGCGATAGCTTGGGCGATGGACATCGAATTGAAATTCGTGGATTTGGTAGTTTCAGCCTACATTATCGTCCATCACGCAAAGCACACAATCCAAAAACGGGTGCGCGTGTTTACACAGCGGCGAAATACACGCCGCACTTTAAGCCCGGGAAAGATTTGCGCGATCGCGTAAATAGCAACCGCGCATTGCATCCCATCAAACACGATGCACATGAAGATTCAGATGATTAGTGCGTTTGCACAGTAAACCCTGGCACCGCACTATCACCAAATAATTTTTTTGCCTCTAACACAACCGGCTCTGATTGATATGCTGCCACCAGTTCTTGAATTTTCTTTTCATTTTTATCAACAGCACGCGCAACAATTAAATTGACATAAGGTGAATCTGTTTTTTCTGCAAACAAGGCATTTTTCGCGGGTGATAATCCTGCAGGAACAGCATAGTTTGTATTGATTGCCGCCACGGTCACGTCCTGCAACACACGCGGTAATTGCGCCGCATCTAATGAAACAACTTTATAATGATTTGGATTGCTTGCAATATCCTGAATCGTCGCATTAATTGTCGCTTTGGGTTGGAGTGTAATTAATCCTGCTTTTTGCAATAACAATAACGCACGCGCTTCATTACTGGGATCATTGGGAATGGCAATTTCACTGCCTGGCTTTAATTCAGATAATGATTTAATTTTTTTAGAATACAATCCCATCGGATATAAAAATGTATTTCCTACTGGCGCAAAAGCATAGTGATGCGCTTTCATTTGCGATAATAAAAAAGGATAGTGCTGAAAAGCATTAGCATCAATATCGCCTTCCTCTAATGCTTGATTTGGCAATGCATAATCAGTGAAGGTAATAATTTTTACATGCAAACCAAATTTTTTCAGTGCAACTTTTTTTGCAACACTCATTAATTTTGTTTCTGGTCCTGCAATGGTACCAACACGCACCTCATTTGCTTTTTCTTTATGTGAGCAAGCACTCAACAAAAAAGCACAGGCCATTAACAAAATCAGTGTTGTTTTTTTCATGATCCCTCCAAAAATAAATTATCCTGCTAGGATGATACATTATGCGCTAGCTTTTTCGAAACCCAATCACCACACCACTGAAACAATTGCACCATAACAATTAAAATTACTACCGTCATCACCATAATATGAATTTCAAATCGTTCATAACCATACATAATAGCCAAATTTCCCAAACCACCACCACCAATAGCGCCTGCCATTGCAGAATAACCCACAAGTGTAATTAAAGTTAATGTTATTCCGCGCACAATGGTTGAACGCGCCTCCGGAATTAATACCTTTTTTACAATTTGCGTTGTTGTAGCACCCATCGCCAAAGCTGCCTCAACTAAACCAATTGGCACTTCACTAATTGCACTTTCAACTAAGCGTGCAAAAAAAGGAATGGCGCTAATCGCTAACGGTACCATTGCAGCAGTTGTGCCAATTGATGTGCCCACAATCAGTCGCGTGATCGGCGTAATGGCAACCAACAAAATAATAAAAGGGATTGAGCGCAATATATTCACAACAAATCCCAACGATACATGCAATAACGGCTTTTTAAATAAATTTGGATTACGCGTTACAAATAAAATGACACCCAACGGCAAACCAATAAGCACAGCAAACAAAACAGAAATAAAAACCATTTCAAGGGTTTGAGAAGTCGCTTTTTCAAGCAACCCAAGTTTGTGCGTCCACATAACCCATTACCTCAACTATCACATCTTTTTCTTCTAAATACTTTTTCACCACACTCAGCTCTGTCTTTTCTAATTGCATGGCCACAATCATTCGTCCAATTTTTTCTTTTTGTAACTGCTCTATATTAGCCTGCAAAATATTGACGCGCGCTTTTGTTTTGCGCATAAAATCATTAATGACAGGCTCTAATGTTGCATGACCTACAAATGTTAGGCGCAACACCACTTGATCATCCATCATATGCTCAACATGCATTTCTGATTGCAAATCATCGGGTAGCTCTGATTTTAAAACAGACTGAATAAGTCGCTTCGTAATTGCTTTTTTTGGGTTTTTAAAAACGTTGATCACTTTATCACACTCGACAATCTGCCCTTGATCAATCACAGCAACGCGATCAGCAATGGATTTAATCACACCCATTTCATGCGTAATGCACAAAATAGATAAATTAAATTCTCGATTGATTGAGCGCATCAGTTTTAAAATATCTTCCGTTGTTTCCGGATCCAACGCGGACGTCATTTCATCACACAACAATACCGTTGGATTGGTTGCCAATGCGCGTGCGATAGCAACCCGCTGTTTTTGCCCTCCGCTCAATTGAGCCGGATACGCATTACTTTGCTCACTTAAACCGACTTTTTCAAGCAGTCTGGAAACAGTACGCTCAATTTCATTGAATGGTTTTTTCAATAACTGCAGCGGGAAAGCAATATTATCAAATACCGTACGTGTTGATAACAAATTAAAATGCTGAAAGATCATGCCAATGTGATGGCGTGCTTCACGCAATTTTTCTGCATTTAAAGTTGTTAAATCAACATCATTAACTTTAACCGAACCACTTGTTGGTTTTTCTAATAAATTCACACAACGAATTAAAGTACTTTTTCCTGCACCACTTTTTCCAATCACGCCCACAATTTCACCTTGTGCGACAGACAAATTAATATTTTTTAATGCGTGATGCGAGCCCAGCTTCGAAGTATAAATTTTATTGAGATTATGCAGTTCGATCATTTCGGAATCCTGTTTTAGCCGAATTTATAATGCGCTCGCAATCAAGTCAAATCAGCGCTTTATGAAGTATAAATGAAATAAACATGAAAGCAAGTTTGGATCTGAATTCGTATCATGCATCCATCTCAGGTTAGGTGACTGGTAATGTCACACCACGCTGACCTTGATATTTACCACCGCGATCTTTGTAAGATGTTTCACACACCTCATCTGATTCTAAAAATAACATTTGCGCAACACCTTCGTTTGCATAGATTTTTGCAGGTAAATTAGTGGTGTTTGAAAACTCCAATGTCACATGGCCCTCCCACTCTGGCTCAAGCGGCGTGACATTCACAATAATACCACAACGCGCGTAAGTGGATTTCCCCAAACAAATTGTTAATACGTTACGTGGGATTTTAAAATATTCTACTGTACGTGCAAGCGCAAAAGAATTGGGCGGGATAATACAAACATCAGATTCAATATCAACAAAACTATTATCATCAAAATTTTTGGGATCAACGATAGCCGAATTAATGTTTGTGAATATTTTAAATTCACGGGCGCAACGCACATCATATCCATAGCTGCTTGTGCCATAAGATACAATTTTACCCGCCGCATTCTGCCTGACTTGTCCTGCTTCAAATGGTGAAATCATGTTATATTCAGTCGCCATACGACGAATCCATTTATCCGATTTAATGCTCATTTACGCTCACCTCCATTCATTGATACTATTTGCGATGCAATAACTGCATATATTTTAGCTGCATCACACTCTGGCTCTGCAATAAAAATGGGATTGCCTGCATCTGCTTGTTCACGAATTTTTAATGTTAATGGGATTTTACCCAGTAATGGTACTGTATATTCTGTTGCTAATTTTTCTGCACCACCTTCACCAAAAATTGCAGCATTATGTCCACATTGCGCACAGTGATACCCACTCATATTTTCAATCACACCTAAAATAGGAACCGACACCTTACGAAACATGGCCAATCCTTTTCGCGCATCTAACAATGCCACTGCTTGTGGTGTTGTCACAATAATCGCACCATTCAACGGTGTTTTTTGTGATAACGTTAATTGCACATCACCTGTACCCGGCGGCAAATCAATCAGCAAATAATCAAGATTATCCCACGCTGTATGATATAACATTTGTTGCAATGCTTTTACGACCATCGGTCCACGCCACACCATCGGTTCTTCAGAATCCACCAAATATCCCATCGACATAGTTTGCAACCCATGACGAATAACCGGCTTAAATGTTTCATTATCATGCAACGCTGGTTTTTCATCAGCTCCCAACATATGCGGCTGATTTGGACCATAAATATCTGCATCTAAAATACCAACTCGCTTGTGTTGCGCACTTAACGCTAACGCCAAATTCACTGTTGTAGTAGATTTACCCACACCCCCTTTTCCAGAGGCAATTGCAATAATATTTTTAATACCGGGAATTGAAAAAGGAGTTGATCGCATAAATACCTCTATAAAATGTGTGCAAATCGTAGCATAAATTGATCAAAATGCGTAATATAACGCTCACAGAATTTAGGAAACGTCATGACAAAACCACGCAACATCATCATCACCAGCGCATTAACTTACGCCAACGGCGAAATACATTTAGGACACCTGTTAGAAGCAATTCAAACAGACATATGGAAACGCTTTCAATTAATGCGTGGCAATCAATGTTATTATATTTGTGGATCAGACGCCCATGGCGCACCCATTATGCTGGCAGCAGAAAAAAATAAAATATCGCCGGAATTATGGGTTGAACAAATACGCAAAGATCATATCAATGACTACGCTCAGTTTCATATCAGCTTTGATAATTATTACACGACCCACTCCGATGAAAACAAAAAATTATCCCTTGCCATTTATGAGCGCCTCAAAAAAAATGGCGACATTAACATTAAAACGGTGAAGCAATTTTTTGATCCTGAAAAAAACTTGTTTTTAGCCGATCGATTTATTCGTGGCGAATGTCCAAAATGTGGTGCGAAAGATCAATATGGTGATAATTGCGAAGTATGCGGCGCTACTTACGACCCAACAGAATTAAAAAATCCACGCTCAGCTATCACCGGTGCAGCACCTATTGAAAAAGAATCCGAACATTATTTTTTCGCGCTTGATCACTATTCAGCATTTTTAGAAACCTGGACACAATCTGGCACATTGCAACCCGCTATCGCTAATAAATTAAAAGAATGGTTTAAAATGGGCTTGCAGCAATGGAATATTTCACGTGATGCACCGTATTTTGGTTTTTCTATGCCTGATGTGCCTAATAAATATTTTTATGTATGGCTAGATGCACCCGTAGGTTATATCGCCAGCTTCAAAAATTTTTGTGATCGTAATACAACCGTTTCTTTTGATGATTACTGGCATGCAGATTCAAAAACAGAACTCTACCATGTCATCGGAAAAGACATTATCAGTTTTCACGCCTTGTTTTGGCCAGCCATGTTGCACGCGTCGGACTATCGACTGCCCACACAAATTTTTGTACATGGATTTGTCACTGTTAATGGCGAAAAAATGTCGAAATCACGCGGCACCTTTATTACTGCCAAAAAATTTGCACAACACATTCCAGCTGAGTATTTACGCTATTATTACGCGGCAAAATTAAACAACCAAGTTGAAGACATTGATTTTAATTTAGCGGATTTTGCAGCACGTGTGAATTCAGATTTAGTTGGAAAATATGTCAATCTTGCCAGTCGATGCGCGGGCTTTATCACAAAAAAATTCAATGGGAAATTGGCATCTGCTTTGCATGATGAAACATTATTTCAAGATTGTGTTAATGCAGAAAAAAATATTGCGCAAGCCTACGAATCATTAAATTATCATCGCGCAGTACGTGACATTATGGCGCTGGCTGATCGCGCTAATCAATATATCGATCAACACAAACCATGGTCACTTGCTAAAGAAACAGGACGTGATAACGACGTCCTGTTGATTTGCACGCAAGGATTGAACTGTTTTCGTTTGCTGACATTATATTTAAAACCCATTTTGCCCGTCACAGCAGAAAAAGTAGAAAACTTTTTAAATATTGCGCCATTAACATGGGCTGATGCAGCAACGCCTTTACTCAATCACAAAATAAATACGTTCACGCCGTTAATGCAACGCGTGATGCCAGAACAAACTGAGCCATTACAAAAGCAATGACACAACAAACACACCCTTCAATTTTAGCGGTTATTCGCGAATCGGAATGCATTGGCTGCACAAAATGCATTCAAGCTTGCCCGTTTGATGCCATCATTGGCGCACAAAATTTAATGCATACCGTTTTATCAGATGCCTGCAATGGCTGTAAATTATGCATTGCACCTTGCCCGGTTGACTGCATCGATCTTATTGAACTACCCGAAAGATCTGCTGATGCAAAACGCGCGCTCGCCCAACAATCTCGCGCTCGATTTAAAAAACACAAAATCAGAATAGAAAAAGAAAAAAATCACGAACAAATCAAAATAAAATCTATCGATGCTCGAAAAAATGATATTGCAGAAATGCTCAAAAGAAGAAACAAACAGCCATGAAAAAAAATGAGGTTGAAAAAATATTTGCTGCTTTTCAACAAAGCAATACAACACCTACCACCGAATTGATTTTTAATTCTCACTTTGAATTATTGATCGCGGTGATATTATCTGCACAAGCAACTGATATCAGTGTCAACAAAGCAACAAAAAATTTATTTCTCATTGCAAATACACCTGAAAAAATAATTTCAATTGGCATAGATGAATTAAAAAAACACATCAAAACAATTAATTTATATCCAACAAAAGCAAAACATATTATTAAAACTTGCGAAATATTAATTTCACAATTTCATTCAACTGTACCAAACAATCGCGATGATCTCGAAAGCTTGCCGGGCGTTGGTAGAAAAACAGCCAACGTCATTTTAAACACCGCTTTTGATGAACCCACCATTGCTGTTGATACTCATATTTTTCGAGTAAGCAACCGCATTGGTTTATCAAACGGAAAAACACCACGCACAGTTGAAGATGATTTATTAAAAACAATTCCAAAAAAATATTTAAAAGAGGCGCATCATTGGTTAGTGTTGCACGGACGATATATTTGTACGGCGCGCAATCCCAAGTGCGCTGAATGCCCTATTTTTAAATGGTGTGAATACAAAGCCAAAACGATTATCACATGATCATAATAGTGATACCGAATGCTGATTAAGTATATACTTAACAAAAATCATTTTTTATGGAAATGCATTGACGAACACGGATGTTAAAAAAAATATCAACCCAAAAGCGGCATTAAAGTTTGTTATCTTGCTTGGCATTGTCAGTTTATTTTCTGACATGGTTTACGAAGGCGCCCGCAGTTCAATTGGCCCCTTATTTAGTACGCTAGGCGCCTCAGGCGCGATCGTTGGCTTTGTTGCTGGTTTTGGTGAGTTTATCGGAAACACACTACGATTGGTGTCTGGTTATTTCATTGATCGTACTCAAAAATATTGGCTGATTACTTTTTTAGGTTATAGTTGCTTATTTGCATTACCCTTATTATCTATTGCACGCACATGGAAAATTGCCGCGTTATTAATTATTTTAGAGCGTGTTGGAAAAGCCATTCGCACACCCGCGCGCGACACAATGCTATCTTACGCCACTCATAAAATGGGACGCGGTTTTGGATTTGGTTTACACCAAGTATTCGATCAAGTTGGTGGTATGCTGGGTCCACTGTTAATGGTTTTTGTTTTATTGTCCCATCACACATTATCACTGGGGTTTTCGTTTTTATTTATTCCAGCCTGTATTTCAATATTGCTCCTTTTTCGCGGAAAAAATTTATACCCCAAGCCACAAAATCTAGAAGTGGAAGAGCCACACCTTTTCTCTGAAAAAATAAACACAACCATTCCCACTCAATTTTGGATTTATCTTTGTGCCGCCTGTTTGATGGGTGCCGGTTATGCTGATTTTCCACTCATTGCATTCCATTTTGAAAATGCCAAATTAATGACACCCATTTGGATTCCGACATTTTATATGATTGCGATGGGCATGAGCGCTATCTCTGCTTTACTATTCGGATGGATTTACGATCGCATCGGCAATATCAGCTTGATGATTGCCATTCCACTATCGGCATTATTTGCACCATGCGTTTTTTATGGTGGATTTAAATTAGCCTTGCTCGGTATGATTTTATGGGGGATTGGCATTGGTGCACAACGCTCATTATTAAAAGCCGTTGTCGGCGATATGATTTCAAAAAACAAACGCGGTACCGCTTACGGTATTTTTAATGCTGCTTACGGTGTTGCTTGGTTTTTAGGAAGTTGGTTAATGGGTGTGTTATATGACACCTCTATTCATGCCCTTATTCTTTTTTCTGTTGTCGCAGAACTCAGCGCCATTCCTTTTATTTATTTTGTGAGCCGAAAGTAATCATTTTTGACTATCATAAAAAAACCAGCACAAGGCTGGTTTTTTGAATCGCAATAGGGTGTCTTTTATACTGTTGTTGCTGTTGCTGTTGCTTCTGATCGATCTAACACTTGCTCTGCCGCGACACTATTATCAAGCAATCCTGTTTGTTCCGCAGTCGCTGGTTTATGAAATCTGCCATACAATTTCTGCGCAGATCCTGCAACTAACCCTGATGTAACTGAAGTTGTTGCTCCCATAATGGCATATAGCGCATTTGCATTTGTCTGCATAATGTTACCCATCATATGACTCATCGCATTTGGAATATGCTCACAATCTTTTGCGCATCCCGCCGCATAAACAGTAAGAGCAACTGCTGCAACTGAAGTGCCCACTGTAACTGCAGTGCGTAATGAGCTTTTAGTCGCGGATCTCGCTACATTCGCAATACCATTTCCCGCTGCAACAAAAGCATCTTTCACACGCTGTTGGTTTGACAATGGATTGCCTTCTACTGCGCTCTGTCGCACTGAGTTATCTGCCGCTGCTGGTTCCTGCACTGATGATTCTTGGTGTACTGATGCCACACTTGATCTTTGCGAACTGTTTCTGCTGCCTGCTATTCCAACTGCTGGTTCCTGCTGCATATTATTTTCCTTATTTTTGCATCATTAAATTAATTTAATCCTTAATTCCCTTCTATGAATCCATTCGAGTTTTTAACGCTATCGGAATTAAACACAAAGGTCAATCGCGATTTATGTACAGTTAATGCGCGCATTATTTTTACAATGTTTTGTGCGGCAAACTTTCAATTCTGCCCGCAACAGAAACCAAAACATAATCTAATTTGCGTTGCAATTCTTTTACCGTGCTGGCACCAGCATACGTTAAACCTGAACGCAAACCACCCATAATATCTGCCAAAATCGTATCTTGATCATCGCGATAAGCCACTTCTGCTGCAACGCCTTCTGCTGTTTTCCAATCGCTCATTGCGCCCATAAAATCTGTTTGCGCTTCGCGCGATGCCATACCACGATATTGTTTTACTTTTTTACCGTCTGCATTCGTGATGACCTTACCGGGTGTGACAGCTGTTCCAGCTAACATGCCACCAATCATTACAAAATCCGCACCAAACGCGAGTGCTTTAACAATATCACCCGCCGTGCGAATACCGCCATCTGCCACAATCGAACGATCACAACGCGCACAATCTTGAATGCATGTTAACATCGGAATACCAAAACCAGTTTTAATACGCGTACTGCAAACCGATCCGCCACCAATCCCTGCTTTAATAATATCAGCACCACAAGAAGCCAAATAATCGGCGCCTGCGTAAGTTGCCACATTTCCAGCCATAATGCAGGCATTCGGCAATAGTTGTCGCAATTGTTTTAAAGTGTGTCCCACATATTTAGCATGCGCATGCGCTACATCAATACAAAAATAATTTGCACCAGCATCATGCAATGCTTTTGCGCGCTCAATTTCTGCATCATTACAACCAACTGAGACAAATACGTTATCTGAGCATTTTTTAAATTCTTTGAGATTATCCTCAATCGACATAAAGCGATGCAACACACCAATGCCACCCTTGCTCGACATGAAGTTGGCCATGGCACTTTCGGTGACCGTATCCATATTTGAACTCATCACAGGCAATTGCAACGTTAACTTTCCAATACGATCAGTCATTGCTATTTCTACTAAGCGACGCGATTCATGGTGATTGTATGCCGGCACTAATAAGACATCATCAAATGTAATTGCGAATGGTTGCATCATGATTTTCTATTCCCACACATGTTATATTTATTTAGCATTATATGCGCTCAGAGACAAAACAGGAACAAACATGGAAAAAATATGTATTCGCGCCATTATTCACGGAAAAGTACAAGGTGTCTTTTATCGTGAAAGCACACGAAAAAAAGCAACCACACTAAACATCACCGGCTGGGTAAAAAACAATGACGACAACACAGTTGAATTACATGCCTGTGGTGAAACACCACAAATTCAAAAATTAATTGATTGGTTATGGAAAGGACCCTTACTGGCGCGCGTAAAAAAAGTAACCTGGTCAGCAATTGCAACAGAAAAACATGATGATTTTATCACACTAAGATAAAAAAATATCCGCTATTTCAGCAAGTATGTCACTGCTGCCAACAGATCATCAAATACCAATAGATCCGGATTATTTCCTATCGTTGCTAATGTTTTCTCACCATTGCCTGTTTTAACTAACACAAACTGACAACCCACCGCTTTTGCCACATCAACATCTTTTTGACTATCACCAATATAAATTACCTCTGCAAGATTCAGTTTAAAATCCTGCTTCATTTTTTCAAATAATCCTGTTTTCGGTTTCCGACAATCACAACCTTCATCAGGACGATGCGGGCAAAAATAAATGCGCTCAATTTTCCCTCCTGCGCGCGAAATCATCTTCAGCATTTTTTGATGAATATGATCTAAATCATGCAATGAAAATAATCCACGATTTAAACCAGATTGATTGGTTGCAATCACAATGGAATGTCCTGCTTTGACCAACAAAACAAGGGCTTCAATACTCCCCGGAATCGGAATCCACTCATCCGCTGATTTAATATAATCAGGAGAATCTATATTGATCACACCATCACGATCTAAAACGAAAAACATGATCTATCCTAATTTTGTTTTCCCTGGCATTAAACTTGCATTATGCGCATTAATAAAATCAGCGGCAGAAATTCGTTTTTTAGCGGGCAACTGCACTGACATCACTTGCAACACCCCATTACCTGTTGCCACAAAAAAAGATTCTTTTTCAACACGTACAATCGTGCCCGGCGACAAAGTGGATGTCTCAACAAGATCTATGGCTTCCCAAATTTTTAATACCGCATCTTGAAAAAGGGTATTAGCGACTGGCCATGCATTAAAAGCCCGTATATTATTTGCAATTTGCTCGGCCGTTTCACGCCAATCAATGACCGCTTCTTTTTTATCTATTTTTGCCGCATACGTTGCTTTCGCATCATTTTGCTGAACTAAAGTAGTAGCGTGATTTTCTAAATCACGCAATATTTCCATGATTAATTCTGCGCCACGCACACTAAAAATATCATGTAACTTTTCACTCGACTCATCACCCGCCAAAATGTATTTATCTTGTTTCAAAATAGGGCCCGTATCCATTCCTTTATCCATTTGCATAATAGTAACACCAGTTTCGGTATCACCTGCTTGAATGGAACGTGGAATCGGCGCTGCTCCGCGCCATCGTGGCAATAAAGAAGGATGCACATTGATACAACCAAAACGAGTCGCACTCAAAACCGCTTCAGGTAAAATCAAACCATAAGCCACCACAATCATCACATCGGCTTGCAGTGATTTTAATGCTGTTTGCACCGCTGCATCACGTAATGTTTTTGGTTGAAAAACGGGAATAGCATGCGCAGCTGCAACTTGTTTTACAGGCGACGCTTGTAATTGCTGTCCACGACCAGCATGACGATCTGGTTGTGTATACACACCCACAACCGTATGTTCCGATGAGGCTAATTTTTTTAACGTTGGTACAGCAAAATCAGGTGTACCCGCAAAAATAATCTTCAGTGGCATAACACTCCTAAAATACGGTATAGCGTTTTTTTTACAACGTCATAAACTATCGGCATGCATAATAACACATCAACAGAATTATCCTACTGGGTCACGCTGTCGCAAATGCCTGGTCTGGGCAACCATCGCATTAAGAAATTATTAACCGCATTTCACTCTATTAATAATATTTTCAGCGCCTCAAAGAAACAATTGCAATCACACCAATTAACTGATGAGCAAATTCATTTTATAAAAAATCCTCCTCAACATGCGATTCAGCTGCTAGAAAAATGGCTTGAAAATAGCAACACTCATCATTTTATTTCATTTTTAGATGCACGTTATCCCACTTTATTAAAGGAAATTGCGGTAGCGCCACTTGTTTTATATGCACAGGGTGATATCACCACGCTCAACCACCCACAAATAGCCTTAGTGGGTAGTCGTAACCCGTCATACACCGGTTTAGAATTAGCCAATGAATTTGCCCATGCATTAACACAAGCTGGTTTGCATATCACCAGTGGATTAGCATTAGGCATTGACGCCGCCAGTCACAAAGGTGCAATACAAGCAAAAGGCAAAACAATTGCTGTTTTAGGCAGCGGCTTGTTGCAACTGTATCCCAAACAAAATCGGTTACTGGCAGAAAAAATATCGGAAAATGGTTGCGTGATTTCTGAATTACCACTCAATATGAAACCGCTACGAGAAAATTTTCCACGTCGAAATCGTATTATTAGCGGATTAAGTCTGGGCACTTTAGTGGTTGAGGCTGCTCTTAAAAGCGGCTCGCTCATTACAGCAAAATATGCGTTAGAACAAAATCGCGATGTATTCGCCATTCCAGGATCGTTACGCAATCCCACATCAAAAGGCTGCCTCACACTCATTCAGGAAGGCGCCAAATGCGTCATCCAACCTGAAGATATTTTAAATGAAATACATTATCTATTGCCAAGCAAAACACCCTCTCACACAACCCTATCTGATCGAAAAATACAAAATTGCCATTCAAGTGGTCTTGATTGCAGTGAGCAGCTAGTGCTAGCCTGTATCGAACCTGAAGTAACAAGTGTTGACCAAATCTGCACACGCAGTAAACTATCGGCGCAAATTGTAACAAGCGCATTACTGCAATTAGAAATAACAGGTGCTGTAAAAGTACAATCGGGCGGATACATAAAGATTTAAAAGACTTATTAACTATGATGAAAAAAGAAGAATCTGTTTTAAGTGTGCTGATGTATTTATTCCATCATCACATGGAAAAAGACAATCAACTGAACTTAAATGATACGCAATTAGTAGAAGAATTAAAGTCTGCTGGATTTCATGCACATAATATTGGTAAAGCTTTTCGTTGGCTTCATCGATTGTTGGAATTAACAGAAGAAAAAACACCGCCATCTACCCATTCTTTTCGCGTATTTAGCGAAGAAGAAATTTGGCTGATTAATATAGAATGCCGAAACTACATTTTATCACTAGAACGACAAGGCATCTTAACACCACAAACACGTGAAATGGTGATTCACCAAACACTGGAATTAATTAATGAAGGTGTTGATTTAAATTTATTAAAATGGGTAACACTAATGGTGTTATTTAACATGCCTGACTGTGAAAATGCATTGTCACATATGGAATTTTTAGTACTCAACAACGCAGTTGAAAGCATACATTAGAAACGCGGAGCAAAAAATTAATGCCCAAGCATCTTGTTATCGTAGAATCACCCGCGAAAGCCAAAACCATTGAAAAATACTTAGGGAAAAATTTTCATGTTATGGCATCGTATGGTCATGTACGTGATTTAATTCCAAAAGAAGGCGCAGTAGATCCTGATGATCATTTTAAAATGCAATATGAAATCATCGAACGTAATGCAAAACATATCGAAGCCATTCGAAAAGCCTTAAAAAATTGTGACACACTCTATCTCGCGCCCGATCCTGATCGCGAAGGTGAAGCCATTGCGTGGCACATTCAACAAATATTGGAAAACAAAAAAGCACTCAAAGATAAAAAAGTCATGCGCGTGGTGTTTCACCAAATCACTAAAAATGCAGTGCAACATGCAATCGACAATCCACGAGACATTTCAATGGATTTGGTTAACGCACAACAAGCGCGTCGCGCATTAGATTATCTGGTGGGATTTCGACTCTCTCCTTTATTATGGCGAAAAGTACGTCCGGGTTTATCAGCTGGTCGCGTACAAAGCCCGGCACTGCGATTAATTGTCGAGCGCGAGCTGGAAATCGAAAAATTTATTTCTCAAGAATACTGGACTGTTCATGCTGCATTAAATACCGAAAAACAAAAATTTTCTGCGCGTCTCACACATTACAAGAATAAAAAAGTAGAGCAGTTTGACATCAACGATGCTGAAAAATCACAACGCATCTGTGATGCGCTAATAGAAAAAGCACAAGGTAAATGCCGTGTTGCCAAAGTCACTAAAAAAGAACGCAAACGTCATCCAACTGCACCATTCACCACGTCGACTTTGCAACAAGAAGGATCACGCAAACTTTATTTTTCAGCGCAACGCACCATGCAAATTGCGCAACAATTATATGAAGGGATCGATATTGGCGAAGGCCCGGTTGGATTAATCACTTACATGCGTACAGACTCTGTCACACTCGCACAAGAAGCTTTGGTTGATTTACGAGACTGCATTGCAGCACGTTTCGGCAAAGCATTTTTACCCGATGAAGCGCGTGTTTACAAAACCAAATCCAAAAATGCACAAGAAGCGCACGAAGCCATTCGTCCAACCAGCGCTATGCGCATTCCTACAGAAATAAAATCATTTCTAACGCCTGAACAATTTAAATTATATGATTTAATCTGGAAGCGAACGATTGCATCACAAATGATTGACGCCGTTTTAAATACCGTTGCGGTTGATTTAGAAATTATTGATCACGCAGCACTGACGCCAAAAAATAAAAAATCAGATAAAAGCGAGCCAACGCTTCAAGCCATCGGCATTTTTCGTGCAAACGGTTCAACCATTACCAACCCTGGTTTCATGTCCGTTTATCAAGAAGATTTTGATGATAAAAAAGCAGTGCATCATGAAGATGATGATAACGATCAAGAAAAAATATTACCGCCGCTAGAAGAAGGACAAACTATTTCTGTTGAATCTATCACCGGCGAACAACATTTCACTGAGCCACCACCACGCTTCACAGAAGCCAGCTTAGTCAAAACACTAGAAGAATTTGGTATTGGTCGTCCATCCACTTATGCATCTATCATTGCAACATTAAAAAATCGCGAATATGTCGATGCAGAAAACAAACGATTCAAACCAACTGATGTCGGTCGTGTTGTTAACTTTTTTCTAACAAAATATTTCACGATGTATGTGGATTATCATTTCACAGCAAAACTAGAAGATGAGCTAGATGCTATTGCATCCGGCGAAACAGAATGGATTCCTGTTCTTGAAAAATTTTGGTCCCCTTTCATCAAGCAAATCGAAGATGTTAATGAAAACGTTAAACGCAGTGATGTCACGCAAGAGCCCATTGATGAAAAATGTCCAAAATGTGAAAAACAACTATCCATTCGATTAGGAAAACGAGGGCGATTTATTGGTTGCTCCGGTTATCCCGAATGTGATTACACACGAAATTTGTCAGGCGACAGCGAAACAGCCCCTGAAACCATTGATCGCAACTGCCCCGATTGTAACTCACCCTTATTAATTCGCCATGGAAAATATGGAAAATTTATTGGTTGCTCAGGTTACCCTAAATGCAAACACATTGAGCCAATTGAACAGCCCGCTGACACCAAAGTGGATTGTCCAAAATGCAAAAAAGGGCACATTGTTCAACGTAAATCACGCCGTGGAAAAGTGTTTTTTTCATGTAATCAATATCCCGATTGTGATTATGCGATTTGGTATCGACCCATTTCAGAAAAATGTCCACAATGCGAATGGCCAATCATGATGATTAAATCCACTAAAACCAAAGGTGATGAAAAAGTATGTCCTCAAAAAGAATGCGGGTATGCTGTGCCCTATGAAGAAAAAGCCTAACCCAACAAAAGCGCTTTGCCAACCGAGGCATTTTATGGAAATATCAACATGGAAATTTTAAAAGAAGCCGATATTGATTTCGCTGTCGAGCAAATCAAAAAAGGCAAGGTGATCGCTTATCCTACTGAAGCCGTTTTTGGATTGGGATGTGATCCAGATAATATCGATGCGGTTTCTCGTATTCTACAAATTAAACATCGCGCGCTGGATAAAGGGTTTATTTTAGTTGCATCTGACTGGGATCAAATTGAACCTCTTGTTGTCTCACTACAACCTGAATTACTCACCCGTGTTTTTGCAACCTGGCCTGGACCGATCACTTGGTTATTTCCTGCAAGTGAGAAAGTGCCTTTTTGGATTCGAGGTAATCACCATTCTGTTGCCGTACGCATTACAGCACATCCCGTTTGCAAAAAATTATGTGAACAATTTGGCGGCCCATTGATTTCTACCAGTTGCAATAAAAGCGGTGATCCACCTGCACGTGATATTCGCAGCATTAAAATCATGCTCAGTGATACAGTCGATTATGTGATTGATGCTCAACTTGGCGGCCGCATGAAACCCACTGAAATCCGCGATGCATTAACAGGCGAAATTATTCGCGCTTAATTTCCAGCATTAACTACTCATATTTCAAATCACGGCATTATTTAAGGACACCTCATCATGGAAGTATTTAAAAACGCGTTATGGCACCGTATTTTTAGAAAATTTTCCATTTTATTATCCATCGAAGCAACGTTGGCTATCGTTATTTCCTATTACGCTGGCGTATTTTTAGGAACACTTTATTATTCTAAAATACCTGAAATCAGCGGATTATGGTGCGCCATTTCTGGCATCATTGTGCTACAAGTGCTCATCAAAGAATCTTTTTCTGCAGCCTGGATTCGTGTGCTTGGCTCATTCTTAGGGGCATTGACCAGCTTCATTTTTGCAACACTCATGGGTGACACAATACTAGCGTTAACCCTTTGTGTTTTCATTACTGTGATGCTCACATCAATTTTCAAAATCAAACAAACTTTTCGCTTAGCTGGATTAACCGCTGCAATCATCATCATCGTAGGCTCGCTGGAACCAAGCATTTCACCTTTCATGAACGCCTTTTCACGCTTTGCAGAATCTGCCATCGGCGCCATCATTGCCATCATCATCACTGCGACATGCTATCCCTTGCGAAAAAAATTGCAGTTGTTGGATCATTGAGTAAAATAAGTAACCTTATTTTGCTTTTCGGATGTACGTTATGAAAGAAACACTGGTTTTACTCATCAAACAATCACTCTCGGCTTTATCCATTTCTGATGTATCAGAAAACGACATCCAACTCACTCGCACCAAAACAGCGACACACGGTGATTTTGCAACCAATATCGCCATGTTACTTGCTAAAAAACACGCTTTAAACCCGCGTGAATTGGCAGAAAAAATTATAGCGCATTTACCCAAAAATACGGATGTAAAAAAAGTAGAAATAGCAGGACCTGGTTTTATTAATTTTTTTCTCAGCGCCAATAGCGAGCACGATGCTATCAAACAAGCTTTAACGCTTGGCGAAAAATACGGTTGCAGCAATATTGGTAATAATAAAAAAATTCATATTGAATTTGTTTCTGCCAATCCAACAGGGCCATTGCATGTTGGTCACGGACGCAGCGCTGCATTTGGCGCTTGCGTTTCTAATTTGTTAGCTGCAATCGGTTATAACGTGCATCGAGAATATTATGTAAATGATGCAGGACGTCAAATGCGTATTTTAGGCGCCAGCATTTGGATGCGCTATATCACGCTATTTGATCGCACTTTAACGTTACCACTGAATGTCTATCGCGGTGATTATGTAATTGATATCGCAAAAACATTACATAAATTACATGGTGAAGCCTTTTTATTACCACAAGAAAAAATTGACTCACTCTTTCCCAAAATTGAAGATAATGCAGATAACAAAGATATTTTCATTGATCAATTTATTGAAAATTTATCATCTGCTTTAGGCGCAACACAATTTGAAATAGTCAGAAAACTAGGTGTTGATGAAGTAACAGCTGATATTAAAAATGACCTCATGGAATTTGGCGTCACTTATAACGAATGGTTTCCTGAAAGTAAATTATACGAAACAGGTTGGCTAGAAACAGGCATCGAAACATTAAAAAAACACGGCTTCACTTTTGAAAAAGAAGGTGCGCTGTGGTTTCGCGCAACGGATTTAGGCGATGAAAAAGACCGTGTTCTGGTACGCGCAAATGGCGTTCCCACTTACTTTGCATCCGATGTGGCTTATCATACTTATAAATACGATCAAGGCTACGATCAAATCATTGATGTTTTTGGTGCTGATCATCACGGTTATTTACCTAGAATCAAAGCATTTTTACAAGGCCTTGGCAAAGACACCCTGAAATTAAAAATTTTATTAGTACAGTTTGCGATTTTATATCGCGGCGCTGAGCGTGTGCAAATGTCAACACGCTCAGGTGAATTTGTTACGCTACGCGAATTACGCAAAGAAGTCGGCAATGATGCCACGCGCTTTTTTTATATTATGCGCAAACCGGAACAACACCTGGATTTTGATTTGGAGCTAGCAAAATCAACCACCAATGAAAATCCAGTTTACTATATTCAATATGCGCATGCGCGAATTTGCAGCGTATGGAGACAACTGGCTGAAAAAAAATTATCCTGGCATAAAGAAAATGGCTTGTCACAATTAAACTTGCTCACACTAGATGAAGAAAAAAGTTTGGTAGCCACCATCGCAAGCTTCCCTGAATTCATTTTATCGGCCGGAGAGCAATACGCACCACACAAAGTCGCGCACTATTTACAAACAGTGGCACAACATTTTCATGCTTATTATAATGCACATAAGTTTATTGTCGATGATGCAGCAACACGCGATGCCAGATTGTGTTTGGTTTCTGCCACTCAACAAACGTTAAAAAATGGACTAACCCTATTAGGTGTTTCAGCACCGGAAGCGATGTAACTTTATGCGAGATTATGCAAACAAATCTAACAGACCCGCCAAAAAAAAATCGGGCAGTCAAGATAAACTCAGCAATGGCATGCTCATCCTCGCGCTTGTTTTTGCAGGCATTGCCACTTTTCATTTTATTGATATGCATTTATTACCAAAAAACAAAACAGTGCCAACAAACAATCTCATTCCCATCAAAACACCAACTCAAAATACCCATACCGAAATAGCAAAACCTATCGCATTGAATAAAAAAACAACCACAAATATAATCACAAATAAACTGAACACTGAAAAAACCCAGCCTCGTTTTGATTTTTACAAATTACTACCGAAAATGACCGTTATCGTTCCAACGCAAAATGATGGCTCTCAAAAACAATCCAATACGCCTATCACTTCATCAACACCCAAAACCGTTTCAGCATCAACACCAGGCGCTTATATTCTACAAGTTGCATCACTGCCCAAAAAATCCGCTGCAATACAAACACAAGTTGTTTTGAAAAAGGCGGGGTACCAAACTTTTATACAACGCTATCAGGCATCCGATAGCAGCACATGGTATCGCGTTATGATTGGCCCATTCATGCACCTCAAAGCAGCCGCACAAGAACAAAATAAACTGGCGATGCACCATGTCCCTGCTTTGTTATTGCGTGTATCAAAATAGCGTCAAAAATGGGGTAGCTATCACATCACTGACATGATTAAGAAAGAGGAACAGACACCCGAACTGCATCACTAGAATCAGCAATATTGCTATGCGTATTAAAAAAATCTGAGATAGAAGCAAGTTCACGCTGAGGTGCTTTTTTCCATTCTGGGTTATCTGCTTCAGCATTACCTCGTACGCAGCCAAAATAACTGCAAACCGCTAACAAAAAAGCGAGCGGCCCAAATATCACACCATAAATCGTTAAAAGCGTTTGATCTAATGTTGCACCTGACTGACAAAATAAATGAAGCATATTGAATTGGCTTGATTCAGATGGAGATGAGTAGCCCAGTTGGCTTGGACTATAACCCGTTGTAAATGTATATCTCAACAAAGAGCAGTGGCGCTCTTTACTTGCGCACAGCTCCAATAAAGCTTCTCTTGTGAATTGTCCTACTGGATTACCCCACATGCCACCATAAGTTTTCATAGGAGGCCAAATTGCAGTAGCTGTATCTCGCACTAATTCTGCGCAAGAGGTCAGAAATTTCAAATTATCACTACCATCTTGAGTTGCTGATACTTCCCCAGTACTGAGCATAAGCGGTCCGACACTTTTAAAGTAAGACCATAGAATGGCAGCAACCATAGATATAAAAAATGTAGCCAGCAAAAGATAAGGGATGACAGAGCTAGAAAACAAGGTGTTATATGTTCTTTTAAGTTCGTCAAAATGAGCTCTTTCAAGCAATTTAAATTTTTGACACCTGGGGTCTCTCAATATCTTTGCAAAAAAAGCCTTATCGAAAGAAGAGGAGGGGAGAATGCCGGGAGAAGATTGAAGACTTTCTAATGGAGGCAATGATCTTGCTAACAATAAATTAGGCGCAACACGATGAAAAGAGCCTGGAATGAAGCCATAATTACCTACGCTGTAAAGTATTTGATTGTTTCCGTTATATGTCGTCCACACCTTATTTTTAACCAGTTTAGCCAAAGAAAGTGCCACTAATTCCAACTTATGATTATAATAGTTATCTGAATCTGTTACTGCTCCATTGAATAATCTATTAACAAAGCGCAATGCATTTAAGTCTTTAAACTCAAAAACATACTCCGCAATCACACCCCAGATATCAGCGACTTTAAAAATCGTGTCAACAGGAGACGTAATATCAGCTGAATCAAAGATAGGCCTTTTTTTCATCAAAGGGGGCATAGCCACACTCTGAGCTGCACTTAATAAAGGTGTACTTTCACGTGTCATTTTTATTCTCCCGTATTCTTTAAAAGCTGCAAAAAAAGATCTGCGCAATATTTAATCAGATTTTACTGGGTAAATGTTAAAACAATATGAAATGCACGCTGGAAATACCGCCAAATCAACTTAGCAGCACCGCTCAAAATAGCTATCTATTGAAATATCTATCATTCACCCCCATCTGATTTCAAATTAGATCCTAAAACAGGGGAAATTTTGTGGAACAATATCGCGGCACAACGATTTTATCGATTCGACGTAACGGAAAAGTAGTTATCGGCGGAGATGGACAAGTCTCAATGGGAAATACGATCCTAAAAGGCAATGCAAAAAAAGTGCGTCGTTTATATAATAGTAAAGTCATTGCCGGTTTTGCAGGTGGCACGGCTGATGCATTTACCTTATTCGAAAAATTTGAAGGGAAATTAGAAAAACATCAAGGCAATTTATTGCGTGCAGCCGTTGAGCTAGCCAAAGATTGGCGCACCGACAAAATGCTGCGCCGACTGGAAGCCTTACTCTGTGTTGCTGATAGCAAAACCTCTTTAATTCTTACTGGCAATGGCGATGTTATTGAGCCTGAACGCGGCGGCATCATGGCGATTGGTTCGGGCGGTCATTTTGCACAATCTGCAGCCATTGCTTTACAAGAAAATACAAAATTATCTGCACACGATATTGTCACAAAAAGTTTAACTATCGCTGCCAGTGTTTGCGTTTATACAAACACCCATTTCACCATCGAAGAATTAGATTCAGAATAAACCCACAAGAGAACATCATGTCAGAATTACAAACTATCAATGAAACGTTAAACGAAACACTCACACCAACACAAATCGTGTTTGAACTTGATAAATATATCATCGGGCAAAATGATGCAAAACGCGCTGTTGCCATCGCGTTGCGTAACCGCTGGCGTCGAATGCAGCTACCTGAAAGCTTACGAGTTGAAATCACACCAAAAAATATTTTAATGATTGGGCCGACTGGTGTTGGTAAAACAGAAATCGCGCGACGCCTTGCTCATTTAGCAAACGCACCTTTCATTAAAGTAGAGGCAACCAAATTTACAGAAGTAGGTTACGTCGGTCGTGATGTTGATTCCATTGTGCGTGACTTAATGGATATCGCTGTAAAAATGACTCGCGAAAAAGCCACATCCAAAGTAGAAAAACAAGCGTATCATGCAGCAGTCGAACGCGTACTTGATGCATTATTACCAAAGCCACGCGGACAATTCGCAGATCAACCCGCTGAAAATATCACAGAAGAAAAAGCAGATTCTGCAACACGTCAACTCTACCGCAAAAAATTAGAAGCAGGCGAGCTAGATGAAAAAGAAATCGAAGTCGATTTATCTTTAAACGCGATGAATGTAGAAATCATGGGGCCGCCCGGCATGGAAGAAATGACAGGGCAATTACAAAGCATGATGGAAAACTTATCCAACAAACGCAGCAAAACACGCCGACTAAAAGTAAAAAAAGCACTCAAGCTATTACAGGAAGAAGAAGCATCTCGATTAGTAAACGAAGACGAAATTCGCGCTATTGCACTAGAAAATGTGCAACAAAATGGCATTGTATTTCTTGATGAGATCGACAAAATCTGCAAACGCTCCGAACATGGCGGCGATGTTTCTCGTGAAGGGGTGCAACGTGATTTGTTACCGCTCGTTGAAGGCTGCGCTGTTAATACAAAATATGGCATCGTAAAAACGGATCACATTTTATTTATTGCTTCTGGCGCATTTCATTTAGCAAAACCATCTGACTTGGTTCCTGAATTGCAAGGCCGTTTTCCTATTCGTGTAGAATTAAAATCACTCAAAACACCTGAGTTCGTGCGTATTTTAACAGAACCCAACGCATCATTAACGGAACAATATGTTGCATTAATGGGCACAGAAGGTTTTCAATTAGCATTTGCGAAAGATGGCATTCAACGCATCGCGGAAATTGCAACGCTTGTGAATGACAAAGCCGAAAATATCGGCGCACGTCGTCTGCACACGGTGCTGGAAAAATTACTGGATCAAATTTCATTTGATGCAACAGAAAAAAATGGTGATGCTTTTGTTATCACTTCAAAATATGTTGATGATCAACTGGATGAATTAGCAAAAGATGAAGATTTGAGTCGATCCATTTTATAATCGACTCAAGTTTATTTACAGCTACTGCAATTTTAACTATTGCTTCATGGGCGTGCGGGCGCCTTACCTTTAGGTTGAGCCTTGCTGTGTGGTTGATCAGCATCTTCTGCTTTTTTCGGTGAAAAAAGCGTGCTTGGGTTACTAACAGTATGGCTCTCTAGCATCGCCATCTTCTTATTCACAACTTCTTGCAGCAGCTTGATATCTGTAGATGTGCCATGCATTTTCTCAATCTCGGCCTTACCTTCAGACAGCAGACGCTTAACTTCATTTTTGGCATTGTCATCATTTGGCACATTCATTATCAACTCGCCCTGTTTGCTGACGAGACGCTCTACCGCTATTTCTGCTTTGCTCAATGTCTTAAATCCAAATAACGAACTTGACATAATCACCTCTCTTTATTTTTCCACTCCATTGTGACACCAAATAATTATAGTCAATAACCCGCATTTCGCACATATTTAACGCATTGAAATATAACAATATTTTATCATTTTTTCTAAGCGTCTTGCTATACGAAACATTTCTCTTCCCTTTGCAAAAGGGTTGCGCAAACTGTTTTCCCCTCTCTTTGTAAAAAGGAGATTGGGAGAAATTTTTAAAAACTATTTAGAAAGCCCCCCTTTTTCAAAAAGGAAGCTTGCTTAAGTACGTACTGTATAAAATCAATTTATGTCACAAAGCCTAAAAAATATCTGCTTTAGATCGCTATTCATTGCCACACCCTCTTTCCGCCGTTATCATGACTCGCATGAAAACACCTAAAAAAAATGACACTCAAACACACTTTGGCTATGAAACGATTGATGCGTCAGAAAAAGCAGAGCGCGTCGCTAGCGTATTTCATTCTGTCGCACAAAAATATGATGTGATGAATGATTTAATGTCGCTAGGCATTCACCGTTTATGGAAAAAAACAGCCATTGATTTACTTGGCATTCACACCGGACAAACTGTTTTAGATATTGCTGGCGGCACAGGTGACTTAACCGCAAAAATCAGTGAGAAAATTGGCACAACAGGTAAAGTATTTTTAACAGACATCAACAGCAGCATGTTATCAGTGGGTCGCGATCGCATGATCGACAAAGGATTGTTTGGCAACATTGAATACGCACTCGCGGATGCAGAAAAACTACCCTTTGCTGATAACACATTCGATCGCTTAATCATTGGATTTGGTTTACGCAACGTAACCAACAAAGACGCTGCATTGTGCGCTATGTTTCGCGTATTAAAACCCGGCGGTCGCGCACTGATTTTAGAATTCTCAAAACCAACAGCGCCTGGATTAAAACCCATTTATGATGCTTACTCTTTTAAAATTTTACCTTGGTTGGGCAAAACAATTTTAAATGATCCAGACAGTTATCGTTATTTAGCAGAATCTATTCGTATGCATCCAGATCAAGCAACCTTAAAAAATATGATGCAAAACGCAGGCTTTGAAAAATGTGACGTGCACAATTTATCCGGCGGCATTGTGGCAATACATCGGGGGTTTAAATTTTGATCCTCACGTTATTATTACCTGCGCTTGAAAAAATCATCAATAGCGCATTAAAAGCAGATCCTGATGCTATAGCAAAAATAGCCTGTCTTGAAAATCAGGTCATTGAAATAAATTGTGATGACTGGCAAATGCGATTTTATATTATCTGCGGCAAACAGGAACTGCAGTTTGAGAAAAAATATCATGGTGCACCCAACACGATTATTAAAGGCACACTCAACCACTTTCTACACCTCTTCATAAAAGGCGCGGATACACAAACCGCCTTTCATTATCCCGTCGATATTGAAGGAGATACACATAACATTGAGATATTGCGCAACACGTTTAAAAATCTAGATCTCGATTTCGAAGAAAAATTATCACAATTGTTAGGCGACACATTAGCGCATCGCATTTTTTCTAAAATAAAAAATACAAAAAAATCACTTGGAAATGCAGGGAAAAAAATAATTGATCAAACTAAAGAATATATTTATTTTGAAGCAAAAAGCTTAGCGACACGCAAACAGGTTGAGCAATTCTATAACGATATTGCAAAATTGAGAGACGATGTTGAACGTGCAGAAGCCAAAGTGAATTTAATTGAAGAGTCGACGAAATGATCACCTTATTTCGATTGTTGAAAATTTTTTCCGTCATGATGCAGCACACGGTTAATCGTCGTGTCATTAGCAAGCGATCGAAGTTTATTCGTAAAATAAGCTACTTAAATCCATTGAGTTTTCACAACAATCATCACACACGCGGGGAATCCATTCGCATTGCACTTGAAAAATTAGGCCCCATTTATGTGAAATTTGGACAATTACTCTCAACTCGATTTGATTTGGTGCCAGATGATATCATTATTGAATTAGAAAAATTGCAAGATCGTGTCCCTCCTTTTTGCAGTAAAAAAGCGGTTCTGATAATAGAAACGGCGTTCAAAAAAAATATTGATTCTCTTTTTGCAGCCTTTGACAAACAACCACTGGCCTCCGCTTCAATCGCTCAAGTCCATGCAGCCACATTAAACAGTGGTGAAGACGTGGTGGTCAAAATTATTCGACCCAATATTGAAAAAACCATCCATCACGATATATTGGTTTTAAAATTAGCAGCGAAGTTAATTGAATTATTTTGGCGGCATGGAAAACGGCTACGCGCAAAAGCAGTCGTAAGAGAATTTGAAAAAACAACGCTAGATGAATTGGATTTAATGCGTGAAGCAGCAAATGCCTCGCAGTTACGCCGCAACTTTGAAAATTCACACATGATTTACGTGCCAAAAATTTACTGGCGCTATACGCGTGACCGTGTGATGACGATGGAAAGAATTTATGGCATACCGATCTCGGATATCAGCACGCTGAAAAAAAACAATGTCAATCTAAAAAAACTATCTGCCTATGGCGTTGAAATTTTTTTCACCCAGGTATTTCGTGATGCTTTTTTTCATGCGGATATGCACCCCGGTAATTTATTTGTTGATATCAGCGACCCAGAAAATCCTTTTTATTTAGGCATTGATTTTGGCATCATGGGCACACTCTCGCCGATTGATCAAAATTATTTGGCACAAAATATTTTGGCATTTTTATCACGAGATTATAAACGAGTAGCGCAACTGCATATTGATTCAGGCTGGGTATCAAATAACACGCGCATTGACGAATTTGAATCCGCCATTCGCACCGTATGCGAACCTATTTTTGAAAAACCCTTATCTGAAATTTCATTTGGTAATTTATTATTAAAGTTATTTCAAACGGCTGAGCGTTTTAATATGACTGTACAACCACAGCTGATGTTGCTACAAAAAACATTATTTTACATCGAGAGTTTAGGCAGAAAGTTGTATCCTGATTTAGATTTATGGGAAACAGCAAAACCGTTTATGACAAAGTGGATGCGAAAACAACGCAGTCCACGCACACTACTCAAAAAGTTATTACGTGATTGGCCACAAAATACAGAAAAATTAATCCAACTCCCATTGTTATTGTTCGACACGCTCGAAGCAATACAAAAACAAAACAAACAACAAAAATAACAAGAAAGGAATTACCCAATGAAACAGTTTCGATACTATTTAACCTTACTTTCATTATCATTATTGACCATTTCATTTTCTTCACTGGCTTCAACTCATTCTTTGAATTTAACAGAAAAACAAAAAACCAAAACAGAAAAACCCTTTCACGCCAAAACCAACGCTAAGTCTTGGTACGTTTCTTGGGGTTATAATAAAGATTACTGGTCAAACAGCGATATTCATATTTCGCAACCCGGATTGGGGAACAACTTTACCATTCACAACGTATCAGCAGGTGACTGCCCTGGTTGGACCAGCGGACTTTTTAATAAAAGCTTGATGGGGCCGCAATATAATATTCGCATCGGACATTATCTTAATGCCGCACATACATGGGGTGTAGAACTGAGTTTTGATCATGCAAAATATAATACAAACTTATATCAAGTTGCACGTATATCAGGAACGATTAACGGTCAACCGGTTAATCAAAATCAAGTCTTAACGCCGCAATATTTTTACTACGCATTACACAACGGCGCGAATTTATTAATGTTGAATGTTGTTCGTCGAAAACCCCTCTTTTCATTTTTCAGATCATACTTTCAATTTGCTGCTTTAGGAAAACTGGGTGCTGGCGTTATGTTGCCACATCCAGAAAACACTGTAATGGGTAATAAAGTTGACGTGGGGCCAAAAAATTTCTCCAACAGTTTTGGGTGGCATCATGGTTGGTGGCAATTTGGTGGCTGGTCAGTGGGCGCTGAAGCGGGATTTCAATTATTGTTTCATAAAACCGTCTATGTTGAATTAACAGACAAAGAAGATTATGTCACACTCAGTCATATTCAAGTTTACGATGGCACAGCAAGCCAAAGCATGTGGTTAAATGAAGTAATTGGTAATGTGGGCGTGATGTTTTAATTGTTATGCGCCCGGCAGGAGTTGAACCTGCGACCTTCGGTTTCGGAAACCGACACTCTATCCAACTGAGCTACGAGCGCGTGACGACAATAGTACTATCGATCGCGCTCAAATCAAAGATCGAAATGTATCTTAAAAAGATCCCTTTTTTATTTTCTTCTTTTTTGTGAACACCTAAAAATTGAGCACGCATTAAATATTACTTTTTATCTGTCGATATCCCAATGCTTCTTGTAAATGTTTTTTAGAAATAGAGCCTGCACAATCCAAATCAGCAATGGTGCGTGATAATTTTAAAATGCGATGGTAAGCACGTGCAGATAACCCAAGCAATGACATGGCTTCTTCTAAATATCGACGATCTTTTTTATCAATATGACAAAATGTCGTTACATTTTCCCCAATTAATTCTGCATTAATGCAATGAGAACGCTGCATTTGTTTTTCTCGTGCCGCGATAACACGCGCACGAACCACTGCACTCGATTCTGCTTTTTCAACAGGCTGATCCAACAATACACTCATTAACAATGGTGGTACGGTGACATGCATGTCAATGCGATCTAACAAAGGCCCTGATAATTTATTTTGATATCGTGAGACTTGCTCACTACTACACTTACAACGTCCATTTGCATCGCCATGATATCCACACGGACAAGGATTCATTGCAGCAATTAATTGAAAACGCGCTGGAAATTTTTCCTGTCGTGCTGCACGTGAAATACGGATATAACCTGACTCTAATGGTTCACGCAATGCTTCTAGCACATGGCGATCAAACTCAGGTAATTCATCTAAAAATAAAACACCTTGATGTGCGAGCGAAATTTCGCCTGGTTTTGGCGGACTACCGCCACCAACCAAGGCAACCGATGAAGCCGTATGATGCGGCGCACGAAAAGGTCTGCGCTTCCAATGCGCTGCATCAAATCCAGCAACACTCACCGAATAAATCACAGCTGTTTCTTGCGCTTCAACATCCGTCATTTCTGGAAAAATGCTCGGCAATCGGCTGGCTAACATGGTTTTTCCTGTGCCAGGTGGGCCTGTCAATAAAATGCTATGTCCGCCAGCTGCCGCAATTTCTAATGCACGTTTTGCTTGAATTTGTCCACGCACATCTGATAAATCAGGATAAGGCTGCACTGGTGAATCAGCACATTCAGATGGCACAAATTTTTCAATCAAGGATTGCTGCATTAAATGCGCGCACACTGACCGCAAATGATCCGCAGGAAAAATAGAGAGTCCTGATGCCAACGATGCTTCTTGCGCATTTTCAACTGGCAATATAAGCGCACGATTATTTTTATGCGCGTCCAATGCCATTGGCAAAACGCCTTTAACTGATTTAAGCGCGCCCGTTAATGCTAACTCACCTACAAATTCATAATGCGCTAAAGAAGCAGCTGGAATTTGTTCCGATGCAGCAAGCACACCCAACGCGATTGGCAAATCAAATCGTCCGCCTTCTTTTGGTAAATCGGCTGGTGCTAAATTAATCACCGTTCGTCGTGATGGAAAATCAAACCCATTATTAAGAATAGCACTACGCACACGATCTTTACTTTCTTTAACTGCTTTTTCAGGCAACCCAACAATACTCAAACCAGGCAAACCCGGTGATAAATGCACCTCAATCGTAACGCTCGGTGCAGTCATCCCTAAATTAGCGCGGCTGTTAACAATTGCAAGCGACATATTGTGTTTTGCTCACGCTTTTGCATGGGCTTCCAAATGATTACTTTTTATTTTCATACGCTGATAAACGGCTTTCAAGCGCTTCTAATTTTTCTCGTGTACGCAACAACACACCGCGTTGCGCATCAAATTCATCTCGCGTTACCAAATCTAATTTTTCAAAAACACCCTGAACACAAGCACGAAAATTCTGTTGCATCTCCTGAGGCATATTTTTCAAACCCGGCGGCAAGTCGTCTAGTACGTTTTGGATAATATCGCTGATATTTTTTGGATCAATCATAATCATTCACCTTTTGTTTTTTAAATCACTATAATCGAATTTGAAAAAATTGAAATACCGTAGTTATACGGCACAGACTCAAGAAAATATTTTTAAAGACAGCCCGGTCTTTATCGCCATAATAAAATGTATTTTTTAAATAATTTTCAAAAAACCTTTAAATCCTAGCGGTTACACGCTAGGATCAGATTTTCATTCGCGAGGACATCATGCTATTTCAAAATATCTTACAGGCTATTGGAAAAACCCCTTTGGTAAAATTAAATCATCTAGCCAAAGCATTGCCGTGCGAAATGTACGTAAAATGTGAGTTTCTTAATCCAGGCGGCTCAGTAAAAGATCGTATTGGTTATGCGATGGTAACCACTGCTGAGCAATCAGGGCGCATTAAAAAAGGGGATACTTTAATTGAACCGACTTCCGGCAATACCGGTATTGGGATCGCACTCGCCGGCGCAGTACTTGGATATAAAGTAATTATCACAATGCCAGAAAAAATGAGCCATGAAAAACAAGTGGTATTAGAAGCGCTCGGCGCCACAATTTATCGTACGCCAACAGAAGCTGCATCAGACTCACCAGACAGTCATATCTCACTTGCCAAAAAATTACAAAAAGAAATACCGAATTCACATATTTTGGATCAATATGCCAACCCAGAAAATCCACACATTCATTATGAAACAACAGCGCAAGAAATATGGAATGACTTAAATGGTGAAATAGATATGGTGGTTATTGGCGCTGGCACAGGTGGCACCATTACCGGCGTTGGCAAAAAATTAAAAGAATTAAATCCAAAAATAAAAGTGATCGGCGTTGACCCAATTGGTTCTATTTTAGGTGGCGGCACAGAAATTAAATCGTATTTGGTTGAAGGCATTGGCTATGATTTTATTCCAGATGTATTAGATAACACCTTGGTTGATGAATACATTAAAATTAATGATCACGATTCGTTTCATGTTGCGCGAAAATTAATTCGTGAAGAAGGATTACTATGCGGCGGATCATCTGGCAGCGCTGTGTGGGCAGCATTGCAAGCAGCAAAATCCTTAAAAAAAGGACAAAAATGTGTTGTGATATTGCCCGACTCTATTCGCAATTATCTAACCAAATTTGTTGACGACAATTGGATGAAAGCAAACAAAATGATGTAATCTCAAATAACAAAAATGACACGTTACGCAACCTCGAGTATTTTATGAAAAAAACAGGCAACCATCATATCGAAACTCAAGTGATTCATGCAGGTCAACATCCTGATGAATCCACTGGCGCAATCATGACACCCATTTTTGCAACCTCGACTTATGTGCAAGCATCGCCTGGCGCACACAAAGGATATGAATATTCACGCACATCCAATCCCACACGTAACGCGCTCGAAAACTGTTTGGCTGTTTTAGAAAAAGGATCACGCGGATTTGCATTTGCATCCGGCATGGCTGCAATTGGCACCTTATTAGAATTATTGCAACCGGGTGATCATATCATTGCATCACATGATTTATACGGCGGTACTTATCGTTTATTTGAAAACGTTCGGAAGAAAACAGCGGGGCTACAATTTACTTTTGTCGATTGCACAGAGGTGAGCAACATTGAAAAAGCCATTCAAAAAAATACAAAAATGCTCTGGATAGAAACGCCAAGCAATCCCATGTTGACATTAATTGATTTAGAAAAAACCGCATTGATTGCAAAAAAATATAATTTAATTGCTATTGCTGACAATACTTTTGCAACACCTATGATCCAAAAACCACTCGATTTTGGCTTTGATATCGTAGTCCATTCACTCACAAAATATTTAAATGGTCATTCGGATATGGTGGGCGGTGCTGCAATTACGCGCGAAAAACACCTTGCTGAAAAAATAGCTTACTTACAAAACGCCATTGGCGGTATTTTAGGACCATTTGATAGTTTTTTAGCATTACGCGGCATTAAAACATTGGCTGTGCGCATGCAGCGACACTGCGAAAGCGCTGCACAATTAGCACAATGGTTATCAGAACACCCCAAAGTAAATAAAGTGTACTACCCTGGATTATCATCACACCCACAACATGCGCTTGCTAAAAAACAAATGCGTGGATTCGGCGGCATGATTTCTGTGGAATTAAAAACAAACTTAGATGAGACTAAAAAAATGTTATCGCGCTGCACCATTTTTGCATTAGCAGAAAGTTTGGGTGGCGTAGAAAGCTTAATTGAACATCCTGCCATTATGACACATGCCTCTATTCCCGCCGAAACACGTAACAAATTAGGCATCACAGATGGTTTCATTCGCTTGTCTGTGGGTATTGAGTCGCTTGATGATTTGAAAGCGGATTTACAACAAGCACTTGAAATACCTTAACGCTTTTATTTGTTTTGCCCGAAATGAATAGACTAACTCGAAAAAATAAAACCTTATCAAAGCATTAATTTTGCCTTTCCCACTTTTATTTTATGAAAAATAAAATAGAATGCCAACTTCTAGATCAGTTAATCTTAGGCGGTTTCAATGCGCAGTCAACATAAAAAGAAAGAACGAATGTTGGTCATCGACACATGTCGCTTGATAATCATTTTAATTGCTCAACATGTTCATCAAAAAAAACAACATCAAGACGAAGACAGACTTTTTATTCACCAAACCAATCAAATCTTGCTAGAAAGAGAAAACACCCAGCTGCGCCAAGAAAATCAGCAGTTACGAGCACAACTGCTCAACCAACACGCTGAAATAAAGTACCTAACTTATCTCTTCAATATCTATTATATAGGTACCCTGTTTTTTAAAGATAGGGCTAATGTCATTTTTAATTGTTATTCCAATTTGAGCAACCAAATGATGCTCAATTTCAATGAACTTGCTAAAAAATACGGGCACGCTTGCACACTCAACGACCGTTTATTGCAAGCCGAACAAGAGGGTGAGAGCGCTGTTTCGACTCCTAGAACAATTCCACACCCTGCTGGATAGCTAAGCACAACAACTTGAAAAGCCCAGCGTAGAATACAAAAAATAAAAAAATAGGGGATATTTTATGTTACGCAATGAAAGACATTATGAACCATGGACAGTAACCAGTGTCAGTCATAACGAAACATCACCCAATAATATGTATGCGGGTTATTCTTTATTTCGAAAAAAAAATGAGTTTGCAGGTTATCGTTTATTTCAAACTCAGAAAGTTTCTACTATAAAAACCGATGGCAGCCCATATGCAGGTATGCCTCTCATTCAGAAAAAATAAAGCGTCTATTTTGTACCTATAAAAAATTAATTGGGCATTAATTTCTTATTCTGTATTGCATCTTTCTTTTCTATATAGGATGCTAAAAAAAACAACATGGTTTATTAAATTATGCGAAAAATGTAACCCAAGCAGAAGAGAAATAGCTCACTACCTTCTTCAGAAACTATGTCACCCAGTGTGACAACTTTTCCAAAAATCACTATAACCGATGAAACAAGCAAAAAGGTGGTTGGTTTTATTGTAAGCCCCCACAAATCCCACCTACCCGAACACTTCAACCCCTGTTAACCTCGCTTTGTTTCTAACAAAGCGCAGGAGCAAATGATGATAGAC
>Ga0210006_1000115_pt1 | contig 67730 bp, 75 predicted proteins | sample CryGey02umfilter_2_FD_185452 | JGI IMG/M metagenome (GOLD analysis project Ga0210006, IMG submission 185452) | Groundwater microbial communities from aquifer in Utah, USA - Crystal Geyser 4/10/14 0.2 um filter (SPAdes) (version 3) | ecosystem: Environmental > Aquatic > Deep subsurface >... | reverse complement strand
CTCACAGATTACACAACACATAGAAGACATCTATGGTGTACACTTTTCTAAGCCAGCTATTACCACTGTTACCGATAAATTAATACCTATGCTTGAAGAGTGGAAAATACGACCACTAGACGCAATTATAATGCCCCTAAAAATCAAGACAACTTTTCAGCCTAATTAATTTCCACCTCTAACTGTTACCTTACTTCTTAAAATCTCTTCCTGCGCACTCTTCTCATAATTAAACTTAAACTCAATCTCCTTCAAATAGTAAAAAAAGTTCTCACTACTCACACCTTTGTACTTCAAAATAGCATCTTCAAAAAAGAGCCAAAACTGTGTGATGATATTTTCTCTTTTTCTTGTTTTTGAGATTTTGTTGAGCATCATAAACTTGGAGAACTCTTTGAAGTATACTCCATCCGTTCCCTCTTCTAAAAACTGATTTTTGTATTTGTTTAGGTTTGGCATGAGGAGGTTGTATACTTTCTCTTCATAAGCAAAGGTGAGGAAGTTTTGCGCATCGAAGATGTTCTCTTTCACTTTTTTCTTGCTTTTTTCTAGGTAGATGTATTCGTCGTACTCTATAACCGCTTTATCTCTGTACTCCTCTTCTAAGAAGTTTGCGATGAGCTGACGGAAGAATTCGTAGCGTTTTTTCACGGTGATGTAGTTGATGGAGAGTTGTTTACTTGCTTCGTTGACTGTGAGGTTTTCACAAAAAGCTTCTATAAGTTTTAATTGTGTGTCTATCTTTTTAGGAGAGAACTTCTTTTTGCACTTTGCACACTTCATCTGACCTGATTTGAGGGTGTAGAGTTTTGCATGGTTACAGTAGATACATTTCATACTGAATTTTATCCTATTTAGTACCAAAAATATATAAGAAATGAGTGAATTTAGTTTACTTTTACAATAAAGATATAGAATATGAACAGCTATTCAGTCGAGTAGAAAAAAGTTAAGGAACACATCATGAAAATATTATTAGTGCTTTTATCTTTGGCGGCGCTTGCTTTTGGGCATACTACAACTTTAGAGAGCGGGGGATTTGGAGACGGTTATTTACATCCCGTGAGTGGATTGGATCATATTTTGACTATGATTGGTGTGGGTATGGTTGCTTTTTTTGCATCTAAAAAAGGGTATCTACTTCTTTTGGCTTTTATGGGTGCAATGGTTATCTCTGCAATCATAGGTTACTCAGGTGTAGAGTTCTTATTTGTTGAAGAGGGCATACTTCTTTCTATCGCTGTTGTTTTTGCTCTTATTGGCTTTGCAAATAAAATCTCTATTAACATCATTGTTGCTATCGTTGCATTTTTTGGAATGTTCCATGGTTTTGCACATGGTGCTGAGTTTCAAGCAGGAAGTTTTGTGACTTATATTGCAGGATTTACACTCTCTACGCTTATTTTACATGTTTCAGGAATCCTTTTGGCATACGGTTACAGTAAAAGTGTTGCAAAAAAAGAGACACTAGCAAGAGAAACAATCTAATATACACATACTAAAGGTTACGTCGGAAGCATGAAGGCTTCCGCTAAACCTAAGAACCTCACGGTCATACCGTTTTTCATCTATAATATACTTCAAACAATAAAATAAAATCAAGGGATAACAAAACTATGTGTAAAGATTGCGGTTGCAGTATAACAGGACATTCACACGAAGAAGTACATTCACATGCGCATGATGCAGAGCATTCACACGACCATCATCACGGAGGGTCTCACGCGCATCAAGAAGCACATCAACATCTCCATGACAATCCACAACTCAATGACCCAAAGACGATTTCGGTTATCACAAAAATTTTGGATAAAAATGACCAAGAAGCACAGCACAATCGCGAGCATTTTAACAAGCATGATGTTTTGTGTATCAACCTCATGAGTAGCCCTGGAAGTGGAAAAACGACTTTGCTTGAACATTTAAGCAAGGTGGCTGATTTTAAATTCGGTGTAGTTGAGGGTGACTTAGAAACTTCTCGTGATGCAGACCGACTCTCGGCATGTGGAATCCAAGCGCACCAGATACAAACAGGTTCTGCTTGTCACTTGGATGCGTTTATGGTGCATAAAGCGCTTCATCATATGGATTTAGAGAGTGTAGATGTATGCTTTATTGAAAATGTAGGCAATCTTGTTTGCCCTGCAAGTTATGATGTGGGAAGTCATCTCAACATTGTGCTTGTCTCTGTTCCTGAGGGTGAAGATAAGATAGCGAAATACCCTGTAATGTTTAGAACTGCGGATTTGATTTTGTTTACAAAAACTGACCTTTTACCATACTTTGAGTATGACATGGAAAAAGAGAAAGAGATGGCAAGAAAACTCAAACCAAGTGTAGATATACTTGAAGTGAGTACCAAAGATGCTGAGTCACTCAAAAAAGTAGCTTCATGGATTAAGTTCAAAATGGAGATGAGATAATGTGCCTCTCAATACCAAGTAAAGTTGTTAAAATAGACCAAGAACAAAATGTAGCAACCGTAGATACTATGGGTGTTCAGCGTGAAGCAAGTTTAGACTTGATGTCAGAGGGAGATGTAAAAGTAGGCGATTATGTACTTTTGCATATTGGTTTTATTATGAACAAGATTGACGAAGAAGATGCACTTCTGAGTCTGGAGACCTACAGAGAAATCATTGAAGCTATGGATGAAGAGGAGAGGCAGAGGGCGATACTCGAAGACGACGAGTGTGAGAATCGAGGCGCATAATGGCACTAGAACTTAAAAATCTTTACGATGATTTTAGAGATGCCGACACCATCAAAGCCTATGCAAAGAGAATTAAAGAGGATTCAAAGAAACTTCCACATGCCATAAATATCATGGAAGTGTGTGGAGGACATACGCATACGATTATGAAATATGGCATCTTGCAACTCCTACCTGAGAACATCAAGTTTGTTCATGGTCCTGGTTGTCCTGTATGCATCATGCCAAAAGAGCGGATTGACCATGCCTATGTTTTAGCGATGCAACCAGATGTCATACTTGTGACTCTAGGTGATATGATAAAAGTGCCAGGAAGTAATGGAAGCCTGCAAGATGCAAGAAGTAAGGGTGCAGATGTAAGGTTTGTTTACTCTCCTATGGATTGTTTAAAAATTGCCCGTGAAAATCCACATGCCAAGATAATCTTTTTTGCCATTGGTTTTGAAACAACCACACCAATGAGTGCTGCACTTTTAGATGCAGTTATTAAACAAGATATAAAAAACATTTACTTTCATCTTAACCATGTTACTGTTCCCGAAGCGATGGCAGCACTTTTGTCGGATAGCGATTGTAAGATAGATGCCTTTTTAGGACCAAGCCATGTGAGCGTGATTACTGGAAGTAAGATATATGAAGAGTTTCCTCGTGATTTTCATAAGCCTGTAGTCGTTTCAGGATTTGAGCCTGTGGATGTGATGCAGTCGATTAGTATGATAGTTAAACAGTTTATAGAGGGCAGATGTGAGCTTGAAGTAGAGTACAAACGCGCGGTAAATCGAGAAGGCAACTTAAGAGCACAAGAGTTAAACGAAAAGTATTTTGAAAAAGCGCAAAATTTCCGTTGGCGCGGACTTGGTGATATACCAAAAAGTGGCTTGAAACTAAGAGATGAATACAATGCCTACAATGCAGAGATACTCTACAAGGACATTTTGCCAAAAGAGCCGATAGATGATCATAAACTCTGTATCTGCGGAGATATACTCAAAGGCAAAGCCTCTCCCCCAGAGTGCTCTATATTTGGTACTGCATGTAAACCTACAAGCCCTATAGGAAGCTGTATGGTAAGTTCTGAGGGTGCATGTGCGGCCTATTATAAATATGGAAACCTGCTAAAGAGTTAAAAGCCACCTCGTGTAAAAGATTTAAAATTTACAAAAGAGTATAAAACTAAACCTCTTTTGGAAGAGTGTTTTTATGTGGATAAAGTTACACTAAAAAATGCGTTGAATATTTTCAATGAGAGTAGCTAAAAAGGATACGAGTTAATGCAGTACAGATATATAGGTAAAACAGGACTCCGAGTAACACCGATTTGTTTAGGAACTATGAGTTTTGGTTCTTGGAGTGATGAGGCGGAGTCTTTTAAGATAATGGATAAGGCGTATGAGAGAGGGATAAACTTTTTTGATACAGCTGAACTCTATCCCGTTCCTCCAAAAACATCATGGGCGGGAGAGACTGAGAGTATCATTGGTAAGTGGCTCAAGACAAAACAGAGAGATAGCCTGATTATTGCTTCAAAAGTGGCAGGAGCTGCAAACGGTTGGTTCGTTCCTCCTATCCGTCATGGCTTTACGGCTGTGGATAAGTTCCATATAAAGAGAGCTATCGAGGGGACACTTAAAAGATTGCAAACGGATTATATTGATTTGTATCAGATGCATTGGCCTGATACTGTTGTTCCTATTGAAGAGTCACTCAAAGCTTTTGATGAGTTGGTTCAAGAGGGGAAAGTGAGATATGTGGGGACTTCAAATGACAGTGCGTATGGACTCACTAAAGCGAATGAGACTTCTAAGAGATTAGGGATTGCAAGATTTGAGTCTATTCAAAATAATTTTTCTCTTAACAATCCAAGATTTTTAGATGAGTTAGCGCATGTCTGCAGAGAAGAGCAGATTTCACTCTTGCCTTATTCGCCAATCGGTGGTGGAGTTTTAAGTGGAAAGTACAATGGAGCTTTTTATCCTGATAATGCAAGATATTCAGAGTATCTCAAAAGTGATAACATTCGTGTACAAGCACAAGCGACACGCTTTGTAAATGAGAAGTCTTTACAAACAACTGCAAAATATATGCAAATAGCAAAAAGACTTGAAATATCACCCGTTACTTTGGCAGTTGCTTACTCAAAGCAATTTGATTTTGTTGCCTCGACTATCATCGGTGCAAGAACTGCGCAACAACTGGATGAATCCTTCGCAGCTCTGGATTTAGAACTGACACAAGAGACTATGAAAGAGATTAAAGGGATACAAGAAGATATAATGTATCCAATGGGTTAGGAGGTAATGGTATGAAGATAGTTCTATTTATTTTATCACTTTTAGCAATATTACAAGGAAGCGGAACGGGAATCATGAAAAATCAAATCTGGAATGAACTTACACAAGAAGAGAAAAACGTTATAGAGCATAAAGGGACAGAGAGACCTTTTAGCGGGAAATATTATAAAACAAATGAGGAGGGAGTCTATCTCTGTAAAAGATGTAACGCTCCTCTGTATAAATCAGACGCAAAGTTTGATAGCGGATGTGGTTGGCCAAGTTTTGATGATGAGATTGCAGGCGCAGTTAAAAGAGTACCTGATGCGGATGGAAGAAGAGTTGAAATCATCTGTGCAAATTGCGAGGCGCACTTAGGACATGTTTTTGAAGGAGAGGGTTTGACCGATAAAAATGTCAGACACTGCGTAAACTCCCTCTCTATAGATTTTAAGCATCAAGATTTGAAACCCTTAATGCTTTCTAAAAATAAAAAAGCTTACTTTGCAGGAGGCTGTTTTTGGGGAGTTGAGTATTACTTTGAAGATGTAGATGGTGTCATTAGTGCTGATTCAGGCTATATGGGCGGAGCTTTGAAAAATCCAACCTATAAAGATGTTTCAAGAGGAGACAGTGGGCATTTAGAAGTTGTTGAGGTAACATACGATCCTACGAAAGTAGATTATGAAACTTTGGCAAGGCTCTTTTTCGAGATTCATGATCCAACGCAAAAAAATGGGCAAGGACCAGATATTGGCGAACAGTATCTCTCAGCTGTATTTGTCTCCGATGAGAGTGAGAGAAAAATCATAGAAAAACTTACAAATCTTTTAGAGTCAAAAGGTTTGGATGTAGCTACAAAGATAGTTCAAAGCAGTGAGTTTTATAAGGCTGAAGAGTATCATCAAGACTACTATAAACATAAAAATGCAAAACCCTATTGTCACATATATATTAAAAGATTTTAAAAATAACAACTTCAAAGGAAGTAGCCATTGAGCACAAAAACATTTATAAAAGGTAAAGATAGAGATTTAGAATCCTCCATAGAGAGCATGCTTGAAAAATTGAAAAGTTTTAATATCGAGATAGAGGAAGCTTCTTGGCTCAATCCAGTTCCCTTTGTTTACTCGGTTCACATTCGAGATAAAGAGTGTGGGCTTATGTTTACAAACGGTAAAGGAGCCTCAAAAAAAGCTGCGCTTGCGAGTGCTTTGGGCGAGTTCTTTGAGAGAATGAGTTGTAACTACTTTTTTGCGGATTTCTATCTCGGAAAAGAGTTTGCAAATGCTGCATTTACACACTATCCAAATGAGCGTTGGTTTGAGATTTCAGAGCGCATGCCACAAGAGCTTTTAAATGAGACTCTTTGGGATTTTTATGACCCAGATGGAGAACTTTTGCCTGAGCAACTCTATGAGCTTAACTCTGGTGCTGGAGAGAGAGGAATCTGTGCGCTCCCCTTTACACGTCTGAGTGATAACGAAGAGATACTTTTCCCTGTGAATCTTATAGCAAACTTGTATGTAAGTAATGGAATGTCTGCTGGAAATACAAGAGCAGAAGCGAGAGTTCAGGCACTCTCAGAAATATATGAACGCTATGTAAAAAACAAAATCATTGCAGAGGGTATCTGTTTACCTGAGATTCCACATGCCGTAATAGAGAGATTTCCACATGCCAAAGAGGCTATCGATAAACTCACAGAGCATGGCTTTCATTTACGCGTTGCAGATGCTTCTTTAGGTGGAGTTTACCCAGTCATAAGTGTAACACTTATCAATCCAAAAGATGGTTCTGTTTTTGCCTCCTTTGGTGCACATCCATGTTTTGAAGTAGCATTAGAGCGGACGGTAACGGAACTACTACAAGGCAGAGGGCTGAATCAACTAGACTCTTTCCAAGCTCCTTCGTTTAACATGAATGAGGTTGCAGATAGCAATAATCTTGTAGAACATTTTATAAACTCGACGGGTCTGATTTCCTACGACTTTTTTAAAGATAGCCCTGATTATGCGTTTGTTGATTGGAACCATGATTCGGACACTGAGAGTGAATTTGAGTACTTAAGCAGTATCATCCATGAGATGGGACATGAAATCTATATCATGGAATATGAACATCTTAATGTATATGCTTGCAGAGTTCTTGTACCTGGTATGAGTGAGATATATCCTGTAGAAGATTTGGTATGGAGTAACAACAATGAAGGCGCACAATTTCGTGAAGCGATTCTCTCTCTAAAAAGTTTAGACAAAGAGGAGTGGCAAGATTTACTCGAGCAGCTAGAAGAGGGTGCTTTTGAGGATATGCGAAAAGTGTTAGAGTTTATAGGCATAGCATCGGATGCAAATACAGCTTGGGCAAACTTGCAAATCGGTGAGTTAAAAGGGATGCTCTGTTTAGCTCTTGGAGATTATGAGGGTGCTAAAGAGTGGAACAGTTGGTCTTTGCTTATGGAGTATGACGATGATAAACGAACGAAACACTATAGATGTTTAGACGCACTTTTAGAGATAGAGTTGGAGGATGAAAAAGAGTTTTCAAACTATGAAGCCTCTTTAGTTCTTATGTATGGCGCAGAAAAAGTTCAAGAGTGTTTAGCACTCATTGAGGGAAGGGAAACTTTTTATGGACTCCATACACCAGGCTTAGATTTGGACGGCTTTGAGACACATAAAAAGCTCTTAAAGGGTTATGTAAAAGCAAATCAAGCAAAAATAAAATATCATAACGAAAAGGGAGTGGCATAAAAGCATGAGTGATGAGCACAAAAATAATCCTTTACACGGTATAAAACTACAGCAGATACTCGAAGAGTTAGTCGAACACTATGGCTTTAAAGAGTTATATAAGCATGTGGAAATCCGTTGTTTTTATAATGACCCTAGCATCACTTCTAGCCTTAAGTTCTTAAGAAAAACACCTTGGGCTAGAGCAAGAGTTGAAGATTTATATCTTCGTATGATTAAGGGTTAAAGAAATTAGTATATAATTTCGAATTAAAAAAAAGGTAAATTATGAGTAGAGCAAATACATCAAGCGTAGATACTACTGACGGCTACAAGATAGCACACTTAGGAAAAGAGAAAAAAATTGCTGATTTAGCAAAATATTCTCAAAAAGAGAAAGATGAAAATCAAATTGAACAAATTGTAAATGCGAGAAAAGTTGCATTCTCGGCGCTTAACAAAGAGAAGTTAAAAAGAAAAGCTAAATTAGCAAAAGCGTCAAGAAAGAGAAATAAGAAATAGATTAAAAGTTAAAAGCTAACGAAATAAAATGCTCTGTCTACAAGTGAAAGACTATTACTTATTAAGACAGAATCCTCCAAACTTTTATCGTTAAAATGGTGTTTATGAACAAACTTTGAGCCATCTTCTGCGATAACAATATCATTCTTAGAGATAATCATTGTTTGATTATCTTCATTTACACACTCATACGCTCTCGTAAAATCTACAGCTTTTACATCGGTTCTTAATTTTATAAATATGCTTTGTGAATTTTTCATTTTATTAACTCCCTATTTTGATTTTAAGAGTTTATATCAAATAAGTGTAGATATAATGTATCTAAAAATAATTGATGATAAAAATTCTCTTTTAGTATAGAAAGCTGGAATATTTTTGGATATAATATTTTTTGTTAAAGATTCTTAAAGGTTATAGTAAAGCAATGGGTAAATATGAGCAAATTTCAGACTATCTGCAACGATTTTTAGAGAACGAAGTTAAAAAAACGGGTATCCATAAAGTGGTAGTTGGTTTGAGTGGTGGGCTTGATTCTGCCGTTGTAGCTGTTCTTGCTCAAAAAGTTTTTCAAGATGATTTATTATGTGTGAAAATGCCTTCACACTACTCATCTCAAAGCTCTTTAGATGATGCAGATGAGCTCTGTAGGGATTTTCAAATGAACTCTGTTGTCGCATCTATTGAGCCAATGCTCAAAGCGTATGAAGCGTTAAATCCTGATATGGACAACTTAAGAAGAGGAAATTTTTCTTCTCGTATGAGAATGGCAACACTTTTTGATATCTCTGCCCGTGAAAATGCTTTGGTTTTAGGGACGAGTAATAAAAGTGAACTGATGTTGGGATATGGAACACTCTATGGGGATTTATCGAGTGCTGTAAACCCAATCGGGGATCTATATAAGAGTGAAGTCTATGCGTTAGCAGAGCATCTCAATATAAGCAGAAGCATTATCAAAAAGCCTCCTTCTGCTGATTTATGGGATGGACAGAGTGATGAGGCTGATTTAGGGTATAGTTATGCCAAACTAGATGAGGCAATGAAGCTTTATGTTGAAGAGAGACTTAGTAGAGAGGAAATAGTTCAAAGGGGCATAGATTCAAAGATGTTAGATATGATAATACAAAAAATATTTCGTAATCATTTCAAGAGAAAAATGCCAGTTATTGCCAAGTTGACTTCAAGAACACTCAACCATGATTTTAACTATCCAAGAGATATAACTTTATAAGTACAAGGAGATTAAGTATGAGAATTCCATTTTATAGATTAGAGAGCGGACGAGAAGAAGGCTCAAATGTAAACGATGTTTTAGAACATGATGAGATTAATCAAGTAAAAGAGCTTGAAAAAGAGTTTGCAGCTTATATAGGGGTAGAGGAAGCACTTGCAACTTCACATGGTACATCAGCACTTCATTTAGCAATGCTTGCACTTGATTTAAAAAGAGGAGATAAAGTTGTCTGTTCTGTAAATGCACACCCTAATGTACCTGAAGTTGTGCGTCATTTTGATGCGGAACCTGTTTTTATTGATATTGATCCAGAACATTACAATATGAATCTAGACCTTTTAGAAAATTATCTAGAAGATAATCAATCTAAAAAACTTAAAGCCGTGATTCTAACTCATATTGCTGGTAATACAGTGGATTTAGATAGAGTCTACTCTATGGCTACAATCTATGATGTTAAAATAGTTGAAAATGCTTGTGACTCTTTTGGTGCAACCTATAAAGGTAAAAAGATAGGTTCAACCGGTGCAGATATAACATGCTTTGACTTCTCAGCACACCTAAAAAAGAGTATTTGCAATGGAGGAATGATTATCTCCAATGATGATGAGATGATGAAAAGAGCAAGACTTTTACTCAACCATGGTATCGTTAAAGAGGATGATGCTTTAGAATATATCTATGATATTGTTGATATTGGAAATGATTACTCTTTAAGTCAGCTCAATGCAGGTTTCATCAGAGCACAACTCAAAAAACAAGATAAAAATATAAAAAGACAAAGAGAAATCGCTAAAATGTATAACGAGGAACTTGATGGTGTGGAGCATATAACTCTTCCTGCGAATGTAAGTGATGAAACTCCTTTCTCTTTGTATATAATACAAGTAGATAAAAATCGTGACTCTTTTGCTCTGAGTTTAAGAGAAGCTGCGATTCAAACAGGTCTTTATTACATACCGCTTCATCTTTTAGCCTATTATAAAACAAAGTACTCCTTGCGTGTAAATGATTTTCCTATAGCTCTTAAAGCGTATCAGAAATTTTTAGCACTTCCAATCTATGCAAGTATGGATGATAAGCAGGTCAAATATGTAATTGACACAATTAAGAAAATAGCAAAAACAAGAGTTTGAAAAAACATCTAGTCTTTTGGGTTGAAGAGTATTTCTACAACCCAACTTCATTCCAAAAAATTCTCTCATTTTTACTGTTGCCACTGAGCTGGCTTTACTGCTTTGGTATGTATCTTAGATATAAAAACAAAACTCTAGAAGATTTTTCTCTCAAGATAGTGAGTGTTGGAAACCTCAGTGTTGGCGGAAGTGGTAAAACACCCTTAGTCAGTGCCCTAGCTTTAAGATATGAGAATGTGGCCATCGTTCTTCGTGGATATGGCAGGGAGAGTAAAGGGCTTGTTGTAGTAAAAGAGTCTCAAAAGATTTTATGCGATGTGCGTATGAGTGGCGATGAAGCGATGATATATGCACATAAAATTCCACATGCCATAATCATTGTGAGTGAAGATAGAAAAGAGGGGATACTTAAAGCTAAAGAGTTGGGTGCAAAGTTACTTTTTTTAGATGATGCTTACTCTAAACATGATATAAAAAAGTTAGATATACTCATTGAAGTAGAGAGTAGCAACAAAAGCTGTTTACCCTCAGGACCCTTTCGAGAGAGATTATGGGATTCAAAAGATGTTCTTCTTTTGAAAGAGGAGCGAGATTTTAAAAGGGTTGTAGAACTTAAAAATCAAAAGCCTAAAATGTCACTTGTTACAGCCATAGCAAGACCTAGCCGTTTAGATAGATTTTTACCTGAAGTGATAAGCAAGAACTATTTTGAAGACCATCACGCTTTTTCTGAAAATGAGCTCCTTGAAGTTTTAAGAAAAGATAAATCAGATTCACTTTTGGTAACGTATAAAGATTTTGTAAAGATAGAGAACTATAATCTGCCTCTTTCATTGTTAGACCTATCTATGGAAGTGGATGAACGTGTATTTGAAGCCATAGGAAATTATATTGCAAAAGAGAACTAAAATAGTAAAAACAATTTTACAAGTTTTTATCTTTTTTTCAATGTGCTTTAGTACAATGTTGGAAGCTGATTTTATAGATGTTAAAGTTATAAAGTTAAAAAAGGATGAACAAAAGAAAATTCTTGTAAAATATGACTCAAAAGAAAAACTTTTTCAATTTAGATGGACATTATATAAAAATGATGGACTTGTCGTATTTAGATCTTATGATAAAATAGTTGCTCAAAATATACTCTATATAAGAAATAAAAATCAGAGTTTTAGGTTTTACTTGAAGCCAAAAGGCGGTAAATCTTACGATGTGCCTTATGTGTTAGTTAAATTTAAAGCATTTGACTATGAGACGAATGAAGCTACATTTGAGCTTTATTTATCTGATAAAAATATGCAAATCAGTTTAAAATATTTATGAAAATGTGAAGAGGGTGAATGCAAAGAGTTGAACTAGAAATTGCAAGGTTAATAAAAGAGATAGAGTATGACGAGGTTACTAAACTCTTTGCTATGTTAAGCGGAGGGAAGAGACTTCGGGCAAAATTGATTTTAAAAATAGCACCAAATCATGAAAAAGCTCCTCTTTTAGCAGCAATTGTTGAGTTAATCCATGGTGCAAGTCTTTTGCATGATGATGTGATTGATGATTCACATACAAGAAGAGGAGTAGCATCAGTGAATGCAACAGAGGGGAGTAAAACAGCAGTCATGCTAGGAGATATACTCTATTCAAAAGCCTTTACGGAACTTCTCTCTTTTGATAAAGAAATTGCTAAATGTGTTGCCTCTTCTGTTACGGCTCTCTCTAAGGGTGAAATGCAAGATGTTAAAATGGCAGATAGATTTAACTCGGATGAGAAAAAGTATCTTGATATGCTCTATCTCAAAACTGCCACGCTCATAGAAGCTGCCGCAACTGCTTCGGCACTTTTGGCTGGTAAAGATGCTCAAAAACATGCTGTTTATGGGAGAAACTTGGGGCTTTCATTTCAAATTATTGATGACATTTTAGATATTACATCGGATGCTACAACACTTGGAAAACCTGCAATGAATGATTTTGTTGAAGGGAAATGTACACTGCCCTATATCTACCTTTATGAAGCTCTCAATGAAGAGGATAAAAAAAGGTTAGAGCGTTCACATGCTCAAAAGACAGAAGAGAGTGAAACTCTTTGGATAAAAGAGAAGATGAAAGAGAATGAAAGTATAGAGAAATCTTTTTTGTTAGCGCAAAAACTTTCATACGAAGCGATGCAGGCTGTTGAAGATGATAAAGAGCTTGTATCGATTCTAGAAACCATGATAAAAAGAAGTTACTAATGCACTATCTAGTTATAAGTTTTACACATAAAAATTCGACAATGGAGATAAGAGAGCAATTATCTTATCCAAATGAACAGAATAAACATGAATGTTTAAAAAAATTAATGAGTTGTGATTCTATCTTTGAATCTATTTTAATCTCAACATGCAACAGAATGGAAGTATTTTGTAATTGTAATAATATTGCACTCGCTACAGAGCATATTTTTGATATGTTAAGTAAGCACTCTGGCATTAGCATGGAAGAGTTACATGAGCGTGCCGACGTCTTTGATGATAGTACTGCAATTCACCATATCTTCAGTGTTGCATCTTCATTAGACTCTATGGTCATTGGTGAAACGCAAATTGCAGGGCAATTAAAAGATGCCTTTAGATTTTCATTTGACAATGGCTACTGTGGGAAAAAACTTGCTCGCGTTATGAAAAATGCTTTTAAGTGTGCAGCTAAAGTGAGAAATGCAACAGATATTTCATCTAAGCCTGTTTCTATAGCGAGTGTCGCTGTCTCGAAATTGAAGTCTGTTGTAGATGAAATTAAAGATAAGAAAGCACTCATTATTGGTGTGGGTGAAATGTCTGAAATTAGTGCAAAACATTTAGTCTCTGCTGGTGCTGATGTTTACATCATGAATAGAACAAAGCACAAAGCAGAACTTTTAGCAAAAGCGTGTGGGGCAAATGTTATGAACTTTGAACAACTTCCACATGCCGTAAATGGTTTTGAAATCATCTTTACAGCAACTTCCTCCCCTGAACCAATTATTACAGATGAGATAATAAAGCCACGTGATTTTAATCGATATTGGTTTGACTTAGCGCTTCCAAGAGATATTCAACATACTCCTAGTGAGAAAATAGATCTTTTTATTATAGATGATTTAAAAAATATTGTCGATGAAAATATAGGGCATAGAGAAGAGTCATCAAGAGCGGCACATGGAATTATAGGTCGTAGTGTTGTTGACTTTTTTGAGTGGCTTAACACTTTAGATATAGAGCCAATGATAAAAGAGATTTACCAAAAAGCGTATCTTTGTGCATCGAATGAGAGTCAAAGAGCTATTGAACATGGTTATATTCCAAAAGAGTATGAAGAACAAGCGAAAAAAATGTGTGAACAGGCGATTAAAAGATTTTTACATGATACAACAAAAAAAATGAGAAGTGCATCAGAGGATGAACAACCTGATCTGTTAAGTGCTTCAGTATCGAGTATGATGAAAGATAAAATTGAGATGAGAGAAGGAAACAAGTGAGAAGAAGCAGAGCGTTTATTCCAACAACAAAAGAGGCACCCTCAGATGCGACTCTACCAAGCCATCAGTTTTTAATTCGAGGCGGCTTTATAAACCAACAAGGGGCAGGACTTTATAACTTTATGCCACTTGGAAAAATTGTACTTGAAAAAATCCGAGCGATTGTAAAAGAGGAGCTGGACAAGGCAGGTTGTTGTGAAGTACAACTGAGTTTTGTAACACCTTTAAGTTTGTGGGAAAGAAGTGGTCGTTCCGAAGCGATGGGAAAAGAGATGCTTCGTATATCTGACAGACATGAGAACAGTTTTGTACTTAGCCCTACAAATGAAGAGGCTATGGTAGAACTTGTAAAAAATAGAGTTACAAGTTACAAAGATTTACCTCTGAACTTATACCAAATCAATACAAAGTTTCGTGATGAAGCGAGACCAAGATATGGACTGATGCGTGGCCGTGAATTTCTTATGAAAGATGGCTACTCTTTCCATGCTTCGACAGAAGATATGGTCAGAGAATTTGATCTCATGGAAGCGACATACAAAAAAATCTTCACGAGACTTGGGCTTGATTTTAGAGTTGTTGCTGCTGATAGTGGGGCAATTGGTGGAGAGGGAAGTAAAGAGTTCCATGTTTTAGCAGATAGCGGTGAAGATACGCTTGTTGTTTGTGAAGCTTGTGAATATGGTGCAAATATTGAGACCATTTTTGAGAGTGAAGAGGAAGTGGATGCTCTCAATGAGAAATCTTACGAATCCTTACAAGAAGAGAAGATTGCAGAAAAATGTTCTTGTGGTGGAAAACTTAGCTTTAAAAAAGGGATTGAAGTTGGTCATATTTTTCAGCTTGGAGATAAATACTCTAGCGCGCTTGAAGCACACTTTAACGATGAAAATGGAAAGCCAAGACCTTTTGAAATGGCAACATTTGGCATAGGTGTAAGCAGGCTTGTAGCTTCTGTAATAGAACAAAATCACGATGAAAGTGGTTGTATCTGGACAAAAGCAACTGCTCCGTATATGGTCAATATTTTAATCTCTAACATCAAAGATGAGGCACAAAACAGTTTAGGTGAAGCGCTTTATGCAGAGCTTCAATCTCAGCATGTGGAAGTGATGCTAGATGATAGAAAAGAGAGATTTGGTTTTAAGATGAAAGATGCAGAACTTATCGGATTTCCATACACAATCGTCATAGGAAAAGAGCTTGAAAATGGACAAGTACAAATTTTTGACAGAAGAGCAAAAGAGAATATCTCTGTAAATAAAGATGAGATTATTGAAAAGATAATGGAATTAATATAAGATGATTTATTTTATTGTTTACCTCTTTTTTGAAGTACTCATATCCGTGAATCTCTCTTCCGCTATTGGCAGTTTGATGACATTTTTTGAAATACTCATAAGTGCTGCTTTTGGAATAATGATATTAATAAACTTCAGAAAAACATTAGCAGAAAATATGTCAGCTGTCTCTTACAACTGCATAGATTTAAAACAGTTTCAAAGCTTAAACCTTTTTACAATCTTTGGCGCGATTTTATTAATCCTTCCAGGATTTTTAACGGATATAGTTGGTCTTTTAATGCAGTTTAGTGTTTTTACGACTATGCTTGTTAACCGTTATCATGTAAAATCGGGCAGTTGTAAAACAGATTTTGAAGCAAATACTATAAAAAAGGATTTAGATGTCATTGATGTTGAAATTATTAGCGATAACACTCTTAGTAAATAGCTCTGTTTTCGCACTTACTACAGATGAAACGGTTATAAAGTTTTTAGAAAAATCATTTAAGGGCAATCCAAAAATTGTTGCTTTAAAGGTTAATATTGCAGATAAAGTTGCAGTCCAAAGTATGCAGGGTTGGAGTGCCTATATTGTGGATATTGACGCAACGGTAAAGGCTGAACCTAAAGAGCGTCAAGTAAAACAAAAAATGATTTGGTTCTCAAATGGTCAATTGATTACACAGGATTTAATTGATTTGAAAACTGGGGATTCCTTAAAAGATGCTGTTTCTCCTGCTTTTAAAAAAGAATACTACAAAAAAGAGAACTTGATTTATGGAGATGCAGATGCGAAGCATAAGGTAGCAATCTTTTCAGACCCACTCTGTCCCTATTGTAAAAACTTTGTGCCTAAAGCGATAGAGTTTATGAAAAAAGATGCGAAAAAATTTGCAATCTACTATTATCACTTTCCACTATCTTCACTCCATCCTGCAGCTGTGCAACTTGTAAAAGCTGCAAGTGTACTCCAGATGAGAGGCTACAAGGATGTTGTACTTAATCTTTATAAAGTAGAGATTGATGCGAGAGAAAAAGATGTCAATAAAATTTTGGCAGCATTTAACAAAACATTTAAAACAGAGCTAAAAGCAGAAGATTTAACCTCGGAAGCTGTTGTGCAAAACTATGAAAATGACATGAAGATTGCTGATGAAGTTATGGTTCAAGGTACTCCAACAATGTTCTTTGATGGAAAACTTGATAAATCTAAAAGAAAATATGAAAAGGCTGAGTAAAATATGAAAAAACTAACAATCGCAACAAGAGGTTCACAACTAGCGCTATGGCAATCAAACCACATTAAAGCTGTTCTAGAAGAACAAAACCCAGGTCTCGTAGTAGAGTTAAATGTAATTGTAACTACAGGAGATAAAATCATTGATAAGCCTCTTGCGGCAATTGGTGGAAAAGGTCTCTTTTTAAAAGAGCTTGAAGAAGCAATGTTAAGAGGTGAAGCACAAATTGCTGTTCACTCTCTCAAAGATGTTCCTACAGTAATGCCTGAAGGTCTTATTTTAGCGGCAATTACACAAAGAGAAGATGTAAGAGATGCTCTTTTATCTGAAAAGTATGCTGACATTGACTCTTTACCACAAGGGGCTACTGTTGGAACTTCTTCACTGCGTCGTCGTATGCAGATAGAGAAGATTAGACCTGATTTGAAAATCAAAGATTTAAGAGGAAACGTTGATACAAGAATCAGAAAGTTAAAAGAGGGTGAGTTCGATGCTATCATTCTTGCAGCTGCTGGTATCAACAGACTTGGCTTTACAGGTTCGGTTACGCATGTTTATCCTATTTCTCTTTATGAGATGATTCCATCTATGGGGCAAGGTGCTCTTGGCATTGAAGCTGTAAATGATGAAAAAGTTTTAGCAATAGTAGCTAGACTTGAAGATGAGTTTAGTAGAATTGAAACAACAATTGAGAGAGAGTTTGTAGATGAGCTCAACGGCGGATGCCATGTTCCAATCGGTGTAAATGCAACAGTTTTAGAGAATGATGATGTTGTCATTAAAGCAGTTCTTGGTCTTCCAAATGGAACAAAAATCCTAAGTGATTCTAAAATCATTTCAAAAGATGACTTTAAAGGTGCTGGAAGAGATATGGCAAAAGAGTTTATAAGCAGAGGTGCTAAAGAGATACTTGCTCTTGCTGAAGAGATGCAAAAAGCAGAGGAAGCAAAGAAATAAATGCAAAGAACTATTAATCTTCTAAAAAAAGAGAATGAACTAAAAATTATTGAAGATGAATTAGATATATATCTCGAAGTTTCACATTTAGCGTATGCCGAGGTGAAGAAAAAAGATGGTGGTAAAGCACTCCTCTTTACAAATGTTATAGATAAAAAAAGCGGTACAAAGTTTGAAGAGCCTGTTCTTATGAATGTTTTTGGCTCCTATAAACGATGTGAGTTACTTTTTGGAAGAAGCATAGAGTCTGTTGCAGATGAGATAACGAAACTTCTCCACATGAAACCACCTGCAGGATTCATGAATAAAATTTCTATGGCAAGTGAACTTTTTTCTCTTAAAAATATTTTTCCTAAGCGCTTAAAAGGTGAGGGTGCTTGTCAAAAGGTTAAATATTTAAATGAAGAGATAGACCTATATAAACTCCCTGTTTTAACGACTTGGGAGCAAGATGGTGGTCCTTTTATTACTATGGGACAAGTCTATACACAGAGTCTTGATGGAGAGTTAGTCAATCTTGGCATGTACAGATTGCAAGTTTATGATAAAAATCATTTAGGGATGCATTGGCAGATTCATAAAGACTCTTCACACTTTTTTGACCAGTACCAAAAAGCTGGTAAAAAGATGCCAGTAACAGTTGCTATCGGAGGAAATCCTCTCTATACTTGGTGTGCAACCGCTCCTCTTCCTTATGGAGTTAATGAGCTCCTTATGTATGGACTTATCACAAAGGAGCCTGCGAAACTTGTGAAATCTATCACGACTCCACTCTATATTCCTGAAGATGTAGATTATGTTATAGAGGGTTGGGTCGATTCAACACAGATGAAAGTAGAGGGTCCTTTTGGTGACCATACGGGTTACTACACTTTAAAAGAACCCTATCCTGTGATGGAAGTAAGTGCGATTACGACCAAAAAGAAGAGAGTCTTTTTAGCTACAGTTGTAGGAAAGCCACCACTTGAAGATAAATATATGGGTTGGGCGACAGGAAAGATATTCTTTCCACTTTTAAAAACAACTGTTCCTGATTTGTTGGATTACCACATGCCAGAAAATGCAGGTTTTCACAACCTTATTTTGGCAAAGATGCAACCACATTACAAAGGACATGCAAAGCAGTTTATGCACGCGTTCTGGGGTGCTGGACAGATGAGTTTTGTAAAACATGCTATCTTTGTAGATGAGAAGGCACCAAGACTTGATAATTACGAAGCTTTTGCTACCTATGTCCTAAATAGATTTACTCCTAAATCGATGTTTATCTCAGAGGGTATTTTAGATGCACTTGACCACTCCTCTCCTGAGTCCTTAGTTGGAGGAAAACTAGGGATAGACGCTACAGCTTCACACAGAGTTGAACCACCACAACTTTTAGGGGATGAAGAGCTTTTTATGCAAGTAAAAGAGCTGATTCCTGATGCTGTGAATCTGCATCAATTTATGAGACGAACCAATAACCCAATTACGGTTATAAGTCTCAATAAAACAAAAAATGCACGAGAATATTTTGAAGCCTTAGTTCCACTCAGTCCACATCTAAGAGTAGTCATTTTTGTAGATGAAGCGAAGAATGATCTCTTTAACGCATATATGCTAATTTGGAGAGTTACAAACAATATAGACGCTGCAAGAGATATCTTTGTATCAGGATTGATGGTTGGAGTTGATGGAACAAATAAAACGCCTCTTGATGGCTTTTTACGTGAATGGCCAGATGATGTTGAATGCACGCAGAGCGTTGTAAACTCTTTAAAGCAAAAAGGCCTTTTTGATTTGGACGAGACGCTTTATAATAAATTTCAGTTATAGTTTTTTATTGCAATCTATCTAAGTTTATAATGCAAGGTTCGTGTAATATCTTTTGATGTAATATCACTCTATTATATTTTAAAGGGCTAAAAATGAACCACTTTTTCTTCTTTATACTATCACTCTTTTTTTTCACTGCAGCTACATCCAGTGCTGCGGTTTACAAGGGTCAAAAACTCTTTGTTAAACAGTGTACGACTTGTCATGAAACAGGGCAGACATTTGTCGCCAAAAAAAAGATGAAAGAGTGGAAAAAAGTGATGGAAGAAGATGGTAAAAAGTTAGCTACATTACATCTTAAAAGTGAAAAAGCTAGTAAATCATGGAAATATTTTGAGAGTAAGAGTTACAGCAAAAACGCTAAACATCTTAAACAGTTTTTAGTAGAGTATGCTAAAGATAGCGGAAATGTCCCAGCCTGCAATTAGTAAAAAACTTTCATAAATTCCACATGCCACTTTGTAAAACAGCTATATTTAGCTAAAATACCAAACTTTTTATATCGGAGAAATTATAATGGATAAAATGTGGTCTGGTCGTTTTTCTGCAAGTGCTTCAACTCTCTTAGACAAGTTTAATGCTTCAATTATGTTTGATAGAAAACTTTATCGTGAAGATATTGAGGGCTCTATAGCACACGCTACTATGCTTGAGAATCAAGGTATCTTAAATAGTACCGAGCTACTTCAAATTATGGATGGCTTAAATCAAGTGTTGCAAGAGATAGAGTCAGGCGAATTTGAGTGGAAAATCTCTGATGAAGATTTACACATGGCAATAGAGAAGCGCTTAACCGCAATCATTGGTGACGCTGGCAAAAAACTTCATACAGCAAGAAGTAGAAATGATCAGGTTGCAGTTGATTTTAGACGTTTTGTTCTTCGTAAAAATAGAGAAATCATTGAAGCAATTAAGCTTCTTATGCGTGAAATCTTAGTCGTGGCAGAGAAACATACAGAGACGCTTATGCCTGGTATGACACATCTTCAACATGCACAACCAATTAACTTCGCTTTTCATTTAGGGGCGTATCTCTCTATGTTTAAGCGTGATATTGAGAGATTTGAGAGCTCTTATACGCGCAATAATGTATCTCCTTTAGGGTGTGCAGCATTAGCGGGAACTCCACATGCCATTGACAGAAGCATGACAGCTGAATTACTGGGGTTTGATAGTGTAAGCGTCAACTGTTTAGATACGGTAAGCGATAGAGATTTTGCCTTAGAAATTTTGTTTAATATCTCTACGATGATGATGCATATTTCACGTTTAAGTGAAGAGCTTGTTATGTGGTCAAGTTATGAGTTTGGTTTTGTTGAGTTAAGTGATGAATATTCCACAGGCTCTTCTATCATGCCACAAAAGAAAAATCCTGATGTACCAGAGCTTCTTCGTGGGAAAACGGGTCGTGTTTATGGCTCTTTGATGGGACTTTTAACAGTTATGAAAGGCTTGCCATTAGCTTATAACAAAGATACGCAAGAGGATAAAGAGGGTGTTTTTGATGCAGTAGAAACTGCTGAAATATCACTGGAAATTTTAAAAGAAGCTATCAAAACGATGCAAGTCAAAGCGCATAATATGAAAAATGCTTCTAAAATCGGACACCTCAGTGCGACAGATTTAGCTGATTATTTAGTAGAGAAGTGTGGCATTCCATTTAGAGAAGCACACTTTATTACAGGTAAAGCTGTAGCCAAGAGTGAAGAGTTAAAGATTGATTTGAGTGATATAGAACTTCACTATTTGCAAGCGATAGATTCGAGAATAAATGCAGATGTATTGAAATTTTTATCGATTGAGAACTCAATGAATGCAAGAGTCTCTTTTGGTGGAACAGCAACTGTTCGAACCAAAGAACAACTAGACTATTTTAAAAATTATATAAAGGATTGATATTTATGCAAGTAACTATTTCTCATCAAGAAGGGATGAAATTTGAGGCGAAGACCTCTAAGAGTAGTTTTATTATTGATTGTCCTGTTATCTCTCCAGTAGAGTATTTTTTAGCAGGAATTATCACATGCAGTGCAACCGATATTGTACTTATTCCAAAAAATCAAGATAAAACTGTTACAGACTTGGTTGTCTCAGGTGATGTTGTTAGAAATGAGACTGCACCATGTAAATTCAACACACTTCATTTAACATACAGTTTCAACTCGGATGGAGATGATACCATGGCGGCTCGTTGGGTTATGGCATCTCTAGAGACCTATTGCTCTACTATCAATACTATCCGTGATACTACGGCTATCTCTTACTCTATCACGCACAATGGCAAACTTATCCGTGAGGATGAGAAGATGATTTCAGGTGGCGGAACAAACATTGATTTTGGCACAATCGAGAGTTGTCCAAGTTAAAACTTTTTGGCATGTGGAAATGATTTCCACATGCCAATACTCCTTTGTGTAGTTCCCAATACTTTTTTAGTAATCCTTCTCTCTTCTCATAAAATAATTTTTAAATTTCATGACAAATTGCAATGCTTTTCTCTTTTTTTAAATTTTCAATATAAGATATAAAAAATGAAGGAGTTCTAAATGTTAGTCATGGCAACAGTTTTAATAGCATGTGCAATTTTAATGATTTTAGCGTATGAGTTTAGTTTTGTATGGAAAAAAAGAGAGTGGGGCGAAAATTCTAAAAGTTTTTTTTAGCTTTTAAAGAATAGAGTAAAGGTCTATACAATCAACTGCCATAAACCTTATGATAAGTACTCATTCTTTGCGTGACATTTTTTAAGTAGTGTTTTGGCTCCTCAAATCTTAAATCTTTGAGAAGTCTCTTGTAAACTTCATCTGAAGATAATCTATTTATAAGTGGTGCGGCTTTAGTCATGTTGTATTTTTTTGTAAAAGCCCATGCAATATTACCAGCGCCTGTATTGTAGGCTGCGATAGTGCAGTAAAGTCTCGAATCTGGGTCTTTAATATCTTTTAAATATTTATAATAGAGTATATGCAGATACGCTGCACCCATAGTTATATTGTTCGTGCTGTTATAAAGGTAGCTTCCAGTAACTAATTTTTTCTCTTTATAAAGATATTGGTAAGTGTCAATTCCTGCTGTTTTTGGAACAATCTGCATCAAACCAAAAGCTGGAACATAAGACCTCGCTCTTGGATTAAAACTGCTTTCTGAATGCATAATGGAAAAGAGTAAAGGGATGGGGAGGCTTTGTCTTTTTGCCTGTTTTTTTACTTCATCATAATAAACTTTTGATCTTTGAAGCATTGCATCTTGTGGCATCTTTACAGAGATTTTATAAATCTTTGTATCTTTTATTTTACTACTTTGTTGTTTGATTGTGCTGTCAGATACGTTCTTATTTACATAGGAGCGAACACTCTCTTTTGTAGGTGGATTTTTAAATACTACATTCGAAAGTATAGGTTCTGATTTAATTTCTGAATCTATAACTCCAACAGGTTTTTTTATTTTTGCCAGCTCTTTTTCTAAGGGGTCTGTCTCTTGAACACTTTTTGTATCAATACTAATAACTTTTGCAAGAGCGATCTGTAATCTATTTTTTGCCTCTTCTTGTGAAGATGCGATGGTTTCAACTGTGATAATTTCGTTGCCAAAATCTACATCTGTTCTTGTCTTTTTATCAGGAGTATACGCAACCCAGGCTTTTTTAGTAGAGATTTTAGGCTCATCCCAAAGTGCCCCAATCTCTTTTTTATACTTGTTTAGAGTTTGCATTTGCGCCTCTTGATAGGATGCAAACTCCTCTTCTTGACTCTTTTTATAGCGCGCGAAATCTTTTTTTTGTTCACCAAAACCTTGCATCTGTTGTTGATTAAACTCTTGCGCAGTCTGTGCAAAAATAAGGGTAGAAATAGCAGAAACTAAGAGAGTTTTTGTAAACATTTAGATGCCCTCTCTATTAAAAGTGACCCTGAGGATCTGCATCACTAAAATGATCCCATTTAAGTTTTGCACCACCTAAAACATGAAAATGGAGGTGTTTAACCTCTTGCCCTCCATTTTCACCAATATTGGTAATAACTCTATATCCACTCTTTTGAATCTTAACTTCAGAGGCTACATTTTGAATAAATTTACTAATTTTTCCCATGAGAAGAGAATCCGCTTCATCAAAGCTATCTACATGCTGTTTTGGAATTGCTAAAATATGCACTGGTGCTTTTGGGTTGATGTCGTGAAATGCGATGAATTCCTCATCTTCTAAGATAATATTTGAAGCTATTTCTTTCTTTGCTATTTTACAAAATAAACACATGATTTTGTCCGCCTTTTTTAGCAATTGTAACATATAAAATTGAATCTATCATTTTATATGAAGCTGTATATAAACAATATTTGACTATAATCGCTTACTTTAAAAAACCTCTAAATATTTTTTTTGGTATATATTTTTATAAATGGAGACTCTATTGAAAGAGTGGTATGATTCAATAAAAAAAGCACAGAGTGTAGATAAACTTGAAGAGATTCGTGTAGCAATATTCGGAAAAAAAGGTGTCTTAGCTGCTGAGTTTGCAAGAATGAAAAGTGCATCCGATGAAGAGAAAGCACAAATTGCGAAAGATTTAAACACGCATAAAAGTTCACTTATGAATGAGCTTACGGCTAGAAAAATTGTATTGCAAACATTGGAATTGCAAGAGAAGATGCAAGCAGAAGCTATAGATGTTTCCCTCTATAGTACAACTTCTCAAGCAGGTGGACTTCATCCTGTTATGGAGACAATGGATAGAATTGTAGAGTATTTCTCTGCTATGAACTTTGCTGTGAAAACTGGGAATATGGTAGAAGATGATTTTAACAATTTTGAAGCGCTCAATCTACCTAAATACCATCCAGCTAGAGATATGCAAGATACGTTTTATTTTAAAGATGAAATGCTTTTACGTACCCATACTTCTCCTGTTCAAATAAGAACAATGATGAGCACAAAACCACCTATCCGTATGATTGCACCAGGTGCAGTTTTCCGCCGTGATTATGACTTGACGCATACACCTATGTTCCATCAAGTAGAGGGTTTGTTAGTAGATGAAGAGGGGAAAGTCTCTTTTGCAAATTTAAAATATATTTTAGAAGATTTCTTAAAATACATGTTTGGTGATGTAGAAGTTCGTTTTCGTCCATCTTTTTTCCCATTCACTGAGCCTTCAGCAGAGGTAGATATCTCTTGTGTATTTTGTAAAGGCAAAGGGTGCAGAGTCTGTTCTAAAACAGGTTGGTTAGAAGTTTTAGGCTGTGGTATTGTTGACCCGAATGTATTTGAAGCGGTCAAGTATGAAAATGTGAGTGGTTATGCTTTTGGACTTGGTGTCGAGAGATTTGCTATGCTCATTCATCAAATTGGTGACCTTCGTGCTCTGTTTGAAGGAGATATTAAACTGTTGGAGCAATTTCAATGATAGTTACTAGAAGTTGGTTAGAAGAGTGGATAGATTTAAAAGGGATTTCTACAGAGGAGTTACTCAAGACTTTTAACTCTATCGGTTTAGAAGTAGATAGAGTAAAAAGTTATGTGATCCCACAAAAAATAGTTTTTGGTAAAGTACTGGAGTGTGTTAAGCACCCCGATGCGGACAAACTTAATGTGTGTCAGGTAGATATCGGTAGCAGCATCCGTCAAATAGTTTGTGGGGCTTCAAATGTAAGAGTTGGTCTAAATGTTGTAGTTGCTACAATTGGTGCAGTGATGCCAAGTGGACTTGTCATAAAACCTGTGAAACTCAGAGGTGTTGAGAGTGAAGGTATGCTCTGTTCCGCGACTGAAATTGGCATCGAAAACTGTCAAGATGGAATTTTAGAAATTGATAGCAGTATAGGTGCATACACTATAGGTCAAGAAGTCTGTACAAATAGACTCTTCTCAGATGATTTAATTGAGATTGAACTAACTGCAAATCGAGGTGATTGTTTAAGTATAAGAGGTGTAGCACGAGATTTAAGTGCCGCTTTTGACAGAGGCTTACATGAAAAAGCATTTACAGATAATGAAGATAGAAGAATAGGAATAGGTAGAATTCTAAGTTTAACTCATGAGAAAAATTTAAATGTAAACTTAAGATACAAAGCGATTGAGTTACAAAACTTGACTATTCCATTAGCCGTGAAACTTAGACTTGCTCAGATTGATGAGAACAGAGAATCTGACATCGAATCAGTTATGCTTTACGCAACACATAGTAGTGGTGTAGTCTTAAGAGCCTATAACTATGGTTTTTTCTGTGCTGATAATGAGACAATGGCGAAAGTTGAACTTCAAGAAGATGAGAATGGTTACGCCTGTATCGTCGCTGAGAAAAAAGCTTCAACTATTGGAATTATGCAAGAAGATGCATCGAGGGTTGCTTATGATGAGGGAACAGTTTTAATTGAGGCGAGTTATATACCACCAGAAATTATCTCAAAACAGATGTCCATTTGTAAAGTACCAACGGGACCGATGTATTACAGAACATCAAGAGGAAGTGAACCTGAGTTGAACTTAGGTCTCTCTTTTTGTCTGACCCTTATAGAAGGGAATTCCGATTCCTCTATTTTTGGTGGAAACATTGACCTTAGTGATGTTTACAGTGAAAAAATTATAACTGTGAGCAAGTCAGAGATAGATGCTATTATAGGCGCTCAAATTGATAAAGTGAAAATCACTAAAATATTACAAAATCTTGGGTTTAATACAAATAAGTCTCAGCTTGATAAGTTTGTCATCTCAGTTCCAAGATTTCGTCATGATATTGTCAATAAGCAAGATATTATAGAAGAGATTGTCCGAATGGTTGGGATTGACAATATTCCTGCAAAGCCTTTTATCTTTACAGAAGCCAATAGACTTGAAGATGATTACTTTTTCTACAAAAAAAGAAGAATATACCGTCATAAAGCTGCAAATAGCGGTTTCTTTGAATCTGTACATTTTATTTTTGATGAGAAAAAAATTCTTGAAAAGTATGGTTTTGTTTGCACGAATGAAGAGCTCGAACTACTTAATCCTATTGTAAGTACACTCGATACTTTGAGACCAACTTTACTTACAGGTATGTTGAAAGCAGCTTCTCAAAATGCAAAAAATGGTTATGACTCGATTAGACTTTTTGAAGTTGGTTCTGTGTTTACGCCACTACGTGAAGAGTCTCTTAAAATGTCTCTTTTATTCAGCGGACATAGAGAAAAAGATGCAATCAATAATTCTGGAAAACCTGCGAAAGTGGACTTTGGCTTTTTTGTTCAAAAAATTTCTGATATTGTAGGTACTATTGAACTTAGAAACTACAAGACAAAACATACACTCTCTCATCCTTACCAAACAGCTGAAATAGTAGTAGATGCTCAAGTGATTGGAGAGGTTTTTAGACTTCACCCTGATGTACAAGAAGCGTACGGGCTCGATGTGACCTATATCTGTGAATTGGATTTTTCTAAACTTCCTTATGCACTTAAAACTGCTAAAAAAGTCTCTAAATACCAAGCCTCTTTTAGAGATTTAAGCATCATCATGCCAAAAGGTATGCACTATGATAAAGTAAAATCTGTAATAGCTGAAAATGCTAGCAGTGAGGTAATAAACTTCTATCCAGTAGATAAATATAGTGATGCTTCTTTAGGCGAAAACATGAGTTTAACACTTCGATTTATGTTACAGTCAGATGAGAAAACACTTGAAGAAGAGGATATTTCATCATCTATGGAGAGTGTCCTAAAAGCATTAAACAGCGAGTTGGGTGTAGGTCTGAGATGAGTCAAGTAGAAGTTTTTGCCTGTAGTGAATTTTCATTAGCTATCTCAGAGATAGCACCCGATAAATCTATTTCACATCGTAGTGCGATGTTTAGTTTATTGGCATGTGGAACAAGTGAGATTAGAAACTTTTTAAGAGCTGAAGATACTTTAAACACTTTAGAAATAGTCAAAAAACTAGGTGCTAAAGTTGAAGATAAAGAGGGTGTTATTAAGATAAGTTCTGATGGCATTCAAGAAAGTCCAGATATTTTGGATTGTGGAAACTCTGGTACTGGGATGAGGCTTTTTTGTGGACTTTTAAGTTCTGCTAATGGTCACTTTATCTTAACGGGTGATGAGTATCTGCGTCGCCGTCCAATGAAGAGAGTTACTGCTCCTCTGCGTGATATTGGTGCAAAACTTGATGGAAGAAACAGCGGTGATTTAGCTCCACTGAGCATAAGAGGTGCTTCCCTTAAAGCTTTTAATTATGAGAGTAAGATAGCATCTGCTCAGGTGAAAAGTGCAATGATATTAGCAGCTTTAAGAGCAGATGGTGTTTGTACTTACAAAGAACCTGAACTCTCTCGTGACCATACAGAAAGAATGTTAAAAGGGATGGGTGCAGATATAAAAGTAGATGGACTTCTGACTACTATAGCCCCAATGAAAGAGCTTCTCTCTCCTTTAAACATAAGAGTTCCAGCCGATCCATCAAGTGCATTTTTCTTTGCAGTTGCAGCTGCGATTACCCCAAATTCTAGCGTTGTTTTGGAAGGTGTGACCCTTAACGAAACAAGAATAGAAGCTTTTAGGGCTTTAGAGAGAATGGGTGCTAACATAACTTATGAACTTACGAGTGATAAGTATGAACCTATAGGAGATATAACTGTTAAATATGCTCCGCTCAAAGCTATCACAGTTGAAGAGAATATCTCATGGTTAATAGATGAACTCCCAGCACTCTCCATTGCCTTTGCTTGTGCTAAGGGGACGAGTATTATTAAAAATGCTGAGGAACTTCGTGTAAAAGAGAGTGATAGAATCTCTACAGTTGTGAAGGGACTTTTGGCATGTGGAATTCAAGTAGATGAGTATGAAGATGGCTATACAGTAACTGGTGGTACTTTAAATAGAGCAACTATTGATAGCCATGGTGACCATAGAATTGCTATGAGCTTTATCATAGCGGGTCTTAAATGTGGTATGGAAGTAACTGATTTAGAGTGTATAAACACATCTTTTCCAAACTTTTTTGAATTATTGCAGAGAATAACAGAAGTAAAGTTCAATTAAAAATCCATAAAGGGATAATTATGAAAATTGAGTTAGCTGAAAATTACGGTTTTTGTTTTGGCGTTAAACGAGCGATTAAAATAGCTGAGGAGAATAAAAACTCTTCAACCTATGGTCCATTGATACATAACTCAAAAGAGATTGAAAGATTGGCGCGTGACTTTAACGTGGCTCTAACAGATGATTACAAAAGTTTCAAAGCAGGCGATAAAGCTGTAATCAGAACGCATGGTATCCCTAAAAATGAGTTGGAAGAGCTTATAGATAACAGGGTTGATGTTGTCGATGCAACGTGTCCTTATGTGACAAAGCCTCAGCAAATTTGTCAAGAGATGAGTGAAGCTGGCTATGACATTATCATCTTTGGTGATGAAGCGCATCCAGAGATTAAAGGTGTTAAAAGCTACGCTACACATGGTGCGAGAGTTGTTACATCCTCGAAAGAGCTAGAGAGTATGAAGATTGGAGAGAGAGTCGCTCTTGTTGCACAAACAACAAGAAAAGTCGAAGATTATATGGAAGTTGCAAACTATCTTATCCCTCGTCATAAAGAGGTTCGTGTCTTCAATACTATCTGTAATGCAACTTTTGAAAATCAAGATGCAGTGAGAAAACTTGCATCAAAAGCGGATATTATGATTATTGTCGGTGGAAAAAATTCATCCAATACAAAACAACTTTTTAGCATATCTAAAGATAACTGCCCAGATAGCTATCATATAGAAGATGAAACAGATTTAGAGTTTGAATGGTTCGCTCATAAATCACTTTGTGGCATCAGCGCTGGAGCTTCTACTCCTGATTGGATTATAAAAAATGTTGTTCAATCTATTGAAGAGAAGCGTTAAGAGATCTCTTAAATATATACATTTTTTATTTTAAACTTCATATTTTCTTAGAATTAAGAGCAAAATAATCATAAGTTAGATACAATCACGACAATTTTTATGTAACAAGAGGATAGATAATGGCGTTCGATAACGAATCATTTGAAGAAGAAAACTTTGCAGAGATGTTCGCTGCAACCGAGAAACAGCAAGAGACAAGCCGCATTGTAGAGGGTGAGATTGTTGAAATCCAAGAGGATGAAGATAGAGCATTAGTGGGTGTTGGTGAGAAACTAGAAGGTGTTTTAAGCTTAGATGAGATCCGTGATGAAAATGGAAATTTAAAGTTTACTACTGGTCAAAAAATCAAAGTAATGGTTACTGGATACTATAATGAGCGTCCAAAAATTTCTTACAAAAAAGTTTTAGAGATTCAAAAAACTATTGATTTTATTGATGCTCATAAAGAAGATTATGAAGAGCTTATCATCGAGGGTATTATTACTAAGAAAAACCGAGGTGGTTATGTAATAGAAGCGGATGATGTAGCTTTCTTTATGCCACGCTCTTTAGCAGCGTTTAAAGATACGGATGAAGTTATCGGTCGTAAAATAAAAGCACAAGTTGTTAAGATTGATGATGCAGAAAACTCAATCGTAGTTTCTCGTCGTAAACTCTTCAATGAAGAGAGAAAAAAGAAAAAAGAGATTATTGACCAGTTAATGGAAAATAACACTGTTGTTGAAGGTGTTATCAAGAAAATTACTAGTTATGGTATGTTTGTAGATGTAGGTGGTGTAGATGGTTTAGTTCACTACAATGAAATAAGCTACAAAGGACCAGTGAACCCATCAAAACTTTACAAAGATGGAGACAAGGTTGTTGTTAAAGCTATCTCTTACGACAAAGATAAAAGACATCTCTCTTTATCAATCAAAGCTGTTCTTTCAGACCCATGGGCAGAAGTTGAGAGCGAACTAGATGAAGGCGATACAATTACTGTAACAGTTTCAAATATTGAAGCGTATGGTGTATTTGTTGATCTTGGAAATGACATTGAAGGTTTCTTACATATCTCAGAAATCACTTGGGATAAAAACGTTAAAAATCCTAATGACTACTTAACTGTTGGTCAAGAAATCGATGTTGAAGTTATAGAGATAAACTCTAAAACTCATAAACTTCGTGTTTCATTGAAGAAACTATTACCAAAACCTTTTGATGAATTTTCTAAAAACTTCAAAGAGGGTGATGTTGTAACTGGTACAGTTACTTCACTTACTGATTTTGGTGCATTTGTTCGTATTGGAAGCGTAGAAGGTCTTTTACATAATCAAGATATCTCTTGGGATAAAAATGTGAAATGTAAAGATATTCTAAAATCTGGTGATGAAGTTGAAGTAAAAATTACTAAAATCAGTAAAGAAGATCAAAAAATCTCTTTAAATCGTAAAACACTTTTAGAGTCTCCAATCGATAAGTTTGCTACTTCTCATAAAGCAAACTCTGTAGTTGTTGGAACTATCCGTGATATTAAAGATTTTGGTGTTTTCGTATCTTTAGAAGATGGTGTTGATGCTCTAATCCGTAATGAAGATTTAGCTCCTTTAGTAAAAGAAGAGTTAGAGATTGGTCAAGAGATTGAAGCGGCTATCGCTGTGATTGATACAAAACGTGACCGTATCCGTCTCTCTGTGAAAAAATTAGATTATATTAAAAATCAAGCAATGCTTGAAGAAATCAATGATAACGAATCACACTCTCTTGGTGATTTAATCAAAGACAAATTTAACTAAGCAATGAAATGCAAAAGATTTTAAAATGGCTGACTCCGCTTGTAGCACTCGGAGTCGCCATTTTTATTGTCTTTTTTTTAATATCTATCAATTCTCTCTCAAAGATTGAAGATAGCAAGCCTTTATCTCATAAAAGTTATGTTGTTCAAAAAAAAGAAGAAAAAGTTTGGCTTGATAATTTTTCTAAAACACAACGATTAGGATATTTCTATCCAGTGAATGAAGTTTACATCGAAGTAGACTTAAAAGAAAAAATAACTAAAACTATCACATACAAATTATCAGCTTCTCTTTTAGACCCCTATCAACTATTTTGTTTAAAAGAAGAGTTGAGACAACATGCATTAAAATATTACCTTTCAAAAGAGAAAGAGGGCATAGAGTTACTTATTTTTTCAAAAAATCGAGAGAAATTAAATTCCTTGGTTTCAGTATTAAAAAATTATCAAATTTCGGCAACAATTAAGCCATATAAAGAGGACCTATAATGCAAAAATATACAGTAGTCGTTTGTGACCATATTCATGAAGCTGGGCTTGAAATGCTTCGTAATGATAAAAACATCAATTTTATCATGGCAGCAGATGAAGATAAGGTAAAGCTTTTAGACATTATTGAACAAGCGGATGTTGCTATTACAAGAAGTTCAACAGATGTAGATGCAAATTTTATTGCACATGCAAAAAACATGAAAGCGATTGTTCGCGCTGGTGTTGGTGTTGACAATGTGGATATAGAAGGGTGTTCAAAAGAGGGTATCATCGTTATGAATGTTCCAACTGCAAACACGATAGCTGCGGTTGAACTTACTATGACACATATGCTCTCATGTATGCGTATGTTTCCATACTCACACAACGACCTTAAACTAGATAGAATTTGGAAAAGAGAGAAGTGGTACGGTTATGAACTTAAGGGTAAAAAACTAGGTGTTATCGGTTTTGGTAACATTGGTTCTCGTGTTGCAAAACGTGCCAAAGCATTTGAGATGGATATTGTGGCGTATGACCCGTACATTCACCCATCTAAAGTAACAGATTGTGATATGACGTATACGAAGAGTTTTGAAGATATATTGGCATGTGACATTATTACAATTCACACACCTAAAAATCATGAAACTGTAGATATGATTGGCGAAGAAGAGATTGCGAAGATGAAAGATGGTGTAGTTTTAATTAACTGTGCGAGAGGTGGTCTTTATAATGAAGAGGCACTTTTTAATGGTCTTAAATCTAAGAAAATCCGTTTTGCAGGTATAGATGTTTTTAACAAAGAGCCAGCTACAAGTCATCCTCTTCTAGATTTAGACAATGTAACTGTATCTCCACATCTAGGTGCAAATACTTTTGAGTCCCAATACAATATCGGTACAGAAGCTGCGGCAAATGCTATCGAAGCAGCAAAAGGAATCTCATATCCACATGCTATGAATCTACCAATTGATGAGAGTAAAATTCCATCGTATGTGAAACCATTTTTAGAAATGGGACAAAAAATCGGTTTCTTGGCTTCACAAATTAACAAATCTCAAATCATCGCTATCAAAGTGAGTGGACAAGGTGACATCTCTAAATACGTAGATTCACTCTCAACTTTTGTGGCCGTTGGTGCAATGAGCCAAAGCAGTGACGATACAATCAACTATGTAAACGCTGAATTTGTTGCAAAAGAGAAAGGGATTAAAATAGAGTCAGAAGCTTTAACTGAATCTTCTGTATTTAAAAACCTTATTACTATTAAACTCACAACTGCTGAGGGAACTACAAGTATCTCTGCAACTATTTTTGATGATGCTGTGAAGCGTATTGTTGCTATAGATGGTTTTGATATTGAAGTTGCATTAAAAGGCGATATGATACTCTTTAAAAACAGCGATGTTCCAGGTGTTATTGGTAGCATCGGTTCTACGCTTGCAAGTTTTAACGTGAATATTGCAGACTTTTCATTATCAAGAAATAAGAACGCTGAAGCTTTAGCAGTTATTCTTGTAGATAATGCAGTGAGTGATGCTACATTAGCTAAATTAGCATCTCTAGATGCTTGTATAAGCGTAAACTACGCTCGTTTATAACTTCCTCTTTACGAAGTCTCTTTTTTGAGGCTTCAACTCTTTTCTCTTTTTAGACTCATATAAATTATTCAGATACTATTTATTTCCACATGCCAAAAGAAGTTGGCATGTGGAAATTCTTTCTAAGGTTCTAGAATCGATACAGCTTTTTTCTCATGGAAGTGAAAGTGTGACTCTAAGTCCGACATATTGAGAAGTACAGGCACGATGATGAGCGAAGCGACAACCGCAGCAATCGTTCCAAAAATTAGAGAGACTCCAAGCCCTCCAAATACAGCATCTCCTGCAAGAAGTGTAGAAGCGAGAATTATAGCCGTAGCAGTTAAGAAGATAGGCTTCGCTCTTGTCGCTGTTGCATAGGCGATAGCTTCTGCTTTATGCATTCCTTTCTCAAGCATAAGTGACTTGGTAAAGTCGATGAGAAGTAAAGAGTTTCTAGAACTAATTCCAATCAGGGCAATAAAGCCGATAAGCGAAGTCGCAGTTAAAAAGAAAGTATCTGTTGTGAAGATATTCATAATCCAGTGCCCTACAATCACTCCGATGATAGAGAGAAAAGAGCCGAGTAGAATGATTCCACTTATCGTATAGCTTTTATAGTAAATAACCATCAGTAAAAAGATAAGCACAAGTGCTGCGATAAATGCCGCTCCGAGTTCAACAAAAGTATCAAGCGTAACTTCCATCTCTCCATCCCAAACCAAATCATAAACTTTTTGGCTCGATTTCTCTGTGAGTTGGAGGTTGAAAAGTCCTGTTTTTTTTATTTCATATCTGTCACTGAAGGTTTGAATGATGGTATCTCTTGCTTCCATAAGAGGGTAAACTTGAGAGACCATATCTGTCTCCGCCATAACATTTGTCATCTGATGGAGGTTTTTACTCATAATCATAGGATTTGATTTTTTAAGGATGATTTTTGATAACTCTGTTAAAGGTATCATCATTCCCATCTTATTCATCAATTTTAAAGAGGAGAGTTTTATCTCTAGTGCGCGTATATCTTTTGTTGTAAATTTTTTGGAGGCTTCACTTAAAGAGAGATAGATAGGAATCTGATCATTATAGATGTCAGAATTTTTTACAGCGATTTGCATCCCTTCAAAAGCGAGATATAAAATATCATTTAACTGTTTGAGAGAGACACCAGAACGCGTGACTTTTGTGCTATCCACTATGATTTCAAAAGTGTCATAGATGTGGTCTTGCATAATATCTACATCTACTAAGCCCTCAGTCTTTTTAAAGACATCGGATACTGTAGAAGCAAGCTCTCGTATTCCCTCAGGGTCATTCCCATATATCTCTGCAACTATCGCTGCAAGAACGGGAGGGCCTGCTGGAGGCTCTACAAAAGAGACAACAGTATTTGGATAGATAGAGGCGCAGTTTTGTACAATGATAGGTCGCATTCTTTGAACCATTAAGTAGGAAGGCTCTACTCTGTTATGTTTTTTTGTAAGATTTAAAACTACTTCGGCAACATTTTCTGAGTTTTTAAAATGGGAGCCTTTAATCAGACCTGCAAAGTCAAGAGGCGATCCTAAACCCAAGAAGACTTCCATATCGACAACTTCGCTCTCCTTTTGAATATGTTCTACAATACACTCAGTTACCTCTTTTGTTTGAGACATTGCACTTCCAATTGGAAGTGTCGCATAGATTGTAAAAGTGTCATTATTCTTTCCTGGGAGCATTTTCGCCAATACCATTTTAGTAGGCGCTATCATTAAGATAGAGAGAATAAAGGCTAGAAGTGTTGCAAAAAGTATAATTTTTCTTTGTTTAGGGCTCTGGATGCTACTCAAAAGAGTATTTTCAAATTTTTGAAACATTAGTGACCCCCTTTTTTCGTGTGATCTGGTTTTTTAAGCATACGTACCGCCAAATAAGGTGTAAAGATATAAGCAACAAAGAGTGAAGCGATTAGAGCAATTGGCACATTTGCAGGAATAGGCTTCATAAATTGTCCCATCATCTGCCCAACAAATGCCATAGGAACCATTGTCATAATAATGGCTAAAGTCGCGATGTTCGTTGGTGGTCCAATCTCATCCGTCGCTTTTATCATTAAGTCATCTACATTTTCATGTTGGGACTCTATGGAGTGGTAGTGTCTATGAATATTTTCAATTACGATAATCGCCGCATCCACTAAGAGTCCAAGAGATAATAAAAATGCAAAGAGTGTAATACGATTAATCGTCTGCCCACTAAGATAGGCAACAAAGAGCGTGATAGCTAAGATGGCAGGAACAGTGAAGGTTACGATTAAAGACTCTCTCCAGCCAAGAACAAAAACTAAGAGTACAGCGATGATAGCAATGGATAAGAGGAGATGAAACACAAGTTCATTGACGGCTTCATTCGCACGCTCTCCATCATTTCGTGTTATGACATAGCTGATTCCATTTTTTGCTAGAAACTCTTTATGACTCTCCAACTCCGTTTTCACAGCTTCAGCGATAATAACCGCATTTGTCCCTTGGAGTTTAGAGACGGTAAGCGTTACCTGATCTGTGAGCGGTGTAAATGTACCGTTCTCATCGCGCATACTAATTAAAACAGATTTGAAATTTTGAATATCATAAGAGCCTTGCACCTCTGCAATTTGTCTAAGATAGATTGGCGAGCCCATATACTCTGAAACAATTATATTGCCGATGTCTTTCTCAGTTTCAATAGCATTCTTGACACCGAACATGACTATCTGATTATCTTTTGTACTGTTTTTGATGGCTGGAACACTATAAGATAAAGATTGAACCGCTTGTACAATCTGCCCCATAGAGATGTTATACCCTGAGAGTTTATGCAGATCTACCTCTATGTTAAATTGGTGTCTATTGCCACCTTTTAGCTCAGTTACAGCAACATTAGAGAGACCATTTATCTGCTGTTGAATATCTTTTACTTTGTCATAGAGTTCTGTTTTGCTCATATTTTTATCGTTTGCGTAAAAGGCAACGGAGACAACAGGAATATCTACATCAATATCGAGTGGTTTGATGATGGGATTCATCGCACCCTTTGGAAACATATCAGAGTTTTGCATGATTTTGTCATAGACTTTGAGGTTTGAACCCTCTTTCTCTTCACCAATAAAAAAAGCGGCATTTACAATACCGACATTGTCCATCGCTCTTCCATGGATATGCTCCACACCTTTAACCTCTTTGAGTTTTCTCTCTAAAGGCTCGACAATAACTTTTTGGATTTCTGCTGCACTTGCCCCAGGAAGAGCGACGATAACAGTAGAACCACTTACAACCATCTGCGGATTCTCTTCACGAGGCATGACCATTAAAGATAAGTAGCCTATCGCTAGGAGAAATACTCCAAGAACGACAGTAAGCGGACTTCTTAAAAAAGCTTTGGCTAATTTACCTGCAAAATCTTTTGGTTCATAAGGTTTATGTCTATTCATCACTACACCTTAATTGATGTCAATCGTAGCATACATGCCAGGATAGACAGATTTATTTCTGTTTTTAAAGGATACTTTTATCTTGAATGTATGTGTCATCGGGTTAGAACTTGGGATGATGGCTGTAACCTCTCCAATACTTACTATTTGTAAAGAGGGAATGTTTACAGTCACTTTTTTGCCATGTTGTACAAGTGCTAAATTACTCTCTGAAATTTCAGCAGATATTTTTAGGTTACTTAAATCCGAGAGGACGATAGCAGGCATACCTGGCATTGCCATTTCGCCAACCTTGATATTTTTAGCAATCACGACACCGTCGTTTGGAGCTGTAATATTTAAGTAGCGGTACTGGTTGTTTACCTCTTGGAGTCTCGCTTTTGAGATAGAAATCATATCTTGGAGATTTTTTTCAGCAAGTTCGAGATTTTCTACCTCATACTTTGAGACCATATCTTTTTTTAAAAGTCTTCTATGTCTCTCAAGGTTGATGAGAACATTTGAGTACTGATTTTGATACATCTGCAGGCTTAACTCCGCTTGTCTTTTTCCAGAATCTATCTCTCTCGAATCAATCGAGTAGAGAATTTGGTTCTTCTTTACTTTTTCACCTTCAGAGACATTTACACTTGTTACAAAACCCATAAAACGGCTTGTAATCATCTTCTCATTGTCTGAGATTACGGTTCCTGATAAGGTAAGCGTCTCTGCCATAAGTGAAGCACTCAGTGCTACTACTGTTAAAAGTTTTTTTATCATTCTCATTGTTTTGCTCCATTTGCTAGTTTTTCAAGTGCGAAAATTCTTTCATTTCTTCTGTTTTGTGTCTGTTGCAGTTGCAGAATTTTTTGAATCTGCTCGGATTGTTTAATAATAACATCACTCATAGAGGAGAGTTTCTCTCTATATCTATTCTCATAATTTGTATAGATTTCATTTGCAAGATTTAACTCTTTTTCCAAGGAGAGAATATCCTCATCCAAAGTAGCAATCTCTGTAATGATTTTATCTACTTGAAGTGCTATCCCTTTTTTTGCAAGTTCTACCATCGTTCTTGTTTTGAGATGCTCTATTTTTGATTTTTCTATCTTTGCACCATCGACTCCGCCATTAAAAAGCGTCCATGTAAGTCGTGCGCCAATAGTATATGCGGCGTGGTCACTAGCGTTGGATAAAAAGGAGTCGTCCGCAGTTGCAACTTCTGCGAAAGCTCCTACCATTGGGTAATAAGATGCTTTAGAGACATTAAGCATGCTCTCTCGAACACGAAGTCCAGTTGTAGCTCTTTGAATATCTAAGTTCTCTTTCAAAATAGTTTCATTATTAAAAGATGGCATCGGAACATGCACAGTAGAGGTAATGATGCGCTCTACTTTTTGGTTGAGTAAAAAACTTATGTAGTGATAAAGCAGTTTTTGGTTGGAAGCCATTTGTGCTATAAGTCGCTCAACATTTCCTTTTTTCGCTTGCACTTCTAGTAAATCCACTTTTTTTGCGTAGCCGACATTTATCATATTTTTTGTCATATTTTCTAAGGTTTTGATGTTCTCTAAAATAGTATTGAGATTTTTTGCTGACTCTTTAAGTAGAGCCATATCGTAAAAGCTTTTTCTGAGTTCATAGCTTTTCTCATTGATGACTTGACTCTTTTCAAGCTGTTTCATCTTTGTCATAGCACGCATAACCTCTGAATAACTACTGATTTGAAAACCTGTAAAGAGAGGAACTTCATATTTAAGTTTGCTTTGAAAAAAATTTCTTGAATCTGGGTAGTTCAGCCTATCTGGAGGAGTTGTGTATGCACTCGCAGGTGGAACTCCACCATTTGCCCCAGTAGCGTTCATAAACTCCTGCGCACCAAAGTCGCCAAATGTTGCTTCTCGTGAAGTGAGTTTAAAGCCAAAAACATTACCCGCATCATTAGAGTTTGCAAAATCCTGAATAAACTCCAATTTGCCCCAACTGCTTCCTGAAGCTGTAGTCTCATCTGCTTGGGCAACTTTTACATCTAAGGAAGCAGCTTGTATCTCTAGATTTTCTGCTTTGAGAATCTCAAGCGCTTCGTTAAGTGTTAATGATTTTTTTATATTTATATCTATTGCATGTACATTTAGTGATAAAAAAAGTATAGGAACTATCTTTATCAGCGTTAGTACGGTTCTTTTAGTAAACATTTTCCCTCCAAAACTAAAGCTTTTTTTATCTGAGTAAAGTAAGCTGAAATTATAACATATATTTAGTTTGATAATATTAATAAGAAAATATCCCCTCTTGCAATAGAGTAAATCTCTTAAAAAGAGTTCTATCGGTACTTACACTAAAACATTGTATCACGTATAAGAAATTAAAATAACTCAATTTTAAGAAAATAGTACTAAAATTCGACATTATATTTAAAAGGTTTTTTTATGTCTTACTCTTGTCCAATGAATTTTGTCCGTGTGAACACCAATATATCCAGAGTCAATGCACTCTTTGTAAGCACTCTAGTTATCGCTTATTTAATAAGTTCGAACATTGCCATACTCTTCTTTTTAGCGATGGATTTCTCTCTGAAACTTTTTATAGATAAAAAATATGCACCTCTATTTGTCCTCTCGAAATTTGTAAAAGAGGGCTTGAAACTAGAAGATCACTTTTCAGATGGTGGGGCAAAAAGATTGGCTGCCTATTTTGGTCTTGTTTTTGTGTTTTTACTTATCGCTACACATATTTTACATAGCTTAACACTCTCTTTAGTTATAGGAATTATTTTTATCTCTTGTGCACTTTTAGATGTCTTTTTTAGCTATTGTATAGGGTGTAAAATTTATTTTGTTATTAAAAAGATATACCCAAAGTTCATGCAATAAAGTATTGTTTGGATAAAATAGGCTTTTTTAATACAAAGGCTTTATTTATATGCAGATGGTAGTTGATACCCTTAGAAAAAAAGGGAAAATTTATAAAAAGATGCAAGAGATAGCTCCGAGTGAACTTGGAGTTAGAAACAAGATACGACTTTATAAAGCTACAGACACAAATGGCTACTTTTGGGCAATCTTTGCTGTGAGTCAAAAGAGCAGACTTCTTATGAAAGATGTACATAAGTTTGAAGAAATTTATGCAAAACTAGTGCTCTTTTTCGACCATAACTTCAAACATAAAATTATTTTCATTGATGCACCACTCTGCTCAAAAGCGAAAGAGGCACTTATAAGTCAAGGCTGGAAAATTCAGTAATGCTTCTTTGTGACATAGGAAATACCTCCTACCATTTTTTAAAAGATACTCTAGATTATAAAGAGAGTGTGCAAAGCTTTGACCCCTCAACGCTTCAAGAGAGAGTTTTTTATATCTGCGTTAATCCACATGCCAAAGAGTTAGTAAAAGATTTAGAGAACTGGATTGATTTATCTGGGCATGTGGAAATCTCTCGTTACTATGAGACGATGGGAATAGATAGAGTCTTTGCCTGTGAGGCGATAAGCGATGGGGTTATCCTCGATGCTGGGAGTGCAATCACAGTTGATAGAGTAAGAGATGGCTCCTTTGAGGGTGGCTTTATCTATCCAGGAGTTCAGGCAATGGCACAAACATACAAAAATATTTCGCCTGTACTCGACTACTCATTTAACTTTGAGCTAGATTTAGATAAAATGCCAAAAAATTCCAGAGATGCAATAAGTTATGGCTATCTAAAAACACTCTATAATGAAGTTATGGAGCAGAATATGGAGCTCTTTTTAACAGGTGGAGATGCGCAGATGTTTGCAAAAATATTTCCACATGCCAAGATAGATAAAACTCTAATATTCAAGGGAATGAAAAAGATAATGAAAAAGGCTAAATTATGCTAACAGTAGCACTTCCAAAAGGTCGTATCGCAAAAGAGACTTTAGAAATTTTTGAGAGAATTTTTGGAGACAGTTTTGCATTTAATGATAGAAAACTTATTCTTGATACACCCAACTTTCGTTTTTTACTTGTAAGAAACCAAGATGTAGCAACCTATGTCTATCACCAAGCGGCGGATATTGGTGTTGTTGGCTTAGATACTTTAGAAGAGCAGGGCTTAGATGTAATTCGTCTTTTAGATTTAAAAAGAGGAATTTGTAAAGTCGCTATCGGTATGCGTAATGGTGAGAAGCTTGACCTTAACAAGCCAGATATTAAAGTGGCTTCAAAGATGGTAAATATTACAAAACGTTACTTTGAACAGCGTGCAGTCTCTGTTGAAATCATAAAACTTTACGGTTCAATCGAACTTGCTCCACTGATTGGACTTGCAGATATGATAGTCGATGTTGTTGAAACGGGTGCGACTATGAAGCAAAATGGTTTAGAAGTTGTTGAAGATATTATGACTTCATCTACCTACCTTATCGCAAATAAAAACAGCTATATTACTAAGAAAAATGAGATATTAGATATTTATGAAAAAATCAATCAGGTGATAAAAGCGGAGCAAAAAGCGTAATGACAAATCTAGACTTGTACGCAAAAGCTGAACATTTACTTGGGATAGAAGAGGCAACAGAAGCACTCTATGACTTATATCGCTCAGAACTCGATGGCAAGGATGTAAAATCACTTTTAGACATAGGATGTGGTCGCGGCGGTTTTATGCGACGTATGATGAGTGATGGCATCGTATGTAAAGGGATTGATTTAAGTGCTGTGATGGTGGAAGAGTCTCTTGCCCAAGGTCTCGATGCTGAGTGCATTGATGTAGCAAAAGTAGCTGGCACGTACGATGCGGTCGTTGCAATCTTTGATGTGCTCAATTTTTTAAATCAAGAGGAGCTTCTTTCATTCTTAGATGCAGTGAGCGAAAAACTGAGTGAGGATGGAATCTTCATCGCAGACATCAACACGCGCTACGGTTTTAGCGATGTTGCAGAGGGAACAATGAGCAGTGAAAATGAGAAAGAGTTTTTAAGTGTAGATGCTACTTTTCTCAACGATGAACTCGCAACGAAGTTTACACTCTTTGAAAAAAATGAAGATGGCACCTATACAAAATATCAAGACACCATTGTTCAGTACTTTCATAAACTTCAACTCTTTCAAAAACTAGGCTCTTTGAAGCTCGTGGATAAACAGACTTTTTCACTTTACGATACAAAAGATAAAACACTTCTCATCTTTAAAAAAAGATAAACGCTACCCTTCAATCACTATCTCAGTTATCTCCGAACTAGCACCGAGTCGCATCGGTGGTCCCCAAAAACCTGTTCCTTTGTTGACATAAATCTGTAGTGCTGGCGTATGTTGATGCAGACCGCTGATGTAGGGTTGTTGGAGTTGTACAAGAAATCTAAATGGATAAAGTTGTCCACCATGCGTATGACCGCTTAGCATTAAATCAACTCCCTCTGTAACCTCTTCTATATATCTTGGTTGATGTGCCAAAAGGATGGTTGGAGACTCTTTTTTATGAGCAAGAGCTTTTTGTAAATCTGGCATGTGGTTTTGTACTCTATATCCAAAAATATCATAGACTCCTGCGAGGTTAAATCCTTCGCCGTCTTCTCCTATATAGACATTTTCATTTTCTAAAACGCGTATATCTAGGGCTTTGACTTCCTCTATAATCTTATCAATCCCATGAAAGTATTCGTGATTTCCAACGATGAAGAATGTTCCATATTTTGATTGAAGATTTTTCAACTCTAGGAGCACAGGTTTTGCTTTTACAATATCGATATCAACCAAATCCCCAGTGATAACTACAATATCAGGGTTTAAGAGATTGATTCTATGGACTAAATCTTTTATAAACTGCGCATTGATTAATCCACCTACGTGAATGTCGCTTATCTGAACTATCTTGTAGGATTTTTTTAGGTTTTTTATCTGAACTCTTACTTTCTCAAGCTTTACAAATTTTGCTTCATAGATGGCTCGTAAACTTAGGGTTGTTGCAAGTGCAAAAGAGGAGAGGTCTAAGGACTTTTTAAAAAATTTTCTTCGCTCATTTGAGAGTGGAGAATGTGAAATTAGAACTCTTGAGAGGTCATAAATTAGTGCTGTACAAAAGAGTAAAAAGAGTACGCCAATAGGAAGGGAGAAGAGAAAATAGAGCCAGTTAGGAACATTGAAATAGTATCTGCCAAGCATATAGCCGATGATGCCAAAAAAGTTTAGAATCAGAAAAGCTCTGAGGTAAAACTTACTTCTACTGTTGATGTCCAAATGAGAGATAAATCTCTTTGAAATATACATATTGAGTAAAATAAAAACACCTAAAAAGGCGATGGCAAAGAGAGTGATATTCATGTGTGGATTATAGCGAACAATGGTTAATTCTTGCAGTTAATCCTGGATTAACAAAGTGGATGTATAATTTTTTTTGATATTAATAAAGGGAATCAAAATGATAAAAATAGCGTTGTCTGTGTTACTTGCTCTAAGTGTTGCAAGTTCAAATGAAACAAGTTTAAAAAGTGGTAATTGTGAAGTTGCTCAAGAGGGTGGTATAACAGTGAGCTTTAAGGCTTATAAAACACCAGCTAAAATTGGTGTAGGTGGAATTTTTGATAGTGTCGTCTATACTCCAGCAGTGAAAGTTGCAAAAGATGCTTCAGCACTTTTAGTAGGTTCGAGTGTATCGATTGACACAGCGAGTGTAAACTCAAAAGATAAAGGACGTGATGCTAAACTTGTTGCATCTTTTTTTCAAGTGATGAGTACGCAAAAAATCACAGCGAAAATCTTAGAAGCCAAAGCAGGACAATTTATAGTTGAAGTGACTATGAATGGTGTTACGAAAAATGTTCCAATGAGTTTTGTAGTAGAAGATAAAAAAGTAGTGGCAAGCGGTACGATAGACCTTTTTGACTTTAGTGCAAACAAAGCACTTGCTTCGATTAATCAAGCTTGTTTTGAAAAACATGCAGGTAAAACTTGGAGTGATGTAACTATCGGTTTTACAACAAATCTTACTTACCCATCTTGTAAATAATAACCCTCTTTTTTTAGGGCTTTAGCAACTGAGAAGTTGCTAAAGTTTTAGTTCATATCTGGCTTAGGCGTTGTGAGTGTTGAAGCTGGAAGCATTGGCATTGTAAGTGTAGGTTTTCTACCTTCAAGTGCTTGAAAAAACGCTTCGATTGACGCAACTTCTTTCTCTGATAGTTTCGTTCCAAGTTGGATACGACCCATTTCAGCAATCGCCTCTTTTAAATCCCAAATTTGACCATTATGAAAGTAGGGTGCTGTTTGTGTGATATTACGAAGTGTTGGAACTTTAACCATTCCATTTGCATCGCCTTTGAAATCACCTACATTTTGATATTTGTACGTAGCATGAACATTAAACGCATTCATTCCATGACCTAAACTAACTCCATTATGACACGTAACACAACCTTTATCTATAAAAGTTTTCAGTCCCTCTTTTTGTGTTTTGTTAAGTGCATTTTTATCGCCATTTAAATAGTCATCGTATGCAGAAGGTGTTACAAGTGTTCTCTCAAATGTAGCAATCGTATCTGTGATTTTTACAAAATCTACTTTTACATCTTTACCATACGCTTTTTGAAATTCAGCGATATAGGCTGGCATAGAGTTTACAGTTTTTTCAACATGCTCTTTCGTCGCTGACATCTCTGGACCTGCTTGGATTGGACCTTGTGCTTGTTTCTCTAAACTCGGGTCTCTTCCATCCCAAAATTGTGCATCAAAAAAGACTGCATTGTAAACAGTTGGTGAGTTTAGGTTATGTGGATTTGCTGTCCAGTTGTGACCGATAGCTGCACTTACACCATCATCTCCACCCTCATTAAGGTTGTGGCAAGTGTTACAGCTAATGATTCCACTTTTAGAGAGTCTTGGGTCAAAATAGAGCTTTTTACCAAGTTCAACTTTTTCATCAGTGATGTGATTTTTAGGATTGTCAATAAGTTTCATCAACTCAGTTTTTGAGTTAGGGATAGGTTTGAGACCAGCTTCTTTTGCTGTGTCAACGAGGTTTGCTGCAAGCAATGACGCTGCTGCTAAAGAGAGTGAAAGAAATATTTTCATAGGTATGCCTTTGTAAAAATTTGTAAAGTGTATTGTAGCAATTAAAGGATAATAATTATTATCTAATGAAATAATTAACTCTCTTTTGCTACCTCACTTTCACTAAAAACGATAGCTTCATACGTAAAAAGCTCCGCGTCCTTGTACCCATCATATCCAATTTCAGCTTTTTCCTGTGCGCAGTGTCCAACAAACTCCTCCACACTCCAATGCATCTGTGTTGCGACATGGGGTAAAAAAGTACCACTATGAAAGCCTTTTTTTATGTAGATTCCATCTCTACCTAGAACTATCTCATCTAAAGAGTAAACTCTTTTTCTTGGTGTTAAAACTGAAATCTCTATCTCTATACTCTCAAGCTCTGCTTGTGTCACCTGCATAAATCTTGTGTCATTTTGCGCCGCTGAAATTGCCATATCTATAATGACATTCAGAAGCGATTTTGTAGGTTCAAAGGTGCCAATACAGCCTCGAAGCGCTCCCTCTTTGTTAAGAGTAACAAAGGCTCCGAGATGCTCTTTGAATTTTGAGGGCATGCTACTCTCATCTATTTCAATTCTTTTATTGTTTATCGTCGCTTCATTGAGTGCATCTCTTGCAACTTGTAATAACTTTTTTTTCTCTTTGGGTGTTAAGATAAACGACACACTCTTTTTGTAAACTCTCATAGCTCCATACCCAACCACTCTATCTTTATCACCATAGTGTGTGTCACCTGAATTTTTGTATTGGAGTGACTCTATAACTAAATCTCTATGATGTGTCATGTACAACAGAAGAAGAAGTGAACTCCATCCACATGCTGAAGTTTGTAGGTTCTCAATTTGAAGATTTTCATTCTCTAGAATTGCGTTGATAAAAGCTTGGGGGCTGTTTTTACATAGAGCTTCTAATGTTAAATGATCAACTCTTTGCGCATCCTCGTAAGCAGGGTAGTGGGAGAGGTCTGTACTGATGACGAAAAGATTTTCATCATTCATATAGGGTTTGAGAACTTCTGATATTTCTATTATCGTTTTGAGTTCAGAGGTCGCCATGATGATTGGAACGATGGTTAAATCTTTTTCATAAATGGTTTGTAAAAAAGGGAGTTGTACTTCAAGTGTATGCTCTTTGTCATGTGCATTTGGACGGTAAGTGAAGAGATTGGAATATCGCAGAAGTTTAGAGACTATCTCTTGGTTGACTTTTACTTCGCCTAAGGGTGTCTGATAGTTTCCTAAATTGTAAAGAGAGGCTCCATTGAAGCTCACATGGTGACTTGAGCCGATAAGAAAAATATTTTTGTATCTTTTATGGAGTGTTTTATAAGCTGTTGCCGCGATGGGCGCAGAGAAGAGATATCCAGCATGTGGAACTATGAGAGCTTGAACCTCTTCATCTGGATAGAGGGTTGCCTCTTGAAGCAGATTTTTTACTTGAGCAGATAATTTGTTTTTATCTTCACTATAAAAAGAGCCAGCAGCGGCACAAGGTCTAGAAGTGGGTGTTTGCATAGTCGTCATAATGAATCCTTTTACTAAGGTATGTCTAATCTTTTCCCTTGCTCTGTTTGATATCTATTAACAATTATATATTTTTTAATCTAATAGCACTCTTTATAGCATTAATATAACTTATAGTTTTCGCTTGCCCTGTATATGCAATGTCAAAAGCAGTTCCATGGTCTACTGAAGTTCTGATTATAGGGAGGTTGAGCGAGACATTTACACTCTCATCAAAGTAGAGGGCTTTGAGTGGTGCTAAACCTTGGTCATGGTACATAGCAATAAAATAGTGAAAGTTTTTGCGAAAGTGCGGTGTAAAAGCGACATCGGGAACAATGGGACCCATAAACTGCTCAAAGCCTACTTTTTGGTTCGCGCTTTCTATCGCTTTTGTAATCTCTTGCTCTTCATCTCCAAGAACTCCATTATCTCCAGCATGTGGATTTAAACCAAGAACGGCTATTTTCTCGTTTGGAACGGAGTTGTGAAAATCTAAAAAGAACTTCTTTAATCTCTTATGCTCTACAAAAGAGGCAACCTCTTTAAGTGGTATGTGCTCTGTGAAGAGTGCTACAAACATCTCTTCACAGCCAAGCATCATAATGGCATCCTCTTTAAAGTGATGACGTAACAAGTCCGTATGCCCTTTATACTCTAAGCCAGCCATCATCCAAGCCTCTTTATGAATGGGCATCGTCACAACAGCATCCGCTTTTTTCTCTTCGCAGAGTTTTATAGCACTCATAAAAGAGTCATAGGAGTACTTTCCACATGCCGAACTTACCTTTGCAACTTCTATCTCAAACGCACCTTCCACATGCCAAAGTTTGAAATCATGTGGCACTTGAACATTTAAAAGTTTTGCGGCTTGGTGGAGCATCGCTTCATTGATACAGTAGAGAGGATTACAGAGCTGTGTGATTTGGGAGTGGGCTTTGAGCGCTATCTCTATTCCAACTCCGTTTAAGTCGCCAACGCTTATGGCTATAGTAGGTTTCATCATCTATCTTGTTGTGAGTCGCTTCATCTCTTTGACCGCATCTGCCAAGCCTGTAAAAACACTTCTAGCGATGATACTTTGCCCGATGTTGAGCTCAATAATCTCTTGGATTTTCATCATCTCATGCACATTATGGTAGTTGAGACCATGTCCTGCGGCAACTTCTAGCCCGATTTTGTTTGCATGAATGGCCGCATTTTTTATATCTTCTATCGCTTTTTCGAGTCGCTCTGAGAGTTCATATCTTGGAAGCGCATACTCTTTTACAGAGTGGTTAGAGTAGGGAAGTGAGGAGTGAAGCATTGCAAAAAGATTCGCAAAAGTTCCCGTATGAAGCTCCACCATCTCAGCCCCTAACTCTTTTGATTTGTTCATCACTTCTATGTTTGGATCTACAAAAAGCGAAACGGGGATGAGAGAGTCATGCAACTGCTCCACAGCATAAGCAATTTCATCTTCAAAAGTGAAAACATCCAAGCCTCCCTCGGTCGTTACCTCTTCTCTTTTTTCTGGAACTAAAGTGGCACGGTGTGGTTTAAGCTCACAAACTATGTCTAAAATCTCTCTGTTGATAGAGCACTCTAGATTGATAGGTAGAGGGGAGAGTTTCATGATATTTTGCGCATCCGCATCTTGGATATGGCGTCTATCTTCTCTAAGATGGATAGTAATCTGGTCGGCTCCATTGGAGCATGCCACATAAAGTGCTTGTAAAATATCTGGGTCGTTTACTTTTCTGGCTTCTCTTAAAACTGCAACATGGTCTATGTTGACACCTAATCTCATTCTACTCACGCTTCTTCCTTTTGAGCACTCTTCATAAATGATTTATACTCAGATTCTAAATTTTTTTGCTCAATTATGTTGCCCACATGTACCTGCACAACTTTTCTCTTTTTATAGGGTGCATTTCTAAACACATGCTCCAAAGTATCATTGATAAAGACCGGTACGACATCGAGCTGATTGGCTTTTGCTATCTTTTGCGCACCGCTTTGAAACTCTAAAATCCCATCTCCCTTGTGGCGCTCACCCTCAGGAAAGATATAGACATTGAGATTTGGAACTTTTAAGAGAAGCGCTTTTATCTTTTTAAAGAAAGTAAGCAAACCTCTGCCACTCTCTATATCCACACTTATACAGCCACTATACTTAAAAAAATCACCATAAACGGTAGTGAAGAGTTCCTCTTTTGCTATCCAAACGCCACTCTTTTGATGTCGTGAAAAGAGGTGTTCCATAACAATAATATCTAAAAGAGAACGGTGGTTTATCGCGTATAAGACTCTCTCATGTTCAGGAAGAGTGCCAATCAACGCAACTTCTATGTTTAACTTCTCTAAAACAGCGTTTGAGTAGGCTTGTCGGTCATGTGAGAGTTGCTCGTAAGCATGTTTTTGAGTTATAAATGGGTGGAGATAACTCTTTTTAAAAATCTTAATATATCTATAGCCGAGTCGAACCATATAGATATATTTGCCAACCTTTTTTAGCAAAAAAAATCCTTTGTAAACTTCATCCTAGCGGATGAAGTCGTGAGCTTTTTCTTAGAAACAAAATAGTACTTACTTTTGTTGTCCACTTCTATAGCCAGGGTGTTGATAGTCATTGCGCTCACAAGCTGCAAAAAAAGTAGCACAACTAAGTCCTATCAGTGTAGCAAAAAATAATCCTTTCATTTGTTCTCCTTATTTGATTTGTGGCATTATAAAGAAAGAGAGATTAAAAAGAGTTTGCAATCACTCCATTTAGCTCCGAAATTTCCTCTGTATTTGCAAAACAGCTCTTCTCTCCACAAACCATATAGCCACTTTCCTGAGTCTCTTTAAAGAGTGTAAATGGGTAGTTTAAAGAGGAGAGTTCTAAAGCGTTTGATTTTATATTTTCTAGATTTGTTTTTAAGATTCTATCCCCTTTGAGGTAGCGTAACATCGCTTGGAGCATTGCAGGAAAATAGATAGGTTTTCTTCCCAATTCATACGAGTTGTACTCGAGCGTTTTAAAGGCAAAGTGCGTATATTTCTCATCTTCTAGCAGAGAACCTAGAGAGAGTAAAACATCGAGCATCACAGATACTGGGCTTGTGTAGGTATTGTCCGAAGTCTCCGCTTTTGTGAGAAATTCACCTGTGCTGAAATTCCACTCTCCTTTGTTGTAAAACTCTTCTAAAGCCTTGTTCGCAAAGCGTTGTGCATGGATGAGATAGAGCTCATTTTGCGTAAATTTATAGGCGTTTAAGAGTGCCTGAGCGAGAAAAGCGTAATCTTCCAAAAAGGCTTTTATCTTTGGCTTTTTATGGATGAGCGTTGTATGGTAGAGTGTACCCTCAAGAACCATCGTCTCAAGAAGTGCGTCAAGGCTTTTTACAGCTCTGTGCATATATTTACTATCGATTGCACCTAAGGTAAAGAGAGCGTTTATCATCATGCTTGACCATGAAGTTTGGATTTTTTTGTCTATAAAAGGGTAGGCTCTTTTCTCTCGAAGTGTTTGAAGCAGAAGCTTTACCTCTTTAAAATACGCAGGTATCTTCCCACTCTCAAATCGGATGATGTTTTGTCCCTCAAAGTTCCCCTCTGATGTTACTTGCATCTCTTCGAGCATCGCTGGAATATTTTCATATCCATTCTCTGCTAAAAGCGTATAAACTTCCTCATAAGTGTAGATAAAGTAAGTTCCCTCTTCACCCTCACTATCTGCATCGCTTGCAGAGTAGAAGAGGTTCTCTTCACTCATAAAATTATCCCAAAAATCAGCAATCTCTTTGGCAGTCTCTAAGAAACTCTCATCCTTGTAGGTCAAGTAGGTTTTGGCATAAAGCTCACAAAGGAGGGCGTTGTCATAGAGCATCTTCTCAAAATGGGGAACTCTCCACATCTCATCTACGCTGTAACGGCAAAAGCCGCCATCAACGAGGTCGTACATCCCACCTTTACGCATCGACTCCAAGGTATGCACCAACATCGCTTTGGCTGATTTGTCATCGTAGAGCCTATCGATAGTGAGGAGTGCGCTTAAAGTATTGGCATGTGGAAATTTCGGTGCGACAGAAAAACCGCCATGTTTTGTGTCATAGTTGTTTTTTGCTTGAAGCATAAAGTTTTTCGTGAACTCCTCTTTGAGGATAGTTGCCTCTTTTGGTTGCTCACTATGCGCTAAAAATGCACTGATTTCATCCGCATTTTCAAAGAGTTTCGCATCCTTTTGAGAGACTTTCTCAGAGATGATAGTTGTAAGCTCCTTAAAGCCCATTCCTGCCATTCCCTCACCAGACTCTGGCGGTATGTACGTTCCTGCAAAAAATGGTTTGTTTTGCGGTGTAGCGAAGATAGAAGTAGGCCAACCACCTGAGCGACGGTTGAGAAGCTGATGTACTTCTTGGTAGTGTTTATCTATATCTGGGCGCTCTTCTCTATCTACTTTGATGCAAACAAAACCTGCATTTAAAATATCTGCACACTCTTGGTTTTCAAAAACTTTCTCTTCCATCACATGGCACCAGTGACAAGAGCTGTAACCTATACTTATAAAGATTGCTTTATTCTCAGCCTCTGCTTTGGTAAATGCCTCTTCGCCCCAAGGAAACCAATCGACTGGGTTATCTTTGTGCTGTTGTAAATAGGGTGAATCTTCTTTTTCTAATCTGTTTGACATCATTATTCTCTTTTAGTTTATTGTATAGATTTAATCAGATGTAGAGTAGGGGATAATCGCTGTTTTTGTACTTAATTTTTAGAAGTGCTTTTTAGCTTTTATCTTATTTGGTTGTTCTCTTTAACTCAAATATATCTTTTCTTCTATCTTTAAGGTTTTTAACACTCCCAAATTCATGCAACTCTGTCAATAAATCTATGTCAACGTCAGCTATTAAAACCATTTCAGTATTTGGAGTGGCTTCTGCTTTTATACCATTTGTAGGAAAAGCAAAATCACAAGGGGTAAAAACGATAGATTGAGCAAACTGCATATCCATATTGTGAACATTTGGCAGATTTCCTACACTTCCTGCAATGGCAACATAACACTCATTTTCAATAGCTCTTGCCTGAGAACAGTGTCTTATTCTTGAATAACCATTTTGTGTATCTGTTAAAAATGGAACAAACAAAATATCCATTCCTTCATCGGCAAGAAGTCTGCTGAGTTCTGGAAATTCTACATCATAGCAGATTAATATTCCGATTTTACCGCAGTCGGTATCAAATGTTTTTATCTCGTGTCCGCCTTGCATACCCCATACTTTTGTCTCATCTGGCGTGACATGTATCTTTTCATAACGGTCAATTGTGCCATCACGTCTGCATAAATAGCCAACATTGTAAAGGTGCCCATCTTTTATCTCAGGCATACTTCCAGAGATGATGTTGATGTTGTAAGAGATAGCAAACTCTGAGAATTTTTGGATAATGTCATGTGTGTGTTTCGCCAATTCTCTAATCGCATCAGGCTCTGAGAGGTGGTTGTTTTCAGCCATTAAAGGTGCATTGAAAAACTCAGGAAAAAGTGCAAAATCAGAGCGGTATCCTGAAACTGTATCTATAAAATATTCCGCTTGCTGAATCAACTCTTCCACGTTCTTATAAGGTCGCATTTGCCATTGGATTAAACCTAGACGAACTATTTTTTTCTTGGATGTGGTTATTTTACTTGGCTTTTCATAGTAGATGTTATCCCACTCAAGTAAAACTGCGAACTCTCCTGATGCTTCATCTCCTTCCAAATATCCTTTCAAAATTTTTGATGGGTGAAAATCATTTGATATTTGAAAATTAAGTACAGGGTCGTTAATCTCTTTTCTTTTTACTTTTTCTATATATTGCTTTGGTGAGAGTTCATTCTCATATTTGTGGTAATTTGGAATTCTACCGCCAAAAGCGATGCCTTTGAGGTTTAGTTTTTCACACAACTCTTTTCTGTAATCATACAAACGTCTTCCTAAACGAAGACCTCGAAATTTAGGCTTAATAAATACATCAATTCCATAAAGAATATCTCCTTTATCTGTATGTGTATCAAAAGTATAGTTGCCTGTTATCTCTTTATATGTGTGATGGTCGCTAAATTTATCATACTCTACAATGATTGCAAAAGCACATCCTGCTATCTCACCATCAATTTTAATAACGACTTGCCCCTCTTGAAATTTGTCGATTAAGGTTTGAATCTGATGTTTTTTCCAATACGCATCAGGAATCGATTCATACGATACAAGCATCGCTTCTTTTAACTCTTCGTAGTCATCCATACTAAGAAATTTTAATTCAATATTTTCTTTTATTTGTGTTTCCATTTTTTTCCAATTATTTTGAAATTTAGCTATAAATTTTCTTAAACTCTTCACTATCTTTTATATTTTTAAAGAGTAGTTCGTTCTCAATCTCATCTCTTAAATGAGGTGATTTTTCTATAGCGGTTTCTAAATCTTCAATCGCCTCATGTTTATTGTCAAGAGCCGCATTGGCACAAGATCTCTGCCAGTAAGCATATCCATATTCGGGGTCGATTTCCAAAGCTTTGTTGCTAAGGTTGAGTGCCCACTCGTACTCATCCATGTCAAGAACAGCATCTGCTTTGTAGGCATACACTTCTGCATCGTTAGAATTTACTTTTAAAATTTCATCATAAATATCTATTCTCGACTGTGGATTTGTTTCCAAGTTTGAGCGCATCCATAAGGAGTGAATATACTGGGTATTGTAAATTTTGTTTTGATTGTCCAATATTTTTTTGGATTGTAGCGTGAGGGTGTCCTGAAGCGTTTGCAACTGAGAGTTATACTTTTGTGTGATTGCATCTAATCGGTTCTCAACAATCTCTTCAGTTTTTCGTCTTATATCTCTAAGCGAGTTCCAGCCCGCAAAAATGAGTATAGATGTCGCGGCTGCTATAAGGTAAAAAACATTACTGATTGTATCGGTCATATATCTTGCAGCTCTGTCTGTTTGTTCAACTTCCGCTCTTGAAATTCTTTTTTCTACTTCATTTCTTACTCGCATATTCTCCATTCTTAAATCTTTAAGCTCATCCATTATGTAGCGTTCTACGAGAGGCTTTTGAAGCTCTTTTGAAAGATTTGAGGTTTGGGCAGTGTCAGCATTGAGGGAGCTATACAAAATTAAAAAAGATAATAGAAAAAAATTTAACACGATATTCATAGCAAGCCTTTAGAAACACAATTTGATGTCATTATAACTAAGGGCACTTCAATAGAATTTAAAAACTCTTGCTCAACGTAAAGCCAAGAACTCTTGGATTACCAATGTGATAGTAGTTATTTGTCGGCGTGTAAATCATAAAATCGGTGTACCTTGTGTCAAACAAATTGTTTGCATAAACCAGCGCATTCCAGCCATCTTTTTTATAACCTATACCAAGATTTACTAGGGTGTATCCACTCTCTTTTGCAGAGTTTGAGATATTGTAGTAGCGTTCTCCCATGTACTGAACATCTGATTGTAGAAAATAGTTTTGAGCGAAGCTGTATTTCGCGCCGATGCTCGCTGTTAGATTTGGAACATCGATGATGTTGTTTCCCTCATTTTGCGTAGATGCACTAAGCTTTGTCATTTGTGCTTTTACAATTCCACATGCCGAATAAATATTTAAACTCTCTGTTTTGTAGTTGAGTTCTAGCTCTGCACCGTAGCTGTATGCTTTTTTGGCATTGAGTGTTGTCGTCGCCAAGTTATCGCTAAATGTATTGATTCTAAGATTATCAATGGAGTTATAAAAAAGCGCACTGCTCAGTGTTGTCGATGCACCCAAGACTCTTTTGTGCCCTAACTCAAGAGTATCTGTAGTCTCAGGCTCAAAAGGAGTGAGCGCATCGCTTGTATCTCTGTAGTTGTAACCACCTGGGCGATACCCTTTTGAGTAGGTCAGATAGGTATGCGAATCATCTTGCGCATAATGAGAAAATGAGAGGGTTGGCAAAACATGTGTCCATGTTGTTTGTGCCTCTGCGCTCGTACTCGCAGCTCCAAAGTTGTTCATAGTACGGGAAAAGGAGCGTTTTGTAGTTTGATAACGAAGACCTGCCATAAGAGAGTAATCTTCACCTATGAAGTATTTGTACTGAGAAAAGAGTGCCATATTTTCATCTGGATTTTTCAAAGAGTTTTTGCTTGAAAGATGAAGCGCTAGAAGTGTCTGATCCTCTTTATAATCAAACTTTAACTTGTCACTATAAAAGATACCAACTAAGAGTTCACTGTTTTTAAAGTTTTGTTTGAATCTAAACTCTTGGGTTATCTCTGCTATGTCTATGTCAAAGTTCATATCTAATCCAGCACTTATGGGAACATAGCTCTTTTTCAACACGAACTCTTTTGCATAACTTGTAGCAGATGTAAAAGTGTAATCTTTCTCTTTATACTTTATGAGAAGTGCGAGGTTGTCACTCTCCATCTTCACGCTACCATCTGTTGGTATGTTGTCGATGGCGTAGGGGTTTAGTTTTGTATTTATCTTGAGTGCTGAGGCACCATCATCACTTTTACTTTTTGAATAACTGAGCAATATATCCAGCGGAGTATCTGGGTTATAACGAAGCTTTGTGGAGAGTGAGAGAAAATCTTTTTTATCAAACCTATTTCCAGTGCGCTCATTTTTTGAAAAGCCATCGGAGCTATCTTTTGTGATGGCGAGTGAGTATGTTAAGTCCTTGTTAGCTGTTGGACCCGATACCAGACCATAAAACTCTTGTGTGTTGTAGGAACCATAGCCTGCACTTGCTTTTGCTTCAAACTCTTTGGATGGAGCTTTTGTGTAGATGTTTATAACTCCTGACTCCGCACCTTTACCAAAGAGTGTTCCTTGCGCACCTTTGAACACTTCTATGCTCTGGATGTTCTTCATATCTGCCATACCAAAACCATAACTAAATGGCACTGGCACATCGTCTATATACATGGCAACACTACTCTCATACGTTACATAGTTGCTTATCCCTCGAAAAGTAAATGTTTTATCACTTCTGTTGCCTAGACCTGAAATGTTCGTGTTTGAGACAAGGGAAGAGAGTTCACTTATACTTTTGATATTTGAAATCTCAAGTTTCTCTTTGTCAATAATATCTACACTATTCGCACTCTCTTGGGAACTTTCTTCTAGTTTTGAAGACTCGATTTGTATGGGTGGAAGCTCTATGGCATGAAGCGTTACTAAGAGTGAGAGGAGTGAGAAGCTGAGGAGTTTTTTCATTCTAATATCTTTTTTTGTAATTTGCTGTTTCTTGGTTGATGAAAACTTTTGGGTATTCTAGCCTAATCATTGTTGAAAGGGTATTTTAATAAGAGTCTAAGAGCAGTGGTTTTATACCTCTCTCATACTATTTGTTATACGCTCCATAAAGTTTGCTGTTTCAACTTGTTGATTATCTCTTAAACTTTGAATCACTTTTTCTATATCTTCTTTAGATTTATTTTGATTAAATTTGAATTTAGCCTCTATATTGGTAACCTTGATTTCAAAAAAACGTAAAAACTTTGTCAAATCTTTAAATCTTTCTTCTTCTGTAACTTCCATCCATTTTGACCTTCATATATCTCTGTTGTTTCGTTCAGTAGTTCCCATACTTTTTCATTGTCATGAATGTACTTTATATTTCCATAGAGATGAACCGCACCATAGTTCCACGTTGGAACATTGAAGTTTGTTTCATAATATGTAGGGGATATGTAAGCATGCTCTCCACGGAAAATAAAACAAACTTCTTTTGTCTCATCCACATTTGCATGGATATTCGCCTTAGCTACATGCCCATATAATTTACCATCTTTGAGTCTGTTGATAGGAAGATGCGTAACTTCAATCTTCCCATGATTTTCGGATGTCAATAGAGCAAATGGGTTTTTTGAGATAAACTCTTCTATAAGATTTTCATCTGTGATTTTAAATGCGTCTGGTGAGTACAATTTGTTTGTTCCTTTTAACGATTTACTTCAGTGAAGCTATGCGTTCACTACTAGGCTTTGTTATATCTTTGTGTTAATTGTTTTGGATTTCGTTTAGTATGGAATATAGCTAATATCATTATAATATCTTCATATTGTTCATATATTATGATGTATGTAAATTTCTTCATAACTACTTTTTGAGATGTTTTAGTTTCAAATGGATACAAACTTGGGGAGCTGAGTATGTTGTTGAATTGTTTGTCAATATGAGATAAAAATCTTTTTTCTAGTTTTGGACTTATCTCAAAGTAATAGTTGAGTGCAATTTTTAAATCATTTTCTGCAAGAGGATGTAGTTTTAAAGTCAAAACTATCTGTCTAAATCACTTTTTATATCATTCCAATTTCGACCAATAGAGCGATTTTCATGAAATGAATTTAGTCTAAAATAAAGCTCTTTTTTTTGTTCTTCACTAAGTTCAGAAGTATTATTTATTTGAGAAAAATCGTGTATGTCATTATCAACAATAAATTTCAATGCTTTCATTATTTCATCTTTTGAACTATTAAAAAAATTTTCAATTTTTGGTTCTTCTATTGATAGCTGAATCATTAAGTGTCTCCTACAATTTTAATATGTATTATAGCACAAACAAAGGTGTGGTATCTAAATTCTCTTTTGTGACATAATATTTAATTTTCTCTCGCTTCCATGCTTTGCTTAAAAGTGAATATCTACACTACTCGCACTCTCTTGGGAACTCTCACAACGGCTTCGAGTCCGACGGAGCGTCGGATTCCAAAAAAAGAGTAAATCCATTCCTAAAAATGCAAAACTCACTTCGTTCAAACAGTTGCATTTTCTTAACGGAATTACTTTACTATTTCTTGGCTCTGCAGGTGTTGTGAAGTTGGCTGACGGGTTGATTTATCGGAATGATTGAAAAAGTGGAGATCCGATTTCAGCGGAGTAGCTATCTTATGTACTTTCAGTTGCATCAGTAGTTGTTTGTGCATCTTTCTTTTTAAAACTTGGTAAATGTTCTAGTAAGGATGTTTTTATTTTATACTCATAATTTTCACCAATTTCATTTTTTAAATGGCTTTTTAATAAGTCCATTTTTACTTTGGTTCTTAATTCGAATTTATCTTTTTCATCAATATCTAATCCTAAAATAGATTGTTCAGCAATATCTTTTGCCAAGATACCAATTTTTGTAAATATTCTTTTTTGTTTATGTATATGAATGATGTTTTTTATAAATATTTTAGATATTTCATATGAAACAAATAAAATTGAAATAACAATTAAAACAAATGGAATTCTCGACCAAAATATCGCTGTTATATTCATATCTTTACCATCAGTTATTCTTGTACTATAAATTGTAGTTAAATCAGAAGCACCAAAGAAAACAATCCCTGATACAATTGCAATTAATATCCAAGGTATGGCAGATAAGTAAGTATATAATCTTATGTCTTTATTCCCTTGCTCAATGTATTCTTTCATTTCTGTTGCAAATATATTTGTATCTTCTGTTAATTTTTTCAATTCGTCATTTTGCTTTGATATTTTTAAATTTAATTGATTTGATGTTTCGTTTAGCTGTTGAATATTATTTTCTAGATTTGTATTATCTGTAGTCAATGATGCGTTTTTAACTACAAGTTGATTTGTGTCATTTTTTAATGAAGTTTTTGAATCTGTTAAAGTAGATATTTCATCTTCCAGTGTAGTTATATCAATCTTCAATGAATCTATAGTTTCTTCTTTAGTGTTTATAATTTCATTGGTTGCAATTAAATGATTTTCTAGTTCTTTATTTTTATTTTCTATATCATCTGATAAGATTTGTAAAGATAATTTGGAGTTTTCTAATTCTTTTACTTTATCTTTAATTGAATCAAAGTCATTAAGCTTAAATCCAATTATATCAATATGAGTAAGTGTTATTTTATTTATTAGCCTTTTTGGTGCTTTGATTTTAAATTCTTTTAGTACTGTTTTAGGTAACCAAACTGCATGCTCTTTTTTTGAAAAGGTTATTGTCGAACTATCGTCTTTGTAATCTATTGCAATAATTTCTAAATCTTTTAAATTTACATCATCTTCCGTTTTAAAAATTACTTTTTGGATATATATTGGTTCAACAAATTTAAAACAATAATATTGATTTTTTAATGGATATGGAAAATCTTTAATATCTTTAATTAAATTCATAATTTGACCAGATTGATTTTCAACAACTTCAATATCTAATACATATGGTTTAAGTTCATCATAGTTCTCAATATCTTGTTTTATTTCATTTAATTTATCTTCTAACATATTTAAATATTCCTTTTATATTTATACCTAACTATTATTACATGAACACTATATCGAATATAGACAGATATGCATTGTTATTTAACATTAAAACCATAAAAACAATAATTATTTGTTTCCTTTTGTGAGAGAATCTATTAAAAAACAAACTCTTTCTTAAGCGAGAAGCTTGAGCAATAATCTTCTTGAAGATTATTAACGAGCTGATATTTATATCGGCTCGTTCCACATGCCAATATGTTTCCACATGATATGTCAACACTATTTCAGACAAAAACATAGTATATCAACGCAGTAAATTTTGCTATAACTTGTAGCATATATTTTTTACTGCAATCTTTCTTTATTAATAAAAATAAATTTTATATGACATATTGCAAAGTTTTTATCTAAAATAAGCTTTTTATATTATTATTAAAAAAAAAGAAGGAAAAAACATGTCATTAGAATTAGTAGAAAGCATTAGTGTTTTCAGCAAATGGTCGAGAGTATATTTTCAAATGCAAAAATTAAAAATCAAACACTTAAAAATATTAAGTAATGAATTAAAAGATAATAGTCCTGATAAAACATTAGTACAGTATACTTTTTACGGTTTAACAAAAATATCTTTAGATTATGAAAATATAAAGGTTTTATGGAATCAGAATAATAGTCTCGAAATCATTAATTTGATGAAGAAATTCTCAAGTATCGTTTTATATGAAAATGGTACATTAAAATATATACGACCTAACCAAAAAAAAACAAATAGAGTTTCAACCAAGTTATGGAATATAGTTAAATATTTTTTTTACATTGCAATAATATTACTGGTAATACTTTGCATTTATACATTTTCTTTCGAACAACTAATTATTATCCTAACTTCAATTCTGTATCTTTCAATGATGCATAAATATAGAGATGATTTTAACAAACTTGATAAATTAATTGACACACAAGCACATGCCAAAGCTCATAGTCTAAAATAACGTGAACTCATTCACCTTATTTGAGCTGTCTCATGCCAAATATTTCCATGAGCGAAATGGGTGGATGCTTATGTATCATAAATCATAAAATAGTGTACAATTACAAAAAAATTTAAAAGGATGGCATGTGAGACTACCTCGTGGCTTTGGCAAAAACTATTTTACGCTCTCTGCCATCCTTGCATACAGTGTGACGGGTAGGCTTCAAAGCCAAGTTGCCTCTGCACAAGAACACCTCTTCTCAAAACTCTCTAGTGAGGAACAAGAAGAGGAATCTCCTCCTGATACACTTTTAGCGACTACTCTTTTACAAAGTGATAAACCGTGCCATTGCAACTGTTTTTTTAAAATCCGCATACGCCTGATTCTCCTTTTAAACCATTTTATCCCACGCTGCCCTTACTACACTGTCTGTTTTGCATTTCGCCGTAGTGGTGTGCATCCTCCTTTCGTTTCTTAATCTATTTACGTTTTTACTATTGAGTTTTTTTCTACATGCCATGAAGCATGCCATGTAGATTCGTATTTGTTTGAAAAAATAAGGATGAACTATGTCAAAAAATTATGTAATCGGTTTCCCTAGAATCGGGGAGCAAAGAGAGTTAAAAAGAGTTTTAGAAAAGTATTGGGCAAAAGAGGTTGCTTTTAGCGAAGTAGAATGCGTGGCACTTGAACTCAAAGAGCGTCATTGGGAGTACCAAAGTGATGCGGGAATCGACTGTATCAGTTGTAATGACTTTTCACTTTATGACAACATGCTCGACACTTCGGTAATGTTAGGGGCGATACCAGCGCGTTTTAAAGGTTTGAAAAACGAGGAACTTTACTTTGGTATGGCACGTGGAGACAGCGAGCGTGTGGCGATGGAGATGACGAAATGGTTCAACACAAACTACCACTACATCGTCCCAGAATTATCGCTTGAAGATAGCTACCTACTCGATGCGAGCAAGATTGTTAAAGAGTACAAAGAGGCAAAAGCTTTTGGCATCAAACCAAAGATAAACATCATCGGTCCATTGACCTACTTGGGACTCTCAAAGCGTGTGGATGGTGGAGACAGTTACGCTCTTTATGGGAAAATTATGCCTCTTTATGTAGAACTTTTAGAGACCATAAGCAGACTCGATGAGACGCTTTTAGTGCAAATAGATGAGCCGATATTTGTTAAAGATTTGGATACGAAGCTTCTCAGCCTCATCAAACCAACCTACGACACACTGGCAAATGTGGCACAAAACATAGAGATTGTCGTGAGTAGTTACTTTGAACATGCTAAGGAGGCAACGGCTATTTTAGTGCATACACCTATCTTTGCCATCGGGCTTGATTTTCTCTATGGAGAGGAGAATCTTGACTCTTTAGAGATTCTTGCACAAAGTGGAAAAACAGTTGTAGCAGGTGTGGTGGATGGACGAAATATCTGGAAAAACAATTTTGACACAACGCTTGCTCTTTTGGAAAAAATCGCTTTAAAAATCCCAGTCGAGCGTCTTTATGTAAGCTCTTCATGCTCACTTCTTCATACGCCTTTTAGTCTGAAATATGAAGAGAAGATGGATGCGCAACTTAAAAATTGGCTTTCGTATGCGGTGGAAAAACTAGATGAAATCTCTCTCATCTCACAACTCTTTTTTGAGGGCGAAAAGAGCCTTAATAGTTTTGAGTTAGAACTTCTACACGCGAACCGTGATGCCAATATTTCAAGAAAAACCGCAGCACGTATTCATAACAAAAGTGTGCAAGCAAGAGTGTCAGCGCTTGATACGTTTGAGAGAAAGGGTAGTTTTGATGCGCGTATTAAAATCCAAAGAGAGTTATTAGCGTACGAAGATTTGGCAACAACGAGTATCGGTTCGTTCCCTCAAACAGCACAAATCCGTAAAGCAAGAGCTGACTATAAAACAGGTGCTATGACAAAAGAGGCATATGAGCAAGAGATGAGAAACTATATTGATGCATGTGTAGCGTTTCAAGAGGAGTGCGGTTTAGAGGTACTTGTTCACGGTGAACCTGAGCGTAATGACATGGTGGAGTATTTTGGTGAGCAGTTAAGTGGGTATGGGTTTAGCCAAAATGGTTGGGTGCAAAGCTATGGAAGTCGATGTGTGAAACCGCCTTTTATCTATGGTGATATAAGCCGTCCAAAATCAATGACAGTAGAGTGGATAAGCTACGCACAAAGCAAAACAGAGAAAATCATGAAAGGGATGCTCACGGGTCCAGTCACGATTTTGAACTGGTCGTTTGTGCGTGATGACATGCCAAGAAGCGAAGTCTCGAAGCAAATCGCCGTAGCACTTAGCGATGAAGTGGATGACTTGCAAAATGCAGGTATCAAGATGATACAAGTGGACGAAGCCGCCTTCAAAGAGGGGTATCCACTACGAAAAACAAAAATAGCTAGGTATGAAAACTGGGCAGTACGCGACTTTAAGATAAGTGTCTCAAGTGCTAAAAAAGAGACACAAATCCACACGCACATGTGCTATAGCGAGTTTAATGACATTATAAAAACCATAGAGGCAATGGGCGCAGATGTGATTTCGATAGAGACAGCAAGAAGTGGCAATGAACTGCTAAAAATCTTCAAAAAAGTAGGCTATAAACAAGAGGTAGGACCAGGTGTCTACGACATCCACTCACCAAGAGTTCCAAGTGTCCAAGAGATGGTGCACCAAATCGAACTCCTCTTAGAAGTGCTTCCAAAAGAGCAACTATGGATCAACCCAGACTGCGGACTCAAAACCCGTAAATGGGAAGAGGTAAAACCAAGCTTGAAAAATATGGTCGAGGCTGTGAAAATTGTGAGGGAGAAGTTGAAGTAGGGCGTAAAAGAGTATGAGCAGAAGAGAGAGATGGCACTCCATCTCTCTTGCAAAGGTACTAAGCTTCGTCCTCTTTTTTATCTTCTATTTTACAACCTGTATTTATCCCAAGGAGAGGATAGAGGGGACAAAAACTAAACAGAGCAGTTAAAATAAAAACAACCCCGATATAACCGAGGATATTGCCACTCATCACTGCCCAAACAACGAGTGCAATACCAGCACTCGCTCTTAAAACTCTGTCAATCGTTCCTACATTACAAGCCATTTTGAATCCTTTGTTTATAAGATTTGATACACAGTATATGCTAAATAAACTTTTTTGTGTGTAAAAATTTTATATTAGTATTTTAGATTTGAGATAAGCTCTTTTGCTAGAGTTACATTTTTGCTAGAACCTTCTATCGCTTGTTTTGTATCTTGCACCAATTGATTCATATCTCCTTGAATCGTCTCAGAATCTTTTAGCTGTGTATCAATACAATGTAGAGCGATAGAAACCTCCTTTTTATTGTCGGTAGCATTACATCCGAGAGTTTCAAGTATATCTACTGTCTCTTGAGCTAAGGAAACACTGCTTTGAATTCCATCGAGCATACCTTTTTGACGTACTAATACATCATTTGAAATGCCCATGATAAGACGCATTTCCAACTGAACTTGGTCGGCTGCTTTATTTGTATTATCTGCTAGTTTTCTCACTTCATCTGCAACGACGGCAAAACCTCTTCCATGCTCACCTGCACGAGCGGCTTCTATGGCTGCATTTAAAGCGAGTAAGTTTGTCTGGTCTGCAATATCTTTTATAGAATTAACTAATATGCTAATGCCATTTATCTTCTCATAGAGTTCTGATATTTGTGTTTGAAACTCATTTGTTAGTTCATGGTTATGCTCTAAGGTATCGGAGAGACGATTAATATGCGCACCACTTTGAGCTGTTGAGTCTAGTGTTTTGTCTGCAATTTCATAAGATTTTTGCGTGATGTTTTTTATCTCTATAGATTGCGATATAAATCCATCTACCATACTTCGTGTATTTTCAATACTTCCTAAACGATTTTTAGATGAATCATTTACTTTTTGAGCATTGTTATAAATAGTGTTTGCAATATCAAACGAATTTTGAGCAAGTAAGCTCTCAAGCACTCTATCTTTTCGTTTATACTCTTCAATCACTTCATTTTTAACAACTTGCTCATCTTCTTTAAGCCTAATTCCAAATAACATAGATATTCCTTATTTTAGTTTCCAGTGTGTGTTGATTCCACATGCCAAACACTCTGGTATGAGCTCATTCTCTTTGACATGAATTTCACATCCGCATTTTTTACATTGTAAATCTGTCTCAACAATAGCTTTCGTTCCAATCTGAAACTCTACTTTCATAGCTGTTGCTGTATAGGTGGTAACACCATAAGGAACAAGGTAGGTGAGAGCGAACTTCACAAGACTTAGGTCTGCTACATCCAAAGCGATGAGCGCTTCCCCTTGATTTATTAGATTTAAAGTTGTTCCTACAATGAGTGAAACTTTTAAAGCTCTCTTTATCACGCTTGGAGATATTATAATCTCACAATAGATTTTGAGATGTTTCATTCTAATCATTATGTCTATCTCGTATCTCTAAAAAAACATCTAAATTTTCCATAAAAAGTGTGACTAGTTTTGGGTCAAAATGTTTCCCGCTCTCGTTTTTGAAAAGCTCTAAGATGGCATCTATCTCCCAAGCTTTTTTATAAACACGTTCACTTCCAAGCGCGTCAAATACATCTGCAAGAGCGGTGATTCGTCCATAGATATGAATCTCGTGTGCGGCTATGCCTCTTGGATAGCCCGAACCATCCCACTTTTCATGATGTTCATGGGCTACTGTTGCGGCGGCTTTGAGGATAGGTTTATTTGAACTCTTAAGCATGTCATAACCCAGCTGTGCGTGTGTTTGCATGACAACCCACTCTTGCAAGTCGAGCTTTCTTGGCGCATTTAAAATAGCATCGGCAATTCCCACTTTACCGATGTCATGCATAGGACTCGCCATTTGTAAAAGGTCGGCTTCTTTGTGGGAAAGACCATATAAAAGTGCAAGTTCTTTAGAGTAGAGGGCGACGCGTTTGACATGGTTGCCTGTCTCTTTAGAACGTGTTTCTCCAATCTCACCCATGGCATAGATTACTTCTCTTTGCGTCTCTTCGATGGCGTTGTTTAACTCGATGACTTCTGTTACATCTGTAAAGTATGCAAGTAAAAATCCCTCTTTTTGTATCCCTTGAAGCTCTATTTGGTAGAACCAGTCAGCGTATTCAAAGATAGAAGTTTTTGTTTGACTCAGCTCTATAATCTCTTTATACGCTTCAACCTCTAAATCTCTAACAGAGTGAATGTTAAAAAGCGTATCACTGGCACTGTTTTGAAAAAGTATGGCACCTTTATAGTCAAAAATAAAGACTGGGGAAGTTCTATATTTTGGAAGAAGAGAGAGATAGTAGTTTTTGATGCTAAATCTTTCATTGATTTTAAAAAAGTAATAGATAAAGCAGAATCTTTTCACTCCAGTGTAGTAGAGAAAGAGGCTCAAAAGAGCGATAGCTATTGATACGTTGAGCACTGCATAGAACAAAAGCAGTGTAGCAAGAGAGATACGGATATAGGATTCGACGGGCTTCATATTGCAACTCATATTTTCAAACATACAACACCTCCATATTTTTGATATCAAGTAGTATATCTTAAGCGGAGTGGATTGGTCTGTAACATATATTACAGACATATATTTCTATATCTGTTAAACTACTACTAATAAACCTAAGGAGTCTATTATGAAATGCAAACAAATCTACATGGAATTTTCCCGTTTAAGCGAGTATGGTAAGTCATTTGCTCTGCTCTTGGCACGCTTAGTAGTTGCGTATGGTTTTTATGAACCTGCACAGATGAAATGGAAGGACATCGGCGAAGTTGCACAGTGGTTTGGTTCACTGGGTATTCCATTTCCAACGCTCAACGCTTACATAGCGGCGACTACAGAGGTCGCAGGTGTGATTTTACTCACACTTGGACTCTTAACCCGTTTTATATCTTTACCGCTGATTGTGGTGATGATAGTGGCAATTGTGACCGTGCATTTACCGCATGGATTTTCAGCTGGTGAAAATGGTTTTGAGATACCACTTTACTACATGCTCTTTTTACTTCTATTTGTAACACATGGAGCTGGTAAGTTAAGTCTCGATAGATTTATTTTCGGTGAAAAAAACTAAGTAAAGGATAAATGATGTGTATTCCTCATGGAGCAACTGGAACCGTAAGTAACAGTTTTGTGAAAGAAAAACGACCACAAAAGAGCATAAAAAGAGTTTCTCAAGATGAGTTTGAAAAAGGTGACCCAGATTTTGTAGATGAGAGAACAGAAGCATATAAACCTAAAGAAGAAAAATCATTTCTTGCATCTCTGTTTAAATGATTGTAGTAAAACTTTAAAGCAGTTCGATATGCCCTCGGGTGAGTTTGAGTACTCCTTGGTTTTCAAGCTCTTTTAAGAGTCTGCTTATCACTTCTCTTGAAGTTCCAAGATGAGATGCTAGCTTTTCATGTGTTATGGTGATGACGGTAGTATTTAGGTGCTTTAGCCAGTTGAAAAGTCTCTCATCCATATTTTTAAATCTTAAATCTTCCACTAAATCTGCCATCCCCTCAAGTCTTGTAGCAAATAAGCCAAATACGTATTGTTGATAGGCGGGCTCGGTAGTGTAGAGCTGTTTCACTATCTCTGTGGGGAGCATAAACCCTTTGATTTCACTCTCACTTACCGCTGTTCCTATGGCAGGAGTATCTGTAAAAGCACTGTTGAGATTGACATTGCACTGCTCAAAGGGTGCTAAAAAGTAGAGGGTTATTTCTTGACCCGATTCATGGTGTCTGTAAACTCTCACACTTCCATCTGTTAAAAAAAGAATACCCTTGCAACTCTCACCTTGAACAAAAAGTTCCACTTTCGCAGGCATGGTAACAGGCATTGCACTCGACTGTAGAAGCTCTTTTGCCTCTTTGGAAAGCGATGCGTAAAATGGAAATCTTCTCATTATAACCCCTTATGTCCTGAAGTGTAACATATATCACATAAGTTTTTCAATCGCTTGTGTTACAATTGCTCCAATCTAAAATAGAAGGAAGTCAAATGAAAAAATTAAACTTAAGTGCACTTGTTCTTGGCGCAGCTCTTTTTACAGGAGTAGGGGTAACATCTGCAAATGCAGAGGATATGAAGTGTGGCGCAGGTAAATGTGGAAGTGCGATGGCAAAACCTGCAAAGGTTGATTCAAAATGTGGTGCAGAAAAAAAAGCTGAGAATACATCAAAAAAATGCGGTGCAGAGAAAAAAGTTGTAGCAAAATGTGGCACTGGAAAATGCGGAGATGCTAAAGACAAACCAGCTCCTAAGTGTGGCGGAAATAAATAGTCATTAGCGTACTCTTTTTCACTCAAGCCGAAGCTTTATTTGTGAAACAAATGCAAAGTTCTCTTGGGTTAAAAAGAAGTCTCTATGGGAGATTTATATAAATTTAAGTGTCAGATTACAAACTTCTGTTAGAATTGCCTTAAAATCAACAAAGGTAAGAGCGTAATATGCAGAAAATTTTAGGGCTGGCAATCATTGCTTTTGGTATTTTTCTTGAAGTTCTCTGGTTAGGATTTTGTTTTGGAAGTATCATTATAGGTATCTTGTTGCTCATTTTCGCACCAGGAGTGCTCTTTTTCCCATTTAACTTCTTTTTAGTTATTGGTCTCTCTATCCTCAATCCTGGCAAATATAGTAGCTCTTCAAGATTTAAGTATCAGCGAAGTTACCAACAGCAGGGAAACTCTCACCAACAGGGAAGTTATACACAACCTAGAAGTAATTTAGATAAATATTATGAAGTTTTAGAGTCGAGTAGAACAGATAGTTTTGAGCAGATTAAAGCGAACTACAGAAGATTGATGAAAGAGTACCATTATGACTCGATTGCAAGTAAAAATCTTCCTGAAGATATGGTGAAGTTTGCAGAGCAGAAAACGCAAAGTATTAATGAAGCGTATGCCGCTATCAAAGAGGCTAGAGGATAAACTCTAGACGCGCTCTTTTAAAAACTCTCTAAACGCATCTACTGGAAGCGGTTTTGAAAAGAAAAATCCCTGTATATTGTAACATCCTTGCGAGAGTAAAAAGTCGAGTTGTTCTTGTGTCTCCACACCCTCTGCGATGAAGTTGAGATTTAAACTTTTTGCTAAAGCGATAATTACTCCAACAATCGCAGCATCCTCTTCATCATGGTCTGCATCTTTAACAAAACTTCTATCGATTTTTAAAGTGTCAATCGGCAAACGCTTGAGGTAAGAGAGCGATGAGTAGCCTGTTCCAAAATCATCAACGGAGATTTTGATACCCATGTTATGAACACTGTTTAAAGTCGCAATAGCAGACTGAGGGTTTTTCATAATCTGACTCTCTGTAATCTCAAGCTCCAATCTCTTTTGATCAAAGCCTGTCTCTTGAATCGTTGCTTCTAAATAGGCAATAAAATTGAACCCTCTGATTAAACAACAAAATTTCAGAGCCAATTAGATAAAATAAAAGAACTAAAAAAAGAGTGAGAAATATTATGCAACCAAGTTTTTTCGATTATGCGATGGAGTATCAAGGCGGTA
>Ga0210006_1000112_pt1 | contig 68197 bp, 67 predicted proteins | sample CryGey02umfilter_2_FD_185452 | JGI IMG/M metagenome (GOLD analysis project Ga0210006, IMG submission 185452) | Groundwater microbial communities from aquifer in Utah, USA - Crystal Geyser 4/10/14 0.2 um filter (SPAdes) (version 3) | ecosystem: Environmental > Aquatic > Deep subsurface >... | reverse complement strand
GGGAAAAGCTAGACACTATAATGGCCGACAGTGCCGTTGCCATAGCCATGTATGATAAGAAGAAAGACACTTTTACCTACTACGCAGATCCTACCAAACTAAAAGACTACTTATCCGCAGGACTACCCGTTCTCCTTACCGAAGTACCATTTAACGCTCATGATTTAGAAAAAAACAATTGCGGTATTATTATCAGGTATGATAAACAAGATATTTCAAAGGCGGTAATTACTATTTTAAAGGACCAAGAAACGCTAAAAATATATCGGCAAAATTCAGTTTCGTATGTTAGTCAGTTTGGCTGGAGTAAAATTTTTGCAGAAGCCTTAAAACAATTTTTACAATAATGAAGGACCTAATTGCCAAGATCAAAATGTATGGAGTTCTAAAATCGTTTAATTTTTTTCTTTCGGAAGCTAAGTACAAACTCAGACAGTTATCTTTCTCGTCCTACAGCCAGCGAGAAGAAGATCTCGTGATTGATCGCCTGCTTAAGTACAAAAAAAGAGGATTCTACGTCGATATTGGGGCAAACGATCCACACAGATTTAGCAACACTAAAAGATTCTACTTAAAAGGGTGGAGAGGCATTAATATCGACCCTAATATGGACAGTATCGAAAGGTTTATGAATTCACGTCCAAAAGATATCAATTTAAATATTGGAATCAGCGGGGAAAAGTCCAAAATAATTTTTTTCCGTTTCTTTCCCGACACTTTATCAACATTTTCACCGAACTTAGCTAAAGATTATGTAAAATCAGGATATAAAAAAATCAAAGAAGAATATATACAGACATTCCCTTTGGCAATGGTTCTAAAAAAATATGCTGGGAAAAAGAAAATTGATTTTTTGTCTGTGGACACCGAGGGTTTTGATGAAAAAGTTTTAAAAAGTAACGATTGGAAAAAATACAAACCCAAAATTATTTGTGTTGAATCAAATAAATCAGGAGAGAGCAAAATAAATAATCTCTTAAGGGAAAACAAATATACACTCGCGTTCGATAATGGCTTAAATTCTATTTATGAAGCGCAAAATTAAATCATTTTCCTGTCACCAGGGTGAAATGTTTGACTCGTATGTAATAAAGGTAAATGACAATTTCATTAAAAACCCTGGTTTAGCTGAAGAGATTGAATTTAAAACATTTCTTGAATTCTTTTCTCCAAAAAAAACAGAACAGATCCTTGATTTAGGCTGTGGGTATGGTAGATATTCTTTAAAAATGGCAAAATATGTTAAAAAGATTTTCGGTCTTGATGTATCTGCTAAATCAATCCAAATTTCCAAAAAAATTGCCAAAAAAAATGGTATAACAAACTATCGTGGCATAATCTCTGATTTTTCAAAACCGTATATTAAAGGGTTCGATACTATTTACTCTATAAACACCTTCCACCACATAGATGATATAGATTCTTTTCTGGATAACATCAAATTAAGTCTTAGAAAATCAGGTCGTTTGGTCCTTTTTGAATTTAACCCATTGAATCCGCTCTTTATTCCTTTTTTGATAAAAATAAAACAGGTTAAGAGCCATTTTAATACTAGTTACATCAGAAGTAATCTGCCAACACTCGAGTTATTATTAATAAAACATGGATTCCGGCGAACAAAACTCAAAAGATATGCTTTTTTCCCAACTTACCTCTACAACAAGTATTTCTTTGTTAAAAAATTAAATGAGTGGCCGTGCATGTTCCCTTTGATCAACTGGTTTTGTGCCTTTCACATGCTGGAATATAAAATATAAAACAAATGAGCCTAGACAAAAAAACTATCTTGAAATATATTTGCTGCCCAATCTGCAAGTCTGACGTCAGCCAAACAGGAACTAGACTAACATGCAAAACTTGTGGAAAAATATTTACAGTTTCGAATGGTTATGTCAGAATGATGTCTGATTCTACTAATGACATCAAACTATCAATCAGAAAGTGGGACGAGCTCTACAAGAAACAATTCGATGATCAAACTTTTTATCAGGATTTTAAGGTGTACAAAGAAAGATACTTTGACTCCGTCTATTCACAAATAAAATTAGAAAAAAAGCTTTCAAAAAACTCAATCTATTTAGAGATCGGTTGCGGACCATTCTTTATTGGACAATTAATAGCAAATGAATGCAAGATGATTGTCGGAGTCGATTTTTGTCCTCACGCCTTGATGATTGCCAAAAAAATGCTTGATGAAAAAAGTATAAAAAATTATCTTTTGATACAAGCTGATATCCTAGCACTACCTGTTAAGTCAAACACGGTGGATCTTATTTATGGGGGAGGTGTGATCGAACACTTTAACGATACAAAAAAGTGTCTTTCTGAGTTATATCGGGTCACTAAACAAGGCGGCGTATCTATAAATACCGTCCCATGTTTAAACATTGGTTCATTAACCTACCGACAAGTGTGGGGAAATATTCCTAATTTCCCGGTTTTACGTCAGTTTGCAGAATTTATTCATATCCACATACTTAGGGGTAAACATATGGTGTTTGGGTATGAGTTATCATTTTTGCCAAGTCATCTTACAAAACTCCATACTGAGGCTAAGTTTAGAAAAACTACTGTAAAAAACTTTGAAATCGAGCCAGAATTCAACTTTATACCCAAAACTATGAGAGCACCATTTGTTTACTTGGCTAAAAAATCTCCTTTGTTCTGGCCCATGATTAAGGTTTCTGCATTCAAATGACAAAATTTATCTCAAGAACTAAAAATCCCTCGGTGTCGGTGATTAGCGTTAACTTCAACGGTGAAAAGTGGCTTCCTGGTTTTTTTAAATCGATACGAAATCAAAAAGGGGTCAATGTTGAAATGATATTTGTCGACAATAATTCTAACGACGACAGTCTTAAAATTACCCAGAAACTATTTCCCAAGGCTAAAATAATTCAAAACAAATCAAATCTCGGTTTCGGCAAAGCAAATAACCAGGGGGTGGAAATAGCATCTGGAGAAATTCTGTTTTTCCTAAACACGGATATAGAGATTCCGGATCCGTACGTACTTAACAAAATGGCCAAATATCTTTTGGACAAAAAAGTCTTTATCCTCGGTCCAAGGATCGTTGACTTTGATGGGTTCGAGGTAACCCGCGGAAAAAAGATGGGTTTAGATATTTTTTCCTCACCTGGATTGTCTAAGAAGCTATTTTATATTGATGGTTGCTCTATCATGATCAAAAAAAAAGACTTTATTGACTTAGGAAAATTTGATGAAAAGTACTTTATGTATAGTGAGGATATTGACTTAAGTTGGAGGGCAAGGTTGTTTGATAAAAAGTTGGCGGTTTATGACGAAGTTTATATCAAGCATTTCGGAGGTGGATCATCATCATCTACTCATCTATTATCCAAAACCAAGCACACGGTTCCTCAGTTTAGGCGCTATGAGGTCGAAAAAAATAATTTGAGGAATATACTTAAAAACTATCAATTCCTGACACTTATTTTCATTTTACCCCTATTTTGCCTATTAAACCTGGCAGAGGCCCTATTATATCTAATGACAAGACAACCAAGGGTTGCTCGCAAAATAACCAGTTCTCTATGGTGGAACTTCATTAACATAGATGATACTCTAAGGGAAAGGATCATTATTCAAAAACGTAGAAAGGTTAGTGACTGGGAGATTGTTAAACAGATGACTTTCTTACCAAACAAACTTGTTACTTTTTTCTATATTGGTATCCCAAAAATAATCTGACAAGAATCCAAACACCATTCAACCATATCTGGCTAGACCTGGAAGCTAAGTTGTTGTATCGTTTATTTAGACCACGTATGAAAAGAGTTTTAAAGTCAAACATTTCCATTCTAATACTATTTTTCGTTCTATCTATCTTGGTATTCTGGAAACTTTTTTTGTTATCGTCAGGAGAACGCCTTTACCTTACATCAGACTTTGTACATTATTGGAACATTCTTTTCTATGCAGTTAAATACTCCCTGAAAGATCTTTTTTTTGATCCTTACCAGTTTTTGGGGTCCTCCCTAATTGGCAGGGTCGATCTGGGAATTTTTTACCCACCGGTACTTCTCATGGTTTTGGCAGGCAAATTACTTTCCCTAAACCCATTTAGTTTTTATGTAGCACTCGAGTTCCTCGCCGTACTACATATTGGTTTAGCCGGTTTTTTTGCTTATATCCTTGCTCGAAAATTCATAAACAGCTTCATCGGTTCATTATTGGCTGGCATAACCTTTGCTTTTAGTGGCTATTTCTTCGTATCGATAAACGCATTATCATTGGTAAACTCGTCTGTCTGGTTACCGGCATACTGCTTCTTTCTGGTTAGCTTCATTCGTAAGAAGCACTTTGGTACCTTACTGGGAGCGGCGGTCTCTCTAGCCATGAGCTTTTTGGCAGGCATTCCACAAATTACCTTGTACACATTTCTCTTCGGAATACTTCTTTCTGTCTGGGAGTTTGTTCACAAGAAAGAGGTCGATTTTAGAGCTAAAACCCGTGCTGTTATATCAACACAGGTCATTATCTTGTTTATATTAGGAGTAATCATCTCAATTCCGCTATTTTTTCAATTGCCTGCATCTTCTAGGTCGAACAGAAATACCATGAGCTATACGAATACGGCGCTTCAGGGAAGCATCTCACCGATATTTGTCACCGATTATTTCATTCCGCACTTTTTTGATACCGAAGAGAATATTGTCAAAAGTTACTTCTCCCAGAACTATCTTGGGGTCATTTTTGTGATTTCCATGATACTCTTCCCTTTTTTAATCAAGACAAAAAAGAATTATTTTTTCTTCTTTTCCTTCTTCCTTTTCCTAATTTTAGGTATGGGAGGGGAGTCCCTACTCCATGATTGGTCTTACCTCTTTGTACCTGGAGTAAAGCTGTTTAGAAATATCTCAAAGTTAAACCTACTGGTGTCTTTATCCGGTGCGATGGTGGTCGCAATGGTGACAGACAGACTTATGAACCTTACTCAAACCCTGAGAAGGAAAATCAGTACCGTGCTACTACATCTCTCTTTGATTTCAATGTTTGTGTTTGGGATGCTCGTGTCCCAGCCGCTGATTAACTTTAGAACTTCATTGGCTCAGAACCCACCGGCGGCCCAAGAAATTTCGCTTTTCAAAAAACAATCAGAAGATATTCTACTGCAAGGTTTATTTTTTGCGGTAATCATAATTGCTTTGCTCTACTTAGTGAGATCAAAGAAAAATACCTTCCCTGTTTTTCTCCTCTCTTTATTTGCCGTCGTCGACATTACTCGCTTCAACCACCATGTTCCGCAAAATAATTCTCCGCTAGACCCCGCTAGGGCATATAGCCAAAACTCATATCTCAGCTATTTAATAACCGACAAAGATATCTTTAGGGTATCCTATCCATCAGGTCCACTCCCCGCAAACTATGCCCCAGAAGTTGTTGAGGTCGAAAATTTAGGCGGGTATTCTTCACTTATTCCCGAAGTCTCTAGTAATTTACAACAACTTCTCGCGAAGCACGCTCAAACAGCCTCTTATTCCAAGATTGCTGGATTTATGAATCAAAAGTATGTTGTTTCAGACGAAACTTTTAACTGGCCCGGATACAAACAGGTTTTTACCTACAAAGTAAGCCCTGAAGACACTGACTATTTCTGTCCAGGATCAGTAGCGTGGGTACCCTGCCCCCCTGGTAAAATATTTTCCGTCTATCAAAACACAGATTATTTCAAAAGGATAGAGGTACTACACAACCCCGAAGTTGTAATTGAAAATAGTAAAGATGCTCAGCTCAGGCTTGTCGAAAAGTTCGCCCTAGAGGGAAAAGATTTCCGTAAATTTATGGTCGCCTCAGATACAGTCCAGTCTTCACAAACAATTCGCTCATACGCCCCCCAATTACCACCGGTATTTTCTGCCAGCGTAGAAGCCGGTTCTGAGGATACTCTTTTAATATCCATGCCTTTCGACCAAAACCTGCTATTATTCGTAGACGGCAAACTGGTAATATATAACAGGGCAAACTACGGTTTCATCTCCTATACATTGCCAAAAACTTACGCCCTCAAGACAACAACAGTGTCACTTTCAACAAAAATATTCTAATCATACATGGAAGTAATTAAAAAATTCTACAATAAAAATATTAGAGAGGTATCAAAGCAAAATGGTGGAATAACCGCTCGACGATCAAAAATAATAGGTGACTGGATAAATACGTCCAAGGTAATACTAGATGTTGGTTGCAACGATGGGTCTGAGAATAAATATCTATTGGGTCATGGTAAAAAAATATTTGGAATTGATATTTCAGTGCAGGCAGTTAAACGTGCTGTCGCAGGCGGAATTATTGCAAAAGTTTGCGATATCTCTACCGAGAAAATCCCATTCCCAAAAAACAAATTTGATTGCGTTATTGCTGGCGAAATAATTGAACATATTATAGATACCGACGATTTTCTCCTTAAATTAAGATCAGTACTTAAGCCTAAAGGCATACTTGTAGTTACTACTCCGAATCTTGCCTCTCTGGGTAGAAGATTGTTGCTTTTATTAGGGAAAAACCCATTTATTGAAACATCTTTAAAACAAAAAATATGGGGATCTACTCCGGTAGGACATCTTCGGTATTTCACAGCAGAGTCACTTAAATCTTTAATCGAGGCAAACGGCTTTTTGGTTCAAGAAATTACTTCGGACTATTTAGCCATGGGACCAGTAGTTAGTGCCTATCTTGGGAGGTTGTTTCCAACTCTAGGGTGGAGGTTAATATTAAAAGCTAAAAAAAGATAGCAGTGAAACACACTTCAGCCTTTTTGATATTTCTATTTGTAGCATTTTTGCTTATTCGAGGCTTTATCGGAGGAATCGTTGCCGGCGGAGAATCTTACTTATATGTCAATCCAAACTATTTAAACTTTTTCTACTCTTGGGAAGATAAATTTAATTTTGGACAAGCTTCGGGAAATCAGAATAATTTTGTTCTATTTGGAATATTTTGGAGATTACTAGAAAGAATCCCAACGATTCATCCTTCTGTCATTTTTATTTTCTTATCGTTCTTTCTGAGCAGTGTTGCGTTCTATATTCTCTGCATTTCTCTATTTGGCAAAAAAAATGTCTTTTTGTATATTCCTGGCGCTCTGTTATATTCCTTTAATACTTTCAGGCTACTTGGTCCTCTAAACGAGAGGCAGAACTTGCTATTCGTATCTTTGCCAATATTTATACTATTATATTGGAAAATCTGTGAAAGTCGGAGGTGGATTCATATCTTTCTGCTTGGATTGCTTTCAATTGCTACCTCTTCCATGGGAGGAAATCTTCCGGTCTTTATAATTCCGTACTTACTTCTATTTTTTATGTTCGTCTACTACCTAGGGATTTATCTCAAGTTCAGAAGTGAGAAAATAATTAACTTTGTAGCAAAAAACATTTCACTAGCTTTCATCATAATTTCCATAAACTTATTTTGGCTAGTTCCGCTCTATGTTGGTCTCGTTGCTCAGTCTAAAAGTCTCTTTGCAGGATCAAACAATTTTATTATTACCGCCAGTGGCTACTTTCTTGATCATTTCCGTTTTATTGGATCATGGGCGTGGAGAAATGGACACGCAGGCGCCGAGTACTATCCGTCATATACTGTCTTTGATAGTCCTTTGTTTCTAGTCTTGACACTAGAAATACCTTTATTGGCACTCTCAGGACTAGTGTTCCTGGATAGAGTTGTAGATCAATCTCGGCGACGTCTATTAACGTTTACGGCTATCATCATTCCGGTGTCCTTATTACTTTTGGCAGGCGGGAAGGGACCTCTCGGTTTTATCTTTAATCACCTTTACAACGAAACCTTTTTCTTTCGAATATTTAGGGAACCATTCGCCAAGTTCACCCCCATGTTTATCATTGCTCTATGTATTTTTTTGACATTTGTTCTCCAAATAATATTCTCAAAAGCGAAACCGCTTTGGAGATATATCATTTTCATCTTAGTTACCGTGACAATTCTAATCAACGCCTACCCGTTTTTCGTGGGACAAGCAATACCGGTCAAAAAATGGATTGGTGGTCGAGGAGGTAACTTAATTAAAATTCCGGAATACTGGTCAGACGCCAAACAATTTCTGGAAAAAGATCACTCTGATAGGAGATTGACCTTGCTTCCGTACATGCCGTACGGTGGTATTCATCTATGGCCAGACGGTGTGGGGACTGTGGGGAACATGGCTGACTATCTTCTGAGAAACAGAATATTAAAAGGTTGGGATATTGATAACACGATGTCAGGACAAGTAGTCAAATCAACTATTACAAGTTCTAGTACAAAGAACCTTTCCAGGACCATTGGTCTCATGAACTCCAAATACGTACTTCAGATGAACGATTTTGATTGGCGATACGGTACGCGCTTCACATTCGACCAAAAGACAAGTAATAAGTTCTTGACAGACTCTGGACTCATGCTCGTTCAAAGTTTTGGACAATTTACCAAAGATGATATTTCCAAAATACTTTCAGAGGAAAAGACTGATGCTCCAGATACGAGGCTTGGTCAGCTTGTGGGGGAACCTGCTCTGAAGGTTTACAAAATTAATGACGAAGATTATTTTCCACACCTTTATTTATCTTCAGACATATTTATCTCGGAAGGAGAACCGGCCTCCTTGTCAGCCTTGGTTGGTTCAATGAACAAAGAGACAAATCCCTTAGTGATCTTTTCTTCTCAAAACGAAGGAAAGGATCTTAATGGCCTCTGTAGAAATAACTGTGTATCAAAAAACTCTGTGCTTGAATACCGAAAATTTAACCCCACCCAATATCGAGCAATAGTCCACAATCCAGAATCAAAACCACTCTCTCTTGTTTTTTCTGAGACCTTTGATTCCGGCTGGAAGGCATACGTCACGTGTGTCGATAAGACAAACGATAACAAAAGTATTCAGCACGCGGCAAGTCTGGAGGGATACCGAACCTTTAGCGGTAGTGACGATCAGGCAAAAGTATCAGAACTGACAAGTTTATTCGAAAGAGGGCTGGTAAGCACCCTGGGGGACGGAAAAACAAAAAAGTATTTGCACTATGGCATCAAAAACCAAAAGGAGGAGGTGTTCTCTACTTCAGACTATTCGGTGGCTTACATTTCACGCCTTATCAGAGGGACCATTCAAAATGACAATTTAGCCAAGCCCCAGGTATCTGTCAACAAATCTACCATGTCAGTTGATGAGGTTAACCACCTTGTTGCCAACGGTTATGCCAACTCATGGATTATTGACCCATCCAAATATTGTTCTCCCGGACAGGACCTGGATATTTACATTCATATCTTGCTTCAGAAAAAACAAAATTGGCTTTTCTTTTTTTCAGCAATCCTTACTTTGGGATTGACTATTGGTACACTTTTTCTTTTGATTAAAAAGAGACTAACTTCAAATGATTAGAAGGAGAAAAACACTCTTGACCTTCATTGGTCTATTCGTGTTATGGTTTCTTGCAACTATAAATTTTCTCACGACTCAGGAATACAGTTTTAAAAACCTTGAAGGCCGACACAGTTCTACTGTCTTCAAGTTTTCCAGATCAGGAGAAATGGTAAAAGGTGATATTGCGACAGGAGAATTTCGATCTAGTTTTCCCAATTTAGGGATTGTGGCAGTCCGTTTTTACACTTTTTACAGGTCAAATTCAGACATTCTAAGATTTAGAATTAAAGAAATTGGACAAAAGGATTGGTACTATTCTGCTGACTACAAGACTGATCAGTTCCAGCAAAACAAGTTGTTCCCTTTTGGTTTCCCGGTAATAAATGAATCCAAAGATAAAAGTTATGCGTTCGAAATAGAGTCATTAAATGGTGCTACTGGAAGTGGTGTCTTTATTCATCCTGTTTTTCCGGCCATGGTTGACCATCACGTGTTTACCAAAAAAGAAGTGCTGTCATCGGCTAAAAATCTTTTTACATTCACTCTCGATAAAACTAATAACTTAATTGAAGATAGTTTATTTAGATCAAATGCCTTGAGCTTTATGTTACCGATGGTTGCCTACGCTTTGTTTCTCGAAGTCGGAGGCTTTCTCATCCCTTCATTCTTATTGATTTTGGCCATGTCAATATGGCAGATATTTAGTCCTTCAGAATTTCATTACTTCTCGATCTTATCAATTATGTTCTTCTGGGGTCTTGTGTCATACAAACATCGACTTAAACCAAACATTACTACCTTAGTGTCAATTTGGAGTCTAGTCCTTGGAATTATATTGATTTTGTTAAATCTAAAAGTTGCCTCAGAAAATGCAGCCATCTGGACCTTCTCTTATCTTGTCGTATTTTCAATATTATTAACTCTAGAATCATGGGGACTTTTCAAGCCAAAAGTTACTATTTCAGACTTTTGTACCAAGTTAGCCTCCTTCATAAAAAATGTTTTTGTTTCGGTCCGTATCGTTTTATCGAATCCAACAAACGCTACAAAAACCTACTTTAGTCCTTCAGAAATTAATTCAATGGCTACAGTCAGACTCTACAAACATCTGACAAAACACAGAGATTATCGTGTACTAGACATCGGTGCCATTTTGGTTCTTGTCTCTGTATTATCAAAGACAATTCAGAAATTCACAGCTCTAAAAATTGCCTATCAAAATTACTATAATCAGGAATTTTTGACACCCTATATAACCAAAGTTTTGACCCCAGCAATTTTTATAACAGGGCTGGTTCTTCTCGTATCATTTTACGTCTATAAACATTCCAAGCAAGTTTTTCTCTCACTATTGACCTTCTCGTTAGCGATAACATTGTTCATTCCTCGTGCACTTGGCAGGACCGCTGAGATGCTAGAGACACCTCGTATTATTGGCATCTCCCCCACCTCTACAAGCGAGGCATGGACGGATGTTGTTGTCACTGGTAGAAATTTCAGAAACAAACCTTTCGTGGGCAAAATAATGATCGATGGAATAGAGCAGGGTGTCTATGTTGTAGACTGGACAGATGAAAGGGTCATATTTAGAACTAGTCCGGAAATTACCAAGTCCGGAATGCTCCAGTTACTTCCTCTGGACAGAGGTGTTTCAAACCTAGTTCCATTTATCTATAACTACAGGTAGATTAGAATATACTTGTGAACCGGATAAAGAAAAATTATTTTGAAATTGTTATTGTCATCTGTCTGGTTATTGTCGGCCTAATCTTCAGGCTGAAGGGGATAAGTTCCAATCAATCTTTTTGGAATGATGAGAGTCATGTTGCAATAATGGCACGTGGGGTTTTGGAGTACGGAAGGCCAATAACACCCGCTGGTTACAGTACGGGGATCTATCAGACAATTCTTTATTACCTCACCGCGCTTTCGTTTAAGATTTTAGGAATCTCCGAGTTTGCTGGCAGACTTCCGTCTGTCCTTGCAGGAGCTGGTCTTGTAATGGCTGGCTACTTCATTGCCAAGAAGCTTTTCAGTCTGAGAACTGCAACAATAGTTGCTTTCTTACTGACTTTCTCTCAGATCCAGCTTGCCTGGTCCACTCAGCTAAGGCCCTATATCTGGCTCGAACTTTTCACTCTGCTAATTTCTTACTTTTTATATCAATATATAAAATCCCCCTGGAAATTATTAGATAAATATTTTATTTATTCTGTCACCGTTTCCTTATTGTCCTGTCTTTTCCATGGCACAGGGATTTTAAATCTTGCTATAGTTGGCCTAATTTTTATGTACAAAATAATAAAATATAAAAAGTATGTCTATATATCTGTTCTTCCACTCCTTATTATTACCGGCGTGTGGGTTGTGTATCGTTCTATGGGGGGAGGGTGGGGGTTTGTCCATCACGTCATCTTCAAAATCTATTTTTCCCCTCTCCACTATCGTATCTTCCTCACCCACAACTATCTTTGGCTAATTCTTGGAGCCTCTATCGGCTTTTTTACTCTTTACAGAAGAAACAAAGAGTTGGCAGTTCTTCTTGGCGGATCGATAGTCTTCATATTCGCCGTCGCCATCTTCAAAATAAATCCCAATTACGTTCGCTATTCGCTTCCGGCTTTCCCCCTCATGTATATTCTCTTTGCCGAGGGGGTTGTATCGGTTGTTGAAAAAATTACCAAAAAAGAATATTTAAGATGGCTGCTTATAGCCTTAACTCTCGCACTTTTAGGCCTTACAGGTAAATTTATCTTCTGGCCTAAAAACTATTACTCAATCAACGCAGATGTTCGTGAAAATCCGACAGTAGATTACAAGCTTGTCTTTGCGAGGATTAAAGATCTGTTAAGGGACGAAGAGGCAGCTTTTGTTGTTGACTCTTGGAATGATCGTGTGCCATGGTATCTCCCCGGAAAAGAATATATCATGGTAAGCTATGCAAACTCAGACGGTGAAATTGATCCTGTGTACGGTGAGAGGTTTGTCGGTACTTTGGGTGGATTAAAAAGAGAAATTACTGATCATCAGAGTGGGGTGGTAATAGTTGAGGATTGGCCAAGCTTCATGAGCGAGGAGATTAAGGATTACGTGAGAAAGAATCTGAAGTTTGAGTTTACCGTTCAGGACTTACCATATAACGAAAATGACCATTGGGGAATCAGTGTCTACAGCTGGGGGATCTAACCTTTTCTGCCGGTATCCCTTCCCAGGTAAAATACACTTAATCAGTCGGAGTGTGCGTAAAATCCAATGAAAAACTATTCCAATTATGAATCAGTAAAAAATATTATAAAAATAGAAAAAATTTTGGCAGAGGTTGGATTAACAAACCAATTTAACTCCGGAAGATTCAGTATATATAAAAAGCAAATAGTGAACTTTGAAAGAGATATCCGGAAAAGTAGACCTCACGTGCAAGATATTAGGTATGCCCAATCACAAAAGGAATTCTTCGATCTTGATTCCATAATCGATCTTGTTCCAGAGATAATGAACAACCTTGATAGTGGTAAACAAAAAAGACTTGTTGGAAAGATTTCGACCTCACTCGGGGGACTGCCAAATCCAAACGGCGAGACTGAAAGAACGAGGAAGGCGCGGGACACTTTGTTCGAATTGGTTGTTCTTTCATCGTTCTTTAAATCTGGAATTAAGGACGTAGATATTAGGGATAATCCAGATATCAGAATGATTACGTCAAATAATATTTTTTCTATTGAGTGTAAAAGAATAAGCGGTGAATATGAGAAAAAGATTAACGATATGTCAAGACAGGGTGTCAAACAGTTGAAACTGTATTCTGGAGACAGCATGGGTTTTGTAGCAATTGATATGTCAAAGATGTTTCTGAACGGGAAGTACGGTTTGTTTAGAGATTCAGAAAAAATAAATTTGGAAAAGCATCTAAGGGACTTCATGGTAAGTGATATTAGCAAGGCTTACCAATATCTATTGAAACTAGATAGGGTCTATGAAGGTGATAATACCTTGGGAATAATCGGCTATATGTCACTCCCTACAATTCAGATGGATGTTGGATCATCACAAAGATTAGCTCCTTTTCAGACACAATTATTCAACATAGAAAAAAGGTCAAACAAAAACAGTATAATTTCAGATCTCTCTGTATTCTTGGGGGTAAGGTCATAAAAAAGGGATACCTTACAACGAAAATGACCATTGGGGAATCAGCGTCTACTCCTGGGGAATTTAACCCAGCCACCCGCAGGCCTGCCCACCGACAGGAGGAGCCCGAACGTGAAGGCAATTGTGATTTTGACATTCGGGTAATGTTAGGTATATACTAAATTTGGAAATGGCAAAAATACCTGACAACCAAATCTCTTTTTATCAGTCTGTGGACGGCTCAATAAATATCGAGGTCATGTTTGCGGAAGAAAATGTCTGGCTAACTCAGAAAAAAATGGCCGAGCTTTTTGGGGTCGATAGGAGCGTTGTTACCAAGCATTTGCAGAACATTTATGAAGAGGGGGAGCTAGATGAAGAATCAACCTGTGCAAAAAATGCACAAGTTCAAACTGAGGGAGCGCGGGACGTTAAGCGAAGCACAAAAATGTATTCCTTGGAAGCTATTATCGCCGTTGGTTATCGTGTAAATTCTGAACGTGGGACCGAGTTTCGTCAGTGGGCAACTGGGATTTTGAAGAGTTATATTCACAAAGGATACGCTCTAGATATTAATCGCATGAAATACGGATCTCGTTTCAGCGCAAGATATTTTGACGAACTATACGAGGAAATTAAGGATATTCGCACCAGCGAACGGATGATTTACCAGAAAATAACTGATATTTATGCGACAGCCCTAGATTACTCCCCCAAGGCATTTGAGAGCAAACAATTCTTCGCCACCGTACAAAACAGGCTTCACTTCGCCATTACCGGAAAAACCGCAGCTGAAATTATCGTAGGCAGGGTTAATAGTAAAAAAGATAAACTGGGGCTGACATCGTGGAGACGCTCTCCAGAAGGAAAAATTATGCCGAGTGATACCGTAATAGCCAAAAACTATCTTGATAAAAGAGAATTGGGACATCTGAATATGATCGGAAACATGTACTTGGATTATGCTGAGATTCAAGCAGCCCGTGGGAAAGCCATGACCATGCAAGACTGGGCAGAGAAGCTTAATGCTTTTCTAAAGTTTAGTGAATACGAAATTTTGACAAACGCCGGTAAAATTAGTCATGAAGTTGCTGAAGAGCTTGCTCTTAAAGAATATGAAAAGTTCAGAGTCGAGCAGGATAAAAACTATATTTCTGACTTTGACCTGATTGTCAAAAAATTGCTCCCAAAATCTAAACAAAAAATAAGGTCTGTGGCATAATTAAATTTGTGACAACCAAACCTGCAAGTTTCTTCAGAATATTTCTTTCCGCCTTCTTTCTTGGTACTTACTTCTATTTACTCATCTTTTTCCTAAATCACACCTCCACCGTTACCGCACCAAGCAATAGCAACCTCACAATAGAAACTTCCCACACTGTCAATTCCACCGAAAAAGTAACCAGGGTTATTGATGGAGACACTATTGAGATCGAAGGCGGAATCAAGGTGCGACTCATCGGAATAGACACACCGGAAATGAAGAACAAAAACAGAACTATCGACTGTTTTGCTACGGAAGCCAAGCAGAAGGTGGAGTCACTGCTGAACGGTAAAGAAGTTGTCTTGGTCAAAGATGTCTCCGAAACCGATAAATACGGTCGACTTTTGAGATATGTATATCTGGGAGACGAAATGATCAACGATACCCTGGTAAAAGAAGGTTACGCCAGAATCTCCACTTTCCCGCCGGATGTGAAGTTCAAAGATCAATTTCTCACCAGCGAAAGGCAGGCAAGAGAAGCTCAAGTGGGTCTTTGGCAGGCGTGTAAATAATGCCTATTCCAAATTAGTCTGTTCAAGCAACTTCTTAAAGTAACGGATCTTGTCAACATCGTCATCATCCATCACAAAAGGTTTGACATCATCTGCAACTTCCTCAAAATCAATCGTTTCTAAATAAATCAGAATTTTTTCTTTGATTTTGGATAAATCCCGTGTTCCGAACTTTACCGCCAAGAACTCTTTGTCCGGTTTGGTGTTTTGGAGAAGGAAAATAATGTCGTAAAAATCTCGACCTTTGGCTCTCGCTCTATTTGTAATTGTCCAGAGTTTTTGTGCTAGGATTATCGGTTTTGGTGTAATAGTTATCGGCTTAACAATATCAAACTTGTTCAAGATATAACTTTCTGTGGGGTAATTAACCTGTTGATCAAATGTATCCACTTGAACCATAATCTTTTCCTCATCATAACCAGACATATTGTTCCTCTGCAAAAGCTTGGGGAATTTAATTTTGCAATGAAATGCTCTCTTGTTTACGATACTAATTTCTACCTCAAAACCAAGCTTCTCAAGTTCTCTGGCGATGAATTGTGATAGAGTTGTAAAATCTTCGTTAGTCAGATTCTTATTGTCAAAATCTAGATCCTCAGAAAATCTTTTTGAACCATATACAATTCGCAAACACGTTCCCTCAAGAAATGATAACTTTCGACCAATCTTATGCGAGAAAATAATACTTAATATCAGATACTGTAAATATTCCCTCAGCAGTCCACGATCATATTTGTGGATATCAGACGGATAAAACTTCTCTATTTCATCTATTGATATCATAGTTGAAAATAATCAATTAACATCATAATCCTTGTATTCAAGGCGGCACTACCGAAAACAGCCACAATCTCCTCTAACTCCTGGCGGTTTAGTTTTTCCTTCAGGTGCTCCCCATTAAATCTCAATCCTTGAATATCTGCCACATCCGCTACTTGGGAATTAAGATAGAAATAGTCCACGATAGCTTTCTCCAATGAGGCAATTTTGAAGGTCGTTTGATCGATGGTAATTATTTGATATCCAAAAAACAGTCGAGTGTCTAGAGTTTTATAATCGAAGGTTCCAATCGGTGTTTCCACACTTAGCGTCTTGTTGGTTGTTGCGGATGTAATTTTCATTACCGCTTCAGGAATTACTCCGTAATGATTCAGGGCTAACTCCAAGGAAATATATGAAGGGTCATAGAGCTTATTAGCAATCAAGTACAGATCGTAATTGGAAGGTCTGTAATCCGCGAAAATATATTTTTTACTCCGTAATTTGGTAACCCAGTTCTTCTTTTTCCATTCATAAAGCGTTTCTAGCCTAAATCCAGGATCGACTGTAAAAAGGTCTTCGGGAGCAAAAACCTTAATTTTGCTAAGCTTCTGCTTAATATCGAAGAACTTCATTTCTAAATACTACGCTTTACCGTAGTTTTTGTCAACACGAGCTCTAATCCCCCAATTCGGCCTAATTAGGGGAACACGACCCCCTAATTTGTGGGAATTAGGCACGAGTAGTTAATCGTGTGGGATAATTGACTTGTGTCACCCCAAAGCAAAGAAAAAAATCCTGAACTAAGTATAATCACAATAAATTACCAAACGGATGATCTGGTTGTGAACCTAGTCAAAAAGCTAGTACCTCGTCTTGGAGTAGAAATCATAATAGTCGACAACAGTCCCACCGATTCGCTCCATCATAAGTTGTCAAAGAGAAGCGATATCCGATATTTCTTTACCGGGAAGAATCTCGGTTTCTCCGGAGGAAACAACTTTGGTCTGGCTAGAGCCAGGGGGGAATGGCTGTTACTGCTTAACAGCGACACGCTGGTCACTACGGCAGAGATATTAAGAATGTTAGAGCATACCAGGCGACAGGGTTATTTGGTTTCTGCCCCAAAGCTAATCCAGCCTGACGGAAAAATCCAGAACAATGTCGGTTATTTTGACTCTTTTTTGAAACACCCCCTTAACTACCTTTTTGCCCGCCCAAGGTTCCTAACATGTTCCTCCGTAAATGAGAACGTCCTGGTGGATCTTCTTACGGGATCTGCCATGCTAATTCATAATTCGGTCTTCAAACAGATTGGCACGCTGGACGAAAAGAATTTTTTTATGTATTACGAAGACATAGATTTTTCATATCGGTTGCACCAAAAGGGTGTACCGGTCCTTTACGACCCCGATGTAAGGATACTTCACCTTGGCGGAGCCAGTTCGGATCAGGACACCAGACAAAAAAACAAAAACTATCAACACGGCTTGACAGTCTATCTCACAAAAAACAGAGGCTACTTGTACGCCAAGATTAACAACCTCTTTCATTTTCTAGCATAAAATCAAATATTATTATGTTTGTCTCTAAACAACTCTACCGGCGACTTGCCCTTGAGTCTTTTGTGTGGAAAGTAGTTCCAAATGTCACCAAAAAGCTGGTAATGTTTGAATATGACCCTCTCCGGTATCCCCATTTTGATTAAATCGGTGTAAAAATCGGCCTCGTTTTATTTACTTTTGGTCATCAGCAAATCTAGGGCCATTCTCCATTCACTTTCGCGATCCTGTTCCAAAAACTCCCCTTCCCGGGAAAATTCGAGGAGAGAGACTTGTCGAAAACCCTATATGTATCTCCACTGTACAAGCCGTATGCGGTGACATACTGTCCGCGCGCACCTTCAATCTCAAACATTTGAAAAGTTTGGGTCTTAATTATTTCTTGGAGCTCGCGTAGTTGGTCTGCCGGTAACGCATCCGGGTCCTTGAGGTAGTACTCCGTAACCCAGTTTCTAGACGCCTTTATTTTGAAGTCAAAAATAAGCCATTCATTAAACAGTGAAGAAATCTGCTCGAAATTAGGTAAACTTTGGTCAGTGAATGCGGGGGCTTATGGGCAATGACGAGGGTATGGCATAATTAATCTGTGAAGATGAAACCCGCAAAACCCGTCCGTGTTTTTCTTCTAGCCTTCTTTGTCACCAGCTATGCTTACCTTTTGGGTTTCTACCTAGATCATCCCTTAGTCGTCTACGCCCCTGTAACCAATAACCCCGATCCAATAACGTCCTCCGCCACGAAGTCTACCGAAAAAGTAATCCGTGTAATTGATGGTGATACCTTCGAGATCAATGGCGGTATCAAGGTGCGGCTGATCGGGGTAGACACACCGGAGATGAAGAACAAAAACAAAACCGTCGACTGTTTTGCTCAAGAAGCCAAGAGGAAACTTGAAACTTTGATCGGTGGGAAGGAAGTTGTCCTAGTCAAAGATGTCTCCGAGACCGATAAATACGGTCGACTTTTGAGATATGTATATCTGGGAGACGAAATGATTAATGACACCCTGATAAAAGAAGGTTACGCCCGAATCTCCACATTTCCTCCGGATGTGAAGTTCAAAGACCAATTTTTGGCGAATGAAAGACGGGCAAGAGAAGCCAACTCCGGCCTTTGGTCCGCCTGTAAGTAAGCCATACAAATGTGTCACGAATACTTGAATTCGGGTATTGTTTGGTATTTAATTAAGATAGTTAATAGTTACTTTGAGCTATGGAAAAAGACAGAGAGGTTGCCTTATTTGAGAAGAAACAAGTTAGGAGAGTCTGGCACCAGAAAGAATGGTGGTTCTCTGTAATAGATGTGATTTCAATCTTGACTGAAAGTAGTGTGCCACGTCGATATTGGTCTGATCTTAAAATTAAACTTGGTATCGAGGGGTACTCTGAACTGTACGAAAAAATCGTACAGTTGAAATTGAACTCTCCTGACGGAAAAAAAAGAAGTACGGATTGTGCGAACACCTCAGCCATGCTTCGTATTATTCAATCCGTACCATCTCCAAAGGCAGAACCATTTAAGCAGTGGCTGGCCAGAATTGGCAAAGACAGAATAGACGAAATAAACGATCCGGAGCTAGCTATGGCCAGGATGAAAGATCTGTACGAAAAGAAAGGCTATTCCAAAGAGTGGATCGAAAAAAGATCTAGGGGTATCGCTATCCGCCAGGAACTGACCACAGAGTGGAAGGATAGGGGAATCAAAAATAGTCGTGAATTTGCCATCTTAACCAACGAAATTATGCAAGGTACTTTCGATATGAAAGTTGGTGAATACAAAGACTTCAAGGATCTTGAAAAAGAAAATCTTCGCGACCACATGAATGACTTGGAGCTGATTCTCACCATGTTGGCTGAGGCGACTACTACGAAGCTACACCAAGAAAGAGATTCAAGAGGTTTTACGCCCATTCGAGGTGACGCTAAGGAGGGTGGGGAGATTGCAGGGAATACTCGAAAGCAAATCGAAAAAGCCAGCGGAGCAAAGATTAGTACTAGACTAAACCATTTTCCTAACCAAAAGAAACTGAAACAAGGTGTGGGATAATTGTTTTGTGAAACAAAAGATTGGCCAACTTTTCTTTAGATATCTCTTTCCCCTAATTCTTTTTGTAATTGGCGGATATAGCCTGCTAAACTATCTCAAAGCCGGAGAATTTGGAGCTACCAATTTGGATGTGCGCACATTGGATCAAATAGTCGCTAGCCGGTCCGGCGAACTACTAAAGGGGGATAAAGTCTGGGGAACTTTCCATTCAAAATATACCAATTTAGGAATTATTTCCCTCCGTTTCAATAATCAGAATCGGGACAGCAAAGACACTTTGTTGTTCCGCCTCAAAGAACAAGGTCAAGACCGATGGTATTACGAAGCCAAATACGAGACCGATCAATTTCTTCCTCACAAACATTTCCCCTTTGGTTTCCCGGTGATAGCCAATTCGGACGGCAAGGACTACGAGTTTCAGCTGGAGTCGCTCAGAGGTGCTACTGGCAGTGGCATTCTATTGGATTACCAAACACCACCGGTATTTACCGCCAAATCATCTTTTCCCAAAGCCGAACTGTACTCGGACAGAAAATTGTTTACTTACTTCTTCACCAATAAACTCGTTAATCTCTTCGGTGACCCGGAAATCCGTCTGAACACTTTCTTTTTCTTTCTTCCCCTTCTTCTCTATCTTGTCTTTTTGCTTACGAAGGGCTTGAGCTATCAATATCTGACTCTTATTGCCTTATCTTTTTCCTTTTACGATGTCTTTTGGCTGACCAAAAGCTACGACTTTCTCTTTATTTCGTTACTTTTTTTCTGGGCTTTAATCGCTCGGCGATTTCGCTTCGAATCTAGAATTTCCGCTCTGTTTGCTCTTGGTTTCCTTGCCTTAACCCCTGTAATGCTTCTTTTCGGGTACCAAGCCTATGCCGAGAAGACGGCTGTTTGGGCTTATCTCTTCCTCTGTATCACCGTGGCTCAGCAAGTTTACGAGACTAAGCACAAGCTGGTTGACTTGTTGAATCTCGATGTTTTTCTTCGCAAATTCCATCAGTTCAAAGTCGCCAGAGATTACTGGGTCAGAGATCTTCCTGTCTATGCCAAAAACTTTCGTGATTTTTATCTTAATACCTTGAATAGGTTTTCTTTAAAGGCCATTATTCGCAAACATCCTGGACAAGAAAAAGATCTTATCTTTTGGCTAAGAACCATTCCTCACTTGGTCAAAGAAATATTTTTGCTTTGTATCGTTTCCATCTTGGTAGTTTTGTTTGCGATTTTAGTATTCTATCTGTTTATTTTGTCACCGGTCTTATCAATCTATCGGGTTCTGCCCAAGTTTATGGTTTTTTATCCGGATACTTACTCGCAGAGATATTTTCTCTCTTTGCTAATCCCCGAACTAATTTTTCTCCTTTTCTCTTTTGGGGTATTCAAAAAAGTCACCCAGAAAACCATTTATTCATTCTTGCTGACTTTTTTGGTCTTTAATCTTCTTTCGGGGAAAATCGTCTCTAAATCTATCGAATTCGAAACGCGCCCCAAGATCCTTTCCGTTTCTCCCGATGTGACGAGCGAAGCTTGGACTGATGTAGTTATCTATGGCAAGAACTTCCGCAATATTCCTTTTGTCGGTAAACTATATATTGGGGACATCGAACAGGGCGAGTATATGATCTACTGGTCGGACGAAAAAATAATTTTCCGAACCAGTCCGGATCTTACCCGTTCAGGTAAGGTCAAGGTCGTTCCTCTCGATCGAGCGTCATCCAACACGGCTCCCTTCCAGTATTTATTTGGTCAGTAAAAAATATGCCTCATTCCAACAAACTCCCCCTTACTATCGTCACCGCTGTTATGAATGAGGAAAAGCTCTTGCCTGCTTTCTTGGGGCATATCCATGACTTTGCGGACGAGATTATTGTTGTCGTCGACTTTCGCACCATCGACCAAAGTGCCGCTGTTGCTAATAAATTCGGTTGCCAGATCCTGTTTGACCAGGGTGAATCGAAAGGTATCGTCTTTAACAATAAAAACCGGGGTGTCTTAGAGGCCAAACATGATTGGGTTTTGATTCTTGACGCCGATGAAAGACTGGACGAGACACTGCGGGAAGAAATCCAAGCCATCGTTCTCGGCACTTACGTCAAACAGGCGGACATCTACCAAACCAGTTTTCTTAACTATGAATTCGGCAAACTCTTTGACCAAAGTGACCAGAAGAAGAAGCCTTTTATCCGCTTATTCCGGAAAGGTGCTTTTGAATATCAAATGGGCTTAACGGCAGAGGGTTTTGGCATCCAGACAGCAAGTCTCTCTTCCGACACGTGGTACGGAAAACACCTATTGAAAATTCCTCTGATCAGGACTTGGTATCTAAACAAGCAAAAAAGAGTTGTTACCCTTCGAGGTCATTTAATACATCTCTCGCACCCTACGATTGCGGATTTCATCCGAAAAATCGATTACTACTCGACCCGAGAGGCTCTCATTCTGTTTGATCGGGATCCTAACAAGCCTGACCTGTATTTTCTCTTGAGGATGATTCTTTCTCCACTGAATGAATTCCTTTATAAATATTTTGTTTGGCAGTTCTACAAAGAGGGTCTACATGGTTTTATTGCCTCAGTTATCTATGGTTTTTACTACTTCCTCATCAATGCCAAATATTTCCGTTTTACTTACCGGAACAAACACCTTAAAGAAATTGAATCCATTGGCAAACAATACGATTTCAAGGATTTGTAAAATCAAGTGACTATTAAAAAGCAAATCTGGCCACTTCTCATTCTTCTTCTGGCAGTTATCCTGAGGTTTAATGGTTACGCTAACCGTCTCAACGTCAGTGTCGATCAGGGTCGCGACGCCCTTATAGGGCTGGAGTCGATTCATCTTCTTCGAGTACCTCTCTTGGGCCCACCCTCATCCAGTTGGGGCTTTAATTTTGGACCTCTTTACTATTACTTCATCATCTTCTTTACGGCTATTATTCCCGGTATTTTTTCTCCTTGGATTGGTTTCACCTTGCTGTCGGTGTTTTCCGTCTTTTTGGCCTATCTCATCGGTCTCCAGGCCAGAGGCAAAACTTTTGGTCTGCTACTTTCCTTGATCACTGCGATCTCTTTTGCTGAGCTGGTTAACAGTGCCAACTTATTAAACACTTCTCTGGTTTCTTTTGCTGTTTTCCTGAGCTTTTATGCCGCCTCCGCCTATTTCAAATCCCAAAATAAAAAATATTTACTGCTCTCGGGCTTCGGAGTGGCTTTGGCTCTTCATGCCCACTTGCAAGCCCTGCCCCTCGCCATCCTTCTTCTTTCGCCCTGGCTTCTTTCTCGTGCCCACCAAATACTTCCAAGGATTCACGCTGTTTTGTTATCACTTGTTGGTTTTGGGCTGGGGATGTTTCCTCTTATTATCTTTGAATTTCAACACAGTTTGGCATGGAGCAAAAGTTTGCTTGATTACGCCACTTTCGGACAATACCGCTTCTATACTCCGGTCCGCTGGCTTACCGACCTGACAATTTTTTGGCCCAGTCGGTTTGGAGAAGTTCTGTGGGGCAGTCCGGCTCTCGGTCTCTATCTCTCGATCTTTGTCTTTGCCTCTCTTGCTTTCTACGCCTTCCGGAAAAAACTGGATAAAATATCGCTTCTTACTATTTTGGCTTTTATCCTGGAAATCTTATCCCTTAGAAATTATCGTGGCCCTAGATCGCCCGAATATCTCGTCTTCACCCACTTCTTTATCATTTATCTTTTTGCTCTCGCCATCACTTTTGTAATCGAAGGGCGAAGAATTCTCACCATCCTCGTTTGTTTGCTTCTTTTCTTTGCCGGCTTATCTTTTGACCGAAGTATTTATATCCAAAAATCACAATCCGCCGAGACCCTTTCTCTTTTAAATTTTGTCAAAAAACAAATAGGGAAGCCTGTCTCCTTACAAATCCTTTCCGGGTCGTATGAAAATGCTTATTCTCTTTTCTATTTCCTCTCACGTTCTCATTTAATATCCAAAAATGGTTATCCTTTGGCTCTCTGCGATAATGGAGATAAATACGGCCTGGTTCCAGATCGCTGTCCGGCTTCGGATAGGCTTTTTTCTACCGGTAGATTTGTTCTCTTTGATTATCGTCCGGAGAATCGTCAAAAATTCAATTTGTTCGAGATCGGCACAATCGACCCACTTAGACTATATAAAAGAACATATAACAATTACGAACTGATCAAGTACTAGCTAATATCTACCAACATTAACTAATATATACTAATATTAACTAATGAAATATCGATGGCAAATTACCCCACAAATAACTCAGTTTCTAATCAAGCTTGAGGCGCAAAAAATTTCCTTGGAGAATATCAATCAATTGCCTCACATTGAGCTGGCAATACGAACTAGGTCAATTTTAAGAAGTGCCGTGTACTCGGCAAAGATAGAGGGTTTTCTTGATGAAGAATCCTCTCCAAAAAAGGAAAGTCAAAATCTATTACTTGCATATAACAAGATCCACTCGAATTCACCAAAAGATCTATCTCTCTCTAAAATCAAGGGTCTGCACAAGATGGTGATGAGTGGGCTGTCTGCCAATGCCGGTGTATTTCGCTCTGAGCCTTGGGCGATCTTTGATGGAAATGGAAATGCTGTATATCTAGCTCCGATGCACTTTGAAATTCCAAAACTGATGGGTGAATATTTAGAAGACATTCATGATACAAAAGACCACCCCGCAGTTATTGCTGCCGTAGCACAATTTATTTTTGAAAAAATTCATCCTTTCGCTGATGGTAATGGGAGGGTGGGTAGATTAATCTCTGCTTACATTCTGATCCGGTATGGATACGGTTTTAGGGGATTGATCCCATTTGAAAAATATATCGAATCCCATCGAGCCCTATACTACGAAGTTTTGGAAAGTAGTCATGAAATTACAGAATTTATTCAATTCTTTTTGGAGGCACTCACGTCAGAAGTTGATGAGATAATTTCATCCCTGAACAACAGAGAAGAAAAGCGTGAGGATCTGTTACTACCCAGGAGAAAGGAAATCTTGAATATTATCTCCGACCACCCTCTTTGCACTTTTGATCAGATACGTAGAAGATTTATGCTTGTAAATGAAAAAACGCTAAAGTACGATACTTCCCAGCTTCTAAAAAAAGGTTATATCGACAAGGTCGGTGCAACTCGGGGGGCTCTATATAAAAAATCCGTGTAAAATTGGAAAATATGGTTAAACAAAAAACAGCAGTCATTATTGGTGTTTCATCTCAGGATGGCTCATATTTAGCTGAGTTATTACTGGAAAAAGGCTATCTGGTAGTCGGTACAATTCGACGATCCACCTCCATGATTCACGAAAATATCGAGCACCTGAAAGGAAAAATAACACTGGAGGCAGCCGACTTAATTGATCAAGAATCACTAAATCGGGTAATGATCAAATATCAGCCGGATGAGGTTTATAACATTGCTGCCCAATCTGTTCCTGGTGACGCCTGGTCTCACCCCTTCTACACTGGCGAAGTAACCGCTCTTGGGCCGGTTCGAGTTTTTGAAGCAGTTAGACATTTTTGTCCCAAGGCTCGCGTTTACCAAGCTACTTCCAGAGAAATTCTTGGAGGAGTGAAAGGGGTTGAGAGAGCCAATGAGTCAACTCTTCTTTTTGCCAATAATCCTTACGGTATTGCCAAAGCCTATGCCCATATGATGGTAAGTTGCTACCGCGAGTCTTACGGCATGTATGTTTGCGGGGGTATTCTATTTAATCACGAATCTCCCCGCCGTTCCCTTCACTTCGTTACCCGCAAGATCAGTATGGGTGTCGCCTGTATCAAGCTGGGGATCAAGAGCCCACCGGTAAACGAACTTGGAGAAGCGCTTGTAGATACAAGTGGTCAGATCCACCTTGGTGATCTGAACGCCAGGAGAGATTGGGGCTATGCCAAGGACTATGTCGAAGCCATGTGGCTGATGCTCCAGCGGGAAAAACCAAAAGACTATGTTATCGGTACGGATACCAGTTACTCGATCAAGGATGCCTGTAAAGCCGCCTTTGACCATGTCGGTTTGAATTGGAAAGAGCACGTCATTTCCAACGAAAAACTCCTGAGACCAACCGAAATCACCGACATGAGAGGGGACTACTCTCTAGCTAAGAAAGAACTTGGCTGGGAACCCAAAGTCTTCATGAAAGAACTGATGGAGACCATGGTTGACGCAGATCTTGATTGGCTCAAGTCTCATAGTGTAAAATAGCCACATGTCAAAAGAATTATGGGTTGCTGGAACCGGATTGATCGGTAGTGAGGTTATCAAATTAGCCAGATCAAAAGATATTGAGGTGGCAGTTACCGCAAAGAGCGAAGTCGAAAATCCAACGGGAGAGGCAGAACTTGTTGATATTACGGATTATGAAGCGGTCAAAGAATATCTCTGGAAGCACAATCTAAAACAAAAAACGATAAAAAAAGCAGTTGTCGCCGCAGGATTGGCCCTACCAGTAGCCGCCAAAAGAAACCCAGAGCTTGCCTATTTAGTAAACGCCATCGGCCCCAGGAATATTGGAAAGGCCATTCTTACTCTTCCTGAAGCAAATCGCCCTTCGGTAGTCTTTATGGGATCGGCACTTCAATACGAGGAAAGAGAGGGAGCCATTTCGGAAGATGTTCCCTTTGTCAAAGTAGGGGACCCGTACGTTGAATCAAAGAGCCGGATGGTAGATTTTATCAGAGAGTTGGTCGAACAAGGGCTGGATGCAAAAATCGCCATGATCTTTAATTCCACAGGACCTATCCAAAGCACAGACTACTTCTTACCTGCCATGGCCGATCAGGCCGCCAAAATTAGTCTTGGACTTCAAGAGCCGGTAATTAGATCGCGCTATGTAGGTCATATTCGTGATTTTTCGCATGTAAAAGACACCGCCAAAGGCATCTTCTTGTCGCTTCGGGGCAAATCGGGTGATCTTATCAATATTTCTTCCGGTCATGGCATCAAACTAGAAGACATGATCTATACTCTTATGGAAATGGCCGAAGTTGATAGAATCACTCACGAAGTGGATCCCCAATTCAACAAACCACCAAAAGTTCACGCCACTTGGGGAGACAACTCCCGTCTCAGAAGCCTCGGGTTTGTTAGTGAAAAAACCATGATCGACATCTGTCGCGACCTCTTTGAAGAAAGACTTAGGGTAAACAGGGGGTAAGATAAATAAGTGAAAAGAATTATTGCTATTCTTAGATCTCAGACTATCAAAGATTCTTTTGTGGTCGCTCTTGGTTTGGGAATATCCGCCGTCATCGGTTTTATATTTACTATTCTTCTGGCCCGCAGTCTGGGCCCGGTCAATTTCGGTGTTTACTCTGCCCTCACCGCTCTCGCGGCTATTGTTTACAGCTTGGGAGACATGGGGATATCGAACTCCTTGATAAACTTTTTACCCAAAAAGATTTCCGAGAGATATCAATATCTTTCTACTAGTTTCTGGATGGAGTTTGTCGTAGGCGTCTTCATCCTTCTATCGTTTGGTATTTTTTCATTTTTCCACCAAACTATCGTCCCAGGTTCACTTAGTAAAGATCTTCTGCTGGCCGGGGTTATCTCCTTTAACTATCTACTGATTATTTATACCCAAGGGGTATTCACTGCAGACCGGAAGTTTTGGTCATATACGGCCAGCCAGATATTGGACTCCGGAGTGAAAATAGCGATCGTATTTTTAGTTTTCAAAATGGGAAACCTCTCCATAGGTACTGCGTTGATGGCCAATATTATTTCCACCTTAATTGCCTTACTCGTTACCTTTGGGAAAGAGCTCTACTCGATCGAGTTCGATTTTTTCAAAAAATCATTTTGGGATATCCTTCATTTTGCCAAGTGGATAGCAGTTTCGCGTATCTTTACGGTCATGATTTCTCGTATTGATATTGTTTTATTAAACCTTCTCGCTGGAAGCTATGCCGCCGGAATATACTCGGCCGCCAGCAGGATCACTATCCTCTTTGCCATGATGGCCGCCGGTCTGGGGTCGGTAATTAATCCTCGTTTTTCTTCTTTTGATTCAAATCAAAAAATCCTCACCTATAGTAAAAAATTATTACTACTGGTCACGGGAGTAGCCATTTCCATGATCTTAATTTCATTTTTCGCCGCTCCGATTATTACTTTAGTATATGGGCCAAAATATCTCGAGTCGATCACTGTCTTTAGATATTTAATTCTGGCTATGATCCCTTTTTTGTTCACGATCATTAGTAACTCTACCCTGGTCTATGCTTTCAATCAGCTGACTTTCTATACCAAGATGATGGCAGTTCAAACCACGATCATTGTGGTAGTTGATCTACTGCTCATCCCCAAGTTGGGATACCACGCCCCGGCAATTGCTCTCTTTGTCTCTAACGTATTTGTTCTTTTCGCTTCATTCCTTAAGGTGAGATATTTAGTCTATGAAAAAAGAAAAGTGGTCCGACGATAGTCATAAAATTCTTGAGCAAGCCACGGGTCTCACCAATTACAATCGCTGGCTCATCGGCCACTTCACACGCTATCTTGGCAGAGCCATTCTGGAGATCGGTAGTGGACAGGGCGGATTATCCAAGCTGTTACCTGCCAAAGCCATCGTGATTCTTTCTGATGTTATTCCTGCATACCTAGAAGAGCTCAAACAAACGTTTACCGATCCTGTGATAAAGCTGGATATCGAGAAAGAGGTTCCTTCAAAACTCCTGGAGAAGATGGACACCGTTTTTTCCTCCAATGTATTCGAGCATATCAAAGATGACCAAAAAGCTTTTAAAAACTGTTACCGGCTATTAGAGCCAGGCGGACACCTCTTGTTATTTGTCCCGGCACGGCCGGAAATATATGGACAACTGGATGAAGAAATGGGACACTATCGTCGATATACCAAAACAGAACTGCGGACCAAAGCGCAAAAAGCTGGATTTGAGATTAACCAAATTTATTACGCAAATTTACCCGGGTATTTTCTATGGTGGGGTAGGGGAAGGCTCGGCTCATCCAAGTCGGATAGTTTTTTTGCCAAAATATTTGATCGGATAATCGTACCACTTCTTTACTTGGAGAATTTTCTTCATCCACCCTTTGGTCAGAGCCTGGTGCTCATAGTCGAAAAACTTTAGCTGAACCAATTATATTTAATGATGCACCAGAGGGCTTGAAAGCCATCTTTCCAGCCAATTTTCTTACCCTGCTGATAGTTCCGGCCATGATAGCTAATTCCCACTTCGTAAATCCGTACATTCATTTTGGCTACTTTGGCCGTGAACTCCGGTTCCATCCCGAAACGATCTTCTTTTAGGTCGACTGAATCGGCAACCTTTCTGGTGAACATCTTGTAACCGGTTTCCATATCAGTGAGGTTCAGATTGGTACACATATTGGAAGCCAAGGTCAGCAGGTTGTTAGCCAGCATATGCCAGAAAAAAAGTACTCGATGTGGTTTATTTCCCATAAATCTGGATCCGTAAACTACATCTGCATCGCCGTCCACAATCGGTTTGAGTAAGATATGTAGTTCCCTGGGATCATACTCGAGGTCGGCATCCTGAATTACCACTACATCTCCGGTTGCTTCTTTTAACCCACGCCTTATCGCCACCCCCTTTCCCTGATTTTCTCTTAACGTAATTATTTTTACCGTATCCCCCCTCTTGATTTCTTGAGTTCTTGATTTCTTGAGTTCTTTACTGGTTCCGTCTGTCGACCCGTCGTTGACCACAATCAATTCCTTCCGTATTTTTCCGAAACTAATGGCCAAAACCTGGCGGACAGCCCGCGCTATAAAACTCTCTTCGTTATAGACCGGCATGATTATCGACAGCTTCTTTATCACAGACATAGTTTACAGCAGATAATTCTCTAATGGCTATTAGTCCTCACAAAAGTCTAAATTTGTGATTTAATAAATATGGATGCTAACAATTGCAGACAAAAAATGGGTTAAGGAAACAGCTAGCGAAATTATGCATGAGGAAATCGCTCTGCTTATTGTCGGGCATATTCAACCGACTTTGGCCACCAAAGCTGATCTCAAGAACTTTGCCACCAAAGCTGATCTCAAGAACTTTGCCACCAAAGCTGATCTCAAGAACTTTGCCACCAAAAAAGAACTAAACGATTTTAGAACAGAAATGAATGAAGCGCTGAATAAAATTATGAATAACCTTGATCATTTTTTGGGTGAAATGAAAGATATGCGTCAGGAACACGATGTTGTTAGTTATCGCGTCTATCGGGACCATTCCACAAAGATTGAAGACCACGAAACAAGGATCGCAAAAATCGAATCACATCCTCGGATAGCAGACTAGGTCGTATAATGATGTCAAGTCGCCGGAACTTTCGGTCATCATCTAATCATGTTATTAGTCGTAATTACTGTACTAGGCTTTGTCCTCCGTCTAACTCTTTCCAACCAAAGTTTTTGGCTTGATGAGGGAGCCTCATTAATGTTTGGAAAACTTCCGATTGCTCAATTGATGGAAGCCATCAAGACTGATTTTCATCCTCCGGTATTTTATTCTCTCCTCCATTTTTGGCTACCAATTGCCGGAAAATCAGAATGGCTGATCCGCCTACCCTTTATCGTGTTGGCTACGATAACCATTCCCGTACTCTACTATCTTTGTTGGGAAATATTTGGTGACAAGTCCCGCATTCCGATTCTTTCGGCTTTATTTCTGGCTCTCAACCCACTGCATATTTATTACTCTCAAGAATTGAGGATGTATGCTTTGGCTACTTTACTGGTAGTAGCAGCCTGGAATTTTCTAGCGAGAAAAAAATATCTTTTGGCCTCTCTCATAAACCTGCTTGGTTTTTTTACCTTTTACGGTACCGTCTTCAATCTTTTCTCCCAAACGATTTTTCTTTTTGTCTTAAAACCCAAAAACACCATCCGAATTATTGTAACCTTAATTGCTCCCACTGCCCTGGCCTTCTTGTTCTGGTGGCCCATTTACTCGGCACAGTTATCCAATGGCCATTATTTAACCAACGTGCTTCCTGGATGGAAAGTTCTTTCTGGCACACTCACTTTAAAGTCGTTGGCCCTGATTCCTCTAAAATTTATTTTGGGTAGGATATCTCTTTCGCCACAAAAATTATATTATTTGGCTGGAGGCACGATCACTTTAGTATTTTTTATCATTTCCGGACGGGCCTCACACAGAAAATCTTTATTATTTTGGTTAGCATTGTTATGTCCTCTAGTCGCTGGCGCTCTCGTCAGTTTGAAAACCCCTGTGCTGGGTTACTGGCGTTTTCTTTTTGTCTTGCCTTTTTTCATAACCATCTTGGCGGTTGGGGTAGACTCTCTTCCCAAAATCATTTTATTCGCCACAACGGCATGGATCTGCGGTGTTTTTCTTTTTGCAAATTTATATTTCTGGACTAATCCTCATTTCCAGAGGGAAGATTGGCGTGGCCTTAATAATTTTTTAGCCGGGAAGAAGAGTTTGGTAATGCTGGCTTTCCCTTACAAATTAGCCCCCCTCTATTTCTACGCCAGCGACGCCCATTTTCTGCCGCTCGAAACCACTTCATATTCGCAAAAATCACTCTTCCAGACCGAACTGGAGGAACAATCTACAGATCTAGACACTTTCTTCTATTTAGATTATCTGGCGGACATCACCGATCCTGGCCGAGTAGGACTCCAATCACTTAGTAAATTTGGACTCAAACAAATCGGAGTATATAATTTTAACAATCTGGGACAACTTTATGAGTTCCAGCGTCTATGAAAATTGCAATCGATATTTCGCAGGCTATTTATGGTACCGGAGTTTCGGTCTATACCAAGAACCTGGTGGCTCACCTGATCAAACAGTATCCGGATGATGAATTTATTCTTTTTGGAGGATCTCTTCGCAGACAGAAAGAACTCTTGACGCTAGCTAAAAAACTTAAAGGTATACCAAAGATATTCCCCCTTGCCCCTACTTTAATGGATTTTGTCTGGAACTCACTTCACTTGGTCCCCATCGAAACCTTTACCGGTCCCGTAGACCTGGTTCATACTTCGGACTGGACCGAACCGCCTTCTAAATATCCTAAAGTAACCACAGTTCACGACTTGGTTCCATTTCTTTATCCTCATACGACTACCGACTCAATTCGAAATGCCCACAAAAAGAAACTTGCCTGGGTTATCCGAGAATCCAAGAAAATTATTGCTGTCAGTGAATCCACCAAGCGAGATTTGATTTCTATCTTACGGGTACCTGAGAACAAAATTGTTGTTATTTCTGAAGGTGTCGAGGAAAGGTATACACCTCAACCTCAAGAAATAATTGAGCTTGCCAAAAATCATTACAAGACTGGAGATAACTTCATCTTTACTTTATCTACTCAGGAGCCTCGCAAAAACCACGCTATTCTTATCAAGGCATACGAGCGGGTTCGAGAGACATATCCTGATCTAAAATTACTCATCGCCGGCCGAGTTCGCCAAGACGGTGGGTTGCCTGAAACTAAGGGTGTCATTATGCCTGGTTACATTCCTGATGCCGACATGCCGGCCTTATATTCAGGATGTCTGACCTTCGTGCTTCCGAGCGTCTATGAAGGCTTCGGCCTATCTCCCCTCCAAGCCATGGCTTGTGGTGCCGCGGTAGCCGTATCGAACATTAGTAGCCTTCCAGAGGTAGTGGGGGACGCCGGGGTGCTGTTTAATCCCGGAAGTGTGGAAGATATTGCCACTGGTATAATAGACGCTATTGCCAGTCGGGCCAAATTCAGGCCAAAAAGCCTCAAACAAGCCTCTAAATTTTCTTGGAAACAGACAGCCATCGATACATATAAGGTATATAAAGAAGTTCTTTCGGCTAAATAATCTATGAATATAGGATTTGATATCAACGAAGCTAATATTCCTCAACGTGTCGGGGTCAATCAGGTGGCTTACAATATTTTTGTGGCTATAGTCAAAAATTTGCCAGAGGGTGACAAAATTATTGCTCTGGGTAAAGAGCGGCCACTTCCGGATATGCCTCCGTCCTCGGACAAGTTAACTTACGAGATTTTTGGTTCAAAGAAAGCTTGGGTGCTCACCAGTCTCACCAAACGACTTTGGTTCGGCCAACCCAAAATTGACATTCTCTTTTCTCCTAGCCATTATGCTCCGATATTTTCTCCAGTCAAAAGCGCCATTTTTTTAATGGATTTGTCTTTTGAGAGATTTGGTACCAAGTATTTCACCGATTACGACATTAATCAGTTAAAAAAATGGACCCCGATCTCGGTCAAGAAAGCCCAAAAAATTTTTACCATTTCCGAATTTAGTAAAAATGAAATCACCAAAGTATATGGCACTAGTCCTGAAAAAATTGAAGTGGTTTATCCTGCCTACGACAAAGAAATGTTCCACGGAAAGGTTCCCATGACGAAGCAGGTGTCTGTCAGAAAAAAATATATTATCAATGGCAGCTTTTTGCTCTATTGGGGTACTCTACAACCAAGGAAAAATATTTCAAGATTAATTGAGGCTTTTTCCAAACTCAAGGAAACTCGTCTCAAGCTGGTTATAGTCGGGAAGAGGGGTTGGTTATACGATCAGATACTGGACCAAGCTAGGAAGTTAGAAATAGCCAACCGGGTTATTTTTACCGGTTTTGCACCCACAGAAGATTTACCAGCACTCATCAAAGCCAGCCGCGCCTTCGTGCTCCCCAGTCTCTACGAAGGTTTTGGAATTCCAGTCGTCGAGGCCCAAGCCGTTGGAGTTCCGGTCGTCATTTCCCAGGTCAGCTCGCTTCCCGAAGTCGCAGGAGAGTCTGGCATTTATATCGAAGATCCCAACTCGGTAGAAAGTATCAAACTAGCATTAGAGAAAGTTCTGTCACTGTCGACCAGCGCCAAGGGAAAAATCGTGAAGGCGGGTAAGGAAAACACCAAACGTTTCGACTGGGACACTTCGGCTCAACGGATTATATCTGTGTTAAAAAATATATGAAAATAAGCAATTTACGCTTTTCCCCTAAAGGTGTGGAGTTTATCGATAAGGATGATCACAAACTGCCCTTGAATACTGCGGTAGGCAAAATAACTAACCGTTTTGGCAATTATGTTCTGGATATAGAATTATTTTTTCTATGGATTGTCGGCTATATTCCCAGTCACTTTATCAGAAAACTTATTTATCTTATTGCCGGAATCAAGCTCGGACGGAGTTCTACTTTCCACATGGGGGCTCGATTCTACCAACCGAAAAATATTTCAATTGGAGAGGATACCATTATCGGAGATCACGCTTTCATAGATGGGCGAGCCAGAGTGTCCATCGGAAGTCATACCGATATTGCCTCTCAACTGATGATTTACAACTCCGAACATGATCTGGACAGTCTCGATTTTAATGCCATCGAAGAGCCAGTCACCATCGGGGATTATTGTTTTATTGGTCCTCGGGTGATTATTATGCCCGGAGTGAAAATCGGGGATGGAGCGGTGGTTGCGGGTGGGGCAGTGGTAACTAAGGATGTACCAAATGGATCTATAGTCGGGGGAGTCCCGGCCAAGTTAATCGGAGAAAGACAGCACAAGAAATATCAATACCGCTTAGGTAGACCACGACTCTTCCAATGAAGAAAACAGTCGTCATTGCGAATCTGGTGGTACTGTTGGTGATTATTATTTTCATTATCGGTGTTGTTTATTTGGTTCTTCCGTCACCCTCTCTTCCGGATCTCGCATCATCGACCTTATCCGACGAGGCGGGGGATACTTGGCAACATCCGGATCAAAAAGGTTATTATTCCAATCTCACTCGCAGTCAGGTTTTATCCGACCTCCAGTCGAAGTTTGTCATCAAATTGGGAAACATCGCTCTTCCTAGTTATCGATTGAATTATCGTGTTGAGGAGGCTTATGAGCTGGTACGTGATCAGTTAAACAGTAACTATCTTGAAGAAATTGTATATCCTTTTCGGGAATCACTTTTTGTAAATGGTTGGGAGCCAAAGAATGCCCCCAGATTTGCAACTTTGGCTAAAAGTGATGTACCCAAGATATCACTTCATGGAGTTGTTTATGATGCCAAAATTACTCTGAGACCGGCGTACTCCCCCGTGTGGGCAAGACTGCTCATTTGGTCCTTGGTTTTTCCCTCAGGTTACCTAGTATATTTATCTTTTTTACGCACTCTGTCATCCTCGCGAATGCGGGGATCCATCAAATAAGTACCGATGTCAAAAATCGATCTCTCCATCATCACCATTTCCTACAATACCAAACAGATCATGCGAGATTGTTTGGAATCTATCGTCAAATACACCAAAGGTATTAATTTCGAAATCATTGTCGTTGAAAACGGCTCTATGGATGGCTCCTTGAAAATGCTTCATAATTTTTCCAAGAAACGCCCAGAGCTTATTCTGATAGACGCCAAAGAAAATCTGGGTTTTGGTCGGGGTAACAACCGAGGGGCCGATAGGGCCAAAGGGGAGTATCTGTTGTTCATTAACTCCGATACTTTAATCTTCAATAACGCGATAAAAAATGCTCTGGAAAATTTTAAGGCACATCCAGAATCCGGAGTCTACTCCTGCCAGCTTTTGAACGGCGACAAAACCCATCAACCGTCTGGGGGTCATTTCCCGACACTCGGCCGTCTACTGGCCTGGCAATTCTTTATTGATGATCTGCCATTCATTGGTGATCTGATCAAGTCAATTCATCCCCACGAACCCGGTTTCTTTTTTTGGCATCAGTTTTTTTTAAAGAAAGATACCCGGGTTAAGTCCGGGATAGTAGAAAATTATCCAGACTGGGTTACCGGGGCTTTTATGATGGTAAAGAAAAATATTTTTGAGGAGGTTGGTGGTTTTGATAAGAATATCTTTATGTATACCGAAGAGATGGAGCTTTGTTATCGCATCCGGAAACTAGAGTACAAAACTTACTACTCCGACACCCCGGCAATCATCCATCTGGGCGGTGCTTCAGGAGGTTCTATTCTCGCCATTACGAGCGAGATAAAAAATATGATCTACTTTTGGAAGAAGCACAAACAGACCTGGCAGCTCCCATTGGTAAAGTTTGCCTTTTTCATCGGTTCGTTGCTTAGGTTGTTAATATTTGGGATAATCAAAGGTGATGAAAAAGCTCGCCGAGCCTACCTACAATCTCTTGGATACATTTTATAAATATTTATTTGCGGCGGTACTTATCTTTATTCCGTTGTACCCAAAATTCCCTCTATTTACCCTCCCCTTGACTTATGTGGCGATTAGAGCCGAAGATTTTCTGATTGCCTTGGTTTGGTGTGTTTTCCTTCTTCGACTCATGGTACAAAAAAAAATCAAGTTCCCTCCGATATCTTTTCAGTTCGGAGTCTTTTTCTTTGTCACCTTAGTGTCCAGCCTTTCTGCCATACTAATCACCAAGAACGTCGAACCTCTCCTTGTCTTGCTTCATTTAGCCAGACGTTTTGAGTACATGTCCGTTTTCTTCCTCATTTATTGGGCGGGTAAGGAGCTGGGGACCCGCCGTTATTTTTTGGAATTATCTATATTTCCGGCTATTGGAGTATTTTTGTACGGTATCGCTCAGATTTATTTTGGTGCACCAGTTATTTCCACTATGAACGCCGAATCAAGCAAGGGTATTGCCATGTTTCTACGTCCCGGAGTTACCCTAAATAGTACCTTTGCCGGTCACTATGATTTGGCCGTCTACCTTACCATGATGCTCACCTTCCTTGTAGCCATCAGTGCCTCGATAAATGCCTGGCTGAGACGACTGCCCTTTATGGCTTTATTTGTTGCTTTCCTTTGGCTTTTTATGCAGGCCGGTTCCAGGATTTCGCTTGTCGGCTTAGTATTCTCCGTTTGTATAGTTTGTTATCTCTACCGGAGATATCTACTGGGACTCGTTTTCATCTGTTTGATTTTTGCCTTCATTGCCACTTCATCTCAGTATATTAGCCGTTTCAATAGCATTTTTCGGTTCCTCTCTTCACGATCTTCTCAGTTGTTAATTCAACCCGCTCACGCCGCACAAACAACTAAGAACTTCGCACCAACACCTGTACCGACAACTCCACTAGACATATCCACCAGTATCCGTCTCAACGTAGAGTGGCCAAGAGCCGTTCGGGCTTTTTACAAAAGCCCCTTATTTGGGACCGGCTACTCATCGATTAGTTTGGCGACGGACAATGATTACTTACGAGCATTGGGTGAAACCGGGCTTTTGGGACTCCTCGCTTTCCTGGCTCTTCTGCTAAGCATCGGCAAGTTCTTGTTTTACAGGATCAACCAATCGTCCGGGGTGGACAAAATAATTATTATTTCGGCTATCGGTATTTTTATTTCTTTCTTATCTACCGCTACCTTTATTGATGTTTTTGAGTCTAGTAAAATAGCGATACTTTTTTGGGCTTTTATGGGATTAGCATTTAGCACACAATCAAAATGATTAAGAAGATTCTTATTCTTTCGATATTGGTTCTCGCGTTCTTTCTGAGGCTTTATAAAATCGATAATCCGGTCGCTGATTGGCACTCTTTTCGTCAGGCGGACACGGCCTCGGTCAGTAGAAACTTTATCGAAAAAGGAGTCAACCTTATTGTTCCCACCTATCACGACAACTCCAATATCCAGTCAGGTAAAGACAATCCGAATGGTTACCGTATGGTCGAATTTCCACTTTATAACCTTCTTCACTATGGTGTCTATCAAGTTCACCCCGCTTGGGGCATTGATAAAGCAGGCCGTCTCACTTCGGTTTTCTTATCACTCATCTCAATCTACTTTGTCTATTTAATAAGCAGAAAACTCTCGGGATCCTTTGTGGGTATTGTGGCCGCTCTTTTTATGGCCATACTTCCCTTTAATATTTATTATTCGAGAGTAATTTTGCCGGAACCCCTTATGATTGCCTCCCTATTGGCCTCGTATTGGTATCTCATCAAAATGTCTGAAAGTGTAGGAGTCAAGAAAAGACTATATCTCACAGCTAGCGCAGCTCTTTTTGCTATTACAATTCTGGTCAAACCCTTCGCCGTTTTCTTTGCTCTTCCTCATGCAGCCATCGTATTCCGTTCCTGGGCAAAGGCAGAGCTAAGCGTTTTGGATGTCGTCTTGTTTAGCATTGTAGGCATTTCTCCCTTTATTTGGTGGAGGTACCATATTCTCAGCTATCCTACTGGCATTCCGGCCAGTGATTGGCTTTTAAATTCGAGCGGCATCCGCTTTCGCCCTGCGTGGTTCAGATGGCTATTTAGTGAAAGAATCGGCAAGCTAATTTTGGGTGTTTATGGTACGACGTTTCTTATGCTCGGACTGATTGCCAAACCCAAGAGAGAAGGGGTTTCGTACTGGCTCTGGGCTATCGGTATCTTACTTTATTTCTCGATAGTTGCAGGTGGAAACGTCCAGCATGATTATTATCAAGCCATTATTATTCCCTTTATCTGTTTTATTTTGGCCAAAGGGGTTGCCTTGGTCTTAAGCTTATCCAGGACTATTTATTCCCGCTTTCTTACTATTCTGATGACGACCATATTCTTAGTCGCTATGATTTCTCTTTCCTGGTACGAAATAAAAGGTTATTATCAGATCAACAATTGGCCGATAGTCGAGGCTGGAAAAGAAGTCGAAAGACTAACCCCCAAAGACGTCAAAGTGATCGCACCCTACAACGGTGATACTGCTTTTCTTTATCAAACCCATCGCTCCGGTTGGCCAATAGGTTACGATATCGAAGATAAAATGGCCAAAGGGGCTTCTTACTATGTCTCAGTTGTTTACGATGACGAAGCCCGCGCTCTAGAGAAAAAATACATATTAATTGAAAAAACAGATCGCTTCATTATCATTAAACTTATCCTCAAGTGAAGATCCTCATGCTCACCCCCTATCTTCCCTATCCGGATAGCTCCGGAGGGCAGATAAGGACGCAAAATCTACTCAAATACTTGTGTAAAAACCATGAGATTACTTTAGTGTCTCTTATTAAGGATCCCAAAGAAAACAAAAACATCAAGCATTTGCTGAAATATTGCCAGAAGGTAATGACATTTCAAAGAAGTGCCACACCCTGGACCTTGAAGAATATTCTTAAGACGGGTTTTTCGTTTGACCCCTTTTTAATTGTTCGAAATTTTGCTCCCGGTGTCAAAGAGGCAGTCACGAAAGAGTTGGAAACAGGAGAGTATGATTTAGTTCACGCCGAAACCTTTTATGTCATGCCCAGTATTCCCAAAACGAACTTACCCATTATTCTTGTAGACCAAACGATCGAATACCTCGTTTATCAGCACTATGTCAACGAAACGGCTCCTTGGTACATAAAGCCCTTACTTCAAATTGACGTCGAAAAAATGAAGTATTCTGAGAGGTACTATTGGCGAAAAGCTTCACAAGTAGTGGCTGTTTCCGAGGCAGATAAAAGAGAAATGCTGAAACTTGAGCCTGAAATGTTTGTCGAAATCATACCCAACGGGGTAAATCTAGATCTGTTTAGAAAGAAAACCAATTGGAATACCAAAGAAAAGGCCATTTTGCTGATTAGTAATTTTAAATGGTTGCAAAACGTCGAGGCGGCCTACTTATTGATCAATAAAGTATTTCCGCTAGTCCAGAAGAAAGTTGAGGGGGTCAAACTCTGGATCATTGGGCAGCATGTGCCGAAGGAAATTTCGGAAATTAGGGACCAAGATATCTTGGTCAAATCTGTGCCCGAGGAAGATAGCAAAACTCTAGTCGATGCCTGGCACGACGCTACTGTCTTTGCCTCCATCATCAAGGGTCCAGGTGGAACTCGGCTCAAGAACCTGGCGGCCATGGCTAGCCAATTGCCAATCGTATCCACCAAAGTGGGGGTCGAGGGTCTTATGGTCGAAGATAAAAAGCACGTCCTAATTGGCAACCAGCCACCCAACATTGCCGATTTATTGGTAAAAGTGATAAAATCACCCCGCTTGGCAGAGCGGTTAGCTTTGTCGGCCAGACACCATGTCGAAAAGAAATTCGATTGGCGGATAATCGCCAAGGACCTGGACTCCCTCTACAATAAACTCCGTAAAAAATGAAAAAATTTAAATATGATTTGGCGGTAATTATTGTCAATTACAATACCAAGCAGTTATTGGAAGACTGTCTTAACTCGGTTTTTAAGGCCGACCGGCCCAAAGATGGTCTACAGGTTATTGTGGTTGATAATGCTTCTAAGGACGGAAGTTTGGAACTTCTTGGTCGAATGGAGAAAAAATATTCCAACCTTCTAACTATAGCCAATTCGGAGAATCTCGGTTTTGCCCGGGGTAACAATATCGGGGCTGAAAGTAGTGACGCTAAACATCTTCTCTTCTTAAACTCCGATACTGTTGTTAAGCGGTATAGCCTGGTTAAACCTTGCAAGTTTCTCAAAGATCATCCCAGGGTGGGAGCCGTCACCATCAAGCTTTTCCTCAAGGATGGAACCATCGACCACGATAACCATCGTGGATTCCCGACTCCCTGGGCCGCTTTTACCAAGTTCTCCGGTCTTTCAGGTCTTTTTCCAAAATCAATCTTCCTTAATAGTTACCACTTAGGCAACCGCAGTCTCAATAGAATTCATCAGATTCCCGTTGCCGCCGGTTCGTACCTAATGATGCCTTCCAAGTTATTCCGTCAGATCGGTAGGTGGGACGAAACCTACTTTTTTTATGGAGAAGATATTGATCTCTGTTATCGTATAAATCAGGCAGGCTATAAAATAATTTACTATCCCAAAGTAGGCGCCCTTCATCTGAGGGGAGCCTCCTCAGGTCTTAGAAAAGAAAATGCCAAGACAGCCATTTCCGGCAAAGTTAACCGTTTAAAAGTGGCCAAGGCCTCTACTGATGCTTGGAAAATTTTCTACAAGAAATTTTATTCTAACAAATACCCTCTTATCGTTACGGCCACTGTGATCGCCGGCATCACTCTATTGGGCAATCTTCGACTATTAAAACACCGGCTCACAAAATGAGAATAGGTATTGACGCACGTCTTTACGGTTTAGAGCACGCTGGCCTGGGTCGGTATGTGATGAATCTAGTTGATAACGTTTTAAAATTCGACAAAAAAAACGATTATGTTCTTTTCCTTAGGACATCTCACAAAGAATGTTTCATGGGCAAAAAAAGAGTCAAGGTGGTCGAATGCAATGTTCCCATTTACGGAATAACAGAACAGCTCATACTACCTTTCATCTTTGCCAAAGAGAGGCTGGACCTCCTTCATGTTCCCCATTTCAACGCACCCTTATTCTATCCATATAAATTTGTACTTACGATTCACGATCTGATTAAACACGATTCTAGGGGGCCGGAAACTACTACGAGAGCTCCTTGGCTCTACGCAATAAAAAGACTGGGTTATCTTTTCCTCACTAAATCGGTTGTTTCAAGAGCCACCGCGATACTTGTGCCTTCAGGTTATGTACGAGACGATCTGGTTAAACGTCTTAAAGTACCGGCCGACAAGATCACCGTCACCTATGAAGCCGTCTCCTCCAGTTTAAAGGATCTCCTTCTCTCCCCTCAATCCAAAAAGGAAGTTCTAGCCAAATATGGATTATCACAACCATTTGTTATCTATACCGGCAGTCTGTATCCACACAAGAATGTCGATTTGCTGATCGATGCCATCATAAAACACAATGAAAGCAAAGAGGTGGATCTGCAATTAGCCTTGGTTTGTTCCCGATCAGTATTCTGGGATAGAACTCACGAAAAAATAAAGAATAAAGGATTGGAAGGTACTATTAAAATGCTCGGTTTTGTCGATGACGGAAATTTATCCAAAATATATAGTTTAGCCCTTGCACTCGTTCATCCCAGTAAGATTGAGGGATTTGGCCTTACTGGCTTGGAAGCCATGAGTGTTGGTCTCCCTGTTATTTCTTCGAATACTAGCTGTTTGCCAGAGGTTTACGGCCAGGCCGCTTTGTTCTTTGATCCTAAGAGTGTTAAGGATCTCGTTTCGAAGATAGAAACCCTGATCAAAAATCCAGACCTTAGAGAGCAATTGTCGGAGGCCGGCTATCTGCAAGTCCGCAAATACTCATGGGAAAAAATGGGGAGGGAAACCATCTCGGTATACAAAACTCTCCTAAAATGAAAATAGCTCTGGTCTATGATCGAATCAACAAATTTGGAGGAGCAGAAAGGCTATTGTTGTCACTTCATCGACTATATCCGGATGCACCAATATACACTTTGGTTCACGAGCCAAAAGATTCTCACTGGGCGGAGGGAATTCAGATAATCCCGACTTTTTTAAACAAAATTTTCTTCTTAAGGTCTAGACATGAGTGGTTGGCGCCGATTGCTCCACTGGCTTTTGAAACTCACGATTTATCGTGCTTTGATATTGTCATTAGCGTTACCAGTAGTGATGCCAAATCGGTTATTACGAGACCCCACCAGCTTCATATTTGCTATTGCCTTACTCCGACGCGGTACTTCTGGAGCGGAGCTTCGGAATATAAAGAAGATAAGAAGATGAAATTAATCCCGAAGGCCACAATAGAGTATTTTAGACAAGTTGACCTGGTCACATCTCAAAGACCAGATGAGTACATTTCTATCTCAAATGAAGTTCAAAGTAGAGTAAAAAAGTACTACAAAAGAAGTTCCGAGGTTATTTATCCGCCAATAGAGGACAAATTCTACTCGAAGACTCAAATATCTCCTGACAATCGGGATTATTATTTGGTAGTTTCCAGATTGGTTCCTTACAAAAAAGTCGATCTGGCTATTCATGCTTTTAACCAATTGAGATTTCCATTGGTTATCGTCGGTGTCGGAAGTGAAGAGACAAAGCTGAAAAAAATGGCTGGAAGCAATATTTCTTTTGTCGGCGCTATAGATGATGAGCGCCTTATTCAATATTATCGACATGCCCGGGCATTAATTTTTCCCCAGAAGGAAGATTTTGGTCTGGTGCCTATAGAAGCTCAAGCCTCGGGTACTCCCGTAATTGCTTATGCCAAAGGAGGGGTTTTGGAGACTGTAATCGCCGGCAAAACTGGTTATTTTTTTGACAAACAAAGTGAAGAATCGCTTATCCTTGCTATCCGCCAATTTGAAAACAAGAAGTTACTTCCCAAAGATTGCGTCATTAACGCTCAAAGATTTGGTTATAAGAATTTTTCTTCTCAGTTTACTGGGCTGATTAATTATTACTACGATAGGCGTAAACAGTCATCTTAGACGATCTGTGCCACATGACCACATTTATCTTTTTTGCAAACCAGTATTCCACCATTTCCTTCGACAACCACGATATCATTTAAACCCACAATAGCTATTTTCATTTTGTTTTCACTGTAACAGAAAGAGTTTGTGCTTTCGATTTCCACAATTCCTCCGTTTCTTGGTGACATGTCATTGTCGGTATAGTATTTATCGAGGGACTCCCATGTTCCGAAATCTGTCCATTCAAACGGGTGCTCGATCACCAAAAACTTTCGGTCGGCGATAGCCTTTTTGGTAACCTCTTCCAGGGCACCCTTGGGCATTTTTTGAAACTCAGTTCTGATATCTGATCCAGAAGCAATTTTGGTTAAGGGATTGTACCAATCGGGGCGATATTTATGGAACATTTTGAGTAAGTTATTCGGGGTCATGGATGTGTGATTCGTGTGAACCAAAAGTCTGCCGGTTTTGAAATTATTTCGTATTTTTTCCACATCATTCCGATAAACGAATTCATCAACTTCAAATATTTTCGCCTCGCCTAATTCACCTACTTGTTTGCCTTTTAACAAAAAGTCCACTCCTTTCAACATTCTTGTGGGTACGAAACCTCCGGAAATATATTGATCCGAACTAGTTGCCAGTTTCTCAGCTAGGTCCATGCTCAAGAAGAATTTTTCGGCTGGATTCCTCAGCACATCCACCTGAATCAAGAAAAACGGTTCGTCACCTCTTCCTAGTTTCTTTAACAAGGCAGCTGCCAAACCGGTGGCAGGTCCTTGGTTTCTCGACTCGGGTTCAATAAATATATTGATTTCTACAACCTCCGGAACTAGTCTTTTGATTATCTTTGCCTGTTCTTGGTTGGTCTGAATAAATATTTCCTCAGGTTGGTATCTATTCCTGAGCATTTCCCAATTAAGCTCAAACAATGACCGGTCGGCGATTAGAGGTAAAAATTGTTTCGGGAGTGCAGGTGTGCTCAAGGGCCACATTTTTGTACCTACTCCTCCACAGATTATCACTGGTATCATTAAGGATTATTATAACAATTTAGGTTAAAATATACCCACCTCTTATGTTTTACGATATTTCAAAAAGGATTATAGACATTATCGGTGCCGTTTTTATGGGTATCCTTTTTCTTCCCATTTGGATCATTATTCCTCTCTTGATAAAGCTAGATTCAAAGGGGCCAGTGTTTTACAAACCTGAACGCGTAGGTAAGAACGGGAAAATATTCAACATGTTTAAATTCAGATCTATGAAAATGTTTGAGGTTGAGGGGAAAGAAGTCCACGCCGTCGAATTTTGGAAGCATTATCCCAAACTATTCGAAAAATACAAAAAAAACGGCTGGAAGCTGGAACTGGACGAAGATCCCCGAATAACCAGACTCGGAAAAATACTTCGTCAAACCAGCATCGACGAAATGCCTCAGGTAATTAATGTACTCAGGGGAGAGATGAGCATCGTTGGCCCCAGAGCCTACGTGGAACCGGAACTGTTGGACGCCAAGAAGAGATATGGCAAAACCATCGCTGGAGTTATCAAAGAAAGTCTTTCGGCCCAACCAGGTATCACTGGGCCTTGGCAGGTTTCCGGCAGAAATGAAATTCCATGGAATCAGCGGGTGGCCATCGACGCTGATTATGCCAAGAGACAGTCTATTTTGTACGACATATATATCATTCTAAAAACTCCGTTTGCTATGATTAGTAAGTGGTAAATAACTCTTGAATATGAAAAAAAACAAACTTCTTTATATTCTCCTTCCTCTAGGAATTATAATTCTGCTCCTGTGCAGTGCAGCTACCTATGGTTATTTTACCGTCAAATCATTTTCCTTAAACATTCAAGCTCTCCAGCAGACAGGCTCCAGGCTTTCTACTGCTTTTCAGGGGCAAGATCTAGCGGTGGCCAAGTCGGAAATTAAAATCTTGAGTAAACAGATGGGTGAGTTTGATGTCAAATACCAAAGGGTTGGCTGGACCGGCTTTATTCCCTTTTTGGGTGCCTATCAAAAAGATGGCCAACATGGTATTAATGCGGGGAAATATTTAATTAAATCAATCGAAACATTAATTACCTCGGTAGAGCCTTATGCCGATCTTCTAGGGTTCAAAACAGACATTGCTACTCCCTCCGGCCAGCCAAAAGCACAATCTATTGAAGACAGAATTGTTTTTATGGCCGAGACTCTAGACAAAATCAGTCCCGATTTGGAAAAGGTTGAGGGCGATATGGTCGAAGCACAAAAAGAACTAGACCAAATAAATCCGGCACGTTATCCGGAAACTTTTTTCGGGAAAAAGATTCGTAGCAAAATAATCGAAGTCAGGTCCACTGTTTCCGATTCAGCTAGGCTTTTGTCTCAAGCAAAACCTCTAATAAAGCTATTGCCCGATCTTTTGGGTAATCCAAACCCAAAGACCTATATGGTTCTTTTTCAAAACGATGCCGAACTCCGTCCCACCGGAGGATTCATGACAGCCTATGCCTTTTTAAGAGTTTCCAAGGGCAGAATCGAACCACTCTCTTCATTTGATATTTATGATCTTGATGCCCGCTTTAATAAAAAGGTTCCCGCTCCCGAGGCAGTTAAGAAATATCTCAACGAAACGTATCTTAATCTCAGAAACTCAAACATGTCACCGGATTTCAAAATCTCTATGGACCTTTTTTATAAATACTACAAAGACATACCCGGTTTTCCTCATCCCGACGCTATCGTGGCTATCGACACCCACTTTCCGGTAGAAATTCTCAAAATAATTGGATCCATTGGGGTTGGTGGTTGGGGCAATTTTGGGCCCCAAAATGATCCGGCGTGTGATTGTCCTCAGGTGGTATATCAATTGGAACAAATTGCCGACAGACCGATAGCCGGTATCAAAGTTGGTCGCAAAGCGGTTCTGGGACCCCTCATGCATTCTATGATGGCGAACGCCATGGGAAGCCCAAAGCATACCTGGCCAAAACTTGTCAATGTCGTTCTAGATGCCATCAAACAGAAACATCTCCTTTTCTATTTCATAGAAGAAAAAACTCAGAAAGTGGCAGAGGATTTTAATGCCGCCGGAAGAATTAAACCCTACACTTTTGATTATCTCCATATTAATGATGCCAACTTCGGTGGTGCCAAATCGGATATGTATATCACTCGCGAAGTAGAGCAGGATGTTGAAAAATCCGGTGACTCCGTCACTAAAACCGTCTCCATCAGCTACAACAATCCCAGAAAAGGTAGTGACTGCCGTTTGGAAGCCGGCCAGCTCTGTCTAAATGGCGTCTATAGAGATTACATTCGGTTATTTGTCCCCAAAGGATCCAAATTGATCTCAGTAGTGGGATCAGAGGTCAAGGAAACAGTATCTGAAGATCTGGACAAAACAGTATTTGAAGCCTTCTTTACCATGAGGCCACAGTCTAGCAGTAAAATTGTTTTTAAATATGAGTTGCCACCTCTGGATCTTTCTACCTACAGGATGATGATCCAAAAACAGCCTGGCACCCCCTCCGTCAAGCACACCATAGTTTTTAATGGTAATCAGATAGTTGTTGATATAGATCAGGATAAGGAAGTGACTCTAAACTAAGTGAATATATCTTACTCCGATATAGGCATTATCGTGCGTGTAGTCGACTCCGGAGAAGCGGATAAATTTATTAGTATTATCTCCGAAAATCACGGTCTAGGTATTTTTATGGCCCGAGGAGTTAGACGCCCCACTTCTAAAAAATCATCTCATCTTGACCTGTTTAACTTCATCAAATTCAGCGTTGGTAGGGGAGACAGTCCGAGATTCTTGCATCAAGTAGAGTCGATTTCCTACTTTCCGGGTATAAAAATCAACTACCACAAGGTCGGAATCTCTTTAACCATTATGGAAATTCTCACCAATACCTTACCGCTTGATGTTGAGGACAAGGAGATCTTTCTCTCATTAAAATCTTTTCTGGAAGGTTTGGAAAAGGCTGAAGGTCAGAGAAACGTTAATGATCTTAGCCGTCGTTTTGGGCTTTTTCTTCTTCGTCATCTCGGCTATCCACCACCCAAGTTCCCCGAAAAAGACAATCTGTTGTCTTATTTCGAAGTCATTATGAATCGCAAAATTATCAGTAAAGATCTAAAATAACGAGCACCGTCATTGCGAGGAGATAATCCGACGTGGAAATCTATATAATCAATTCATTGTCATTCCGGGCCTGACCCGGAATCTATAAAAATTATTCAACATGAAAATCAATCACATCCTTCCTGTATTTATATTCGCCCTACTTCTTTCTGGCTGTGGGCCCAAAAAAAATTCCGTCACTCCAGCAACCAATAAAAACCAGCCACTCATTACCAAGCTACTTGTCAATGAACTGGCCCTCTCGGAACGACCTTTTACCGTCCTGGTTCCTCATGCCACCAATCGCTTATTTACCTTTGTTACTATTGGGGCGGAAAAAGCTCAGTCGGCCTCAGTGGATCTGGAATATCAATCGGGAGATCTTCTTAAGGGAGCACGGGCTTCCATCGATACTCCCATCGCCAACACGTTTATCAAAGCGATCATTTTGGGAAGTTGCTCCACCGGAGGCAAGTGTACTTTTGATACCGATTTAAAGTCCGGTACGGAAAAGCTCAAACTTACTTTTCCCAGTCAAGACGTGACCCATGTTCTCAAGGGTGACTTTGTTTTCCTGACTGGTCAGAAAAACATGCCCGATGGCAAGGTTATATTTGAGCCCTCCAAACTTACGGCTAAAGAAAACTTGATCATGCTTAATTCGTTTGGCCTCCCCAAGCCGGTTGATCAAGAGATTTTGCTTTACCCTGTAGTTTTTTCCTCGACCAACGACAAAGTCATTTCGGGTACACTCACCCTTAATCAGGCAGGGGTTGTCTCCGCCGCCATCTACGACGGTCAGAACTATCAGCCCCTCAAGCTTTCTCAGAAAGATAACGTCGTTACTATTGCTATCAGTCAAAAACCTTGGTCTATGAATGCCGAGATTACTCGTGACGATGTTCAAGGCTCCAAAGAATCTCTTACCCTCTACCTTCTCGGCCCCATCGTTCTATACAAATAACCCCACAAAAAACGCCCTGCAATATTGCAGGGCGTGACGAGCAGAAGTTTACTTGCGGGTGATCTTCAGATCACCGAATTCTTGAGCAAGGGCTTCGAAGATGGTGGGTTCGATCTCCGACCAATTGAACAGGTCGGCTTTTTCCACCGTCAGTTCGTACTGGTAGATGGACACACCCACCACACCCGGTACCTGCATGACCTTCTCCACGATCGAGCGGCCATGACTGCTAAGTTTGCGCAAATCCGGGTCGGTGGCGCGCAAAGGCCGGGAGAAGTGACCATCCTCATCGCCAGTCAGATTCACCTTGGTGTTGAAGTCGTGATAGCTCGGGTTGGGGAAGGACTCAATCTCCACCGCCGTTCGTGCTTTCCGAGCTTCGATAATTGCCGAGTTCAGAATCATTTTTTTCACGATCGCGTCGATGCCCATGTCGACTGTGAAACCGTCGAACACCGAGATATTGACCTCGTATGGCTTGACGAATTCTTTAGGGTTTGGATTTTAGCCATTAAAAAGACCGCCTTGTTTTAGGCGGTCTTTTCTTAATCATGTATGGTTCATGGCTTCGTGACGTGACACCCGTTCAGGATGAATGGTGTTTGGGCACCTTTGAACTCAAAAGTTCTCCACGCGTCACAAACTTCCCCACTGCCCGATACTTCATGGCAGACTGTTTTGTCTGCCGAACAATAGGCGCCGTGCCACGTGCCCTTCGGGGCGCACGCCGTAAAGGCGAGAAGTACGACGAGCAAAACAAACAATACTTTATTTTTAGATGTGCGCATGGGTTCCTCCTTAGGCGGGATTAAATCGGTAAACTATACACCATTGATCGCAAAAGTCAAGTTATAGGCCGGCTTGCTTCTTTTTACATCTTTTTTTACATACCTATTTTTGAGGCTAATTAGCCCCTTGACATGTCATATATTGTGTATCATACTGAAAAGTGGTGACAAGTGGTGAATCATCTTATATAAAAACAATACCATAAAGCCTGCCTATGAACTATGTTTACTGGACTCTACTACCATCGGCTGGAAGCCAAAGGACGCCTGGCTATTCCACAAGCCTTCAGGGAAGGACTAGCATCAGGTGGAGTCATCACCTCGGGTCTGGATGGATGTCTATTTCTTTTCCCCAGCTCATATTGGCAGAAGTTCTCCGAAAAGCTGGCCTCGCTACCATTGACCAATCAAGCAGCCCGAAATTTGACACGACTCTTAGTGCAGTCAGCCGCCGATCTCAACTTGGACGGACAAGGAAGAACTCTCATACCGGAATATCTAAGGAACCAAGCCAATCTAAAAAAGCAGGTGGTCGTCGCCGGGTCCCTGACCAGAATTGAAATCTGGGACCAAGAAACGTACCACCAGCACCTTAACTTAATAGCGCAAACAATAAACGAAGGGGATGCCCTTAGTTCACTCGCCATATGACAAAAAATATCGATAGACACATTTCCGCCTTCAAAGGCGAACTAAAAAAACTTTACGGTTTAAGGCCGGGTTATCTTTTTTTAGATCTTACTCTAGGAGATGGAGGACATACCGAGGAAGCTCTCAAGTCTGGTTGTCGAGTTGTCTCATTCGATGTTGATGGAGAGGCTATTAAAAGAGCCACTACATATATCAAAGATTTTCAACCCATTATTATCGACGGAATGGATGAAAACGCCTGGGTCCCCAAAGATTTTGTCTGGATAATCATCCAGAGTAACTTCATCAAAGTTACCGAAATAAGCGAAAGACTTTCATTACCGGATTTTGACGGCGTTATTGCGGATCTCGGTCCTTCCCAGTTTCAGATTCTTTCCGAGGGTCGGGGTTTCAGCTTTTCGGGAAACGAACCACTTGACATGAGATTGGATCAAACTATTGGGGTGACCGCCACTGACCTCTTAGCAGTTCTGAATGAAGGGGAGCTGGTCGAACTGTTCTCCATGGCCGATGAACCTTTTGCCAAGCCGATTGCCCGCATCATTGCCAAACAAAGACAAATTGCTCCCATTATCACCACCAAACAGCTTAGCGATCTAATTACTCGGATCAAAAAATTTCGGACAGAAGGACGAATTCACCCTGCCACCAAAGTCTTTATGGCTCTCCGCATGGCCGTTAATCTAGAAAGAGAAAATATTCGGCTTCTCTTGCCTCAGCTACCCGGCCTACTCAAGAAAGATGGTCTCGTGGGGATTATTAGTTTCCACTCAGGGGAGGACAAATTCGTCAAAGACTTTATCGATGATTCCGAAACCAAAGGAATCATCAGCGCTATTAACGAAAAACCAATCGAACCTTCGATTCAAGAATTATCAATCAGCCAACGTACCAGAAGTGCCAAATTACGACTCGCAAAAAAAATTATTTAGCTATAAAACCCTCCTCATATTTTCGGGTGTCGTCTTGTTTGGCCTGGCCGCCACCAATCTCGTCGGGACCAATATTTTATCGACGCAGGGTTTTGCCGTGAGTGAATCAGAAACAGAGACACTAAAATTGGAAAAAGAGAATCAAAAACTATCAGTTAAGATAGAGGAATCCGCCACCCTCTCAAGTCTCGAAAGGCAGGCTGAAGATCGTGGATTTATTAGGTCAAAAGGTATTGTTTTTGTTCCTGCCACCTCTACTTTTGCCTCCAGATAATTCATGTTAAATAAATTAGGAATTACGCATAACCGTCTTCAGGTTATTATCTATCTAATTCCTATTGTTTTTTCTATTCTTATTATCCGTTTGTTTTATTGGATGATTCTTCGCGGACCGGAACTTCAGGCAATGTCCGACCGTCAGCATCAAACGGTCACAATTCTAAAAGCGAAGAGAGGGGACATTCTCGACTCTGATGGCGGCATATTGGCTGGCACCAAAAATCTTTATCATCTATTTATTTACAAGCCCCAACTTACTATCTCCAGCAATGATTTGGTAGAGCGGTTGCTCTCCTCACTCACTCCGGGCCAAGAAGCCAGTACCGAAAGTGATCTGCGAAAATATTTACACGACCGTTTATCTCTAAGTTCAAACTGGGTCTCACTTAAACACTACTTGAGTAGCGAAGAAAAAGAAAAAATCGACAGTCAAAAAATCGCCGGGCTAGGTTTCGAAGACGAATATGTTCGTTTTTACCCAGAATCCAGTATGGCTGCGCAAATATTAGGCTTTGTAGGTCAGGACGCTGCTGGTCAAGAACAAGGATATTTTGGCATAGAAGGCTACCTGGACAGATTTCTCAAGGGACGCGAGGGGAAGGTTCGCACCGAAAAGGATGGAGTGGGAAATCCTATTCTAATTGGAAACTATCAATTTCTTCATGCAGTCGAAGGTAAATCCATCAATACGACTGTTGATAAAAAAATCCAATACCTTGTCGAAAATATGTTAAAAGAAGGTATAGTCCGCTATGGCGCATCAGCGGGTAACGTAATTGTTATGGAAGTCAACACCGGCAAGGTCAGAGCTATGGCAGCCTATCCCAATTACGACCCCGGAAAATTTTCTGAGTTCGACAAAAGTGTTTACAAAAGTCCCATGACCGCTGATCTTTTTGAGCCGGGATCAATATTTAAGCCGTTAATTATGGCCGCCGCCATCAACGAAAAACTAATCACTCCCGAAACTCAATGCGACATCTGTTCAGGTCCAATCACCATCGGTAAATACTCTATCAAAACCTGGGACGAGAAATATTATCCATTAACAAGTATGACCAACGTTATTGTTCACTCCGATAACACCGGTATGGTTTTTGTCGCCCGCAAATTGGGGCCAGGCAAATTTTCCGATTATCTCAAGAAGTACGGTTTTGGTGGTAAAACCGGAATTCAAATTCAGGAGGAAGTTGCTGGGACTATCCGCGACGAAAAAGAATATGGAGATATTGATTTGGCCACCAACTCCTTCGGCCAGGGTATTGCCGTCACTCCGATACAAATGATCACGGCTATTAACACGATCGCGAACAACGGCAAATATATTAGTCCAACCTTGGTTGAAGGTGGTACTCCGGTTACGCGGGATGTCCTCGGACCCGAAGCTATTTCCCAAATTGTTCAAATAATGGTAACGGCTATCGACACTGGAGAATCTAAGTGGGCTAAACTTGTAGGCTTGTCCGTGGCCGGGAAAACCGGCACTGCGCAAATCCCAATTGAAGGTCATTATGATCCCCAAAAGACCATCGCCAGTTTTATCGGGTTTTTCCCGGCCCAGAATCCCCGCTACACCATGCTGGTTTCTCTCAGAGAGCCTCAAACCTCGCAATGGGGTTCGGAAACGGCGGCACCGCTCTGGTTTGGCATTGCCAAACAGCTTTTGCTATAAAACCCCAAAACGATTAAAATAGATTTAATGTTTAGTAGAATTAGAGCCCACAAGGTCTCCTTCGCGCACGCCATTGACGGTTTTGTCCATAACGTCAAAACTCAGCCGAACTTTCGTTTCCACCTCTTGGCCACAATCTGTGCCGTCCTTCTTGGAATCTATCTCTCGATTTCTTATTTCGAATGGTTGACCCTGGTTTTCACTGTCAATATGGTCTTGGTGGCGGAAATGGTCAACACTTCTATCGAGTCTATGGTTGATCTCATTACTCTGGAACGAAGAGAAGATGCCAGAATAGCCAAAGATGTTTCCGCCGCTATGGTATTGATCTCTGCCGTAATGGCTATAATCGTAGGATCACTGATTTTTATACCAAAGATAATTAGCGCCTTATAAATATGGATATCTTACTTGGAGTACTCATTGCTTCGTTTATCATTCACGCCTTTCTGATTGTTCCTTTCGTAAATTTCCTCTATCACTTAAAATTTTTCAAAAACCAAACTGCCGTGGCCAAAGAAAAAACCGACGAGGCCTCAATTCATATTCGTTCAAAGGCAAGAACACCTGAAGGAGGGGGACTTCTCATCCTGGTAGTAACCAGCTTTATTTTCGCTTTTGCCCTACCTTTACTTCGAAGACTGGGTTTTGAGATTACTCATGTTTATCCCATCAACGATGAGATAAACATTATTTTCTTCACCTTTGTTTCCTTCGGTCTGCTTGGACTTTACGATGACGTCGTTAAATTTTTTGAGTTGGATAGACAAGAGGGTTATACCGGACTAAAAACTAGCTATAAATTTTTAATTCAGGGTGTTCTTGGTTTAATTATTGGCGCCATGATGTTTATTAACCTAGGCATTGACATCATTCATGTGCCTTTTTTTGGGGTAATTCATTTTGGTTTATGGTTTATTCCTATTTCTGCTTTTTTGATTGTGGCTTTCGCGAACGCGGTCAACATTACCGACGGCATGGACGGTCTGGCTTCTGGCCTCCTGATGATCAGTCTTTTTGGATTCCTAATACTCTCTACCTCCATTCTGGATACTCCGCTTTCAATCTTTATTGCCCTTTGGTTAGGAGGCCTAATCGCTTTCTTGTACTTTAATGTATTCCCGGCCCGTCTCTTTTTGGGAGATGTAGGAGCTCTGGCCTTTGGAGCTACCTTTGCCATGGTCGGACTCCTTACTGGTAAGGTAGTTGCCCTTATGATAGTCGGCTTGCCGTTCTTGGTTGACGGTTTTAGTAGTTTGTTACAGATCCTCTGGGTAAAATTCTTTCACCGTCGGATATTTCCCATCGCTCCGCTACATTATTTGCTTCTCAAAATCGGTTGGTCGGAACCCAAAATTGTTCAAAGAGCTTGGTTGGTCGGTATTATGCTCGTTATATTTGGAATCTGGTTATCCATTATTTAGCCATGAGAAAAGATTCAAAAAACAAGCTGCCTTTGGCCATTCTTTTCACAGGCATTATCGTTGCTGGTTTTGGATTGTTGGCGATATATGACGCTTCCGTAATCGACGCATATCGAACTTTTGGCGATAAATTTCACTACGTTAAACAGCAAGTAATTTGGCTAATTGTTGGAATCCTTGCCGCGTTGATCACTTCCAATATACCGATATCCTGGATCAAAAAGAACGCTCATCTCTTATATGCAGCTACACTTGTATTAATGTTTTTGGTCCTTATACCAGGAATCGGATCAAAGTTTCTCGGCGCCAGAAGGTGGTTGGTACTCGGCCCAATGATCCTACAGCCATCTGAACTCTTGAAAATTTCTTTTGCAATCTATCTCGCCAAATGGTTAGAAGTTGATAGGAATCTTAAGCAGTTCCTTCTTCTGGTTGGTCTCAACTCACTACTGATTATGCTTCAGCCAGATTTAGGCACGGCCATCATTATTATCGGGGTATCCTTCTTGATTTATTATCTTTCCGGCGCCAAGTTGAAAGAAATTTTTTCATTTATTGCTATTCTTTTGGTGACCATCTCTTTACTCATCATATCCTCACCATATCGTTTATCTCGGATAAAAACCTTTGTGGATCCAACGAGCGATCCCCTAGGCTCTTCATATCACATCAATCAGGTTCTTTATGGTCTTGGCTCGGGGGGTGTGAGCGGTGTCGGCCTCGGCCGATCTCGCCAGAAATATGCCTATCTTCCGGAGGCAACCACCGATTCTATCTTTGTTATCATTGCTGAAGAATTTGGGTTCATAGGTAGTGCCTTGTTTATAATCGTTCTGGTGGGCTTAACCGTATCATCTTTCAAAGTTTCTTTGTCTGCAGGGGATAAGTTTGATAAACTACTTGGCAGCGGTATCTCTCTCTTATTTTTATTACAAATATTTGTAAATTTAAGCTCTATGGTGGCCTTAACCCCTCTTACGGGCATACCTCTCCCGTTCATATCCTATGGTGGATCATCCTTGGTAACCAACTTTATTGCTCTTGGCGTATTAATCAATTTATCCAAACAGGCATGAAGCCACTTATTATTTTTACCGGAGGTCATCACAATAGTGCACTGGAAGTAGCCAAGATACTCAAAAAAGGCGGTTTTAGAATTATCTGGATCGGACACAAATTTACCGCACGAGGTGAAAAAAGTTTATCAGCCGAATATCAGGAAATTACCGGCACAGGTATTAAATTCTTAGAGCTAAAAACCGGTAAGTTTTACAAAAAAATTGATATCGTGGAGTGGCTAAAAATAGTTTTTGGTTTCCTTCAGTCCCTTGTTTATCTTCTTTGCTATCGGCCCGCTATGATATTTTCTTCAGGCGGCTATCTTTCGGTACCTGTAGTAATTGTGGGTTGGCTTCTCCGAATACCTTCCATCACTCATGAACAAACCGTAATCTCAGGTTGGGCGAACAAAGCCATCACCCCTTTTGTAAGTAAAATTCTTCTGACACACGCTTCTTCTCTTCCTAATTTCCCCAAAGGTAAATCAGAAGTAGTCGGTTTACCCATTAGAAAGGCATTAGTTAACGCCAAATACTCTAAAAAATTCGACCCTAAATTAATTTACATTACTTGTGGCAAACAAGGATCTCATCTCATTAATCAGGCAGTTTTTCCGATAATTCCAAAATTGGTAGAAAGGTTCACCGTGATTCATCAGACTGGTTCAAGTACTTTGACCAAAGATTTGGAACGGGCCAGACGAACCAAAGAAAAACTCGGAGAATATAAAAATCGTTACATTTATGCTCCATATTTTTTTGCGGAAGAGGCGGCAACCTACATTCGTTCCGCTTCCATAATAGTCAGTAGATCGGGGGCACATACTGTCTACGAGCTGATGACGCTTGGCAAAAAGGCAGTTCTGATACCAATCTCCTGGGTTTCTCACAACGAGCAGTATCTCAATGCCCAATTGGCCGTTAAAGAGATCGGCAGCTCAATCTTGGAAGAAAAGGATTTGATTCCGGACAGTTTATATCAAGCTATCATAGAATTAGCCAAGAAGCCTGTAAAAAAAGCTTCCGTCAAACTAGTAACCAATGCTGCTGACAAAATTGCCCAAATCATCCGTCAATCGATCTAAACGTTTCAAGCGCCTCCTCCCACTCTTATTATTTATGTTGTTTCTTTTTCTTACCCACGAACTCTTCATTATCACCAAAACTGAGTGCCAACTCGATAAGGAAGACTGTCCGCCGGAAATAATCCAAAAACTGGATAAATTAATCGGTTCGAACGTTCTATTCTTGAACCAAAAGCGGTTAACGAAAGAGTTGGTACATTCGTTCTTGGTCGAAAAAGTCGGTGTTGGATTTAAGGTGTTTAACACTCTCAGGGTGAATTTAGCCAGTGGAAGCCCGGCTATCCCCACTATGGTTATTCTGGTTAAAGACCTTCCCGTCATTTCTATGGATACAGCGGCCGGGTCAACCGAGTCCGCCAACTGGCCTAAACCTTCTGGAGAACTTGAAATATATACTCAAAACGCCAGTCAAAGTAGTTTTGGAATATGGGATAATGGGCGAATGACACCGGTGGCTACGGATGAATCTCAAGTGAAGTTCATTCTTTCCGAAAAGCCGGACGAAGAAACAGTTAAATCTCTTTATCAGCTCATGAAGATGGTAAACAAATATCTAAATATTGAGTCAATTATTATTCTTGGTCAAAGGGTTTTCTTGAGTCAGACAGGCCAACCTGATATTATTGTTAGTGTACCTTTCGATGAGGGTCGAGTAAGTGAGGCAATTAAGTCCTATTCTTATCTCGTCACCCTTAAGAAAGATGCCAAAGTGATTGATTTAAGATTTAAAAACCCTATCATAAGATAATATGGCAAAAACGCAGGGGATAAATGCAATAGATATAGGGTCGAGCAAAATAACTTGTTTGATCTCAGTACCGTCGCAGGATAGCTCTAAGATTAATGTCGTTGGTGTTGCCACTGTCCCCAGTAAAGGAGTTCGCAAAGGTCAAATAGTCAACATTGAGGAATGTGTCGGCGCCATTACCGACTGTGTCGAATCTGCCGAACGAATGGCCGGTATAGGTGTCGATACCGCCTACGTTTCAATTTCTGGTGAGCAGATTGCTTCCCAAAATTCTCATGGCCTAGTTGCGATCAGAGAAGCCGAAGAGGAAATTACTTCAGAAGATGTGTTTAGAGTAATTGAAGCCGCCAGAGCCATTTCCCTTCCCAGTTCGCGAGAAATTATCCACGTATTGCCAATAGAGTTTATCGTTGATAGTCAAAGAGGTATTAAAGACCCCACAGGTATGTCAGGTGTTCGTTTGGAAACTGAAGCCCATCTTATTACCGGTCTTTCGCCTTCAATTAAGAATGTTACTAGGTGTGTCAGCGAGCTAGGGGCCAACGTTTCAGGACTTGTTTTTACCGGCCTAGCCTCGGCAGAATCTGTATTATCGGAAACCGACAAAGAACTTGGTGTAATTCTGGTGGACATCGGCGGCGGTACTTCCAGTGTGTGTATTTATCTTGAAGGGTCATGTGTTTATTCCTCGGTACTTCCGATTGGAGCCAAGAAGATTACTGACGATATTGCCATCGGTCTGCAAATAAGTGTCGACAGCGCCGAAAAAATTAAACATTTTGTTAGTCGTCCAAAACATGAAAAAGACAAGGATGAACAAAAAGTCACTGATGAAATTGATCTTCTAAAGCTTGGTGTCAGCGAAGACGTCAAAAAAGTATCTCGCAAAACTATCAGTGAAGGCATCATTAGGCCTCGACTGAACGAAATTTTTTCCATGATAAACAACATTGTCAAACAGTCGGGGCTTGAAGGTCAGATGCCCGCTGGAGTTGTTTTAACCGGTGGAGGTTCTCTCACCATCAATTGTACCGAAAGCTGCCGAAGAGTTATGCAGTTACCGGCCAAAATTGGGACCCCTACCGGTTTATCGGGTATGATCGAAGAAATATCCTCTCCAATCTCCTCGGTGGCTGTAGGCTTGGTTCTTTATGGTTATAAAAGAAAAGATGAAAACCATTCTGGAGGAATAAAGCTATCTGGTATGATAAAGGGAATTCCCGGCAAACAATTTGTTGGGAAAGCAGTTGAATTTATAAAATCTTTCTTACCATAAAGTGGGTCTAGTCAAACCAGATACAAATACTTTTGCCAAGATCAAAGTTCTTGGAGTCGGCGGAGGTGGCAACAACGCCATCAATTCTATGATCTCTTCCGGAAAAATCAAGGGCGTTGAGTTTATTGCTGTAAATACTGACATGCAAGCTTTGTTGGCCAGTAACGCCGATATAAAATTACAAATTGGTGAAAAAAGCACCAAAGGGCTCGGGTCAGGGTCAAATCCGGAAGTGGGCCAAATGGCAGCAGAAGAATCTCGGGAAAAAATTAAGGAAGTTCTCTCGGGAGCTGATATGATTTTTATTACTGCCGGTGAAGGTGGTGGTACCGGTACCGGAGCCGCACCAATTATCGCCGAAATTGCCAAAAAAGATATCGGAGCCCTTACCGTCGCTGTGGTGACTAAGCCCTTTCTTTTTGAGGGAGCTCGTCGCAGAGTTCAAGCTGAAGAGGGAATCGAAAAGTTAAAGGAAAATGTCGATACACTGATAATCATTCCTAATCAAAGACTCATGGACGTCGTCAAGAAGGACCAAACTCTTCTGGATGCTTTCAAAACGGCCGATTCGGTTCTCGGACAAGGAGTTCAAAGTATCTCTGACTTAATTACCATCCCTGGGCTAGTAAATGTTGATTTTGCTGACGTAAAATCGGTCATGACCAACGCCGGTTCCGCTCTCATGGGGGTTGGCCGTTCGTCTGGAGAAAAACGGGCTATTATCGCTGCCAACGCCGCCATTAGTTCTCCATTACTTGAGGTAAGTATAGACGGCGCCAAAGGCATCCTCTTTAACATTGCTGGAGGAGAAAATCTGACGCTTTCAGAAATTAACGAAGCTTCCTCCATCATCACCCAGTCTGCCGATCCGGACGCTAATATCATTTTCGGCACTACCATTCGAGAAGATCTTGGTGACGACATTCAAATTTCCGTGATTGCCGCCGGTTTTGACAGCCTTCGTCACTATAACCCGGCTTCAACAAACACCTATTTCAAACCGTCGCCGGCAGAAGCCAATTCCGTCGTAACCGAAACGATGCCCGACCAGCCAGATCCTCCAAAAAGTTCTCCGGCCGGTAAATACAAACTTCAGCATGACGAAGTCAGTATCGAGGATGATCTCGACATTCCCACCTTCCTTCGCAATAAGTTGTAGATCCGTTTTAACACCGAGACCGTTGAATAATTGACACGGAAGTATTAATAATAAATAATGAATTATATGCTAAGAAAAACTACTAAGAAAATACCGCCCCAAAAAGTTAAAAGTCTTACTCTGGTTTTATTACTACTTGGCGTCCTTTTTGCCTCGCTTTTAATCGCTGGAAACAGCTTAGGTTTTTTCAAACTAAACTCTTCTGCATCTCAACTTGACTGTATAAGTTATGGAGATATATGCTACAAAGGTGGAAAGGGCTGTTGCTCCGGTAATTGTAGTAGTGACAAGTCACGAAACAAATCTGGCACGAGAGGTGAGTGTCTTTCCCCAAAGCCAGGCCCTACCAAGACCCCCAGCAGGAGGCGCCATTGGCGACCCAGGTGGCCCAATTGGCTACCAATATAATAATGCATGGCTAAAAAATCAAAGACAGCCGAAGAAACTATCAAAGTTACCGGCGAGAATCTTTTGAAAAACAGTTAAAGACCTGATCGCGCAGGGGAATGTTCGTCACATTACCATCAAAGACAAAGACGGCAAAACCATCCTCAAGTTTCCTTTAACCATCGGTGTTGTCTTCCTCCCCGTTTTGGCCGCTGTGGGTGCAGTCGCTGCTTAAGTATTCTTTGCTTTAAGAAGACAAATGTGGCCGCAGCTACTGTAACTAACTATTTCTAGTTTGAAAAGCATTGGTACAGTGGCTTGACATTCGGGTTTTTTTTGGTTTAATGAAAGTATCATGATTCAAAAAATATCTGCTCCAGTCTCAGTCGAGACAGTTTACGATCATCGCAAACGTACTGTTACACCCAGACGTATTTTTTGGGACGGTCAAATTTTTCGGATTGCCCAAGTCGGTCTTCATCACACCTTTCGTGAAGGCCGAACACTGTTTCATATTTTTTCGGTCACTGCTCAAAACTTATCTTTTAGATTAAGGCTGGACACGGACTCATTATTTTGGACTTTAGAAGAAATCTCCGATGGGCTTACCGATTAATCTAGACTTCAACCCTGCTCCATCCACGGTCATGCACGTCGACCTCAACTCCTGTTTTGCCACTATCGAGCAGCAGGCCAATCCACTTCTTCGCGGTAAACCTATTGCTGTCACCGCCTACGACAGCCCCAACGGTTGCATTCTTGCACCTTCGGTCCAAGCCAAGAAGTTGGGTATCAAAGTCGGTATGCGCGTCAAAGACGGACGTCTTCTTTGTCCGGACCTCATTGTCCTCCCTTCAGACCCGGACAAATACCGGTCGGTTCACCTCGGTCTCAAAAAAGTTTTATCAATCTATACCCCAAACATAGCCCCCAAATCCATTGACGAATTCGTTTTGAATTTTGCCGGCACTCCGGCTTTCACCAGGGGTTTGTTTACCATTGGTCAAGAAATCAAGAATCGTATCAAGGAAGAAGTAGGGGATTATCTGACGGTTTCTATTGGTCTGGGCCCGAATCGTTTTCTCGCCAAGACGGCCAGCAATCTCCACAAGCCGGACGGCCTGGATGAAATTAATAAAGACAATTTTTTGAAAATATACGAGGGTCTTACTCTTACGGATCTCACCGGCATAGCCAGACAAAATGCTATCCGTTTAAACTCAGCCGGTATTTACACGGTCTTGGATTTTTATCACGCCGATCTGAGAGTTCTGCGATCCGCCTTCCACTCCATTGCCGATTATTACTGGTTTGTTCGCCTTAGAGGCTGGGAAGTAGACGACGTTGATTGGGGAGTGAAAAGCTTCGGCCACTCTTATGCTCTCCCAAAGTTTCTAACCAAGCCGGAAGAATTAGCCCCCATTCTGACCAAATTAGTGGAAAAATTGGGTTTTCGCATGCGGCGAGAGGGCTTTCAGGCTAAAGGTGTTCACTTGGGTTTGTTGTTTCGCGACCACGAATTTTGGCACCAGGGCCTCAGACTAGATCAACCCCTCTTTTTGAGTCAGGATATTTACAGGGTAGCTTACCGCCTGCTTTCACGTTCTCCCTATCATCTACCAGTTCGCAACTTAGCCGTTTCTTGTTTTGATCTTTCGGGAAGTGATTGTTTGCAACTAGGCTTGTTTGAAGACAAGATAAAAAAAGAATCTTTGGTATCGGCGATAGACAATATTAACGATCGGTGGGGAAACTTTGTCATTACTCCGGCTCTGATGGCCAACATGGGGGATGTCGTCAAGGATAGAATAAGCTTTGGTCGGTGATTTAGTGTTTCTCGTACAAGGCCTCGCCTGCTATCGCCTCAGCTTTGGTAGGATGAATGGTTCCCGCAGGGTGATTGGCTGGGGAATAAACCGTATATAGTTTCAATGGTTCGGACGTGGACGTGTTAATGATATTGTGGTTTGTTCCGGCAGGCACGACGATAACATCATTAGCCTCAAAAATTGTTTCTTCTCCATTTAGGACTGCTTTACCCCGTCCAGCCTCAAATCTAAAAAATTGATCAATATTGGGGTGCACCTCCATGCCTATCTCTTCTCCGGGCAGAAGACTCATAAGCACAAGCTGAGAGTGGGGAGCTGTGTACAGTACTTTTCGAAAGTTGCTATTGGCGATGGTATCGGCTTCTATGTCGGTGTGGTATCCGGTCATACGGTTTTTTGTTGATAACAACCTCATCTTACATCAATATTATCCTGCCCGTGAGCAGGCACGAGTGGTGCCTAAACGCGCACAAGCAATAGTTGGCGTTTGGATTTGACAAAAGACCTATAATAGAGTATTATCCCTCCAATATAAAAAATTCATTTTATCGATCCTCCTCGCCTTGATCCTCGGAAAGCCGGAGATACCGGTTGTTGCTTCTGTGGCCAAGAACTACAGCCAAGAGGTGCTTTCCACCAAAGAGATCAGCATGGCCTACCGTTACCCGGTAGCTTCTGTCAGCAAGATTTTTAATAAACAGAATGGTTTCAAGACCGATGGTTATCTTTATGGAGATGGTGTCTGTCAACTTGTCTAATTTATAAACATGGCAGCTAGAGATGCCAACTTAGAGGTGGTTCAGTTCACCAACCATGATTTTGCGGCTATTCCGGAGGTCCCAAAAATCTATGGTGTATCCATCTATCTGCATCCTAACAACAGAGCAGCTAGTGCCCAAAAGAACCTCTATATTGTAAATAACCAAGACGGGCCAGTTACTTTCCGTTTTGACTACAACGGGCAGGAATAAAAGGTTACTGTTTCTAAAGCCTAAGGGCGACTTTCATGCCACCAAAAAGCCACCTGTCTGTAAGGATTGGGTGGCTTTTTCTCTGCCTTACACCGGCTGCCATGTACCAAATTTTAGATTTCTTAGCTTGTAATCTGGGCGGACTCTTACAATCCGCTTTCTCTTGGCAGTCAATACACGTACCCCAGAGAAGGTCTAGGATCCCTAGGCTGTATTGTCACTTAAAAGTGCGGTGTACCAATAAGGGCTTACACCTACACCCCTATATGTGGGATTAATTACAATGTAGAAGCATTTTACGTATTTGTCAGACCTGCAAGTGGTACCAGGAAGAGATTGTTGGTATAATTACGAAAAGCGTTTGTCTACCGGATCCCGCCAAACGGCCGGGATTTTTAGTATCTAGTAAACTAATCTTATGCCAAAAGAAAAACATCTAATCAAAGAAGTTGACGCCTCTCCCGACTTTCCTGTCTTGGAAAAACAGTTATTGGATCATTGGTACCAGTCGGGTATCGTGGATAAATATTTGCACAAAAATGATCAGTCACTTGAGAAGTTTTATTTTCAGGACGGTCCCATCACCGCCAATAATCCGATGGGGGCTCATCACGCCTGGGGCAGAACCTACAAGGATCTTTGGCAGCGTTATAAGAACATGCGCGGTTTTAAACAAAGATTCCAAAACGGTTTTGATTGTCAGGGTCTTTGGGTAGAGGTTGAGGTAGAAAAAGAGCTTGGCTTCCATTTTAAGAAAGATATTGAAACATATGGAGTTGCCCCGTTTATTCAGCATTGCAAAGACAGAGTTGTTAAATACTCAGGAATTCAGACGAATCAAAGCAAAAGATTGGGTTATTTTATGGATTGGGAAAATTCCTATTTCACCATGTCCAATGAAAACAATTACATGATCTGGTATTTTCTGAAGGTTTGCTGGGAAAAGAGCTGGATATACAAAGGTCATGATTCTGTCCCTTGGTGCCCCCGTTGTGAGACGGCCATTTCTCAACACGAAATGCTTACTGAGGATTACAAGGAGCTCACTCATAAATCAATATATCTCAAGCTACCATTGGTTGGTCGAGAAAGCGAAAGTCTTTTAGTTTGGACCACTACCCCCTGGACATTACCGGCAAACATCGCTGTAGCTGTCGACGAAAAGCAAGATTATTCGCTCGTTGAAGCCTCTACCGGTAAGTTTTGGGTTTTGAAAGATCTTGTAGAAAATGTCTTTAAGGGAGATTATAAAAACATTGTCAAAACTGTTAAAGGTAAAGAGTTGGTCGGCCTTCATTACAGGGCACCGTTCGACGATATCTCCGCTGTCAAACAAATCGCTCAGGAAAGTCCCGGGAAATTCCACCTGGTTATCCCGACCGACTCGCAAGTCATGCCCATCAGCAATACAGAGGGCACGGGTCTAGTTCATACCGCCGTCAGTGCCGGCACGGAGGATTTCGCCTTAGGTAGGAAATATGGTTTACCCATGATACCCATTATCGCCGATAACGCCGATTATTTGCCTGGTTTAGACTTTTTATCTGGTCAAAACGCCAAAAAACATCCAGAAATAATCCTCGATTATTTGACGGAACAAGACAAAGTGGGGGAGAGTTGGGTTTTTAGAGTTGAAAATTACACCCACCGTTACCCTGCCTGCTGGAGATGTAAAACAGAACTTGTTTGGAAAGTGGCTGATGAGTGGTATATCTCGATGGATAAAGTAGACCCGGGTGATAAAAAAGGAAGGACCCTTCGGCAAAAAATGATCAACGTGGCCGAGAAAATTAACTGGAAGCCGGAATTTGGACTTGACCGCGAACTTGACTGGTTAAATAACATGCACGATTGGCTCATCAGCAAGAAAAATCGTTATTGGGGCGTGGCACTACCTATCTGGGTCTGTGATCAGTGTGGGCAATTCGAAGTTATAGGAGGCGAAGATGAATTAAGGGAAAGGGCCGTGTCCGGTTGGGACAAATTCGAAGGACATACTCCCCACAAGCCTTACATCGATGAAGTCAAAATTAAACATAATTGTGGAGGAAATATGTCACGAATTCTTGATGTGGGAAATCCTTGGCTAGATGCTGGCGTTGTCCCTTACTCCACCTTGGTAGACCCCGAGACGGGAAAGGTTAGTTATACGTCAGATAAAAAATATTGGAAAGAGTGGTTCCCTGCCAACTTCATTACCGAATCATTTCCCGGTCAGTTTAAAAATTGGTTTTACTCAATGATAGCTATGAGTACGGTGCTTGAAGATACTAATCCTTTTGAAAATGTTTTAGGTTTTGCCTCCATGCTGGGAGAAGACGGTCGAGCTATGCATAAGTCGTGGGGAAACTCAATTGAGTTTAATGAAGCTGCAGATAAGATAGGTGTCGATGTTATGCGCTGGACCTTTGCCAAACACAACCCGGAAAGGAATCTTCTTTTTGGTTACAAAATGACCTCGGAAACAAAGCGACTCTTCCACATGCTTTTATGGAACTCTTATCGTTTTTTTGCCAATTTTGCTTCCTTGGAGGATTGGCAACCGGAAATTGAATTTGATCATCTGCCCTCTAAGCTGGATCTTTGGATCTTAAATAGATTAGATCAAATGGTTTTGGAAGTCACGGCCGGATTGGAGAAATATGACGCCTTCTCCGCCACGGCAACAATTGAGGGATTCGTCTCCGATCTATCAACTTGGTATATCCGTCGTTCTCGAGATCGTGTTGGCCCCAGTGCTCAAGATATGGATGACAAAGAAACCTGTTATCGTACCCTCAGAACCGTCTTCGATTGTTTGTCCCGTGTTCTGATGCCCTTTACTCCCTTTATGGCCGACATGATCTATACCAACATCACAGGAGAAGAATCTGTTCACCTCGCTGACTGGCCTCTGGTAATCACTGAAGAAATTATCGACAAAAAATTAATTGAAAACATGTCTTTGGTCAGGAGAGTTTGTGAGATGGGACATGCCCTTCGAAAGACAGAAGGCGTCGCTGTCAAACAACCGTTGTCAAAACTCACGATAATTGGACCAAAAACAGAATTGGAAAACGAGAAAGAGCTGATTCAATTAATCAAAGATGAACTCAATGTACTGTCAATCGGGTTTAAAACAGGCAAAGAGCTTTTGGTAATCCTAGATTTAAAACTTACTCCTGATCTTGTTGCAAAAGGCCAAACGAGAGAAATAATTCGTTCCATCCAGGAGGCTAGGAAACTTGCCAATTGCCGCCTGGATGAAGTTGTATCCGTTACCTTGCCGACTTGGCCGAGGGAGTATGAAGACGAAATTAAAAGAAAAACATTGGTCAACAAAATTATCAAGGGAGATATAGTTAAGATCTCCAGAAACTAATGCAACAAAATAAAGGGCTTTTGTTTTCAGCCTTGATTTTAATCGAGGTTTTGAGTTTGATTACCATTTGGAGTACAGCCCCCGAACTTTTTATGTCACAGCTTGCCTTCGTAATCGTCGGTATAATAGTCGTCTATCTATTGGGAAAATCTGATATCTTTCTTTTGCTCAGTTCAGGAAAAACCCTTTACATCATCAGTCTTATTTTGTTGATACTCACCATGTTGGTAGGCAAGAACATCAGAGGATCGGTTCGTTGGATTGATCTGGGTTTTTTTAATTTGCAGACTTCCGAAATCATTAAACCACTTCTGGCTATTTATTATTCATCCTACTTGGCCAAGCTAAACAAAATTGACTGGAAACAGATACTTATATTTTTAGGGATCGCTTCCATGCCAGTGATTTTAATTGCCATTCAGCCTGACCTAGGATCGGCTCTGACATTGATCTTTTTACCCCTCGCTCTGTTGGCTGTTTCCGGACAGCTAGGAAAAATATTGATATTGGGAACTATTTTCTCTGTCTTAGTTCTGCCATTTGAGTCAAAGCTTTTCAAGCCCTACCAGCGTCAAAGAATAGAGACTTTTATCAACCCATACTCAGACCCCAAGGGGGCAGGCTACAACGTTATCCAAGCAACCATAGCTGTCGGTTCGGGAAAGATAATTGGTAAGGGGGTTAAGCTTGGGACTCAGTCTCATCTGAATTTTTTGCCTGAGCGACACACAGACTTTATTTTTGCTTCTTATGTGGAGGAATTTGGTTTGGTAGGCTCTCTAGCCTTGTTTCTTTCTTATATAGTTCTTTTTCGAAGCTGTTTGTATGCTGTCAAACGCCTGCGTGATAACCAGCAAACGCTTTTATCACTTTCAATATTTTTCTTATTCCTTTTTCAATTTTTGGTCAACGTGGGCATGAACCTGGGAATTATGCCTGTCACTGGTATCACTCTGCCTCTTTTTTCCTATGGCGGAAGCTCGTTGCTGAGTTTTGCCATTTTGGTTGGCTTGCTGAACCTCCAGCTTGATCTGATTACCCCCTTTGAGATATAATGGCGCACATGGCAGACAAAACTACATACGCGGTCATTCGACTTGGCGCAAAACAATACCTTGTTAAAGAGGGCGATAAAGTCGTGGCTGAAAAAATTGATATTAAAGATGGTGAAACCCTCCAGGTCAAGGAAGTGTTACTCGGCTTTGATGGTGAAAAAACAAAAATTGGCGAGCCGTATCTGGACAAAGCCACCGTAGATCTCGTCATGGAAGGTACCAAGAAGGGCGAAAAGATCCGCATTGCCAAATTCAAAGCTAAATCCAGATATCGCCGGGTTACCGGTCACAGACAACTTGAAAGCCATTTCACCGTCAAGGCTATCAATCTCTAACTTAACTATGCGCTTCATACTTTTCGTCGGTGCCAGCAATACTTTGGCTGAGTCCGAAATTATTGCTCAGGTCAAAGGTGCGGTCCTCGTTCAGCCGAACATATATTTATTTGAGTCATCTGAAGCCGATATCGCTCAAAAAACTGCCTCAAAACTTGGTTGTAGTATCAAACTAGCACAGGAACTACAGGGAGTATTGCCCTCATCTCAGTCTATTGCCGATCTCGTCAAATCAAAAAACTTCTCGGTTACTGTCTTGGATGGTTTCAAGGACTCCCCCCTAATAAATCAAGAAATCAAGGAAGTTCTCCAAAAAGGACGTTTTGTTCTTCCCAAAGATCAGTTTGGTCTTACACCGGTATTACTTTCAAAACACAAAATCGATGAGTTTTTCGTCAAACAGGAAGCCGAAGAAGTTTGGCAGACCATCTGGACACACGACTTTGAGCACTGGATCAAAAAAGACCGACACATGCCATTTGCGAATGCCAAGGCCGGCATTCTTCCTCCCAAGATAGCCAGAAGCATGATTAATCTGGTACCTCTTAAGCCGATGGGAAAACTCTTAATAGACCCCTTTTGCGGCTCCGGAAGAGTATTGGTTGAGGCGGCCGAGCTAGGATATACGATTGGAGGAGCCGACATTCTGGCTGAGCAGGTTCGGCAAACAAAAGCTAATCTGAACTTTCTGGGCTTTGAGGCCCAACTAGAGGTCTTGGACGCCACTCATCTCTCTAACAAATTTCAGCAAGTGGATGCCATTGTCACCGAACCTTTTCTGGGAAAACCGAATTTTAGGCCTGATCAGATCAGATACCTGGTCCCTGGCCTCCAAAAGCTTTATCTGGGATGTCTTAAGAACTGGTTGGTGGTTCTGAAGCCGAGAGGATACGTGGTTATGGTGTTCCCCAGTTTTGATGATGATAAACATATCTATAAGACAAGTGGTGTCATTGACGGAAAGCTGGAATTGGGTTACAATCTCCTCAAACGCGATCTTCTATATTCACGTCCTAACGCGGATGTTAGGCGCGAAATCGTCGTCCTACAAAAAAAGTGATCGTCATTGCGAGTCTCGTAATCGAGCCGAAGCAATCTCGCTCCACCCGTCATTGCGAGTCTCGTAACCGAGCCGAAGCAATCTATAAAATATAAAATATTAAATCTAAAATTTAAAATATCTAACATATGGCACACGTTAAATCCGGTGGAGCAACCAGACAACATTCTCAGAGAGCAGGTAAAAGACTAGGGGTCAAAATTTACGGTAGTCAGATAGTCAAAACCGGTCAGATAATAGTAAGGC
>Ga0210006_1000110_pt1 | contig 68241 bp, 50 predicted proteins | sample CryGey02umfilter_2_FD_185452 | JGI IMG/M metagenome (GOLD analysis project Ga0210006, IMG submission 185452) | Groundwater microbial communities from aquifer in Utah, USA - Crystal Geyser 4/10/14 0.2 um filter (SPAdes) (version 3) | ecosystem: Environmental > Aquatic > Deep subsurface >... | reverse complement strand
TAGGAGGCGACCCCGTCGCCGAAGCGAAGCCGGGGCGGTTCGCTCGAAGACCAGGTTAGAAGGGCGGTTCGATCCTGCTGCGGAAGGGGGCTGGGCCGATGCCCTTGGGTGCGGGCGCAGGTCAAGGTGAAGAGGTCGCCCCCCATTCGCGGTCAGGGACCGCTCCTACGAAAACCCAACATCGGGTTGTTCTCGTAGGAGGCGACCCCGTCGCCGAAGCGAAGCCGGGGCGGTTCGCTCGAAGATCAGGTTAGAAGGGCGGTTCGATCTTGCGGCGGAAGGGGCTGGGCCGATGCCCTTGGGTGCGGGCGCAGGTCAAGGTAAGGAGGTCGCCCCCCATTCGCGGTCAGGGACCGCTCCTACGAAAACCCGACATCGGGCCGTTCTTGTAGGAGGCGACCCCGTCGCCGAAGCGAAGCCGGGGCGGTTCGCTCGAAGACCAGGTTAGAAGGGCGGTTCGATCCTGCTGCGGAAGGGGGCTGGGCCGATGCCCTTGGGTGCGGGCGCAGGTCAAGGGGAAGGAGTCGCCCCCCATTCGCGGTCAGGGACCGCTCCTACGAAAACCCAACATCGGGTTGTTCTCGTAGGAGGCGACCCCGTCGCCGAACCGGCGAGGCCGGGTTGTTGCCGCTTGGGCTTTGCACGTTCGCGGACCTCGGTCTGCTTCTACAACACCACAATAAAAAACAAAGAGGAGTCCTCATGATCGCGGTCATCGGCGCAGGCAGTTGGGGCACCGCCATCGCCATCCATCTGGGGCGTTTGGGCAATCGTGTCAGCCTCTGGTCCTTTGAGCCGAAAATCGCCATGGCGATCAACCAGGATCGGGAAAACCCGGTCTATCTGCCGGGTTACCACATCCCCGACACCGTCGTGGCCACCCCCGATCTGCGCGAGGCGCTGCGCGACTGCCGCGTCGCCGTTTTTGTCACCCCCTCCTTCGTCACGGCCGAGGTCGCCGCCCAAGCGGCCCCCTTTCTCCCCTCCGAGGCGTTGGTCGCCTGCGCCACCAAGGGGATCGAAGAGGAGCGCCTGCGGCTGATGCACCAGGTGTTGATGGAAGAACTCAACATCCCTGCCCGTCGCCTGACCGTGGTCTCTGGCCCCTCGTTTGCCCAAGAGGTGGCGGGCCGCCAGCCGACCCTGCTCACCGTAGCGGGCAGCGATCCCCTCGCCGCCGGGGTGGTGCAGCATCTCTTCTCGGGGGAAAACCTGCGTGCCTACCGCAGCAGCGACGTGGTCGGGGTCGAGGTGGGGGGGTCGCTGAAAAACGTCATCGCCATCGCCGCCGGAATTTGCGACGGACTGGGCTTCGGCCACAACGCCCGAGCCGCCTTGATTACCCGAGGACTGCACGAACTGACCCGCCTCGGGGTCGCGTTGGGGGGGCAGCGGGAGACCTTCGCGGGACTGGCCGGAATGGGGGATCTGGTGCTGACCTGCACCGGCGATCTGTCGCGCAACCGCAGCGTGGGGCTGCGCATCGGGCAGGGGGAGACCCTGGCGCAAATCATGGCAGGGCGCACCTCGGTGGCCGAAGGGGTGAAGACCAGCATCGCGGTGGAGCGGCTGGCCAAGATGGCCAATGTCGAGCTGCCGATCTGCTCGGCGGTCTACCACATTCTGCACCACGGCATCGATCCGCAGCGGGCGGTCGAGGGGCTCTTCGCCCGTCCCCTCAAGGATGAGGACCAGCTGTGAGCCATCCCACGCCGATCAACGGCGCGACCCAAGTCTTCGGCATCATCGGCGATCCGGTCGCCCACTCCCTCTCGCCCCGGTTCCAAAACCGCTTTTTGCACCAAGCCGGGATCGACGGCCGCTATCTGCCATTCCCGCTTCATCCCGATCATCTGGCTTCGGGGATCAAGGGGCTATGGGCGGCAGGGGTGCAGGGACTCAACGCCACCATCCCCCATAAAGAGGCGCTGGTCTCCTTGCTCGACGACCTGACCCCCGAGGCGCAGCGGCTGGGGGCGGTCAACACCCTGATCCGCACCGAGAAGGGGTGGCGCGGCGACAACACCGATGGGCTGGGTCTGCGTTGGAGCCTGCGCCACGAGGGGCCGGACCGTTTGCCGGAGCAAGCGCTGCTCTTCGGCGCCGGGGGGGCAAGCCGTGGGGTGCTGTCGGCGCTGGCCCAGGAGGGGGTGCGCCGGGTCGAAATCATCAACCGCGATCCCAAGCGGGGCTCACACTTAGCCGCTTGGGCTAAGGCGGCACTGGGTCTCGACGTAACCGTGGGGATGTGGGAGTCTGCACACCTGCGTCGTCGTCTGCCCGAAACCACCCTGATGCTCAACGCCACCGCCTTGGGGTTGCACGGCGAGGTGTTGCCCGAGATCGATTGGACCCTGCTGCCCTCGCAGGCCTGGGTCGTCGACATCGTTTACCATCGCCAGGGGACCCCGCTGGTCCGTGATGCCAGGATGCGGGGCTTGAGGGCCATCGACGGCCTGGGAATGCTGGTCGGCCAAGGGGCCGCCTCGTTCGAGCGCTGGACCGGCGTCACCCCCAACCCTACCCCCACCTTGGATTGGCTGCGTGCCGAACTTGCATCGACACCGAAGGAGGCAACACCGTCGTGAACGAGCGTTTAGGACAAGTTTTCGTCCGCGGCAAGCTGATCTCCGACGAGCAGCTGATCGAGGCGATTAAAGAGGCCAAACTGGGGGGCGAGGGGCTGATGGCGGCCATCGCCAAACTCGGCTATGCCACTGAAGATACGATGGTGCAGTTTTTATCGAAGATCTCCCGTCGCCCCCTGGTCGAACTGAGCAGCTTTGACCCCCCTTCCGAAACCTTGGCTTTGATTAAGCCCGAGATCGTCCGCAAGTACACCCTGATCCCCTTCGCCCGGCAGGGCTCGACCCTGGTGGTCGCCACCGCCGACCCCTACAACCTGGCGGCGCTCGACGACCTGAAATTCGCGACCGGCTTCAATATTCAGGTGGTGCTGGCCAAAGAGGGGGAGATCAACGCCACCATTTCACGGCTTTACGGCGATCAAAACGCCTTGCTCGACGACGTGGTGGCCGAATTGGGGGCCGAGGATGTCCAAGTGGTCGATACCACTCAGGAGTTCTCAGTCGACGAGCTGGCCCGGGCTACCGATCAGGCTCCGGTGGTCAAGATCACCCAGTTCATTCTGCTCGACGCCATCAAGCGGGGCGCCTCAGATATTCACATCGAGCCCTACGAGAAGGTGCTGCGGGTGCGGTACCGGATCGACGGGGTGATGCACGAGATGATCCGCCCCCCGCTGCAACTCAAGGACGGCATCATCTCCCGCATCAAGATTTTGGCGAAACTCGACATTTCTGAGCGCCGCTTGCCCCAGGATGGTCGTATTAAACTCAAGATTTCGGCCAAAAAGACGGTCGACTTCCGCGTTTCCATTTTGCCGACCCTCTTCGGCGAGAAAGCGGTGCTGCGCCTGCTCGATCCGAGCAACCTGATGCTCGACATGGCCAAGCTCGGCTACGACCCCGAGCCGCTGGCCTACCTGCAAAAAGCGATTCACGAGCCCTACGGCATGGTGCTGGTCACCGGCCCCACCGGCTCGGGTAAGACGGTGGCCCTCTACTCGGCCCTGTCGGAACTCAACTCCCCCGACGTGAACATCTCCACCGCCGAGGATCCGGTCGAGTTCAACTTCATGGGGATCAACCAGGTCAACGTCCACGCCGACATCGGTCTAACCTTCTCGGCCGCGCTGCGCTCCTTCCTGCGCCAGGATCCCGACATCATCCTCATCGGTGAGATCCGCGACCTCGAAACCGCCGAAATTGGCGTCAAAGCGGCATTGACCGGCCACATGGTCCTCTCCACCCTGCACACCAACGACGCCCCCTCGACCATCACCCGTTTGCAAAACATGGGGATCGAATCCTTCTTGGTCGCCTCGGCGGTCAACCTGATCACCGCACAACGTTTGGGACGACGCATTTGCAGTGAATGCAAGGAGCTCGTCGAAATCCCAGCGGCGGCGCTGATCAACGCCGGGGTCAAGGAGGATGAGGTCGAGGCGTTCAAAGCCTGGCACGGTAAGGGATGCCCCAGGTGCAACGGCACCGGGTATAAAGGGCGGGTCGGCTTCTACCAGGTGATGCCGATGTTTCCGCAAATCCGCGAGGCGGTCCTTAGAGGCGCCAACGCCGACGAGATCGGCAAGATTTCTCAGAGCCTCGGAATTCCCACTTTGCGACAAGCGGCACTGCGCAAGGTCACCGAAGGGGTGACAACCCTGGAAGAGGCCTTGCGTGTGACCTTGGCCGACGATTGACGCCTTATTAAGGAAACGCTGAAAAACCAAAAGTAGGCGCCCCGAGGCGGCGGTGGCTTTTGCTTCGCGTGCAAAATCAGAAGCGCTTCGGCGACGGGGTCGCCTCCTACGACAGATTCGGCGACGGGGTCGCCTCCCACGACAGCGCGCCACTTTGGCAGCCCATCCCTGGGCTGCTTGCAAGCGCTTCATCAATCGGCGCTTACCTTAAGCAACCAAAGGGGTGGCCCGTCGCCTAGCGCGACCACCCAAAGGGGAGTTGAACATGGCAATGTACGAATGGCAGGGCAAAGACCGCAGCGGATCGGTGGTGAAGGGGGAGCTTGAGTCGGTCTCCGAGACCGCCATCCGTGCGACCTTGCGTCGTCAGGGCATCAACCCAACCAAGGTGAAGAAGAAGCCCAAGGAGATCGTGCTGTTCGGCGGCGGCGATAAGGTCTCTGCAGAAGAGTTGGTGATTTTCACCCGCCAGCTGGCCACCATGATCAACGCGGGCCTGCCTTTGATTCAGGGGCTCGAACTGGTGGCGGGGGGAACCCCGGGCAAAGGGATGCAAAACGTTTTGCTCAGCCTTAAGCGCGACATCGAAGAGGGGATGACCTTCTCCGAGGCGCTGCGCAAAAAACCTGACGTCTTCGATAACCTCTTCGTCAACCTGGTCGCCGCCGGTGAGAAGGGGGGTATTCTCGACAACATCCTCAATCGGCTGGCGGTCTACAAAGAAAAGGCGGCCAAGCTTAAAAAGAAGATCAAATCGGCGATGTTCTACCCCATCGCGGTGATCGTGGTCGCCTTCATCGTTACCGCCGTGCTGCTGATTTTCGTGATCCCCAAGTTCGGGGAGATGTTCAAGGACTTCGGCGCCGCGCTGCCCGCCCCCACCCAGTTCGTCATGAACCTCTCCGATATGATGGTGGAATACTGGTACGTCGTCTTCGGTGCCCCCGTCCTGCTTGTTTTTGCCGTCAAAGCCATCGTCAAAACCCCCAAGGGGCGCTACAAGGCGGACAAACTGATGCTCAATGCCCCGGTATTGGGCGACATCATCCGCAAGGCAGCGATTGCCCGTTTCTCATCCACCATGTCGACCATGCTGGCGGCCGGCGTCCCCATGCTCGAAACCCTTGAGACGGTCGCCGTCACCTCCGGCAACCTGATCCTCGAAGAGGCGATTTTCAAGGCACGGGCCGCCATCAGCGAAGGGAAAACCCTGACCGACCCCCTGCGCGACACTGGGGTCTTCCCCCCGATGGTCATTCAGATGATTCAGATCGGCGAGCAGACCGGCGCCATCGATTCGATGCTGGGCAAGGTGGCCGACTTCTACGAAGAGGAGGTCGACACCGCGGTCGACGGTCTGACCTCGCTGCTCGAACCGCTGATTATGGCCTTCCTCGGCGTGGTCATCGGCGGCTTGGTCGTCGCCATGTACCTCCCCGTCTTCCAGATGGGCGCGATCGTCGGCGATTGATCGTCACCCAGCCTTGAGCCCCGGAGTGCGTCCCCACCCCAACGAGTCCGGCGGCGATCTCATCGCCGCCGGACTCGTTCCGCGTCTGAAACGGCTGGTCCTCTACCGACTGATTTTGGGCATCGCCCTGCTGGCGATCTCAAGGAATGCCCCCCAAGAGATCCCTGCGCTGGGGTGGCTGAGCACCTACAGCGCCCTGGCGGTGGCGCTGTTCCTCTTCACCATCATGCACGCCTTCTGGCTCAACCAGGGGCGCTCCCCCCAGCTGAACGCCATCGTGCAGGTCGCGGGCGACCTGGTCTTTATCGCCCTGTTGCAAATCGTCAGCGGCCAAGTTGATTCTTATTACCGCTTTCTTTTCGGCCTGGAGGTCGCGGTTGCCGCCTTCCTTGGCGGACGTAGGCTGGCGTTATGGGCCGCCCTGGGGGCGGGGGTCGCCCTGGTCGGGATCATCTGGGCCGACCTCGCCGGGGCCGACTGGATCAGCGTTTCGTTCGTGCGTGGCCTGCTGATTCAATTGCTGGGGCTGGTCTTGATCGCCCTGCTGGCCGGCACTTTGTCGGAGCGAGCCAACAAAGCCGAATGGGAGGCGCGCCAGGCGCTACGCGAACAAGACCGCCTGGTGAGCATTCAGGCGGCCATTCTCGACCACTCCCCCCAGGCGACCCTGGCCATCGACGCGCAAGGCGTCATCCGCTTTGCCAATCCCGCCGCCTTGGCCCTTTTTCCCTCCCCCATCGGTCAATCCCTCTTCAACCTCGACCCCCAGTTGGCCGCCATGTGCGACCACCATTCCAGCGGACGCAATTGGTTGGAGGAGGAGCGGGGCCGTTTTGTGGGCGACAACCTCTTCGAGGAGCGGATCGTCATTGCCCCGGTGTTGCAGGGTTGGCGATTGATCCTGATTTTCGATCTGACCTTGCAGCGGCAGCAGACCGCCCTGCTCAAACGCAGCGAACAACTGGCTTGGCTGGGGCAGATGTCGGCGGCATTGGCCCACGAAATCCGCAATCCCCTGGCCACCATCGACCAAGGGGCGCACCTCATTCAACACACCGATACCGAGGAGGAACGGCTGGAGCTGTCGCAAATCATCCACGCCGAGGTCGCCCGCCTCAGCCGCCTGGTCGATCAATACCTCTTCCTCTCGCGCCCCCATCGCGGCCACCCCTTTGAACCGGCAGGACCACTGTTGACCCGAACGCTGGAGTCGATTCGCCAAGCCTTCGGCGCCCGCATGACCCTGCATGCCGAGATCGACCCAGAACTGTCGCTACCGCTCAACGAAGACAGCGCCGCCCAGATCTTGTGGAACATGGCCCGCAATGCCCGCGAGCTCACCCCCGAACTGCACAATCTGTGGATCCGGGCCGAAATGGGGGCGGAGGGGCCAACCTTGATCGTCGAAGACGACGGCCCCGGGATTCCCCCCAAGGTGCGTTCCAAGGTCTTCGAGCCCTTCGTCTCGGGCCGCACCAGCGGTACCGGCCTGGGATTATCGGTGGTTGCCAGCATCGTCGAAGCGGGGCATGGCAGGATTGAGGCCACCGACCGTCCCGGTGGCGGCGCCCGTTTTATCATGACCTGGCCCCCTCCCCCCCCATCAGCGACAACGCCGGTTGTCTCCTGAGCCGACCCTAACCACAATCGAGCCATGGCCGATCTCATTCTCGTCGACGACGAACCCAACCTGCGCAAACTCCTCACCCGTTCCCTGCAACGGGCGGGGCACGAGGTGCGCGAAGCCGGGACGCTGGCCCAGGCCCGCGAACTGTGGCACCACCACCCCGCCGGAGCGGTCATCACCGACCTGCGCCTGCCCGACGGCGAGGGGTTGGAGCTGCTCAACATCGTCCCCGCCGACCAAATGATCCTGATGACCGCCTACGCCTCGCCCGAGATTCTCAACCGAGCTTATGAGGTCGGGTGCCGCGCCTGCCTGATCAAACCGCTCGATCCCGGTTCACTCCTCTCGGCCTTGGATCAGATCGAAAGCAGCGGCGGTGATATCCCCCAAGAAACGGTCGACGATTCAGACCGCTTCGGCCCCTTGATCGGGCGCAGCCCCGCCATGCGGGGGCTGTTCAACGCCATGGTTCCGGCGGCTCGGGGACAAACGGCGCTGTTGATTACCGGCCCCACCGGCTCGGGCAAAGAGCTGGTCGCCCAAACCCTGCATGCCATCTCACCACGCAACAAAGGGCCGTTTATCCCCATCAACTGCGGCGCCATTCCCTCGGAGCTGGTCGAATCGGAGCTCTTCGGCCACATGCGCGGTGCCTTCTCGGGGGCCGACCGGGACCGCCCCGGTTTGGTCGCCGCCGCCGAGGGGGGGACCCTCTTCCTCGACGAAATCGGCGATCTGCCCCTACCGGCCCAGGTCAAAATGCTGCGGCTGTTGCAAGAGCGGACCATCCGCCCGGTCGGCGGCACCAAGGATCGCTTGGTCGACGTGCGCATCATCGCCGCCACCCACCGCAACCTGGGCGAACTGGTGCGGCAGGGACGCTTCCGCGAAGACCTCTTCTTCCGGCTCAACGTCATCGAACTGCATCTACCCCCGTTGAGCGAGCGGCGCGACGACATCCCGCTGCTGGTCCATCACATCCTGCAAAAAATCAGGGACCGGGGTGGCCCCGACCGTATCGCCTCCCCCGAACTGATGGCTCAGCTGCAAAATCGCCCCTGGCCCGGCAACGTGCGCGAGCTCGAAAACACCCTGGAGCGGCTGGCCGCCATGACCCCCGGTCGCCTGATCCCCCCGATGGGGGAAGGGCTCGATCCGGTGCAGGCCGGGGAGTTGGGGCTCCCCCCCCTGAAAGAGGAGGGGATGGATCTCGAAAAGCTGCTCGACCGCATCGAATACCACTACCTCTCCGAGGCGCTGAAAATCACCGGCGGCCACAAGCAAAACGCCGCCGCTCTGCTGGGGCTGACCTTCCGCTCCTTCCGCTATCGCCTGAAAAAATTCGAGGATCAAGACTGAAGTGGCCCAACTCGATTTGATCTTCGTCTTCCCGGTGTTTGGTCTGCTGATCGGCAGCTTCCTCAACGTGGTGATCTACCGTCTGCCCGAGGGGATCTCCATCGTCACCCCCCCCTCGCGCTGTCCCAGCTGCGCCAATCGAATCGCCTGGTACGACAACATTCCGATCCTGAGCTGGTTGATTTTGCGGGGCAAATGCCGCAACTGCGGCCACCCCATCGCCTGGCGCTATCCACTGGTCGAGGGGCTTAACGGGCTGCTTTGGGCCGCTGCGGCGCTGCGTTTCGGCGATCCCTGGGTGGCGTTGATGATGGCGATGCTGTTCAGCTCCTTGGTGGTTCTGACCTTCATCGACCTGGATCACATGATCCTGCCCAATGTCATCACCTATCCCGGCATCGTGGTTGCGGCGATTGCGCCTTGGCTGACCGACTGGATCGAATGGCAACAATGTCTGCTCGGCATCCTCATCGGAGGCGGCGTCCCCGCCTTCATCCGCTGGCTCTACGGGGTAATCCGCAAACAGGAGGGGATGGGGCTGGGCGACATCAAATTGCTGGGGATGCTGGGGGGATTTCTCGGGCCGATGGGGGCGATCTGGGCTTTGATGGCCGGCTCCATCGCCGGATCGGTGATCGCCATCGGCATCATGGCCGCTACCAAGGGCGAAAAGGGGCGGATGATCCCCTTCGGACCCTTCCTCGCCCTGGGGGCCTTGATTGTGCTGCTGGTCGACGGTCCTTGGTCACCCTGGATGCCGGGCTTCGGATCATGAATTCCGCTCTGCGCTCATGGGCCCTGCTGCTCGCCTTGCTTGGATTGGGGCTGAACACCCCCTTCGCTCCGGCCCGCGCCGACAGCGTCGAAAACATGCACCTGCTGCACCGGGCGATGATGCACCAGCGCACCCATCCCACCGTCGCCACCGACCTGCCCGAACCGTTTAAGGTGTTGCTCGGCCAGGGGGATTGGGGGGGCTGGATGGGGCTGCTCGACAGCTGGGGGATGGATTTCAATGCCGCCTTTCGCGACTTCGACCCCAGCGACGGCGAGGTGCTCATCATCGGCGGAACGCTGTGGGATGAGCACCGGCCGGTGCTGGTGCTGCGCGCCTCCGACTACCGGCTGCTGGCGCTGCGTTACCCGCTGGAGAGTGCCCCTGAACCAACGCCCACCCCTTCCGACGATTCAGTCCCCTTCCCTCTTGCCCTTGAGGACAACCCGCCCCAGAACGACCCTGGAACGAACGCGGAAACCGACATCCCCCCGGCAAACCAAGAGGAGTCGCCGACTTGGCATTGGGCCACGGTCGAGATCCATTACAACGCCGAGGGGCGGGCCGACGGCTTGACCCCTGGCTGGTGGCCCCCCAAGCCGGTGATCGAGGAACCGCCCCCCGCAATCCCCGACCCCCTCCCTGGCGACGCCGACCCGACTCCACCCCCCACCCCGAACGAGAAAGCCCCCTGATGGCGGTCACCGTCGTCGGCCTGACCGGAGGGCTCGCCTCGGGCAAAAGCACGGTGGAGCGGATGCTGGCCGAGGCGGGATGGGTGGTCTGCGACGCCGATCGGGCGGCCCGCGCCGTGGTTGCGCCAGGCAGCGCAGGCTTGGCGGCGCTGGTCGCCGCCTTCGGGGCGGACATCCTGCACCCCGATGGCGGATTGGATCGGGCCAAGTTACGAGAAATGCTGATCCAATCCCCCCAGGTTCAAGCCCAGGTCGAGGCAATCCTTCACCCCTTGATTTTCGCTTTTGAAGAGGCGCTCATCGCCGCCGCCGCAAAAGCCAACCCCGACACCCTCGTGGTCCGCAGCGCCCCCTTGATGATCGAGGCGGGCAGCCACACCCGTTGCCATACCTTGGTGGTGGTCGATGTGGATGAAGAGCGCGCCGTGCGTCGGGCGGTGGCGCGAGGGATGGATGAAACCCAGGCGCGGGGACTGCTGGCGCGGCAGATGGGGCTGGCCGAAAAACGGCTGCATGCCGACTTGGTCATCGACAATCGGGGGGGGCTTGAGGCTTTGCGACGGCAGGTTGAGGGGTTGATCGCCCGGTTTGCGCCGGATTGAGTCCCCCATTGAAGACCCACACGCCCCACATAAAAAAAGGCCGGGATCGCTCCCGGCCTTTTTCATTGCGGCGCTAAACCCGGCGACCTTATTCGGCGGCCTTGTGGGCCCGCTTACGCTCGTGCTCAAGCAAGAAGCGTTTGCGCAGGCGAATGGTCTTAGGGGTGACCTCGACCAGCTCGTCGTCGCCGATCAGCTCGATGGCCCGCTCCAGATTGAGCTCGATCTTGGGGGTCAAACGGACCGCTTCGTCGGTGCCCGAGGCCCGCATGTTGGTCAGCTTCTTCCCCTTCAAGGGGTTCACCACCAGATCGTTGTCGCGGGTGTGCAGCCCGATCAGCATCCCCTCGTAAACCTGCTCGCCGGGGCCAACGAAGTGGCGGCCACGGTCTTCAAGGTTCCACAAGGCAAAGGCGACCGTCTCGCCATCGAAGCCGGAGATCTGCACCCCGTGGGCGCGGGTCGGCAAGGGGCCGAGGTAGGGGCCGTAGTGGCTGAAGATGTGGCTCATCTGAGCCTCACCCTGAGTGGCGGTGAGCATGTCGGTGGTCAGACCGAGCAGGCCACGGGCCGGGACGTCGAAGACCATCCGTATCTGACCCACAGTCAAGGGGGTCATCTCTTTCATCTCGGCGCGCCGGGGGCCGAGTAGCTCCATCACGGGGCCCGACTTGGTGTCGGGGACGTCGACGGTCAGCTCTTCGTAGGGCTCTTCACGCACGCCGGTCTGGTCGTTGACCCGGATGATCACCCGGGGGCGGCTGACCGCCAGCTCGAACCCTTCGCGGCGCATCGTCTCGATCAAGACCGACAAATGCAGCTCGCCGCGACCGTGCACCTTGAAAACCTCGGGACGGTCGGTGTCTTCGACCTTCAACGCCACGTTGACCGTCGCCTCTTTAATCAGGCGGTCGCGAATCTGCCGCGAGGTCACGAACTTGCCTTCACGACCCGCCAAGGGGGAGTCGTTGACCATGAACTCCATGGTCAGGGTCGGGGCGTCGACCGCGATGGGGGGATGGGGCTCGACCGCTTCGGGCGAACACAGGGTCTCCCCCACCTCGACGAAGATCCCCGAAATCGAAACGATCTCACCGGCGCCGGCCGACTCAACGGCGGTGCGGGCCAACCCCTGGCTGGTCATCACCTGAACGACGCGGCCATTGGCCTCGCGGGCCAAGCCACAAACCTTCACCTGGGTGCCGGTTTTGACGGTGCCCCGGTCGATGCGGCCCACCGCCAGCAGCCCCAGATGGGGATCGGAACCCAAGGTCACCACCTGCATGCGGAAGGGGCCCTCGGGATCGCCTCCGGGGGAGGGAACGTGGCGGGAAATCATCCGGAACAAAGGCTGCAAATCGCCGCCGCCCGCATCGGCGCTCTCGGCCATCCAACCATCGCGGGCCGCGCCATAGATCACCGGGAAGTCGCACTGCTCGTCGGTGGCGCCCAGCGCGACGAAGAGATCGAAGACCTGATCGATCACCCAGTCGGGACGGGCGCAGGGGCGGTCGACCTTGTTGACCACCACGATGGGGCGCAGACCACGAGCCAGCGCCTTGGTCAGCACGAAGCGGGTCTGGGGCATCGGCCCTTCGCAGGCGTCGACCAGCAGCAGGCAGCCATCGACCATCGACATCACCCGCTCCACCTCGCCACCAAAGTCGGCGTGGCCGGGGGTGTCGACGATCTGCACCCGGATGTCTTCCCAGTCGACCGAGGTGGTCTTGGAGAGAATCGTGATGCCCCGCTCCTTTTCGAGGTCCATGGAGTCCATGGCCCGCTCCGCCACCTGCTGGTGGGCGGCGACGGAACGCGACTGTTTGAGCATGGCATCGACCAGGGTGGTTTTGCCGTGGTCAACGTGGGCGATGATGGCGATGTTGCGCAGCTGCGAGGGGTTCATGACGGCCTAAATCCTAAGAAAATCGGGGGGTCGGACGTGGGGTCCGGCAAAATGGGGCGGGATCATAGTCGAAGAGGCGGGCAAATGCTTGTGAAGATTGGGAAAGGTGGAATCTGGTTTGTGTACGACGGCATTCACCTGACACCGTACCCTGGCCGCAGTTTTCTTCCCCCCTCCCCTTATGACTCTAACCCGACCTTCTCATAAATTTCATCCCGCCCTCGCTTGTTCTCGGGCCGCACCGGAGTTTTTGATCGCTTGAACGTAAGCACGGCTACGCCACTCGCTCACTAACCAGAAACGGAACATGGTCGCGTCTTGACATGCCACTTTTCCGGTCCGCCCCAGTTGAATTCCCACCCTCGCAGCCCTAAGGTCGCGACATTCCATCCCCTTCATGCCGGAGGTGCAAACCATGCAAATCGCCACGGGTAAGGTTGTCGGAGGTAAGGTGGTGGTCGAGGGGCTGTCGTTAAGCGAGGGCGAGGTGGTCACGATCATCTCCCACGAAGACGAGTCGGCCATCACCCTCTCCCCTGCCGAGGAGGCGGAATTGCTTGAAGCCATCGCCGAAGCGGAGCGGGGCGATACCATCTCCGCCGAGGAACTGCTCGCCCGCCTGAGACGCGCCGGTTAAAGCCGTGTCGCTTCGGCTGCGAATCACCCGACGTGCCGCCGCGCAGATCGAAACGGCGGCGGCTTGGTGGATGCAGCACCGTCCCCTCGCCCCCCACGCCTTCACCGACGACCTTGAAGCCGCATTCGACCTTCTGCTGCGCCAGCCTGGAGCCGGAACACCCATCGCCAACGTCCCACTGGTCGGGGTACGACGGCTGAATCTGGGACGCATCCGTTACTACCTCTACTACCGCGCCCAACAAAAGGAATTGGTGGTGCTTGCCCTTTGGCACACCTCGCGTCGCGGTCTGCCCCCCTTGTAAGCCATGTCCGAATCCACCATCACCGCTCAGACCATCCGCACCCTCTATACCCCCCTCGACCCCATCGGATTCCTGGGCGCGGGCAGGGGGTACCGCCGTCCCGGTTATTCCCCCGAGGAGAGCGCCGCCATGCGGGCGGTCGAGCGGTTGGCGCAAGAGGGGGGGCTGGCGACGCGGTGGGACGGGGTGGGTAATCTGATCGTCGAGCTGCCGGGCACTGCCGAACAAGAGGGATGGGTCGAGACCGGCTCCCACCTCGACACCGTGCCGGGGGGTGGGAATTACGACGGGGCGGCGGGGGTGGTGGCGGGATTGGCGATGTTGCTCGCCGTCCGGCGGGCCGGATTGCGCTTGGACCGAGGGCTGCGGCTGCGGGTGTGGCGGGGGGAGGAGTCCGCCACCTTCGGGGCGGTGTCGCTGGGCAGCCGCGCCGCCTTCGGTTTGCTCCCGCCCGAAACCTTGGATGCGACCTACCAAGGGCAAACCCTGCGCGAGGCGATGGCGCGGGAGGAGGGGCATCCCGACTGGGTGGCAGCGGGGCATCCCGCTATCGACGCAGCCGAACGGGACGGGATCGCCGCCTATGTCGAGCTGCACATTGAGCAGGGGCGGGTGCTCGAACAAGCCGGGATCGACCTGGGGATCGTCACCGGGATTCGCGGTTCTGTGCGCTCTTGGGTGCGGGTGCGGGGGCGCTTCGACCACTCTGGGGCGACCCCGATGGGGACGGCGTACCGCAACGATGTGAATCTGGCCATCGCCCACATGCAGGTGGCGCTCGACGAATTGCTGCAGCGCCAGGGGGCGGTCGATCTGGTGCAAACCGTCGGGGTGGTCAACAGCCATCCCGACCAGAGCGCCCTGATGGCCGAGGTCGGCGACAACGCCATCGCCAAGGTGAGCGGTGCGGGGTATTTCTCGCATGAGGTGCGCAGTTGCTCAGGCGCGTTGGCCGAGGATTTCGCCCAGGCCGCCTTCGGGGTGATCCGTCAGGTGGCCGAACGATTCGGGGTCGCGGTCGAGATCGAGACCTTCAGCCGTTTGCCGGGAATCGAAACGCTCGACCGGTCGGTGCAGTCGATTTTGGAGGCCGCTTGCAGGGGGTCAGGGGCAAACTGCCAAAAACTTTCCAGCGGGGCGTGGCACGACGCGGCGGTGGTGGCGGGGGTGCGGCGCTCGGATGGTTCGCCCATCCCGGTCGGGATGCTCTTCATCCCTTGCCGGGATGGGATCAGCCACAACCCAGCGGAATTGGCCTCGGACCGGCAGATTGCGGTGGGGGCGAATGTGTTGCTACGGGCGATGGTGGGGTTGGCGCAGGGGTGACCCTCGGCCCAAATCCAACCGCCCTCCTCCGCCCAACCACCCTTCACCCTAACCCCCTCCCCAGGCCTGGGGAGAGGGGATATTCGCGCCACCGGATCGAGGCCCCCCCTCGCCCCCTCAGGGGGAGAGGGTCGGGGTGAGGGGGCCACCCTACCGGGAAGACTGGTGGTTTCGGGTGGGCTTTGGGGGCCGTATGCCCCCTTCGGGCGGCTTGCTCCGTCGTCTGCGCCGTTCTTCCCCGACCAAAAGGCGGCCACGACGGAGCGTGGCCCTCCAAAAGCCTCCGACCCTGCTACCATCGCCGCCCCGCCCCCCAACCCAAGGCCCAGCGCATGAACGACAACCCCCAACCCAACAACCCGCTGCACGGCGTCACCCTGGAGCAGATTGTCGTCGCCCTGGTCGTGTATTACGGCTGGGAGGGGCTGGGGCGGCGGATCGACATTCGCTGCTTCAACGACAACCCCTCGGTGCAGTCGAGCCTGAAGTTTTTGCGCAAAACCCCGTGGGCCCGCACCAAGGTCGAGGGGCTTTACATCGCCATGTTGGGGCACGGCAAACGGTAGAAGGTGCATGGCGGTGTTCTGAGGAGACGCGCCGCATCCCATCCCCACCTCCCTCGCCCCCAAAAAAGAAGGGCCACGACACAGCGTGGCCCTCCAACCCTCCACCCCACATCCCGCACGCTTTCAGTCCAAATACCCCTCCTTCCCCGGTGCATAGAAGGTGCTCGGATCGGCCTGGGCCAACTCAGCCCCGCTTTGCAGCTTGACGACCAAGTCGGCGTTGGCGATGAAGGGGCGGCCAAAGGCGACCAGATCCCCTTTGCCCGCGTCGAGGTCGGCGTTGGCCCGCACGGCGTCGTACCCCCCCGAAAGGATGTAACGGCCTTTGAAACGGTCCCGAATCATCGCCGTGACGGCCGGATCAAGCGGCGGCGCCCCCATCGAGCTGTGATCGACCACGTGGATGTAGACCAACCCCAACGCGCTCAGCTCGGCGACCAACGCCTCGTACATCGCCACCATCTCGGGGTCGGGGGTCATGCCGTTGAAAACCCCGAAGGGGGAGATCCGCATCCCGACCTTGTCGGCGCCGATGGCGGCGACGCAGCCCTTGGCGACCGCCACCGCAAAGCGGATGCGGTTTTCGATGCTACCGCCCCAGCGGTCGTCGCGCCGGTTCGAGGCGGTGTTGAGAAACTGGTCGATCAAATAGCCGTTGGCGCCGTGCAGCTCGACCCCATCCAGCCCCGCCTCGACGGCGCAGCGGGCGGCGTGGGCGTACTCCTCGACGGTAGCCAGTATTTGCGCCTCACTCATCGCCTCGGGGGTGGCGTTGGGCTGCATCCCGGCGCCGTCGGTCCACATCTCGCCCGGCGCCGGAAGCGCCGAGGGGGCAACCAGCTTGGCCCCCTCGGGCAGGTTGGTCGCATGGCCGACCCGACCCGAGTGCATCAACTGCACAAACATCCGCCCCCCCGCGCCGTGCACCGCCTCGGCCACCTGCCGCCACCCCTCCACTTGCTCGGGGGAATAGATCCCCGGCACTCGGGCGTAGCCCAGACCGTTGGGCGACGGCGAGGCCCCCTCGGTGACGATCAACCCGGCATCGGCGCGGCGCCGGTAGTGCTCGGCAATCATGGCGTTGGGGGTGTTGCCGAGGGCGCGGCAGCGGGTCATGGGGGCCATGACGACGCGGTTTTTTAGCTCGATGGCCCCCAGTTGAATCGGAGTGAAGAGGGTGTTGGACATGGACGACTCCTTGTGGGCAAACGGTGGCGGCCCGAAACGGGCAAAAACTGGGGGACGAGCATAGACAACCGGGCAAGCGTCGGCACCCCCTACCCCCCGCCTCGCCCAGCCGTTAGCCTAAGGAAGCGCTGATTTAATAGCGCTTCCGAGCGGCCCAGGGATGGGCCGCCAAAATCAGGAACGTAAGCGACCGATTTTGAAAGCGCAGCCAAAACGACGCCGCCTCAAGGCGCCTACTTTTGGTTTTGGCGAAGCGTGCCGATTCATAGGCAGGAGGCCTTGAATCAGCATTTCCCTAATCGCTCCCGAGGAATCTGCCTAAGGAGGCACGTATGGAATCGCACCGCCGCTCCCCCCTGTTCGCCGCCGCCGCCCTGGTGATCGTCATCGCCGGGATGAAGGCGGCCGCTCCGCTGCTCATCCCCTTTTTGCTCGCCCTGGCGCTGGCCATCGTCGCCGCCCCCGCCCTCTTTGCCCTGGAGCGCAAGGGGCTGGGGACCGGATCGGCGCTATCGCTGGTGATCCTGGGGATCCTGCTGGCGGGGGGATTGGTGACGGCGCTGGCGGGCAGCTCCCTCGACAACCTAATCCGCGACCTGCCGACCTACCAGGAGCGACTGCGCCACGATACCGGAGGGCTGATCGACTGGGCGGCGGGGATGGGGATCGAGGTCTCCAAGGCGCGGATGTTGGAGCTGCTCGATCCGGGGGCGGCGATGAAGCTGGCGACCTCGATGCTCTCGGGATTGGGCGGCGTGCTCACCAACGCCTTTTTGATTTTGCTCACCGTCATCTTCTTGCTGCTGGAGGCGGCCCATCTTCCCGCCAAGCTACGGGCCGGCATGTCGGATGCCCAGGGGTCGCTCGACCGCTTCGAAACCATCGCCGCCCAGGTGCAGCATTACGTGGCGCTCAAGACCGCCACCAGCCTGGCGACCGGGGTGCTGGTCACCGGATTTCTGGCGCTGCTCGGGGTCGACTACGCGGTGCTCTGGGGGGTGCTGGCTTTCCTGCTCAATTTCGTCCCCAACATCGGCTCGATCCTCGCCGCCGTCCCCGCCATCCTCATCGCCTACCTGCAACTCGGCCCCAGCACCGCCCTGGGGGCGACGGCCGGATACCTGGCGATCAACACCGTGATCGGCAACGTGGTCGAACCCAAGGTGATGGGTCAGGGGCTGGGGCTTTCGACCCTGGTGGTGTTTTTGTCGTTGGTCTTCTGGGGCTGGGTGCTGGGACCGGTGGGGATGCTGCTCTCGGTGCCGCTGACCATGGTGGTCAAGATCGCCCTGGATGCCGGGGAATCGACCCGCTGGTTGGCGATTGCATTGGGGGCGGGGGTGGCGGCGCAGAAATCGGAGCCGCAGGGGTGAGCGCCTGCTTCAATCGGATGGATTCGGCTGTTGTGCTTGCCAACCCTCCCCCCAACCCCGCCTGACATGCCCACCCTCTCCTTCCCCGGTTTCGACCCCCAGCAGACCCCCGGCCTGAGCCGGGCCGAGGCGGCCGCCCGGCTGACGCGACACGGTCCCAATGAACTCCCCTCCGCCAAGCCCCGCGCCACTCTGATCATCGCCCTGGCGGTGGTGCGCGAACCGATGTTTGTGCTGCTGGTTGCCTGCGGCCTGCTTTATCTGGCCCTGGGCGATCCCGGCGAGGCGGCGATGCTGCTCGGCTTCGTCGTCGTCGTGGTCGCCATCACCCTGATCCAAGAACGCAAAACCGAACGGGCGCTGGCGGCGCTGCGCGATCTGGCCTCCCCCCGCGCCCTGGTCATTCGGGACGGGGAGGCGCTGCGTATTCCGGGGCGGGAGGTGGTCCCCGGCGATTGGGTGGTGCTGGCCGAGGGGGATCGCATCCCCGCCGACGGGGTGATGCGCTGGGGGCTGAATCTGAGCGTCGACGAATCGCTGCTCACCGGCGAATCGGTGCCGGTGCGCAAACAGGCGACCCGGGACGACCCGCCCCCACAAGCGCCGGGGGGGGACGACCTGCCCTTCGTCTATTCGGGGGGGCTGGTGGTGCAGGGGCTGGGGATCGCCGAAGTCGCCGCCACCGGCCTTGAGACCGCCATGGGGAAGATCGGGGTGCAGTTGCAAACCCTGAGCGAGGAGCCGACCCCGCTGCAAAAAGAGATTGGACGGGTGGTGCGGCTGCTCGCCAGCGCCGGGGCGCTGCTCTGCCTGGCCCTGACCCTGGGCTACGGCTGGGTCCGGGGCGATCTGCTCCAGGGGCTGCTGGCGGGGCTGACCCTGGCGATGGCGATCCTCCCCGAGGAGTTCCCGGTGGTCCTCACCGTCTTTCTCGCCCTGGGGGCGTGGCGGATTTCGAAAAGCCGGGTGCTGACCCGGCGGATGCCGGCGGTCGAAACCCTGGGGGCCGCCACGGTGCTGTGCGTCGACAAAACCGGCACCCTGACCGAAAACCGGATGCGGCTCGCCGCTCTAGAGGTCGAGGGGGAGCGCTGCGACCCGACGGGCGACGGCCTGCCCGAGCGCTTCCACCCGCTGGTCGAGTTCGCCGTCCTCGCCAGCCTGCGCGACCCCTTCGACCCGATGGAGCGGGCGATCCGCAGCCAAGGGGAAGAATGGCTGGCCGCCAGCGAGCACCTGCACCACAGCTGGGAGATGGTGCAGGAGTACCCACTGACCCCCGAATTGCTGGCGCTCTCGCGGGTGTGGCGGGCACAGGGGGGGGCGTTGACCGTGGCGGCCAAGGGGGCCCCCGAGGCGGTCGCCGACCTGTGCCACCTGTCGGCCGAGGCGCGCAGCGCCCTCGACGCACGGGTCGAAACCCTGGCCCGCGAGGGCCTGCGGGTGCTGGGGGTGGCGCGCGCCGCCATCGCGGGGTGCGACCTACCGGAGCATCAACACGCCTTCGATTTTGAATTCTTGGGATTGATCGCCCTGGCTGACCCGCTGCGCGACTCGGTGCCCGCAGCGGTCGCCGCCTGTTTAGAGGCGGGGGTGCGGGTGGTGATGATCACCGGCGACTACCCCGCCACCGCCAAGGCAATCGCCCAGGGGGCGGGACTTCCCCATGAGGCGAAGATCCTCACCGGCCCCGAGATCGAAACCCTCGACGCGGCCCAGTTGCAGGCCCGAATGTCGACGGTCGGCATCGTCGCCCGGGCCGTCCCCGAACATAAACTGCGCATCGTCCGGGCGCTCCAGGGGGCGGGGGAGGTGGTCGCCATGACGGGGGACGGGGTCAACGACGCCCCGGCCCTGAAGGCGGCCCACATCGGGGTGGCGATGGGAGGACGGGGGAGCGATGTGGCCCGCGAAAGCGCCGGGCTGGTGCTGCTCGACGACGACTTTGCATCCATCGTCCGGGCGGTGGCGCTCGGACGGCGGATCCACGCCAACCTGCGCAAGGCGATGGCCTTCATCCTGGCGGTCCACGTCCCCATCGTCGGGCTGTCGTTGCTGCCGGTGGCGCTGGGTTGGCCGCTGCTGCTGGCTCCGGTCCACATCCTGTTTTTGGAGCTGATCATCGACCCGGCCTGCTCGATCGCCTTCGAGGCGGAGCCGGGCAGCCGCGCCTTGATGCGACGCCCCCCCCGCGATCCCAACGCCCCCCTCTTCGACCGGCGCATGGTCCTCATCGCCCTGTTGCAGGGGTTGGGGGTGTTGGCGGTGGCGCTGGGACTCTTCGCCTGGGGCTGGCTCCAGGGCCGCCCCGAGGACGAGGCGAGAACGCTGGCCTTCACCGCCCTGGTGGCGGGCAACCTGGGGCTGATCCTCACCAACCGCTCCTGGTCGGGGAGCTTCTGGACGGCGCTGCGTCGGCCCAACCCCGCCCTGTGGTGGGTGGTGGGGGGAACCCTGACGGCGCTGGGAGTGGTGCTTTTCATCCCCCCGGTCACCGCCCTGTTCCACCTGGCCCCCCTGACCCTCCCCGAGCTGATGTTGTCTGTGGCTGCGGGAGGCGGCTCCCTGCTCTGGTTCGAACTCTACAAACCACTGCGTCGCACCCACTTCGTTTAAGGAAGCGCCGATTGATTAGCGCTTCCGGGCGGCCCACGGATGGGCCGCCAAAATGGTGCACCGTCGTAGGAGGCGACCCGTCGCCGAAGCTCTGCCGATGTTGCAAACGAAGCAAAAACCATCGCCGCCTCATGGCGCCTACTTTTGGTTTTTGCGTAGCGTCGCTGAAAAAGGCAGGAGGCCTTTAATCAGCGTTTCCTTTGTGATATTTGACGTAGACCCAATGGTCCCATGCTCGGCTGAGGTGGAAGTTTACCTCGGACTGGCCCCGATATTCCCACCATCGACCGGAATCGTCGCCCCAGTGGTTTTGAGGGCGGTGGCCAAATAGAGGAAGGCCTCGGCCACATCCCCCGCCGTCACCTCGCGGCTGAGCATGTTGCCCCGGAAGTACTGATCCTCGCTTAAACCCCGCGCCTTCAAGCGCTCCTCCAGCACCCCGCCGCCGAAGAGCTGAGTGCGCACCCGGTCGGCGTTGACCGCCCCGGTGCGAATGCCATCGGCGGCGTAGTCGACCGCGTACTGCTTCATCAAGGTCACCACCGCCCCCTTGGGAACCGAGTAGGGGCCGAAGTCGGGGCCGGGGGTGAAGGAGGACTTGCTGGCGTTGAAGAGCAAAAAGCCCCCCGTCCCCTGCCCCTTCATCACCCGGGTGGCGGCGGCGGCGACCCATTGGTGGGAGAGCCAGTTGAGCTCCAGCGATTGGCGGATCAGCGCCTCGCTCGCCTCGGCCAGCGGAGCGCTCCAGGCTTTTCCTGCATTTGAAATCACCCCGTCGATGCCGCCATAGCGGCGCACAATCTGCTCCACCTCCCCCTCGACCGCGCCCCGTTCAGTGACGTCAACCCGTTCGACCCAGGCGACGCCGGGCGACCTGAGCGAAAGCCGGGTGCGCTCCAGCCCCTCGGGGTCGATGTCCCACAGCGCCACCACCGCCCCCTGCGCCTCGAAAACCCTCGCCGTCTCGGCGCCGATGCCGCTCCCCGCTCCGGTCACCAACACCACCTGACCCGCCAAAGGCTTGGGCGGATTTTTGCCCAGCTTGGCCTGTTCCAGCGACCAGTACTCCATGTCGAACAGATCGAGCTCCCCCAACGGTTCATAGCGCCCGACCGACTCGGCAGCGGTGATGACCTCGATGGTGTGGCGGTAAAGGTCGGCGGCGATGGCGGCATCCTTTGGGGTCGCCCCCACCGTCACCATCCCGACCTCGGGAATCAAAATCACCCTTGGAATCACATCCAGCATGGTCCGCTCCACCCCACGAGCGGCGGCGCAGCGCTCGAAGCGGGCGCGGTACTCGGCCCCATAGGCGGCGACCGTCTCCTCCACCCGGCTTTCGATCCCGTTATCGAAGGCCCAGGGCAAATCGTCGAGGATCAGCGGCAACGGCTTGGTGCGGATGACGTGGTCGGGGGTGATGGGGCCGCGCTGGCCGATCTGTTTGAGATCGGGGCGATGGATGAAAGCCAGCGTCGCTTCGCTGTCGTCGAGCGCCAAAGCCCAGCGGCGATAACTGCCCTCCTCGTCGCCCGGAAGCGACAGGGCGCCGCGCAGGATGGGGAGCAGGCGGTGGATCCGCTCGGGGGCGGCATGGGGCACCCCGTTGGTTGCCGCCGGTTTACGCACCTCAAGGTAGACCTCGGCCCGACCGATGGCGGTCGCCATCCGCTCAAAGCTCTGCCGGGCGCTATCGCCGAAGGTGAAAATGCCGTGTTTGAGCAGGATCAACCCCTCAACCTCGGGGTTGGCATCGAAAACCTCGGCAGCCCGTTTGGCGAGCGCAAAACCGGGCATGATGTAGTCGACGATTCCAAAGCGATCCCCGAACAAATCGCGGATGAGCGCTTCGCCGTTGGGTTGATCGACCAGGGCGAGGATGGCGTCGGCGTGGGTGTGGTCGATGAAGCGGTGGGGCAAAAAGGCGTGGAGCAGGGTTTCAACCGAGGGATTGGGGGCGGTGGCGTCGAGCAGGTTGATCCGCTGCTGGTTGACCATCGCCTCGTCGCTTAAGCCCCCGAGCGCCCGAAGTTTGCGCAGCGGATTCAGCCGCACCGCCGGATGCCCTTGGGGTTCGATGGTGGCCAGATCCCAGCCCGACCCTTTGACGTAGAGCACCTCGACCTCATCCCCGGTCAGGTCGTGCGCCACCCCCTTGACCGAGGTGTTGCCGCCACCGTGCAGCACCCAGCTCGGATCGCGCCCCAAAAGCCGGGCAGAGTAGGTGCGCAGCGCCAGATCGGCGGGAATATCTTGGGCGCCATACTGGGCCACCAGGGCCTGGGCGTCGTCTTCGGACCAAGTCGTCACGTCGGGTCACCTTGGGGTCGAAAGGGGCAAGCAAAAGCGGGGGGCAAGGATAGGGGCAACCGGGCACTTCGGGGAGGTCGAACGGCACAACAACAGGGGGGCTTACCGCCCCCCTTCAAACTACGCCACAGGAAACAACGTCGCCAACGGCTGGGGCCGCCCCAAAAAGAACCCTTGGGCGGCGTCGACCCCCAGGTCGTGCAGATCCTCGAACACCCCCTGCTCCTCGACAAACTCGGCAATGGTCAAAATCCCCATCGCGCGGGCGATGCGGCAGGCGGCGTCGACCATGGTGCGGTCGACCGGGTCGGTCAGAATCCCCTGCACAAACGAGCCGTCGATCTTCAAAAAATCGACCGGCAGGTTTTTGAGGTAGGCGAACGAGGCCATTCCGGCGCCGAAATCGTCCAGGGCGAACTTGCAACCCAGCCGCTTGATTTCGGCGATCAACTGCCGGGTTTGCTTGAGGTTGGCCACCGCCTGGGTTTCGGTGATTTCGAAACACACTCGCCGAGGCGCAACCCCGCTCTCAAACAAGGCGCTGCGGATCTCTTCGAGCAACCCCGGATCGTCCAGGGCGTTGCCCGACAGGTTGATCGAGCACGACTTCAGGTCGCTTTCGGGGATTTTGGCCAGCCACAACAAGGCGTTGCGGATAACCCAGCGGTCGATGGCCGACATGACGTGGTAGCGCTCGGCGGCAGGAATGAAGGCGGCGGGGAGCAGCAGGTGCCCGGCGGTGTCGAGCATCCGCACCAGCACCTCGATGCGCGAAAACCGACCGGTCTTGCCCTCCTCCAGCGAAAAGATCGGCTGCCCATAGAGTAGGAATCGCCCCTCGCGCAGCGCCTGATGCAGCGAGGCGGCCCGGTCGAGTTCTTCAAAGCGGCGCATCACCTCGGCATCGGAGTCGCGGTAGAGGTGGATGCGATTGCGACCGCTGTCCTTGGCCAAGAAACAGGCGATATCGACCCGGCGCATCACCTCCTCGGCGCCGGAGCAGGCCGCATCGAGATCGGCAATCCCCATGCTGCATCCAATCTGGAAGGTGCGATTGCCCCAAATAAATTGAAAGTCGGCGATCCGCCCCAGCAACCGCTCCCCCCGACGCAGCGACTCTTCAAGGTCGGCGCCCGGAAAGAGCACCCCAAACTCGTCCCCCCCCAAGCGGGCCAGCATCCCCCGCCGCTCCATCGCCCCTTCCAAATGCTGCCCGAGCTCGCGCAGCAGCTCATCCCCCGCCACATGGCCGCAGGTGTCGTTGATAACCTTGAACTGATCCAGATCGAGGTAGGCGACCCCGGCGGGGATGGCGGATTCGATGGCCTGACTTAAGGCCTCGTCGATCAGGTTGGAAAAACTGCGGCGATTGAGCAAACCGGTCAGGGCATCGTGGCTCTCTTGGTAAGAGAGGCGGTCGGCCATACGACGGGCCTCCCCCACATCTTGAAGGACCATCACCATCCCCAACACCGCCCCGTCGTCGCTGCGGATGGGGGCGACGGTCCCCTCGACGGTGTTGTAGTTGCCGTAACGGTCGCCGATCAGCCAGCCCTCCGACAGGGCAATCGGCTGCCCTCCACTCAGGGGCTGATCCAGAATATGGGCGACATCGTCCCCCTCCTCGTCCCAGCTCAACCGCACCACCTCGCCGAAGGGGCGCCCTTGCGCCTCGGCCAGCGTCCAGCCGGTCAGCCGTTCGGCCTCCCGGTTCATTTGCCGAATCGTGCCGTCGCCATGGGTGGTAATCACCCCCTCGACAATCGATTGCAGCGTGACCTCGGACCACTCTCGGGCCTCCAGCAATTCGCGCCGATTCTGGGCATGTTCCACCGCCACCGCCGCCAGGGCGGCTGCGGTCACCATCACCTGGCGTTCGAAGGGGGTGGGGGTGCGGGGGCGGTCGTGGGAGACGGCGAAGGTGCCGAGCAGCCTACGCTGACTCGACATGAAGGGGACCGACCAACAGGCGCGGATGTTGTAGTCCAGCGCCAGATCGCGGAAAGGGGCCCAGAGGGGATCGGTGGCGATGTCGGTGACAATCACCGCCTCGCCCCGAAAGGCGGCGGTGCCGCAGGATCCGGCGCATTCGCCCACCACCAAGCCGTTGAGGGCGGCGGCGTAATCGGCGGGCAGCTTGGGGGCCAGGCCACGCCCCAGGGTTTTGCCCTCCCGGTCGGCCAGCAGCACCGAGGACATCCCCCCCTCGATGTGCTCGTCGATCAGCGCACACAATTCCCACAAGGTTTTCTCAACCGTTTGCCCCTGGGCCAGGGCGGCGAGCAGGCGGTTTTGCCCGGCCAGCAATTCGGCTATTTGGGTCGAATCGTGGCAGGCATCGGGGGCATCGGAGAGAAAACTGGTCAGCGGGTGTGTGGGAGGGGCCATGGGGCGATCTACCTTTGATCGAAGATTCGAATCCAGCCGAATAGTCCGGAGAAATTCAGGTTCTGCGGTTAACCGTACCCCGGAGGAAGCCTTGAAATCCAGCGCTCCACCGCCCAAGGCGCCACCTCGGCCAATCGTCCGGCGCTCACCCCCCAAAATCTCGCCTTAACTTGGGCAAAACGGGGGTCGGCAAGCCGCACCAGCCCCCAGGCGGTTAAGGGGTCCAGCCCATGGGCCGAATCGCCCAACCGCCCCCCGAAGCGGTGCAGTGCGGCGGCGGGCAGGGGGTGGATCCGCCCGGCGGGGCGGGTAGGGTCGAGCAGCGCGTCGACGATCCACAACCGCTTGGGAACCACCGGTTCGGCCAAAAGCCGGGTGAGGTCGCTCCAGGCCAGCCGCACCCAAAGGTCGGGGCGACGGCTTCGCGCCAACCGCGCCAGTTCGATCCCCACCGCGTCGTGTTCGGTCAGATCGTTGCCCAGCCCCACAAGACCAAAGCAGGGGGACTCACCCCTCATGGCGCACGCGCAGGTCGATCAGGTGGGTTGCACACGAAATACAGGGGTCGTAGGCGCGGGCGAGCATCTCAAGTTCACGGCGCAGCGGCGCCTGATCCCCGGTTCCCCCTGCCCCAGCCCCCCCCCACCAACGTCCGGTCAAACGCTCAATATCTTGCTCCAGCGAGGCCAGATTTTGGGCGGTGGGGGTGACGATGTCGCAATCGGTCACCACCCCGTTTTCAACCGTATAGGCGTGAAAGAGGGTGCCACGGGGGACTTCAAGGGCGGCAACCCCTTGCCCCGACGGGCGCGTTCTCAGAACCGGGTCGGGACGGCGCCCGGCGTGCAGGGCGATCTGTTCGATCAAGGTCAGCGCCCGCTCCAACGCCCAAACCAACTCGATGTACTGCCCAGCGTGGTTGGCCCCCGATCCGGCCTGCTCCCACATCGGCTGCCAACGGCGCCACAGCGCCCCGGCCGCCCCATCGAGCCGTGCGCCGCTGTGAAAACAGCGGGCCGCCGCCCCCACCATGAAGGGCTGTTTGGCGTAGAGCGACTGTTTGGCGGTGGAGTGGCCCACCACATGTTCGTGCACCCGGCTGCGAAAATCGGCCAGCCCGACCGGCTCGAATCCGGTGGCGAGCAACCGCTTGCCCCGCAAGCCGTAGCCCGCCCCTTCAGGCTCTAGGGCGACCCAAAGTTTAGGGCCGGGTTGGGGGGTCGCCTCGATCAGGGTTTCGACCAGCCCCAGCAGGGCATCGGCATCCTCTCGGGCCTGGGCCACTTCGGAGGTCAGCGCGGTGAGCACCTCCCGGTCAGGGAACAGCCCCGCCCCCCCCACGGTGATGTTCATCGGATGGATCGCCCGCCCTCCGATCCGCTCCTGAATCAAATTGCCGACCCGCTTGATGTTCAGCCCCTTGACCACCGCGTCATGGTGGGTTTGGGCCATCGCCAAAATCCCGGTCGCCCCCACCGCGTCGGGGGCGGCCAGGGCGAACAGGTGCAGGGCGTGGGATTCGATGGTTTCCCCCACATTGAGCAGATCGCGCAGCGCCTGCACCTCGGTGTCGACCTCGATCCCCAGGGCATCCTCCAGGGCGGCAACCGAGGTCAGGGTGTGGGCCGCCGAGCATATCGAACAGACCCGGCTAACGATTCCCGGCACCGCCTCGACCGGTTGACCAACCAACAGCACCTCGAAAAACCGGGAGCCCTCGAAGATGTCGCTTTGGACTTGGGTGGCGCCGTCGGGGCCGACCTCGACCCGAATGCCGCCGTGCCCTTCGACACGGTACAGATGGGGGATGGCGATGGTGGTCATGGGATCTCTGGGGGGGGTGAGTGGGCAAAGATCAATCGTTCGGCCTACGTCAAACACCGGCATCGCCTACCAGCACGGCGCGGTGATGGAGCATAACCTCTCGGTCAATTTATACCGGAGTTTATACCGCCCCAGTGGCACAAAAATGTCGAAACCACCGTTGGTGGTTGTCTTACTTAAGGAAGCGCCGCTTCAGGCGTCGGTTGCGGCCAAACGCCGCGCACCCGACCCGTCATACCCCCCGCCCTCGCCCCCCATCCCCTGCCGATAAACCCGGACGCAATCCCGCCCCTCGCCTTTGGCGTGGTACATGGCCCGGTCGGCGCATTGGATCAACTGCTCCTCCGATTGGGCGTGATCGGGATAGAGCGCCACCCCGAGACTGGAGGAGATGTTGAGATTCTGCCCCTCGACCTGAAAGGGCCGACTCAGCGACAGCCAGATGTGCTCGGCAACCGCCACCGCCCCCTGTTCATCCTTGATCGCGGGGAGCAACACCACGAACTCGTCGCCGCCGATGCGAGACACCGAATCGGTTTTGCGATTCAGACAATTGCGAATTCGCTCCGCCGCCGTCTTGAGCAAATCATCACCGATGTTGTGACCGTAACGGTCGTTGACCGGCTTAAATGCGTCGAGGTCGACGAAGATCAGCGCCACCGACCCCTTGATCTGAGCGGCACGGGCGATCTCTTGTTGCAGGCGATCAAGAAACAGCGAGCGATTCGGCAGGCCGGTCAAGGGATCGTGGTAGGCCAGGTGCTCGACCCGGTCCTCCTTGAGCTTGCGGTCGGTGATGTCGTAAAACCAACCCAAAACCGTCGGTCGATTTTGATACTCCATCGAAAAGTAGGAGGCCAGCACCCACTTGCGCCAGTGCTCCCCTTTGGGGGCCCGAATCTCGATCAGTTTGTTGACCACCTGCCCCCCTTTGGCCAACACCACCTGTACATCGAAATAATCCTGGGCTTGGGCGTAATACTGAACGGGGACCGTCCCGATGGCCTCTTCCGGGGTCGATTCGATCAACTGGGCATAACTGGCGTTGGCAAAAATCACCTTGAAGGTATCGGCATCGGCGATCCGGGTGGCCACGGGGCTGGTTTCGAGCATTTGGTGCAACTGCCGCTCGTTCTCGGTCGCCTTGAGCCGCAGATGTTGGTTCTCCTCCATCCGACGGCGCGATTGGCGGGCGCTGGAGAGCAGGAACACCAAAAACAGGGCCGTCATCGCCCCCATGCCGAGCGAAATCGAGTCCCCCTCGCTCGAAAGAAACCCAATTTGCGGCAGCAAAACCGGAAAAAGAAAACCTCGGGTTGAAATCGGATCGATGGCCAAGGTTGTGGCGGCCCCGGCACACAAACCGGCCAACACAAAGGCGACGTAGATTTTGTGGGCGATGTCGCCGGAAGGGGCGAGCAAAACCCCGCCAATCCCCCAGACGATGCCGGTGGCAATGGCGGCCATGCGGAAGCGGCGCAGACGCCGACTCGCATCCGACGGGCTGGCGGAATCGTTTTGTCGTTTCCAGGGAAGGTACAAAACCGTGCGGATCAACAACACCGCAGCGAGGGCGGCGGACCAACCCAGCAGCAACGTCGGGTCGATCACCGACGCCTGAACGAACACCAAAATCACAGCAAGGAGGGCGCTGATGGCGATGGAGGCGGGCAGATGGGCGTACAGCAGATCGATCTGCTCACCCCGATACGGGCCGGAGGAGGAATCGTTCGGGAAGGGGGGATTGAGGCCGGGCAGCGCCATCGCTTCGGCGAGGGGGATGGCGTTTTTTTCGGATGCTCGTGGGTGCGCCACCGGGCGACTCCTTTGGCAGGACTTTCTTCGATCTAAGGAAGCGCCGATTGATTCGGCGTTTCCCTGGGAGTATGTCGGACCTGAGGTTCGGCCACGGGGTGGCCTCCTGCGCGCAATGGCCCCTGCGTCGGTCCAGGCCTAACCTGAAAACCCCCATCCCGGCGTCATCCCAGAGCAGGCGGGGATCCAGCAGTCGCGGGGGCGACAGCGTTGGGGGGAATGGGGACGCGGCGGGGGGGGACGCAATCGCGCCGGGGGCGGCGCTCCTACCGCGTCGCATCAGGGCAATCGCGCCGGGGGCGGCGCTCCTACCGCGTCGCATCAGGGCAATCGCGCCGGGGGCGGCGCTCCTACCGCGTCGCATCAGAGCAATCGCGCCGGGGGCGGCGGCTCCTACCTCGTCGCATCAGAGCAATCGCGCCGGGGGCGGCGCTCCTACCGCGTCGCATCAGGGTGCCTACTAAGCTTCATGGCGGAGTTTTGCCTTGAATCAGCGCTTCCCTAAAAAATGCCCTCCCGTCGTGAGGGATGGGTCGACGGGAGGGCAAAGTGGGGGCGGCGGCGATGGTGGGGGGATGCCGCCACCCCCGGTCGACCCATCGAATCCGTCGACGGGCCGATCTATGGCTTTCGTATGTAAGGGCGCCGCTGGGGGCAATCCGCTTCAAATCCCCCGCAGCCGGGTCAACCGCTTTCCAACCTCGTCGGCCACGCTGCGGGTGACGGTCAGCACGACCCCCAGCGCCGTGGCATGGGCGCTCACCATCAACAGCAGGTAGGAATCCAAACACGGCACCTTGATACAGACCGTGGTGAGGGAGCCCGATTGCAGGGTGAGCAGATCGAGTTGTTCGGCCGACGCTGCGTCGGTGTGCACCGCACTGGCGGTGGCCTCGCCGATGGCGATCAACGAGCTGGCCAGGGCCGCCATCTTGCCGATTTGGTCGCTGGTCACCCCAACCGAACACAGGTTGAAACCGTCGGGCGAGCAGAGCACCGCCGACCCTTTGTGGGTCAACCGCTGCGGCAACCCCTCCAGGGCGGGCTGAACAAAACGGCCAAAGGCGACGGAATCGGTTTTCCACCCCAGAACTGGGCCGGACGAACTCATGCACTGATCTCCAAATCGGGAACACTGATGGCCGAAAGGGCCATGGCCACGGCGGAGCGCACATCCTCGGGGCGTCGAGGATCGGCGCAGATCAAAGGGGCCAAGGGGTTGAACTGGGCAAGCACGTTGTAAAAACCTTCAAGCTGCTCCTCCTCCACCGGCTCGGTCATACGGGTCACCGCCACCGAGAGAACCTCGGGGGCGATGTAGCGGCGCAGAACCTCAAGCCAGATTCCCAAGTCGCGTTCGGCCTGGGGGGCATCGCCGTAGACCCACAACACCACGGCAACGGCGCTGGGCAGGAAGGTTTGCCACATGGCGTCGAAGCGGTATTGCCCCGGTAGACCGAAGAGGGCAATACGCTGTTTTTCATCGAGCTTGATCTCACCGTAATCGAACCCGACGGTGGTCCTGGCTTTTTCGGGGTTGGCCTTGTGGCGCTCGGCGGTGAAAACGTCGGTATCGACCACGGCAATATCTGAAATCGCACGCAGGGCGGTGGTTTTGCCCACCCCAAAGGGGCCGACGAAGACAACCCGGCGCTCGTGGTTATGGCCTAACTGCACGGTATCGATGGTCATTGGAATTTGTTGAGAAAGCGTTGGAAGAGACTGGGACCGGCCGAGTCGGAACGCACCACGCCCCCGGAGGCCCCGCCCCCATCCGAGCGAATCTGCAACGTGCCCCCCTTATGGGTGTCGGCGAGCAGGCGGTCGAGCATCTGGGCATCCCCCACGAATGCGGTCAGCTCCTCGTGCGGGACATACCCCATCAGCATTTTTCGGGTGGCCGCCAGCAAACGCATTTGCGGGTCTTGGTAGCGGCTGAGATTCGGCCAGCGTTTCAGCCGTAGGTAGTTCCCCCTCCACGGCGCCCCTTGGCGCTCCGGGAGGCTCTGCGCCGGGGGGGTATCGCCCCGACTCTGAACCTGCGGCTCCGACGGGGCGGCCTGCGCACGGGGGAGGTGCTGCGTTGGGGCAGCGGTTTGGCGGCCCACATCGACACGCATCCTCAGTAGGTGCTTCACAATGAGGGTCACCCCGTTCGCGGTGACCGGTTGTTGGCAAAACACCCAGCTGCCGTCGGGAAGATCGGTCAGCTTGTGGGCCAACGCGATCTTCCTTGCCTTAAATCCCGCTGAAGGCAAAGCCTCCAGCGCCTGCCCCAGGGCCATAGTCGCATCGATCACGATCCACCCCGCCCCTTGCGGCTCACTCACCCAAACCCAAACCCCGGCGCACTGTTCCAGCAAGGTTTTGAACCGCTGGACCTGGGCCGACTCCGGATGCGGTGTCCATAAGGTTTGAATGGATGATGGGGCTGTCATGTCGCTTTCCCTTTACCGACAAGCCTTGGCTACATCATCGAGCGCACGGGGCAGAACCACCGAAAGCAACATGCCCAGATTGGTCTTGGTGGTATCGAGCATGATCCCCTGCAACATCTCCTTGCTGTGGCGGATGATGAGCATGGTCTTGTCGGTTTCGAGGTCGAGCATGTAGAAGCGGTTGAGCGGGGGGAATTCAGTAGCCCTGTAGGCCTCTTCAAGCGCGTCGGTGATCTGGTTGAACAGGGCGACAGCGGCGGGCTGTTGGTTGATACCGGCCAACGACAGACCGTCGCGACGATTCCAAATATCGGTGGTGATGAGCCCCTCTTTAAGGAAGGACCGTACCGATTCGACGGATCGATCGAGGGCCGCAATATCGATATCGTTCATGGCTCAAGGGCTCCTATTGGGCGGGGTAAAGGAAGCGCTGATTGAATGGCGCTTCCGAGCGGTCCACAGATGGGCCGCCAAAATCAGGAACGTAAGCGTGCCGATTCAGGGCAGGAGCCTTGAATCGGCACTTCCCTAAAGAGATTCAGCGGCGGGCCTTGGCGACCATGGCAAGAGCGCGGGGCACGACCACCGCAAGCAGCACGCCAAGGTTCACCTTCTTGCTGTTCAGCAACAGACCTTGCTGAATGTCCTCGCCATGAAGAATCACCATGGCAATGTGGTCATGATCGAGATCGCTCAGGTAATAGCGGCTCAGCCCGGGGAACCCGGAATGGTGCAGGGTCTCGCGCAACTCCCCGGTGATTCGGGTAAACAACGCCACTGCGGGCGACTGTCCGTAATGCCCACCCAGTGAGAGGCCATCGGGCGTCCAGAGATCGGTGGCGATAAGGGCATCCTTGAGCAGCGATTTCAGCTCCTCGATGCAAGCGTCCAATTGGGCGATATCGATTTGGATGTCCTTCATACGCGGGTGCCTTTCCGATCATTCGGGGTGCTATGGGGTGCGACCGTCAACAACGGTCGAGTGCGCCGGAATTCGTCGATGCGTTTGGTATGGATGAACGCTGCCGACGTGGGGGAATGCTAAGAATCGAACCGCCCCGCCAACATTCGTACGAATACCTATTACCCTCTCCCCGCCGGGAAAATCCCCACCCCCCTCCGATCAAGCCGCCCGACACAGCGGCCATGGCCGCTGGACGACCTCATGGCCACTCAAACGCCTCGAAATCCGCTGGCGCCGACTACGTAGAAATACGTATTGCGCCGCCACGCCACCGCCCGGCAGTCTTCCCCCCAACGTGATCGGAACGTATTCAACCGCGCGCACGCACGAGAACCGCCAAGGCCCCCCGCCCAGCCGAGGCGATCGGCCCAATCCTTTTCCCATGGAGGGTTTAGAACCCATGCCCGCTGTTGTGACCGACCCTGCGCAGCCTGCCTCGGGCGTTCTTCCGGACGACACCTCGTTCCGCCGTCTGGTGGAAAACTCGCCCGACAACATCATCCGTTACGACACCGACGGACGGGTCTGCTACCTGAATCGAAGGCTGGCCGATTTGTTGGGGATAGATCCCAAGGCGCATTTCGGCAAACGGATCGCCGAGATCTGGCCGGATGGACGGTATGCCGCCCTGGAGCGGGCGGTGCGGCTGGCCGCTCAAAGCGGCGAGGAATCGACCCTTGAGATCGACCACAAGGTTGGCGCGCAACACTGGGTCTATTCCGAAATTCGGGTGGTGGCCGAACGGGATGAAACGGGGGGCATCGTCGGGGTGTTGGCTTTTGGCCGGGATATCTCCGCCCCCAACCCGACCCGCTGGCGGCTGCACCATCTACTCGAAAAGATGCCCGGCATCGTCTGCGTTCTGCGCCGCTCGCCCGAGGGGCACGACAGCCTCCCTTACGTCAGTCCGGGGATCGAACCCCTCTTCGACCTCGGCGCCGAGGCGGTCCGTGAGGATGCAACGCCGTTGTACGCACGGATCCACCCCGACGACCGCCCCCTGCTGGTCGACGCCCTCACCGAGTCGCTCCAATCCCTGGCCCCTTTTCAGCTCGAATTGCGTGTCCACGAAGCGCGCCAAGCCGAACGCTGGGTCGAGCTGCGGGCGTTGCCAACCCGAGAGGCGGACGGGGCATTCCTGTGGTACGGCATCTTGCTCGACATCACCGAGCGCAAACGGATGAAGGGGGCGCTGGAGCGGCGCGAACGCGAATTTCGCACCCTGGCCGAGAACAACCCCGATCCCATCTTCCGCTACGACCGGGAGGGGCGGCGTCTGTACGCCAACGCGGCGGCATGCCGGATCGCGGGGCGTCCCGCCGAGACGCTGCTGGGCAAAACGCCCGAAGACGGCGCCTTACTGAACGAGGGGGAGGCGGTCAAGCTGGCGCGGGCCATCGATGGGGTGGTGCACAGTGGCACCGAGGGGCGCCTGGATCTGCACATCCCCGATGTCGGCGGTCATGGGCAAGATTTCGACGCCCTGTTGGTTCCCGAGCGGGGTCCGGGGGGGGCGGTGGAAACGGTGCTGTGCATCGGTCGCAACATCACCACCTTGCGCGAGTCCGAGCGCCAGGCGACCCGTTTTTTTACCAACATGCCGGGCTTTGCCTACACCCTGCACCGCCCCCATCAGGGGCCGCCCCGCCTCACCTACGCCAGCCCCGGCATCGAAGCGCTTACCGGCCTGAAACCGGAAGAGGTTCGCGCCGACATGGCGCCGCTGCTCGCCCTGGCCCACCCCGACGACCGATCCCGCCTCGAAGCGGCCATGGCCGAATCGGCCCGGTCCCCCGGCTCTTTTCACATTGAGGTCCGCGTGCTGCATCCGGGCCAGCCGGAGCGGTGGATCGAGGTCCGTTCCAAAGCCGAACCCCAGAGCGACGGCAGCGCCGCATGGCACGGCATCATGCTCGACATTACGCCGCGCAAAGCGGCCCAACGACAGATGGAGTTGCTGAAGCGGGCCATTGAGCAATCGGGGGAGGCGCTGTTCGTCAACGACGAGACGCTGCGCTTCGTCGAGGTCAACGAGACCGCCTGTCGCGCCCTCGGCTACACCCGCGAGGAGCTCCTCGGACTCACCCCCCTCGACATCGACCCCGACGTCACCCGTGAGGCCTGCATGGCCATGATGCGCACGGACAACCATTCCACCCAAACCCTCGAAACCCGTCACCGCACCAAAGAGGGGCGCCTCTTCCCGGTCGAGTTGAATTGCAGCGTCTTCCTCCACGATGGGGTGTGGCTCCACCTTGCCATGGCACGCGACATCGGCGAACGCAAGGCGGCCCAGCAGCGCATGGCGTTGTTGGAGCGAGCCATCGACCAGTCGAGCGAAGCCTTTTTTTTAAGCGACGAGCATCTGCGTTTCGTCGAGGTCAACGAGGCGGCCTGCCGCGCCCTCGGCTACACCCGCGAAGAGTTGCTGGGCATGACCCCCCCCGACATCGACCCCGACATCACCCTTGAAGCCTGCTTCGCGCTCCGAGACGAGTACCAAAAAGGGTCCAAAACCTTCGAAACCCGCCATCGCAACAAAGAGGGGCATATCTTCCCGGTCGAGGTGATCGGCTCGGCTTTTATGCACGAGGGGAAGCGGTACGGCCTCACCATGGTGCGCGACATCCGCGAGCGTAAAGACCTTCAAGATCGTCTGGCCCGCAGCGAGCAGGCGTTCCGCTCCCTGACCGAAAACCTGCCCGACCACGTGGCGCGCTGGGACTGTGAGGGGCGCTACCTCTACATCAACCCCGCCCTGGAACGGCTGGTGGGAATCTCCAACGCGGCGGTGGTGGGCAAGCGGCCCTGCGAACTGGTCCCGGAAGCGGCAGAGGCCGACGGCAACATCGCCAGGGTGGTGACCCGTCGCGCACCCGAGCTGCTGACACGGGTCGCCATACCCGCGCCGGATGGCGGCTTGCGTCTGCACGATCTCAAGATGGTGCCGGAATTCGGGCCGGATGGGTCGGTGGTCAGCGTGCTGGGGTTGGGGCGCGACATGACCGAGCTCTACCGTCTGCAAGAGGAGGTCTCGGCTCGCGAGCAGGATTTTCGCAGCCTGGCCGAGAGCTCCCCCGACCACATCATCCGCTACGACCTGGAGCACCGCATTCGCTACCTCAATCGGCAGCTCATGCAACTGCTTGGGGTGAATCGTTTGGAGGAGGTGATCGGCAAACGTCCCGACGAGGTCTGGACCGACGGTCGCTTTTCCATCCTTAGCCAGGCCACCAACCGCGCCGTGGCACGGGGTAAGCTGCTCACCCTGGAGCTACCCGTCCCCGCTGAAAACGGGTTGAAATATCATCAGATCATCGTCGTGCCGGAACGGGACGAACACGGCGCCCCGATCAGCACCCTCGTCTTCGGGCGCGACATCACCGCCATCCGCGAAACCGAGCGCCGCCTGCAACATTTCATCAACACCCTGCCCGGTTTGGCGTTCGCCCTGCGTATGACCCCCGATGGCCACAGGAGTATGCCCTTCGCCAGCCCCGGCACCTTGAACCTCGGTGGCCTGACTCCCGAGGAGGTGCGCGACGATGCGGCGATCCTGTTCGATCTGATCCACCCCGACGACCGACCGCTCGTCGATCGGGCCATCGCCGCATCGGCCCAGACCTTGGGTCCGCTCTACGTCGAATTCCGCATCTGCCGTTCGGGGTTGCCCGACACTTGGGTCGAGTGTCGCTCCCTGCCCGACTTGCAACCCGACGGCGCCACCCTTTGGCACGGCATCATGCTCGACATCGACGCCCGCAAGCAGGCCGAGGCGCAGGCCCGAGCGGGGCTGGAGGAGTCCTCTCGCTTGCAGCGTCTACAAACCGCCAATGAAATGGCCACCCTTCTGGCCCACGAGATCAATCAGCCGCTGGCCGCCATCGCCGCCTACGCCGAGGCCAGCCTGAAACAACTGAGCCGTCCCGGATCGATCCCCCATCGTCTGACCACCAACCTTGAAAAAATCGGCCAGCAGGCTTTGCGGGCGGGCGACAGCATCCGCCACATGCGCAGCTTCATCCGTCGCGGCCACATCGACCCGGCCCCCATGAACCTGAGGACATCCCTTAGCCGGGTCTGCGACCTGATCGCCTCCTATCCCCTGGGCGACGACATCCGGCTGGCGGTCGAGATCGAGGGGAGGCTTGTGCCGGTGTTGGGGGTGGAGGTTCAGGTAGAGCAGGTGCTGCTCAACCTGCTGCGCAATGCCTACGATGCCATTCACGGCTCGGGGGTGGCGCAGGGGACGATCCGGATACGCATCCGGCAGACCGAGCCGATGGTGCAGGTGACGGTTCAGGACAGCGGTCCCGGGGTCGACGCCCCGACCGCCGCACGACTGTTCGAGCCGTTTGCCAGCACCAAGGCGCACGGACTGGGGATGGGGCTGCGCATCAGCCGGGGTCTGATCGAGGCCCACGGCGGGCAACTCTGGGTCGAACCGCGCACCCCCGGCGGCTGTTTTCATTTCACCTTGCCGATGGTTCCCACCGATGCCGACTGAACCCTTGATTTACGTCGTGGACGACGACGACCCCCTGCGCGACGCCCTGTGCCAACTGCTCGAAATGGAGGGATTCGTGGTGCGGGACTTCGCCGACGGCCCCTCATTTTTGGCCCATGTTCAACCCGACGATACGGGCTGCCTGTTGCTGGATGTGGCCATGCCGGGGATGGATGGCATAAGGGTCCAGCGCATCCTCAAGGAGCGGGGGTGCGATATCCCCATCCTCTTTCTCAGCGGCCACGGCGACATCCCCATGGCGGTGGAGGCGGTGCACGAGGGGGCGCTGGATTTTCTTGAAAAACCGGTCCCCGGCTTGGTGCTGATCGCACAGGTGCGCCGCGCCCTGACCTCGGATCGAAAACAACGCGTCACCCAGGCCGAAGCCCAAAAGGCGCGGCAGAGACTCGGCCTGCTCAGCCCGCGAGAACGCGAGGTCTTCGACCAGGTGGTGGAGGGGCTGTCCAACAAGGAGGTCGCCTTGCGGTTGGGCATCAGCCACCGCACGGTGGAGGTTCACCGCAACAACCTGATGCGCAAATTGCAGGCCGATAGTCTGGCGGATCTCGTCAAACTGGCGGTGCTTGGCCAAGGCTGAATGGCTGTTTCTGCGAGGGCTGCCAAGGGTCGTCCAGGGTGAGGTTCAAACCCGGTTCGGCTTTGGCTTCGGCGCCGTGTAGTCGCCCGCCAAGTGGTATCGATTTTTGCCCAGCGCCTTGGCGCGGTACATGGCCAGGTCGGCGGCTTGGATCAATGCAGGTCCGGTGTCGCCGTCGCCGGGATAAAACGCAACGCCGATGCTGGCGGTTAGATGTTGCTCCCCCACCTCGGTGGGGATCGGTTGGGCCAAGGCGACCAGGATTTTCTCGGCGACCTGTTGCCCCCCGAGCCCCCCTCGACCTCCCCCAACAACACGGTGAACTCGTCCCCCCCCAGGCGGCAGACGGTGTCGCTTTGGCGCACGATGCCGGTCAGTCGCCGTGCGACCTCGATCAGCACCTCGTCGCCAACCCGGTGGCCAAGGCGATCGTTGATCCCCTTGAAACCGTCCAGATCGAGAAAGAGCAGGGCGAAGGGCTCCGCGCTGCGCCGGGTGCGCTGCATCGCCTGTTCAAGCCGGTCGAGAAAAAGCCCCCGGTTGGGCAGACCGGTCAGGTGGTCGCGGTGGGCCATACGGTGCAAGGTCTCTTCGCGCGCCTTGGCCTGGGTGATGTCGGTGAAGATCCCGACATAGTGGGTGACCGCTCCGCTCTCCCCCCGCACGGCGTCGATCACCAGGTGTTTGGGGTACTCCCGCCCATCCTTGCGCCGGTCCCAGATCTCCCCCTCCCACCGCCCCTCCTCCAGCAGGGCACGCCACATCTTCTGGTAGAAGGTCGCGTCATGCCTGCCTGAGCGCATGATCCGCGGGTTTTGGCCCACGACCTCTTCGCGGCGGTAGCCGGTAACCCGCTCCCAGGCGGCATTGACGTCGACGATGTTGGCATCACCATCGGTAATCACCACCGCCTCGCTGGTCCGCTCGAAAACCTTGGCTGCCAGAATCGCCTGATCGACCCGCTTGCGCTGACTCAAATCGGAGGCGAAGGCGACGTAACCCTCCAGCCGCCCCTCCTGGTGCAACGGCGAAATACTCAGCAGCAGCTCGACCGTATGGCCTTGTCGGTGCCAGGCGGTCATCTCGATCTCGCGCTGCGGAATTTGGTCGGGGTGGCGGCGCCAGTACCGCAAGAGCCCCCAGTGTTCCTTGGCCGTATACCGAATCGCCCGCTTCCCCAGCACCTCATGGCGGCGATAGCCCAGGATGCGCAGCATGGCGTCGTTGACCTCGACGATGCGCAGCCCCGGATCAACCACCACGAACCCCTCGTTGCTGGTGGCGATGATGTTGCGGTAGCGGGCCTCGGCCTGTTCCAACGCCTGGGCCATCTCTTTCTGGGTGGTGATGTCCTCGATCAAAGCCAACACCACCCCCTCCCCCTCCTCGCGCAGCCTACGCACCACCAGCCTGGCCCACACGGTACGACCGTCCCGGCCCAGGTACCTTTTTTCAAGGGTGTAATCGTCGATCTCCCCGGCAATGAAACGGCGGTAGAGCTCGAAATTCATGGCACTGTCTTCGGGGTGGGTGATCGCCAGGAAGGTCCAGCCCACCATCTGCTGCGGGGTGTAGCCGAGCATTCCGGCAAAGGCGGGGTTCACTGCCAAAAAGCGCCCATCCCGGGCCGTCACCACCATGCCGATGCCGCTTTGTTCGAAAACGGCGCGGAAGCGGTTTTCGCTGTGGGCCAGATCGCGGGTGGCGTCGTGGCGGGCCACCACCGCCCCGATCAACCCGGCATGGGCCTGAAGCGCCTCGATCTCCCCGGCGCGCCAACGGCGGGGGGCACCACTGGCCAGGCCGAGGAAGCCCCACCACCCTTGTGCGGTGGCGATGGGGACCAGCAGCAGCGATTCGATCCCATGGGGTTCGAGCACCGCCCACTCCGAGGGGGTGAAGTGGATCCGGTCGCGGATCAACACCCCTTCGTGGCACAGCGCCCCCTTCCACCAGCGCAGCCCTAAGCCATCCAGGGCGACATGGCGGCTCGACATCCCCTCGCCCATGCGCCAGAAGTGCATCAAGGGGGGAGCCTCGCTGTAGAGGTAAACCTGGGGAGCCTCGGCCGCCTGCCCCAGGTGTTCGAGCACCACGGCCACCCTCGCGCCCCAAGGGTCGGCCAGCAGGAATTGCTCGGCGGTGAAGGCCAGACAGGCGAGCAACTCGTCCTTGCGGTGCAGCTCCCCCTCCAGGCTCAGTCGCCGGGTGATGTCGGTCCCGACCCCCCCCAACCGCGCACCCCCCTCCCGGTCGCCGTCGAGCGGAAAACGGACCGTCAGGTAGGTGCGGCGCCCGCCGTTGTGGCCCAGCACCTCTTCGAACACCTGGGGCGATCCGGCCGCCAGGGTTTGCCGGTCGTGCTCCTCCAACACCTGCCACACCGATTGAGACCACAACTGACGGTCCACCTTACCGATCAACGCCCCCGGTTCGATTCCCGCCTGTTCGGCAAGCACCCGATTGCCGAGCAGATACCTCCCCTGTTCGTCCTTCAAAAAGACCATGATCGGGCTGTGTTCCAGGATCGTGACCAGCAGATCCTCCTGCTCCTGGGCGCGGGCCCGCTCACGTCCCAAATGCTCGACCAGAACATCGAAGGCCCGCCCCATCCGGGCCAGCTCGTCCTGCCCCGACAGCTTGAGTTGCACCGAATAATCACCCGCCGCCAACTGCGCCTCGGCGGAGCGAAGCAGGTTCATACGTGGGGCGACGGCGCGGTGGAGCAACCACCACATCCCCCAACCGAGCAGCAACAAGGGGATCGATCCGTACAACACCTGGCGTTCAACCTCGGACAACACCGTGCCACGTACCGTGCTTAGATCCTCGACCACCAGCAGCCGTCCCACGCTCGAATCGCCGAGGGAAACCGCCAGAGCACCCAACAGATAGGGGGAGGAGAACCGGGTTTGCAGAAGATCGGGACCGAGGGGAGGAAACGCGGTTGAGGGTACCGGCAACGCCGCCTCGATCCGCTGACCGAGCAAGGGGGTGTGGAGCGACAGCAGGATGCGCCCCGAGGGATCGACCACCACCGCCTCGCGCCAACGCGACGAGCCGGCCATCCCTTTGAGGTTCCATTCGAGCAGACGCAAAGGGGCGACCTGGGGACCGGCCTGGTGGAGTTCGTCGTTCAGGGCGGCTAAATCGCGCAGCAGGGCGGTTTGGGAATCATACTCAAGTCGGTCGAGGGCCGACTGCCTGAACACAATCAGGGCCACCACCATCACCAGAAGCAGACCCCCGTTCAAGAACAGGGGCAACGTCCAACGCATGGGCCATCGGGTTAGTAGGTTCATAGCACCCCCCATAGGACTTGGGAGCACCGCGCACCACACTCTCAAGCCCCATTCCCCAGGTCTGGCAGGGTTCGAACATCAACCCCGCACCAAAATCCCGAGTTTAATACTCGGAATTGGAGTCTGCGCCGCATGAGAACGACTTGCAATATTTTGGTGGCTTAGATCACACAACAGAGGGGACTGGAGGCGGCCGCCCAAGGGGAGGCCTGTCCCCGAATGGGGCCACCTCCCGGGGACCCGACGAGGGGCGCACGGGATCACCCCCCTCAACTTACCCCCGGCCCAAATGTTGGGGGTCGGCGGCGTAACGTTCGGCCAGTTGCTCCCCCACCCAGGCGGGGGCCGAGTAGCGTTTGAGGGCGGCGACCACCGCCTCTTTGCTCAAACCCTTGCCGGCAAAGAGCTCGGCGGTGGCGTCGATGGCCGGATCGTCCACCGGCCCCCGACAGCCGGTACAGGGTTGACCGAAGGTGGTGCAGACCGCATCGCAACCGGCGCGGCTCAGGGGGCCGCAGCAGACGACCGCTTTTTGCTCGACCAGACAGGGGGTTTGGTTGATGCGGCACTCGGTGCAGACGGTGCGATCCTCGGTTGGAATCGGCAAGCCGTTGAGCAGGTTGCCCAGGGCGCTCAACAGGTCGGTGCGGGTGACCGGACAGCCGGGGATGGCGCCGTCGACCGCCACAAAGGCCGACAGCGGCAGCGCCTTGGTTTCATCCTGGTTGATGGCGGGCAGGGTGTGGCCGTAGACCTGGGCCTTGAGCACCTCGACCGGGATGGTGTTGCGCATGGCGGGGATCCCTCCCCAGACGGCGCAGGTCCCCAGGGCGATCAGGTGTCCGGCCCTAGCCCGAATCGCCTTGAGTTTGCGCTCTTCGGCCTCGGTGCAGACGCTCCCCTCGACGAAGGCGATGTCGAGCGGACCACCGTCGTCGAGGCGGGAATCGGCCATGCCGAAGGTGACCACCTGAATGTGGGCAACCAGTTCGAGGATCTCTTGCTCAAGGTTGAGCAGCGCCAGTTGATCCCCGGCGCAACCGGTGAGGCTGAAGATGCCGACGCGGGGCAGGGTCATGGGGGGCTCCTTCGGGGGAGGGTCGTTGGGCAAGCCCGACCTGTCGGGCCAAGCCGACCGACGGTTGGTGGATGCGCTGCGCTTATCCACCCTACATGCGGCGGGGTAGGGTGGATAAGCGCAGCGCATCCACCTTTTTACGCCACGAAACTCAATGCCGCGCCAGCGGCAAATCGACCGGACTGCCGGGGATCGAGCGGACCAACCGGCCCACCGTCAGCCCCTGCACCAAAATCGAGAAGACCACGATGCCGTAGGTGATGGCCAAAATCGTGTCGCGCTCGGGGCCGGGGGGGAGCGACAGCGCCAGCGCCACCGAAATCCCGCCCCGCAGCCCCCCCCAGGTGAGCACCTGCACCGCCTTGGGGGTGAAGCGGCGCCAGCGGCCCATCAAGCCGATGGGGATGCCGACGCTGATCCAGCGGGCCAGCAACACCGCCGGAATCAACAGCGCCACCGCCAGCAGGTGGGCCGAGGTCACGGCGACCAGCAGCATCTCCAGGCCGATCAACACAAACAGCACCCCGTTGAGCGCCTCGTCCATCAGCTCCCAAAAGCGGTCGAGGTTTTCGCGGGTGGTGTCGGACATCGCCAGCGCCCGCCCGTGGTTGCCGATGAACAGCCCCGCCACCACGATGGCGATGGGGCCGGAGGTATGCAGCGCCGTGGCCAGGGAATACCCCCCCATGGTCAGCGCCAGGGTCAACATCACCTCGACCTTGTATTCGTCGACGCTGCGCAGTAGCACAAAGGTAACCCAGCCCAGAAGCAATCCCAGGACGATCCCCCCCAGCGCCTCCTCGACCAGCAACATCGCCACCCCCCCCACCGTCGCCTCGTGACCGCCGCTGGCCACACCCAGCAGGATCACAAAAACCACCACCCCGACCCCGTCGTTGAAGAGCGACTCCCCAGCGATTTTGATCTCAAGCGATTTGGGGGCGTTTGCTGTTTTGAGGATGCCGAGCACCGCGATGGGATCGGTGGGGGAGATCAGCGCCCCGAAGAGCAGGCAGTAGATCAATGGGATGCCAATGCCGAGCAGACCGAGGACCCACCACGTGAGCAGGCCGACCAGTACGGTCGAGAGGAGCACCCCCACCGTGGCCAGGACCGAGACCACCCAGCGCTGCTTGTACAGGTCGTCCAAATTGACGTGCAGGGCGCCGGCGAAGAGCAAGAAGCTGAGCATCCCTTGCAGCAAGAAGGTGTCGAAATCGATCCCCCGCAGCATCGCTGCGGCCGCCTCCCGCCCCCCCGGCCACCAATGGCCCACCGCTATCAGCAGCAGCGACATCCCCAGCGACAGGGCCATCAAGCCGATGGTGGTGGGGAGCTGGAGCCAGCGATGGTTGAGGTAGCCGAACAGGGCCGAAAGGACCACCAGCAGCGCCAACAGATCGATCAAATGCATGCCATCAACCCCGCCAGAAATCGCGGTTGAGCAAGACCACCAGGGTGAAGATCTCAAGCCGCCCCAGCACCATTCCCACCATCAGCGCCAGTTTGGCAAAGGGTTCGAAACCGGCGTAATTGCCCGCCGGCCCCACGTCGCCCAGCCCAACGGCGGCGTTGGTCAGGCAAGCCGAGGAGGCGGTGACCGCGGTGATGAGGTCGGCGCCGCTGGCCGCCACCAGGGCGGCAATGATCAAAAAGGCCGAAATAAACAGGGCGTAGAACCCCCATACCCCCTGCACCAGAGCGTTGTCGAGCACCCGCCCTTCCACCCGCACCGTGATCAGGGCGCGGGGATGGATGACCCGCCGGATCTCCATCAGCCCCTGTTTGACAATCAGCACCAGTCGCAAAACCTTCATCCCCCCCGACGTCGAACCGGCCATCCCGCCGACGAAGCTGGAACAGACCATCAAGAGGAGAATGAGGGAGGGCCAGGTGCTGAAATCGGTGGAGGCGTAACCGGTGGTGGTCGCCAAAGAGACCACGTTGAGCGCCGCTTGGCGCATCGCCAGATGCCATTCCACCCCGGAGTTCCAGAGCCACAGGGTGGCGATGGCGACCAAGGAGGCCAGCAGGAGGATGTAGACCCGGAATTCCAAACTCTGCCAATAGTGGGCGAAGCGCAAACCGGGAATGTAGATGTAGCGGATGACCCCTTGCCGATCGTGGGTCGGGTTGTGTTTGACCCAGCGGGGGACGATGAAGGCGAGGAATTGCAGCCACACCCGGCGCCGCCCCCGCTGAATACGGACCGGCACCGTTTCGACCCGGAAGGTCATGAAGTGCTGGGCGAAGCTGATGCCGGCCAGAACCATAAAAGCGACCAGCAGCCAGTGGATCCAGGGGTTGTCGAAGTAGCCTACCGAGGCGTCGTGGGTCGAAAAGCCCCCCAGCGACACCGTGGTGAAGGCATGGCAGATGGCATCAAACCATCCCACACCCAGGGCCATGAGTAGCCCCGCTTCGGCCAGGGTCAGGCCGAGGTAGATCATCCACAGGATCTTGGCGGTGGCGGCGATGCGCGAGCCGATCTTGTCTTTTTTGACCCCCGGCATCTCGGCCTTGAAGAGCTGCATGCCGCCGATGCCGAGCAGGGGGAGGATCGCCACCGCCAGCACGATGATCCCCATCCCCCCCAGCCATTGCTCCATGCAGCGCCAGAAGTTGATTGCGCGGGGGAGTTGATCCAGCCCCGAGAGGACGGTCGCCCCGGTGGTGGTTAATCCCGAAACCGACTCGAACAGGGCATCGACCACCCCTGCGGTATGGGCGAGGTAGAACGGTAGGCTCCCTGCAACCGAGAGGATGCCCCAAATCAGGGCGACCAACATAAAGCCATCGCGGTGGGTCAACTCGGCGCCGCGCTGAAAGAAGAAGTGGGCCAGCGTCGCCCCGCCGATCAGGGTGATCGACATTGAGATTAGAAAGGGGACAAAGGTGCCGTCGTCATCCAGCCAACCCAGCAGCAGACTGGGGATCATGGTCATCGCGAAGAACATCAAACACAGACCGCTGACCCCGAAGAGAATCCTAGGATGCATATACCCTCGCCCGTTGGGGAGTAGTGGGAGGGCCGATGGCCCACTGGCGGGATCCTAGCAGCATGAGGGGATTTGGAGGAGCGGGGGGGGCTGCCTCATCGCCGTCTTGGTAGACCAAGAGCCTGTCGAACTTGATGCTGTCCTACTCGGCGACGGCTCCTGCGTCGCGCGACCTCCTGCATCCATGCCGTCGTACGTCGGCGGTCAATCACTCCATTTTCTCGCCCTTTTTCGTCACATCGTCGCAACTCAGATCCTCAAAAAGGCGAAAAACCGACCTCGATTCCCCACTCAACTCGCTACGGACGCTCAAATCCGACTGGCTCCTGGGAAGCGCTGATTTGATCGGCGCTTCCTTAAGCCCTCGGCAAATGGATGTCGTACCGCCAGGTCACCACCCGCAAGCCGGTCGTGGTCACAATCGTCCCCCACATCAGCCATGCCATCCCCAGTCCCCCATCGGCCAGCAGCAGGTAGACCGCCGCCCCCGCCAGGCAGGCCGAGGCGTAAACCTCTTTTTTCAGAATAAAGGGGATCTCGCGGACCATCATCGCCCGCAGCACCCCGCCCCCTGTGCCGGTCAGGGTGGCAATGAAGAGAATCCCGACCCAACCGAGCCCCGCCTGATCGGCCACCGCCGCCCCCACGGCGGTAAAAACCCCCAACCCCAGGGCGTCGAAACCGATCAGCCACCCCTCCTGCTCGTCCAGGCGCCGCCCCCAAAAAAAGGTGAGCGTTCCGGTCAGCACCGCCAGAATCAGGTAGGTCTGGTCGGCAAAGGCGGCTGGGGGATGCCGCCCCAGCAGGGCGTCGCGCATCATGCCGCCCCCCAGGGCGGTGACCACCGCCAGCACCACGGCGCCGAGCAGATCGAGTTTGTGGGTAACCGCCCGCAGCGCCCCGGTCAGGGCGAAGACGACGGTGCCGAAGAGGTCGAGCAGGTGGATAGCGGTAGGCATGTACACATCCGGTCATCGAACGCCGCGCCACGATGAAGGCGCCGAACCATGTCGAGGGATTATCCCCGCAATGGGCCCAAATGGCATGGGATCGCTCGCTCGCCCTGCCGCACCCCCAAACCACCTCAAAAAACAAGGGGCAAGGCGATCGAACGCCTTGCCCCCAGTTCCCTTCGCCGTTCCGTTCGGGGCACGTCCCGCTTACCCCATTTCGGCCATGGCCTTGGTGGTTGCATTCAAGGTATTGACCAGGGTGTTGAGCACGGGCGACTTGCGATCCAGCACCTCCTTCGAGGCGATCATTTTCTCTTCGCCGTCGGAGCCGGTCAGTTTCACAGTGTAGTGAAGACGATTGCAGCCGTTGGGAACAGCATCGTCCAAACCCAGCACACCGTTGATGTCGCAGTCCAACTCGACCGACACCTCGATCCCCTGCAACTTGGTGTTGAACAGGGCGGCGTTGGTCGCGATCCCCGCCGTCAGACAGCCGCATAACCCGGCCGCCAGGTACTCGACGGGATTGGGTGCCTCGTCCGTGCCTCCCAACTGGGGCGGCTCGTCAACGGTCAAAGTGAACTGGCGGTCCGGACGGGCGATGTTCTGACCACCGGCTGTGATCTTCGAAATACTGACCTCGGTTTTGGTCCCGTTTTTCCACTGGGACTCCGCGAAAAACCGGACCTTTCCAAGCCCTTTATCCGCTTTGACGGCCTCGACCAATTGACCGATGTTCCCCATGTTGACGCCATTCGTTGCTTCGAACATGTCTCTTCTCCCCTGTTTGTTGAAAACATAATTATGAAGGTACTGCCTGAACGGCCAGCAGTTGGGTCGATACGTTCAACGGCAATTTCAGGATGGATCCGACCGGAGAGGTGCGAACCACCTTTTCGTGGAGCTCTTCCACACGTTTTGGATCGGCATTGGAGCGCAGATAAACCTTTGCCGTGATGTTGCTGAAACCGGCCGGAACGTTGGGATCGATGTCCAAGAAGCCCGCCAGATCCAAATCGCCGTCGATTTCGACCCGCAGATCGTCGATGACGATGCCTGCCAGAGAGGCATTGAGGGTATAGCCGACGATCAAACACGACCCGTAAGCACCTAAAACGACCTCCACCATATTGGGCGCCGAGTCGCTCCCGCCCAATGCGTTGGGTTCATCCATCGACAAAGTGTGCTGACGGATCGTGGTCCCGCAGTCGAACCCCCCCCGCCATACCGATTCCGCCCGCCAACTTGTTTGCCCCTTCAACCCGTCGCACCGCACCGCCTCGATCAAACCCTTAACCTGGGACACCTCGATTCCGTTGATTTTCTCCGACACGTTCATGCTTTCTCCTTTCTGTGTGAAACACGCGATGAATATCCGTCTTTAACTCAACTGCACATCGGCCGCCTCCGGCAGCAGCCCCGATTTGGGGTCGGCCACCGGGCGGCATAGCGCCCGCCCCTCTTGTCCTCGTTCGTCGCATCGGCGCCGCCACGGGGGCTCAAGTCCGACAGGCTTTCATTCCAACAACGCGGCGAACACCTTCTGGATCGCTTGGGGAATATGGGTCAAATTGACCTCAATCCGACCATCCTCGCCCAACCGCATGACCTTGGCGTACACCGCCTCGTCGGGAGAGGGGTTGGATTCCAAGAAGAATTTGATGTTGGCGCGAACCTCGAACGCCGAGGGGAGCTCCAGGACGCAGTCTTTCGCCGCCAATGCGCACAGGTTTCCTGGCAGAAATTCACCCGCCGAGGTCTTGCCGCTAAGGGGTTCGTAGCGAATCGCGAGGGGAGAGATCAACGATTTAAAAACCACCTTCCTTGGTGGAAGCCGAACATTGAAAGCCCCCGAGATCCCCGATATCTCGTACATCGTCACCGGCTCCGCGATCCCTTTGAAAGGTGCACTGAACGAAGCCGCCGCCTCCAATTGAGAGGAGACGGCATCCCTGGTGGCTTGAGTCACGAGAACCTGCCCCCCCACGGTGTACGACTCCACCCTCGCGGTGAGGTTGACATTTCGCCCCACCACCGCGTACTTCGTGCGCATGTCGGACCCGATATTGCCGGCGACCACGTTGCCGGTATGGATGCCGATGCCCATCGACAGCTCGGGGTAGCCACGCTCCCGGTTCAGGGCATTGACCCGCGACATCGCCAGTTGCATCTCCAGGGCGCAAGCCACCGCGCGATCGGCATCGTCCTGCCGCATGGTGGGGGCTCCGAAGAGGATCAGAATCCCATCGCCCATGAACTCGTTGATAGTCCCCGAATACTTGAAGATCACCTCGGTCATCTCTTTCAGATACAGATTCAACATCTCGACCACGGTCTCGGCCGACAGGGCTTCCGAAATCGCCGAGAAACCCCGCAAGTCGGTGAACATCACCGAAACCGAGAGGGTCTTCCCACCCAGATCCAATCCCTCAGGCGCCTCTAGGATCTGCTCCACCACCTCGTTGGACATGTAGCGTCCGAAGATCCTTTTGATGAACCGATTCTTGACCTCCAACTGATCCAAGGCCTCGCGCAGGTCGGCGGTTCGCTCCCGCACCTTCTGCTCCAAGGTTCGATTGAGCTCCTCTAGGTTTTCGCGTTGGCGATTGAGCTGATGGGTGGCCGACAGAAACCCCGATATCGCCAAGAAGGTGTCGATATCCCCCGATTCGAGGGGAGGGAAAAAGGGCTTGGCCTCCTTGAGACGCCCCGACAACAGCAAACCGATCGTTCGGTCGCCCTCGCGAATGGGTACGCCCACGAAAAAGGGGATGGGGATACGCTCCTTGATCGCCAGGGCCATTGCCGCTTTCCCCCCCCTGCGGTTGGCCAGAAGATGGCCCTCCTCCATCCAGGCGGGATCGTGCTCGATGCTGGCCCCCCTGAGGATATCGTGCTCATCCAGGACAAAGCCGTTCCAGAACACCGCTCGGTACTGATCCCCCTCCCGGACCAGCACGACGGTGCGATCCATGTTCAACGTAGCGTTGATTTCGTGGATCGTGGAGAGGCACAAATCCTCGAACGTCTGGCGGGTGTGGATCTTGGCTTGAAGATTGGCGAGAACCGCGAAACCCTGCCGTTTCAATCGCAGTTCGTTGTTCAAGACCGTGATGTTGGAGTCGTGCCGGACGTTCAATCCCGCCAGCTCGTCGGTCAAGGCGGCGTAATAGTCGACCGCCTTGCTCAGCTCCCCCACCTGCGTCTGGGCGTTGGCGACAAGCGCCCGCAATTGCCCCTCGGAGGCGTCGCCGGGGATGTCGGCAACCGCCGCGGATGCCCTGACCTCTTCGGTACGCGCCGCCGTCGCAACGGCATCGACCTGTGGGGGCGCCTCTTCGACGACCGCCTCGCTGACGATCGCCAACACCCCGGTCCAATCCAGGGGGGTTGGCACTCCGGCAATCTCGCCGATCTCGACCCCGGAGTAGAAGCCCAGCAGCGGGATCTCCCCCAGGGCCTTTTGGACCTCCACCGCCTCCTCTTTGTCGAACCCCGAGTAGGAGGCGGCACGCCCCGCGCAATCGATGTAAAAGGCAAAAATCGGTTTGCGCCCCCCCAATCCCGCCAACAGATGGGCGACCTTCTCGCCGATGTAGCCGAAATCGAGATCGCGGCGCATCAACTGGATCTCCGAACCCGGCATCAGATCCGGTTCGAACATCACCAAACCTTTGCGCTTTTCGTCGACCCCCATGCACAAACGGTTGGCGTAACGGTCCTCGTCAAACGGACCGAATTTCTCGCCGCGATTGACCCCAAAGGTGACGAAAAAACTGTAGTCCTTCCAGGTTTTGCCCGATTCCCGCCCAAGGAGGTCGGCGATTTTGTCCAACGCCGGAACGCCGTCGATTTCGAGCACGACGTTGCCCTCGGTCTTGGTGATGCGGTGGTAGCTGCTGGCGGGACGGCAACCGTGCATGACGGTGGAGTCGATACGCAGCGCGCCCGAAAAAACCAAGGCCATAGCGCTTTGCTGCAAGACTTCGTCGCCATGCCATTGGTATGTCTCCCGGCACTGCATGTCGCCCACCAAGCCCGCCCCAACCAGCCGGGGCCAAGAGGCGAGTTCGCGGTAGATCCCCGCAAGCAGGTAGGTGGCCATGTTCATCTGAAAAGAACCCTTCAGACGATTGACCGAGTCGTACAGGAGGATGACCGAGGGGTCTTCTTCGTAGCCCCCGTCGCGAATGGCGGCGCCGAGTTGGCGACCGACTTCGGTCTCGTTGTCGGCCAAACCCCGTGCCAACAACACATCGAATTTGGATGGCGACGAGAAAGAAACCAGGAGCACGCCAACCTGGAAGCCGTCGTAGGCGAGATCGGTGTTGGTGATGACGCCAACACCGTAGCCGCCGACCACGGTACACGCAGCTCCGACCACGGCCCGAACCCCATCGCGTAAAAGGGCCGGATCGTGGCGGGAGGTAGAAATCAGGATCGCCAGATGCCAATCGGGAACGTCCTGCCCCCGAGTCGAGGCTTGCCTGGCTGCCTCATAACCCGCTTGAAAGGACTCCTGTTGATCGCTGAACCCAACGCGACCGATCGAGTGCGTCATATCCATGGAAGTGTTCATACCTGACGTTGCGCGAACGCGGCGGCGGAATTCCCGCCGCCGCAGAAGAGGCTTACTGCAAGCGCTTGCGGATGTATTGCGGAATACCTTCCCGTCCGCTTTTTTCCCTGTTGTAGATGTGGTCAAACTCATGGGCGGGATTGAGCATTTTGGTGGCAATGTTGCGGGCAGCTTCCCAGCACTCCTCCTGCAAACCGGTTCCGCAGGTATATCCACCGACCAGCCACACTCGGTTCTGGCCCTGAACGCCAGGAATCGTCACATCCTGACAATACTGGGCCCGCATCCCCAATATGGTGTGGTAGAAGTTGAACATCGTGCATCCGGGCGGCAGAAACGAACTTTGGGGCCCCAACAGATACGCATCGGGCGGAATGGGATTCCGGGGGTTCAGGGTGCAAAAATAGAGGGGATCGTTGGCGTTGTTGATGATGGGATTCTTGCTGGCCGAATCGTTCTGATGCCGGTTGACGACGTAGCTCATCCGATAGGGCTGGCCCTGGTTGGGATGGTCGTACATGTTGACGTTGTAGGTACGCCACGCACTGACGTTGGCAGGGAGCTCGCCCGTGCTGGCATGCACCACGACCTCGTCGCTGGAGTAGGTGATTGCGTTGACAATTTCGTCGATGTAAGGGGGAACGGCTCTTTGATTGGCGAAGATCGACCGCAATTGCCACGCCTGAACCCCCAAAACCACGGCATCGAACGTCCCGCCGGGGGAATTCCCGTCCGTCGTAACGACGACGCCCCCCCCGGTGTACTCGAACTGAGCCTTGGTGCCGGTGAAGATCCGCACCCCTTTGTCGGTCAAATCTTGCGCCAACGCCGCAATCCAGCTGTGGGCGCCATTGACCCAATACATTCGGTCGGCGCCCCGTCCCGTCCCGTATCCCTCTTGTAGATTGAAATAATGGATGACCATCCGCGCCGGCATATCGGAGGGCGCGATGCCGGTCGCGAAGTACATGGCGTTGATGTGCGGGAACAGGTTGTAGTTGACGAAATCGGAGCCGAATCTGAGTTCGGGGTAGTTGGCCGAGACGGTGGGATCCGACAAGAACTGCCCCATCGTGGCGTTGAAGAACTTCCCGCTCGGCTGAAGGAACTCGTTGATATTGGCGCTCACATAGGCGGCAAATTGATTGTTCCCGGCCTGAATGGTCGCGGGAATGATGTTGGCCCACGTGGTATCCATGGTGTAACCGCTGCCTGGGATGGTGCCTCCATTGCCGACGCCGAAGAAGCTGATGGTGTCTTCCAGGGGGGCATAAGGGACGCCCAGCCTATCGAGCATCCCGACGATTTCGGTATAACTGTTCTTGTTGAAATCGTTGACCCCGAGGTCGACCCACCGCTTGAACCATGGATTGGTTCCACCCGGTATGGCCTGCCCAACGCTGGGGACCGGCACGGTTCTGCAATTGCCTCCCACATGGTGAACCGCCTCGTAGACCGTAACGTTGACCCCTTTCTGATTTAAGAAGTAGGCCACCCCTAGGCCGCTAACCCCGCCACCGATCACTGCCACGTTCCGTACCGACATACACTCCGCCCCTTTATGGTTGTTGGTTTTATTGGGTGTATTGCACTTATCGACACCCCATGCGCGTCCGACGGTCGTTTCCATAATACACTTGCGATATATCAAACCATGTTGATGGTAACGGCGTGTAGTCCATCTAACCCACAGACAACCTCTGCCGTTGCTGCTTTGAGACGCGCGGACGGGCAAGGGCCATGTGGGCCGACCACGAAAACCCTTACCTTATATGACCCTACGGAGTAACCCCGGAAAGAGACGAGGTCTTTTTCTGGATTGAGAAGAGTCGATTGAGGCATCCATCCTACGTCACACGACGTGATGCCTAACACGACGTTTCCTTACAAAACCATACCGAATCGTGATGATCCCGGCCGTAGCTCCATCGAAGACCGATCCCATCGCTTTTCTTGTTTCCTTCCATGTTCGCTCAGGTCTTGCCCATGGCATCGGAATTGCCGCACGTCGACATCGCCATCGTCGGTTCTGGCCCCGGCGGGTTGAGCGCCGCCGCCCGCGCCGCCGCCCGCGGCATGAGCCATGTGGTGCTCGAACGCCAGGGACATCTGGCCGACACGCTACAAAGCTTCCAGGCGGGCAAACCGGTCATGGCGACCCCCGAACGGTTGCCGCTGCGCTCCGACTTTCTCTTCGAGGCAGGACGCAAAGAGATCGTGCTGGAGAGCTGGCGCTGGCAGGCCGACAAGCTGGGGGTCCACATCCGTTTTAATGCCGAGGTCCGTGCCATCGCGCCGCGGGAGGGGGGGGGCTTTCACATTGCGTTGGAGGGGGGCGACGAACTGCTCGCCGACAAGGTGGTGCTGGCCATCGGCCTGCAAGGCAACCAGCGCAAACTGACCATTCCCGGCGCCCATCTCCCCCACATCCAATACCGGCTCGACGATCCCCAGTCATTTCAAGACCAGGACATCCTGGTGATCGGGGGGGGCGATTCGGCCATCGAAACCGCACTGGCCCTGATTCCCCACAACCGGGTCACCCTTTGCTACCGGGGCAGCGAGTTCGCCCGGGCCAAGACGGGCAACCTCCAGGCGTTGGAGCAGGCCGCCGTGCAAGGGCTGCTCTACGTCATGCTCGATTCAAATCCTAAGGAGATCGCGCCCGGAACGGTTCACATCGAAACAGCCAAGGGCAACGCCGTTCTCCCCTGCTCGGCCATCATCGCGCGGCTTGGCGCGATTCCCCCCCGACGGTTTCTTGAGAGCATAGGCATTCGCTTCCACGGCGCCGACGCCACCGCCCTGCCCGAGCTGAGCCCCACCCTGGAATCAAACGTGCCGGGGCTCTACATCGTCGGAGCCTTGGCGGGATACCCCCTCATCAAGCAGGCGCTCAACCAGGGTTACGAGGTGGTCGAGGCGATTGCCGGCAACCCGCTCCCCCCCACCGACGAGCCGCTGCTGCTCGAAAAACTCACGGCGGGCCACGTCGAGTCGACGGTCGACGCCTTCATCGACAAGACCCGCCGGATGATCCCCCTCTTCGCCGGATTGACCCATCTGCAAATGCGCGAGCTGCTGGCCAAAAGCATCGTCCACACCCTCAAACCGGGGGAGCCAGCCTTCCACGCCGGCGACTATTCCAACACCTTCTGGTCGATCGTCTCGGGCTCGATGGCGGTGCTGATCGACCCGAACGATCCGGGGCGCAGGGTTTTTCTCAACGCGGGCGACTTCTTCGGGGAGATGGGGCTGATCTCGGGACGACGGCGCAACGCCACCGTGGTCGCCCAAACCACCAGCGTCCTGATCGAGACCTCTCGCCGTTCGATGCTCAAATTGATCACCTCCTCCGAGGCGGTGCAGCGGGCCCTCGACCGGGCCTTCATCGTGCGGCAGATCCACCGCATGTTCGGGGTTTCCCTCGGCGATGATCGTTTCGCCCCCCTGCTCGACAAGATGCGCATCGAGCATTACCGCCCCGGCCAAACCATCTACGCCGAAGGGGACGACGGCGACTGTATGCATCTGATCCGGCGCGGATCGGTCACGGTCGAGCGCCGGGTCGGAGGGAAAAACATCGTGCAGGCCTACTTGCAGGCAGGCAGCTACATGGGGGAGATCGCCCTACTGGGGAAAGTCCCCCGTACCGCCACGGTACGGGCGGCGGTCGCCACCGAGACGGTCCGCATCGACAGCGAACACTTCCACCAGCTCGGCGAGCTGTTCCCCGACCTCAAGCGCCAGGTCTACAAGACCTATCGGGAGCGGCTGGCCGCCGACAGCAAAAACAACACAGACAATGCCAGCGACGCCATCCGGTTTTTGATTGCCCAGGGGATCGGCGAGGGGACCGACATCTTGACCATCGACGCGTCGCTGTGCGTGCGCTGCGGCAACTGCGAAACCGCCTGCGCCCGGATGCACGGCGGGGTTTCCCGGCTCAAGCGCGATTCGGGCAGCACGGTGGGCAACCTGCATCTGCCGATCTCCTGCCGCCACTGCGAACACCCCCATTGCATGGCCGAATGCCCCCCCGACGCCATCCACCGAGAAAAAGGGGGCGAGGTCTGGATCGACGCCGCCCAGTGCATCGGCTGCGGTCAGTGCGAGAGCAACTGCCCCCACGGGGTCATTCGCATCATCGAGGAGGCCCCTGCGCCCCCCGAGGGTTTTCTGCCCAAGATCCGGGGCTGGAGCAAAAACTCCCGTCGGCTCTGGCACCGGCTGCTCTTTTTGCAAAAACAGGACGATCTCCACCCCGAATCGGGCCTGGGGATGGTGGGAGAAAAAAACAAGCTCGCGGTGAAGTGCGACATGTGCCGCAACATCGCCGGAGGCCCCTCCTGCGTCCGCTTCTGCCCCACCGGAGCGGCCCTGCGTACCCGCCCCGAAGCCCTGCTCGACCGGCTGCGTCGGCCCCGCTGAGGAAAGCGCCATGGATGGATCGATCCTGAGCCACCGACGCTTCCGCCACTTACAACGGACCCTGCTGGCCGTGGCCGTAGCGGTTGCCTTCACCCCGGCCCGTGGGCTGAACGGCGGCACGACAACCGGGTACGTTTTGGACATTACGGCGACTGTACCGGCTGCCACCGCTACCATGGAGAGTGGGACGAAGGGACTTAATCCGATCGATCGATCGACGCGCCTGGAGGGCGCAACACCCCCTCGCGGATGAAATAGCCCGCATCGACCTTGATGCAGCGGTTTTCGACATAGTCCACCCCCGCCGCCCGGCACATCGCCATAGCCTCGGGGCTTCGCGCTCCGGGCTGCACCCAAACCCCCTTCACCCCCCGTTCGAGCGCCCGCGCCACCACCGGGGCGATTTTATCCTCCCCCAAAAACACGTTGAGCAGATCGACCCCCTCGGGCAGTTCATCCACATCGCGCAGCACCGGTTCCCCCAGGATTTGATCCCCCCTCGGGTAGATCGGGATCAAACGCCAGCCCCAGCGCTGCATCCGAGCCGCCACCTGATGGCTGATCCGGTCGGGTTTGGGGGAGAGCCCGACCACGGCGATGGTGCGGCTGCGGGCGAGCATCGAAAGGGCGGGGTCGGACATGGCAAACCTGCGTCAATCGAAAAGAAGAAAGCCGGCCAACATCAAACCGGCATTGGCTCCGGCATGCAGTACAAAGGGGGCCATCACGTGCCCCGCCCGCAGCATTACCCAGCCCAGCAGCAGCCCCCCAATCAGGGGAATCAGCGGCACCTCTTGGGTCGGCAGGTGGGCGGCAGCAAAAACCAGGGCGGTCACCACCACCGCCCAACGTCCCCCCAGCACCTGGGCCAGGGCCGGTTGCAGCGCCCCGCGAAAGAGAAGCTCCTCCACCCAGGGGCCGACCAGAACCGCCAAGGGGAGGAACAAAACCCAGCCCAGCCCCGAGACCTCGGGCAAATAGGTCGGGATGTCGCGCAGATTGAAGGTCAGCCCCACCCCAATGACGGCAATGCCAAGCCACCCCAGCCCAAAAACCCACGGGGCGATGCGGCGTAGCGCCAAACGCCAGTCGCCCGTTCCGACCGGCCACCCCCCCCAGATCCAGCGGATGACGAGCAAATCGATGCATCGCACCCCCAATACCCAGGCCGACTGACTCAACGCCTGCTCGTCGCCGATCTCAAGCTTGCCCGGAATCCAGCTGCCCAGACTGGCTTCGATTCCCACCAGCACCGCCAGCAGCAGCAGCCCCTTTTTCAAATCGGTGGGGATCGTCACGGCGTCCACCCCCGCTGGCGCAGCGCCCGGTAGGCGTACCCCTGCAAATACCAGGGGAAGATCTCGGAACGCACCAACGTGTCGAGCACCCCGGCCCCGACATCGCCGGGGATGCGGACCATGGCGTCGGCCACCTTGCACGAAACGATCAGGGCCGGTTCTCGATCGGGGGCGAGCATAGGGAGCAGCAGCGCCAACAGATCGCGACGACCGCTTTCGGCCGCCCCCTTGGCCCCGTAAAGCCGCACCGGGGCCGAGGTGTCGCCCAGCCAGGTTTGCCATTGCTGCATGGTGAGCGCCCGCCCATCGGCCACCTCTTCGGCCAGCTTTCTCGCCAGGGCGATCCGCTGCCAGCCGCCGCCAGAATCCGCGTTTAGGTTTTCCCACACATCCCCTGCGGGGGGGGGCGCCGCGCCGCTGGCGATCAGCAGCAGTGCCAAACCACCGCTGCCCGTCACCCCCACGGGGCGCATCCCCCAATGGGCGACCGATCGCCCCCCCAGCCAAACCAACCCCATCAAACCTAGCACCCCCCAACCGAGCAAAAGTCCCCACCCCAGCAGTTGGCGAACGCTGTTTTTTGTATCGCTTTGAGCCGAAAGGGTTTGGATGGCGTGCAGCCAGGCGTCGCGCCCCAGCACCGAAACCTCCAGTCGGATCTGCTCCCCCGAACCTGCCCGATTGCCGATGAGCCACCCTTTGCCCTCCGCCGGCGCCGGAGCGATGGTGAAGTCACCCATAGTGCCGGATGCATCGACGATCACCGCCACCCCGATGCCGCGCAGCAGGGGGGTCAGCGCTCGGGGGATTGGCTCAGGGGCGATCCAGGCGCCCACCGGCTGACCGTGGTCGATCAGCGGTTCAAAAGGGCGGCTGGCCAAGGGGGAGACACGGTAGTAGCCATCGACCAGCGCCGCCCCCCCCGGCAAACCGAGCAGCACATCGCGCCCCCACAGCGCGGTCGAGCCCTGGGGCAGGGCGGACAGCAGCGCAAGGCCCACCGCCAATCCGGCCAGCGCTCCGCGACGATTGCCAAACCCGTGAAAGGGGGCGGGGATGAGGATCGCTCCGGCGGCGATGGCGCCACCCCACCACCCCCCCCAACCTTGACCGGCCAAACCGCAAAGCAGCAGCGCAAGCAGCGCCGCCAGCCCTCGTCCCCAGCGCGGCAGCCACCCCGTCAGCCCCGCAATAAGCATCAGCCAGGGGAGCCAAGCCAGGGCCGGCAGCAGGGCGGCGCCCCAGACCGGGATCGCCTCGACCGCCTGCGCCTGGGGATGGGGGACGATCCCCGCCTGCCCCACCGCCTGCATGGTGGCGGCCAAATGGGGCGCCACAGGCGCCACCCAAGCCCAGCCCCAAACCCAGGCGGCCAGCAGCAGCAAGGCGATCCGCCCCCACCGGGCGCCGGGTGGCTGCGCCCACGTTTGCCCCTTTGCCGGACCGTTTGGTTGTTCCATGCTTTTGGCTTCTCCCACGAATAATCAGGAACCTGAAATGATCCCGAGACTTTACCTGCCCCCCGACAGCGGGGCCACGACCGACCCAACCCTGACCGGCGCTAGCCTGCCCTTGAGCAAGGAGCAGAGCCATTACCTGGCCCGGGTGCTGCGGCTGGAAGAGGGGGCGGCGCTGGTGGTGTTCGATGGCTGCGGCGGCGAGTGGGAGGCGACCTTTTTGCCCCCCGCCACGGCCCACATCGGCACCCCGACCGGGCGCAATCCCGAATCGCCCCTCGATCTGACCTTGGCCTGCGCCATCGGCAAAGGGGATCGCTTCGACTGGGTGCTGCAAAAGGCGACCGAGGCGGGGGTCACCCGCATCGTTCCCCTGCTGACCCGCCGTACTCAGGTGAAGATCGAGGCGGGCCAAAAAGAGGAACGCAAACTGGAGCGCTGGCAGGCCATCGTCATGGAGGCGGCCGAACAGTCGGAGCGCACCGTCATCCCCGAGATCGCCCCCCCCATCACCCCCAGCCGCCTCGATTTGAGCATCCCCACCCTGGTCGCCTTTGAGCGCGGGGGGCGCCCGATGGAGCAACTGCTCGCCGACATCCCCACAGGTCCGCTGCAAATCGCCATTGGTCCGGAGGGGGGGTGGGATCCCGAAGAGGTGGCCGACTTGAGTGGTCGCGGCGCCCATCTGCTGAGCCTGGGGCCGCGCATCCTGCGGATGGAAACCGCCGCGCTGGCTGTGGTGGCACTGGCCCAAGCGCTACGGGGGGATTGGCGGTAGCGCTCATCCACCCTTAGTGGAAGCGCTGATTGAATCGCGCTTCCGAGCAGCCCAGGGATGGGCCGCCAAAATCAGGAACGTAAGTAGGAGGCGACCCCGTCGCCGAAGCTCTGCTTTTGGTTTTTGGCAAGCGTCGCTGATTCAAGACAGGATGCCTTTAATCAGCGCTTCCTTAGGAAAACGCTACGCAGGCGGCTCCTAGGAGTCTGTCGGGCTTGAGCGTCCGTAGCGAGCTGAGTGGGGAATCGAGGCCAAATTTTCACGGTTTTGAGGATCATAGTGGTGGCTATGTGACGAAAAACCGGGGAAATTTGGACCGATTACCCGCCGGCGCAGTAGGACGATCTCAAGCCCGACAGACTCCTAGAACAACGGGGCCGACTTGTTCGCACCCCCAAACCCAAGCAGGATGTTGAACACTGGCTTTTGCGTTGTCCCGTAGCTTCCTTTCGATTGGCCTGCAAGGAGACCGCCGATGACCGTGACCCGTGTGACCCTCGACGAAAACGAAATCCCCAGCCACTGGTACAACGTGGTGGCCGACATGCCCAATCCCCCCAGCCCGCCGCTGGGGCCGGACGGCAACCCGGTCAGCCCCGAGCAGATGCTGGCGATCTTCCCCGGTAACCTGCTTGAGCAAGAGATGAGCGCCGAGCGCTGGATCCCCATCCCCGAGCCGGTGCGCGAGGCCTACAAGATCTGGCGTCCCACCCCTTTGATGCGGGCGGTGCGGCTGGAACGTGCGCTCGGGACCCCGGCCAAGATCTACTTCAAATACGAGGGGGTATCCCCTTCAGGCTCGCACAAACCCAATACCTCGATCCCCCAGGCCTACTACAACAAACAGGCGGGGATCCACCGTCTGACCACCGAGACCGGCGCCGGGCAGTGGGGCAGCTCGATCGCCTTTGCCGGTCAGCTTTTCGGGGTCGACGTGCGGGTCTATATGGTTAAGGTGAGTTACCACCAAAAACCCTACCGCCGCTCGATGATGCAAACCTGGGGGGCCGAAGTGTTCGCCAGCCCCAGCAACATGACCCAAACCGGCCGCGCCATCCTCGAAAAGGATCCCGACAACCAAGGCTCTTTGGGCATCGCCATCTCAGAGGCGGTGGAGGAGGCGGCGGGACGGGCCGACACCAATTACTCGCTCGGTTCGGTGCTCAACCATGTGCTGCTGCACCAAACCGTCATTGGGCTGGAGGCCAAGAAGCAGTTCGAAAAGATCGGCGCCTACCCCGACATGATCTTCGCCCCCTGCGGCGGCGGCTCGAATTTCGCGGGGATCGGCTTTCCCTTCTTGGCCGACAAAGCGGCGGGGAAACAGGTGCGGCTGGTGGCGGTCGAGCCGACCTCGTGTCCGACCCTGACCAAGGGGGTCTATGCCTACGACTACGGCGACGCCTCCGGCTTCACTCCGCTGATGCAGATGTACACCCTCGGGCACGACTTCATGCCGCCCGGCATCCACGCAGGGGGACTGCGCTACCACGGCGACTCCCCCCTGGTGTCTCAGCTCTACCACGAAAAGCTCATTGAGGCGGTGGCGGTGCCGCAACTGGCCACCTTCGAAGCGGGGGTGCAGTTCGCCCGCACCGAGGGGATCATCCCCGCCCCCGAGTCGTGCCACGCCATCCGCGCCTGCATTGACGAAGCGCTGCGCTGCAAGCAGAGCGGCGAGCCCAAAACCCTGCTCTTCAACCTATCGGGGCACGGCCACTTCGATATGTCCTCATACGACCGTTACTTCGCAGGGGAGCTTGAGGATTTCGAATACCCTGCCGAGGCGATTGCCGAGTCGTTGAACCATTTGCCCAAAGTGGGGGGGTAAAGATCGGTTGCGCTGGTGGCTCCAGCTTTCGCTGGTCCAGCTTCCCCCCCCAAAAAACAAAAAAGCCCCCGGAGCGATCCGGGGGCTTTTTTGTTTTCTTGCCTAAAACCAAGCGGGTCAAGCTTTGGTGCGATCCAACCCCAGCTCTTTGACCTCATGCTGATCGAGGGCGTGCAGCATGCGGTCACGATGGTAGGGGTCGAACTGGCCGATGTAGGTCGGCAGCACCCAGGTCATGCCGCGAGGTTTGAGACCGAAGACCGAGGTCATGGCGTTGTCGGAACAAACGGAATCCACCCGCGCCCCATCGACCATCTCGCTGGTGAGGATCTTGCCGGGCAGGAACGAAACCGCCCCGGCCAGCAGATCGGCCATGCCGAGGGGAATGGGGAGGATCGGACGCTGTTTGCCGATGGCCGCCGCCATGGTCATGGTCAGGATTTGACGCATGGTGAAGACCTCGGGGCCACCCAGATCATAGGTCTGGCCGAAGGTCTTGCGCTGATCGAGGCATTGGATCATCGGGGTGACCACATCCTCGGCCCAGATCGGCTGCATCTTGACCGTGCCGCAACCGATCATCGGCATTACCGGCAGCATGCGGGCCATACGGGCAAAACGGGTGATGGTGCTGTCGCCGCTACCGAAAATCAGGGAGGGGCGCAGAACGGTAACGTCGAGATCGTCAACCAGAGCGGCCCGCTCCCCCATCCCTTTGGATTGGAAATAGCGGCTTTCGGAGTTGCTGTCGGCCCCAAGTGCCGAAACGTGCACCAGCCGCTTCACCCCGGTTTGGCGCATGGCTGCCACAATGTTGGCTGGCCCCATGGCGTTCACCTTGTCGAGGTGGTTGCGCTTGGAATCGACCAGGGCACCAGACAGGTTGATCACCGCATCGACCCCAGCAAAGGCCTCGGCCAACCCTTCGCCGGTGACCACATTGCCGTGGCACCAATCGACCAGCCCCAAATACAGGGATTGACGTTTGACCAAATCGGGGCGACGGCTGATCGCACGGACCTTGATGCCGTTGTTGACCAGTTCCGAGAGCAGGTGGCGACCGACGAAGCCGGAGGCTCCGACCACAGCAATGCGACGGAAAATCATCAACCGTTCCTCTTGGGTTCCGGGATTGTAAAATCAGAGACGGGCTTGTTGAAAAAGCCCGTTTTTTTAATGGATTGAGCCGTCCAGGTCAACGCTGGGCCATGCTGTCGAAGAAGTCGTCGTTGTTCTTCGTGCCCGAAAGCTTGTCAAGCAGGAACTCCATCGCCCCGATCGCCCCCATGTCGTGCAGGATCTTGCGCAGCACCCACATTTTTTGCAGATGGGCCGGGGAGACCAGCAACTCCTCTTTGCGGGTACCCGACTTGGCGATGTCGATGGCGGGGAAGATCCGCTTGTCGGCCAGTTTGCGGTCGAGCACCACCTCTTGGTTACCGGTCCCCTTGAATTCTTCGAAGATGACCTCATCCATGCGCGAGCCGGTGTCGATCAGGGCGGTGGCCAGGATGGTCAGACTCCCCCCCTCCTCGATGTTGCGGGCCGCACCGAAGAAGCGTTTGGGTTTGTGCAGGGCGTGGGCGTCGACACCACCGGTGAGGATCTTGCCCGAGGCGGGAACCACCGTGTTGTAGGCGCGGGCCAGACGGGTGATCGAATCGAGCAGAATGACCACATCGACACCACACTCCACCAACCGCTTGGCCTTCTCGATCACCATCTCGGCGACCTGAACGTGCCGGGTGGCCGGTTCGTCGAAGGTCGAGGAGACCACCTCCCCCTTCACCGAACGGGCCATGTCGGTCACCTCCTCGGGCCGCTCGTCGATGAGCAACACGATCAGGAAGATCTCCGGATGGTTGGTGGTGATGGCGTGGGCGATTTCTTGCAGCAGCACCGTCTTACCGGTGCGGGGGGGGGCGACGATCAAGCCGCGCTGCCCTTTGCCGATGGGGGCGGCCAGGTCGATGACCCGGGTGGTGATCGGTCCCACTTCGTATTCAAGGCTGAGCCGCTCGTCGGGGTACAGGGGGGTCAGATCGTCGAAGTGGACCCGCTCGCGCGCCTTTTCGACCGAGCGGAAGTTAATCGCCTCGACCTTGAGCAGTGCAAAATAACGCTCCCCCTCTTTGGGCGGGCGGATCTTGCCGGTGACGGTGTCGCCAGTCTTGAGGTTGAAACGGCGGATCTGCGAGGGCGACACATAGATATCGTCGGGCCCGGCCAGGTAACTGGCGTCGGGGGCGCGCAAAAAACCGTACCCCTCTTGCACGATCTCAAGCACCCCTTCGGCCTGAATCGAGCCGTGGTTGCGCGAGTGCACCCGCAGCACCTCGTAGACCAGATCCTGGCGCCGCATCCCCGAGGCCCCCTCGATCTTGTAATTGCGGGCCAACGCCCCCAGCTCGGTGATCGGGGTGCGCTTGAGGTCGTTGAGGTTGATTTCGGGACCGGCGGGGGGGGCGGTGGGCCGGGGAGGGCGACGGCTGGCGCGGGCCAATCGGCCCGTCTCGCCCCCTTCCGAAGAGGTGCCGTTGCCGTTGCTCCCCACCCCCCGCCGCTTGAGCGACGGTACCATCGGGAGGGAACCTCCATCCCCTTCGAGGCTGGAGGTGGAGGAGGATTCAGAGGCGGCTTCGGAATCGGTATCGTCGAACTGCTCTTCGGACCCGCTAGACGTGGATGACATCCGGTACCCTTTGACTGGTCGAACTTGAGGAGAGGCGCTACGGCATACGATTCGGGCACAAAACCCGAGTGTGGTGCGATGCGAAGGGAATGATTCCAGCAATCGAACTGGAACTGGGGCGGGAACGGGGAACCTATCGTGGATGCCGCGAGCACCCGGCAAGATCCGGTGGTCGAGCGGCCAATTCAAAAAGGGGAACGGGTATCGGCAGGATTCCTGAAGGCTTCCTTCCCCGCGACGTCCCAGCGAGGAGGTGGGAACGCTAGTCCTTGGTCACTCGGGTTGTCAACCGGACTTTGCCGGTCCGGTCGGGGTCCGGTGGCATCCGTTTCCCCCTTCCCTGGTGGACTCTTCTGGACACAGGTTACCCCGCCTCGGGTTGTCCCCCCCTGGATGAGGTGGATTGTTTATTCCCCGTACACTCCCCAAAGACCGAATGGGGGCAGGCGGCGCAGATGTTCAGATCGAGGTTGGGCACGATAGCGGCCAGGGCGCCGGTTTTGGAATCGAAGACGTGGTCCTCCCCAATCGCCTTCAGGGCGCCGCTCTTGCGCAACAAATCCATTACCTGCGGCTTAACGTCGTAGAGGTAGAGATCGCCACCCGCCTTGCGCCGCTCCTCGGCCAGACGGGTCAACACGTCGACCCCCGAGACATCGACATGGTTGATCCCCTGACAAACCACCATGGTTTTGGTCTGGCCCGGCAGCAGAGCGCTCACCTTGGCGAGCTGCTCCTCCACATGGTTGACCGCCCCAAAGTAGAGGGAGCCGTCGATGCGCACGATGCCGAACTGGGGGCACTGGGGCAGGTAGGGGTTGGTGGTGAATTTACGGGTTACGGGATCGGGAACCCGTAGCAACACCTGGGGGCGCGAAGTGCGATTGAGGTAGAGCAGCAGCGAGAGCATCACCCCGAGGAAGATCGCGAACTCCAACTCTAAAAACAGGGCGCTGAAGAAGGTGGTCGCCATGATCGCGGTTTCGGGGCGGCTGGCGTGCAGGATGTGTTTGATCTCTTTGAAATCAATCAGTCCGTAAGCGACCAAAAAGAGCAGCCCCCCCATCGCCGCCTTGGGCAGATAGGCGGCCAGCGGCGCGACCATCACCACGATCATCATCAGCAGCAGCCCGGCAAAGATCGCCGCCAGCGGGGTTTTGGCCCCCGCTGAGTAGTTGATGCCGCTGCGGTTGAACGAGCCGGTGGCCACATAGCCCGAGAAGAAGGAACCCGCCAGGTTGGAGAGTCCCTGACCGATGAACTCCTGGTTGCCGTCGATCCGCTGTCCGGTGCGCTGCGCCAGCGACCGCCCAATCGAAACCGCCTCGGTCAAGGCGAACAGGGTCACCGCCAAGGCGGCCGGGGCCAGCTCTTTGATGGTGGCCAGGCTCAGGTCGGGGGCCGACAGTGGCGGTAGGGTGTCGGGTAGGGCGCCGACCGTGACGATGCCGGTGACGTCGAAGCCGTACATCCGATTGAGCAGGAGCGACACCAAGCTGCCAACCACCATTGCCACCAGCAGGAAGGGGAGCTTGGGCCAGAGCTTCTTGACCAACACCCCCGAAATCAGGGTCGCCGCCCCCACCGCCGTGATGTAAGGGTTCACGTGCGGCAATCCCGCAACGGTGAGCTGGAAGACCTCGACCAGATCGGCGTCCCGTGGGATATCAATGCCGAAAAAATTCTTGATCTGCTTGGCGGCGATCCACACCGCCGCCCCCGCCGTGAACCCCACCACCACCGAATGGGAGATGAAGTTGACCAGCGTCCCGGCCCGAGCGAGCCCGAGTACCAGTTCGATTACCCCAACCATGAAGGTCAGGGTCAGCGCCAGGGTGACGTATTGGGCACTTCCCGGTTCGGCAAAGGCGGAGAGCGAGGAAAACAGCACAATCGAAGCGGCGGTGGTCGGCCCCGAAACCAATAAGCGCGACGAGCCGAAGAAGGCGGCGATGATCGCCGGAACCATCCCGGCGTAGAGGCCGTATTCGGGGGGCATGCCGGCGATGACGGCAAAGGCGACCCCCTGCGGCAGCACCACCACCGCCCCGGTGAGACCGGCAATAAAATCGGCTTTCCAGGTCTTGCGGGTTTCGGGAAGCCAGCGCAGGAACGGCGTCCATGGCTTAAGCCACGGGTGAAAATCGGGATGACTCATGAACGATACGTCGCGCCCATAGAAGGGATTGATGGCAACTTATGCAATGCTGCCACCGAGCGAAGCCGGTTGGACGGTAGAGGCTTCGCTGTCAAAACGGTTGTTCGGATGCGGAGTGGGGCCTGCTTGTTGTTCGTCGCAATGCCCGCAATGGCGGATGCGCCGCGCCGATTCACCCTACGACTTGCCGACCCGACCCTTTCGGGTTCATCGATTCGCGGACGGGGTCCGCTCCTACAGTGGATCCGCAGCGCACCCTCCTTCCCCAAACATCCTCAGCGCACCACCATGACCGAGTTTTCGGCCATCTGGACCACGTTGAAGGCGGTCCCCCCCATGAAGAAGCGGCCCAGCCCTTTGTTGGTTTCGGCTGCCAGAACGATCACCGAGTAGGCCCGCCCCAACTTGACCAATTCCTCGACCGGATGGCCGACGGCGGTCAGGGTTTCAAGCACCTCCAACCCCGCCTCCTCCATGCGGCGGCGCCCCTCGTCGACGATGGCCTGGGCTTTGTCGACATCCCCTTCGTTGGCCGCCACCGAGATCAGCGACACCGGGCACTTGCAGCGCAGCGCCACGGTGGCGTCTTTAATCATCGCCTCATAAGCCTTGTCGCTGCCGTCGATGCCGATGAGGTGGCCGTGCCCCTCCTCCAGCTCCCGGGCGACCAGCACCGAGCAGGGGGCATGGATCACCACCTTTTGCGCCACCGACGACATCAGGAATTTCGACAAACCCCTGCGCTGCCCGGTCGCCCCCAGGATCACCAGGTCGTACCCCTCAGCCACCGCCTCACCCAGCACCACCTCGGCAATGTTGCGTCCGGTCTTGAGTTTGAGTCGGATGCAATGCCCCTCGGGGCTCTTGTAACAGACCTGGAACTCCCCGAGCGGATCGCCGTTGAATTCTCGCTGCGCCTCTTGGTGAGCCCAGTTTTCTTGCATCCAGCCGTATTCGATCAGGGTGCGGCGCGCCTCCTCCAAAAAGCGCATGCCGGGCAGCTCGACCCCCCAACCCAGCATGTTTTCCCGCACCGGACGCATCGTTTGCCCCTCGGAGGCAAAGGCGTCGTCGGAACGCCGCACAAACATGATGGTGATCTCGGCGTCGACCCCACCGCCGAGCTTGGCGCCGTAGCGCATGCCGCGTAGCGCCTCCTCGGAGCCGTCGATGCAGATCAGCAGTTTGAAGGGTGTGGTTTCGCTCATCGGAATACCTCGGCGCGCACGTCGTGTGGCATCAAACCCCCAGCAGGGGCCAATAGAGTTTGGCGAACAACATCATGACGACGGTCGACATAATCACCATCTTCCATCCCATTTTGAGGAAATCGGTGGTTTTGAGGTAGCCGCTTGAATAAACGATGGTGCAGGCGGGGGTCCCCACCACGGTGAGGTAGGCAAAGGCGGAGGCGATGGCGGTCAGATAGCCGATCACCAGGGGCGACTCCCCCGCCCCCACCGCCATGTTGAGGACGATGGGGCCAAGAATCGCCACCGCCGCCCCGTTGCTCATGGTGTTGGTCACCAGGGTGGTGAGCAGAATGACCGCCAGCCACAACCCCATCCCGTGGTCAAACCCGAACGGCGCCAGCGCTCCGAGGAAGGCCTGGGCCACCCAGGCGGCGCCGCCGGTACTCATCATTTGCAGCCCCAGCGAGATGGCGGCGGCATACAGCAGCACCACCCCCCAGTTCACCCCGGAGTTGTAGTCCTCCCAGCGCACTAATCCGAAGATCAGGTAGACCGCCGCCCCGAGGATGGCGATGGTCCCCATGCCGTACCGCTCCGACAGGGTGATCCAGCCGACCAGCACGATGGCGAACAGGGCAATGGCCAGGTAGTGCTTGCCCCGCAGCGGCCCCTCCTTGGCAACCTCCTCCTTCAGGCGACCTACCGAGGTGCTCAAATCGCGCATCTCGGGCTTGAAGGTCATGAAGAGCAGCACCGTCAGAAAAGGAAGCTGCAAGAAGATCATGGGATAGGCGTAGGCCATCCAGTCGAGGTAGGAGATGTTATACAGGGGGTTGTCGTGACCGAAGAAGTCGGCCCAATAGCCGATCATGATGGCGTTGCGCGCCCCGCCCGAGGGGGTGCCGATCCCGGCGATGGAGCAGCCGTAGCTGATCGAAAACAGCAAGATCGCCGCGACGTTGCGGATTTTTTTGGGGTCCTCCCCCGAAAGGGAGATCAGCGACAGCGCCACAGGCAACATCATGGCGGCCACGGTGTGTTCGCCGATGAACGAGGCCAAGAGCGCCGACACCAGGGAGATCCCCGTCGAGATCCAGACCAGCTTGGTGCCGGTTACCTTGATGATCGCCAGCGCAATCCGTTTATCGAGCCCCTGCTTGACCAGAGCAACCGCCAGCATCAGGGAGCCCATGATGAAAAAGACCGAGTCGCTCATAAACGAGCGGCTGACCTCTTTCGATGAGACCCCGAGCAAAAAAACCTCGGCCACCGCGATCAACAACGCCACGGTGGGCAGGGGGATCGGCTCGGTGACGAAGATGACGGTGGCGACCACCGACATCGCCAGTACCCGTTGCCCCTCGGGGGACAACCCCTCCGGGGTCGGCATGGCGATCAAGCCGTAGCCAATCAGCAAGGCGACCCAGAGCCACTTTTTGTCCCAGATAAAGGCCAGCATCGAAACGCCCCCGCAAGAGGATCTGCCGCGAAGCCCTGAAAACGTCCGACCCCGCCCGACAGCGGGGGATGGTATTCCTTACCGATTTCGGGGCGACCCAAGATCCCTTTATCGGGGGGTTAAGGAAGCGCTGATTGATTAGCGCTTCCTCGTGACCCAGGGATGGGCACCAAAATGGTGCGCTGTCGTAGGAGGCGACCCCGTCGCCGAAGCTCTGCTGATTTTGAAAGCGAAGCAAAAACCACGTCGCCTCAGGCGCCTACTTTTGGCTTTTGCCAGGCGTCGCCGATTCAAAACAAGATGCATTTAATCAGCATTTCTTTAAATCCCGAGTAACTATTCAGCCCCACCCCCAAAAAAACACTTGACAAGGTTTTTTCAAGAAAATCCAGTCCTCGCCTTAATCTGCCGGGCGCCGCTCAAAAGGGTGTTTCCTGTGCCCCATAAGGCGCCCTAACC